>Ga0210402_10006691_pt1 | contig 10179 bp, 9 predicted proteins | sample IncBWC7MmetaG_FD_161055 | JGI IMG/M metagenome (GOLD analysis project Ga0210402, IMG submission 161055) | Forest soil microbial communities from Barre Woods Harvard Forest LTER site, Petersham, Massachusetts, United States - Inc-BW-C-7-M | ecosystem: Environmental > Terrestrial > Soil >...
GGCCGAAGCCGAGGCCCGCCATCTGCTGAGTCTGTCGCGCCTGGTGCGGCGCGCTCCGCCGCCCTCGCTGCATGATCGACCGGCACACGAGCTGCCGGTTCCGGACTACGGAAGGGGTCGCGAGCTCACCGTCGGCGAGCGCAAGAGTTTGGCGCGCAGCCCCAATCGGCGCGCGTTCGACAAGCTGCTCAGCGACCCGCACCCACTCGTGATCCGGCAGCTGCTCGAAAATCCACGCCTCACCGAGGACGACGTCGTGCGCATGGCCGCGCGCCGACCCGCGCGCACCGAGGTCTTGGAGGCGATCGCGCAGAACGGGCGCTGGCTGAGCCGTCCGCGCGTGCGGCTCGCGGTGCTCTTCAATCCCGGCTCGCCACCCGCGATGACCATGCCCCTGCTCGCCGTATGCACTCGAAACGAGCTCTCGGACGTATTGCACAGCAGCGACTCGTCGGTGGTATTGCGGAACGCGGCGCGCGAATTGTTCGAGCGCCTGCCGCCGCTCCGCGAATCAGAAGCCCCCGAACCGACCCTGCAGTAGAAGCGCGTGACCGCGCTCGCGAGTCAGCCCTCTTCTTCTTCGCTCTGCCACTTCAAGACGGCACCCACGCTGATGCGCATGGCGCACTCCTCACACAGCGGGGGTTCCTCGAAGCGGTACTCGTCACCACGGGTCCACAAAAACAAACCGGAGCCCGCCGGGGGACCCTCGACGTGACGCCCGCAAAAATCGCAATCGAAGCCTTGCAAACGACGCACTTCGCCGGGCGCGGACGGAGAATGCTCCGGCTCCGGGCGGCTCTGAGACTCCGTGGGCTTGATGGCCATTCGCTCCGGACTATAGCACTACACCGAGGAGCAAGCTCAACGCTTCGGGCACGAAAAACCGGTCACTCCGCCGCGGCCGCGCCTGGCTTGTCGGTTTCGCGCCCCCCGCTGCTCCTGCCCGGGTCGTCAGCGACGCCACAGGAAATCGCTAGCATTTCGACCACGTCCATATTTCGGACTTCTTCTTCCTTGGACTGCGATTTGATGCCGTCCGTGAGCATGGTCATGCAAAAGGGGCACGCGCTGGCGATGGTTTGTGCCCCGGTGTCCAGTAGTTGCAAGGTGCGCTTGACGTTCACGCGGTTGTTGTTTTGCTCCTCCATCCACATCTGCGCCCCACCCGCACCGCAACATAGGCCCTTGTTGCGGTTCGATCCCTCGACCTCGACCAGCTCGACACCGGGAATACTCCGCAACATTTCGCGCGGCGAATCGTAAATCCCGTTGTAACGCCCGAGGTAGCAGGAGTCGTGATAGGCGACTTTGGCGCGCACCGGCTTGGTCGGGTGGATCTTCTTTTGGGCCAAAAGCTCCAGCATGAAGTCGGTGTGATGCACGACCTCGAACTTGGCGCCGAAGTCTGGATATTCCTTGGACAGCGTATTGAAGCAGTGCGGGCAAGTGGTGATGATGCGCCGCACGCCGCCCTTTTCCTTGTAGCCGTTCAAAGTGGCGGCGTTGGTTTCCGCCAACATGCTGAACAAGTACTCGTTGCCCGCGCGGCGCGCGGGGTCACCGGTGCAGGTCTCCTCTTCGGCCAAAATCGCGAAATCCACACCCGCTGCCAGGAGCAACTGCGCGGTGCTGCGCGCGATCTTCTTGGCGCGATCGTCGTAGCTCGCGGCGCACCCGACCCAGTACAAGACTTCTGCGTCCGGCTTTTCGGCGCAAGTCTTGAGCCCGAGCCCTTCGGTCCAACTGGCGCGATCGACGCGCGCCAGGTTCCAGGGATTGCCGTTGCTCTCCATGCCTTCGAAGGGCTTGCCGAGCTCGCTCGGAAATTCGCCCTTGATCACCACCAGGTTGCGGCGCATCTGCACGATCTTGTCGACGTACGTGATGTTGACCGGGCATTGTTCCTCGCACGCGCGACACGTGGTGCAGCCCCACAGCACGTCCTCGTGGATCACGTTGGGAACGAGGTCGAGCGGCTTGTACACGCGCGGACTTTCGGCGGCCTTCGCCTCGGCCGTGGGCTGCTCCGGCTCCGCTGGTGCGGCTTCCGGCGGCTCGCTCGGTGCGGGCGTGGTCGCGTGATGCACCACGCCCGGACCCAACGCCAAAAACTCCTCTTGGCGCGCGTACAAGTGATTGCGCAAATCGAGCGTGAACTGTTTCGGGCTCAAGACCTTGCCCGTGGTGAAGGCCGGACAATTGTCCGAGCACCGCCCGCACTCGGTGCAGGTGTAGAAATCGAGCATGTCTTTCCAGGTGAAGTGCTCGATACGCGCGTAGCCGATGCGCGCGCTCAGTAGATCCTCGCCCTCCGTGGCTTTCTCGACGGCGGCCATCAGCGCTTCGGTGGAAGGAGCCAGCGGCCGGAGCCGGCCCGGCGGCGTCGTGTCACCCAAGAAGACGTTCGGAACCGCCGTGATGATGTGAAAGTGCTTGGTATACGGAAGCAAATTGGCGAACACGAGCACGAGCGTGGTGTGCGTCCAAAAGCCAGCGTGTGCGAGCACGACGAGCGCACCCGAACCCAAGCCCGCGAACGCGAGCGCGAACAGCGACCCGGCAGGCTCCGACAAGTGATAGCCGAGCGCGCCCTCGGGCCTGGCCAGCGGCGCAACGAGCGTCGCCATCGAGCCGCACCAAGGCCCTGAGCCGGACGTGCACTCGTCGGCGAAGCGATGCGCTAGAACCGCGCTCGCGCCGTCGTACGTGAGATCGGCGAGCATCATCGTGGCGATGATGCCGAGGATCACGAGCCCTTCGACACCGAGCGTCATGCGCTTCTGCGGTCGCACGACGCGGAAGTAGACGAACACCGAGGCGCCGAGCAAAACCAGACTCGCGAACAGATCCTTCAAAAAGCCGTAGGCAGCGCCGAGGGGCACACCCAGCACCGGCTCCGGCCCGAGCACGAACAGATTGAAACTCGGGAAAAAACCGCGCCCCCACAAGACCAAGGTGCGCAGCAGCAGCACGACGAAGCCGAGAAAAATGAACTGATGCGCGACGCCGGCGAGCCAGTAATAACGCATCTTCTTTTGGAAGAAAGCGAACGTCCAAACCAAACCGAGGCGCTTCGGGATCTCGCTGAGCCGGCTCTCCCACGTGACCGTGCCGACCTTGAGCAGATTGAAGCGACGCCATGCGCTCACCGCAAACACCGTCGTCAGACTCACGATGATGACGGCCATCGCCACGGGATTCATGCCGCTAACTTACCTACGAAGCCTCCAGAATGCGAGCAAAGCGAGCGCCAGCACCACGACGATCGCAAAGGCCACGACGATCGATCGCGCTTGCTTGGGCGTGGGCTTGGGCACGCGCAACGAAAGCGCCACACGCTCGAGCACCGCGGGGACCGACGGGGGGCGAACCAAGGATACGCCAGGGTCCGGGGCCTCGGCCAGCTCCACACGCAAGAGCAAGAGCCCACGCGGCAGCGCCAAGCCCTCCGCGGGTAATCCGCCTTGCTCCGGAATGCGGATCACCACACCGCGCGCATCACCGGGCGCCGCGGTTTTTCGCGTCGGCAGCGTGACGCTGAGCAACTCGGGCAGCTCGTTCCGCCCGCGGAGCGCCACGGCGCCGGCTCGCTCGCAGACATCGCAGCCACCGCCATTGCAGGCCGCGCACGACAAGTTGCGCGGCAACTCGAACTCGACGACCTCGCCTGCCTCGAGCCACGCGCGCGGCACGCGAATCCGGTGCACGACGTCCGGACCACGTGGGACGTCCATGCGCGTGGTGATTCTGCCTAGAACTTCGGGCACTGGCAGACACACTAGCTCGGAACGAGGCCGCAAAAAAGCGCGCTTTCGCGGGGTGCGCCGCGTGCGCCGCGTGACCCGGCTCGAACTGAGACGCGGCGGGCCGTTCAGCCGTCCACTGGCGCGTCCGGGGTGTCGAGCAGCAACTCGTAGAATGCGAGATCGAGCCAACGGCCAAACTTGAAGCCGGCGTGCCGGATCGTGCCCGCATGGGAGAAGCCGAGCTTCTCGTGAAGCGCGACGCTGGCTCGATTGGATAGATCGATGCCGCCCACCAGCACGTGCTTTTGTTGCTCGATTGCGCGAGCGACCAAGCGCTGCATCAGGGAAAATCCAAAGCCTTTACCGCGCTGCTCTTTGGCGACGTACACCGAATGCTCGACGGAATACTTGTAGGCAGGCCGCGCGCGAAACGTGCCGTAGGTGGCAAAGCCGAGCAGCGCGCCGTCGTCGTTCACGGCGCCTAGCACCGGAAAACCCCCGACCCGCTTGGTTTCGAACCACGGGACCATGCTTTCGAGCGGCTGCGGCATGTAGTCGTAGAGCGCCGTCGAGCTCACGATGGCTTCGTTCAAAATCCCCAGGATCGCGCCGGCATGCTGCTCGTAGCTGCAGTCGATGATGCGCATGGACTGGCCCATCCGAGCAGGGCGCGCCGGCCCGCGCAAGCCGGCGCGCCGGCTGGGCTTGCCCCCGGGCCGGAGACGCCGTACGCCTCGCCGGTCTGGCTCGGCCCTCGGCGTCGGAAATCGCCGGCTCGAGCCCTTGAAGGAGCGCTCGCTTGGATCACGTACTCGGACTCTGGCACATCATCTCTCACCTCGACACGCACCTGGCCGCCTGGGCGGCTGCGATGGGTCCGTGGGTCTACGTGATGCTGTTCGCGATCATTTTCGCCGAAACCGGCTTGGTCGTACTGCCTATCTTACCCGGCGACAGTTTGCTCTTCGCGATCGGCGCGATGTGCCCGACTCACGTGCTCGAGTTCGGCATCGTGGTCCCGGCGCTGCTAGTTGCTGCCGTGCTGGGCGATGCCGTCAACTACTCTGTCGGGTTGACGGTTGGACCCAAAGTGTTCACGAGCCAAACATCGAAGCTCCTCAACCGCCGGCACCTGCTGCGCACTCAAGCATTTTACGAGCGGTACGGCGGCAAGACGATCATCATCGCTCGCTTCATCCCGATCATACGGACCTTCGCGCCGTTCGTCGCTGGTATCGGCAAAATGCAGTACCGTCGCTTCCTTTCGTTCAACCTGATCGGTGCGGTTGCGTGGATCGTGCTCGCCACCGGATCGGGCTATCTGTTCGGTAACATCGAATTCGTGCACAAGCACTTCGAGCTGGTGGTCCTGGCGATCGTCGGGCTGAGCATTCTGCCTGCGGTGATCGAGTTCATGCGTGAACGCGGCCGGATGCAGCGCGCCGGCACTGCGGGCTGAAGCGTCGCGCAGGAGCACCCCAACCAACAAAACGCAAAAGGCCGGTCCCAAGAGACCGGCCTAGCGCTCAGCGACCGCTGACCGCGCAGATCAGCCGCTGCGATTTTCCGGCAGGTGCTTGGGCTCTTCCGGCGGCTTGGCAGCCGTCGGCGCCGCGGGCGGATGCTCGTCGGCGTCCTCGTTCAGGCCCTTCTTGAAGGAGCGAATCCCTTCACCGAGGCCTTTGCCCACGCCGGCAAGCCTGCCTGGTCCGAACAGGAGCAGGACGATGATTAAAACGATGACCCAATGTACGGGGCTGAACGATCCCATGGCTTTACTCGGGGCTAGTGCACTCGCGACGGCGGAATGAGTCAGTACAATAGCATTGGGGACCGTGCAAGCCAGACAACACCCGGAAAAGGCGCGCTTTCATAAGCGAAAGATCAGCTCTTGCTCGGCTTCCGGCGCGTCGAGCGAGACCGTGGCGGAATAGGTCTTCGGACCCACGCGCGCGCCGAAAGCGACGTGAATCGGCGGGTTCTCGCCGCCCAGGGCTTCGAGCCGAATGCGCGCGCGATATTCCCCGCGCGGTGGCTCGCCGTCGCCGAGATACACATTTTCGAAGTTTTGACCGTGGCACTCGTTGTTCCGGCCCGGACAATCGCGCTCTTTGACCAGGCCGCTGCGCGCGGGACGGCCGACCTCGACGAGCTCGCCGCTCGGGTCGAAGACACGCAGATCGACGTCCGCTCGCGGCTCGTCCCAGGCGATCGTGAACTGCACGAGACCCGTGTGCAGCCCGCAACCCTCGTCGATGATGCCGTTGCAGTTGTCGTCCGTCGCGTTGAAGCACAATTCCGGTCCCGTCGGTGTGCACACCTTCTGCGCCAGGGACGCCGGCACGGTACCGAGCACGGTCGGACCCGCGGCCTCCGTGGCCCCGGGCCCCGCCGCCGGGCGACCGCACGCGCCCAGCAGAGCGAGGCCGACGACGCGCGCGGTGGCAAGAGCCCCGCGCGCGGACGGTGGCGCGACCGTCACTTCTTCTGATCGTCGGGGATGTTCACGCCCGTGACGACCTTCGGGTTCATGAGCTCGAAGTAGGCGTCACGTGCCTGCTCACCGCCCGGACCACTCTCGTCGCGCAGTGCCAAGAGCACGCCCTGCTCCGACATGAACTTGAGCGCGCGAATCGCGCCGGCGCGCTTGGCGGCGTCGTCGCCCTTGGCCATTTGCCAGAGCCTGTAGCGAAGCACGACGCGCGTGAACGAGTGCGGACCGTTGTCGAAGATCAAGTTGTCGAACTGCTTCATCAGCAGCACGCGCGCCCACTCTTGCTGAGTTTGGCGAATCGACAATTTGCTGATGGCCTCGGCGTTGTCCACGAACTTGAAGAGCAAGCCGGACTCGAGATCCTCTTGTGACCAGTAGCCGAAGCTCCGGTACCAAAGGTCCCCGAGCTCGTCGAGCGCCTCTTTCCGCTTGTTCGCGTACTGCGCGACGGCGCGCGCCGCGGTCTCCGGCGTGCCGCCGAGGATCAAGGCCAGGGCGGCATCGTTCATCATCGCGTCGTCGCTCATCATGGCAAAGAGCTGCGCTTCGACGCTTGCGTCGAAGCCGCCCTTGGCGATCGCGCGGGCGACCTGATGCCGCGTTTCGACCGCGGATTGCGGCGTCATCAGCGAGATCAACGCGGACGCGGTGCCCGGCACCGGCCTCTGGATCAAGGCTTCCAAGAGGCACGCGCGGCGCACTTCGTCCGGCTTTTCATTGCCTTTGTAGTCCGCGATCTTCTTGGCGATCTCGAGGAAATCTTCTTTTTCTGCGACCCACGCCAGCGCGGCGCAAGCCTGGAACCGCGATTGTTCGTTGTTCTTCGGCTCCTCGATGTAGTCGAGCAGCGGTTTGAACGCTCGGCGATCGCGCCACTCGGACAAGCCGTCCGCGGCGCCCACGCCGATCGCGCGCAGGCTCATGCCGAGGATGGCGACGCCGCCCTGCATCAGGCCGTCCATCGTGACGTCTTCGTCCTTCGGGCGGCGGGTGAGCGATTTGATCAGCACGTCCCAAGACGGTTGATCCTTCAGCCAACCGACGTAGCGAAGCGCGCTTTGCGCCACGACCCACTCTTCCGGCATCGGCGGCTGCTGGCCCTCTTTGGGCAGCGGATCGTTCGGGTTGGACCACTTGCGAAGCGCGTTGATATCCTTCGTCGACTCCATCGCGGCCAGCGCGCGCAAACCGTTGGCGTGCGGCGACGGCATCTCGTGGATCCAGAAGATCACGCCGTCCTCGGCCTGCTCGGCGATCTGCGGACGCTTTTCCGGGTGCAGCATGGCGAGATCGGCGATCATGCGCGCGGCGACGACGCGCTCGTTGTCGTCGCGCTTGAGCATCATTTCCCAATCATTTTGATCGGTGTAGAGCTTGAGCGGATCCATGCGCAAGCGCTTGGCCAGCGTCGGCACGCCGCGAATGTCACCGATCTGCGCGAGCGCCGTGGCCGCGCGCGTCTGGAAGTGCATGTGCGGCTTGCTCTCGAGATACGCGTACAGGGCGTTGCCACCACGCGGATCGTTGAGCTTGTCGATCATGTCGAAGATTTGCTTCTTCTGATAGTAGGCGAGCGTCTGATCCTCGGCGGAGACGGCGTTCAGGGCCAGCACCAAGCCGTCCGTGCCGATGCCGTCGCGCAGCGCTTCCAAGAACTTGTTGCGACTGTCCTTGTCCGCGTTCTTGAGCGCAGCCACGAGCGGCTCGCGAGCACGCGGCTCACCGATCTTGCCCAGGCCCGGCGCTGCCTGGCGCGAAACCTCGGGGTCTTTGTCTTGCACTAGCTTGATCAGGGTTTCGGTCCACTTGGGCTCGGCGTTTTGCGACAAGATCGTGGCCACCAATTGACGCACGGCCGCGCTTTCGTCCCCGGCCATGCTCGCCAATTTGTCCAGGCTCACGAGCTGCACGATGCGATCCGGATCGAACGCCACACCGCCGCCCAGCCGCTGCACCTTGGACAAGCTGCCTGCGCGATACAGCACCATCACGTCGTCGAACGCGCGGGGCTCGCCGAGCACCACCAGCGCCCAGGCGATCTGCGGCTTGGCACCGGGGCCTGCCTTCTTGAGCGCCGCGAGCAGCGCATCCTTGCTCGGTTCACCGAGCGGGCGACCATACTCGGCCAGTGCGAGCGCCGCGGTGCCTTGCAGCGGCTCGGACGGCACGCTCAGAGCGTCCATCGCGAGCTGCACGCCGGCTGGGTCTTTGGCCCACGCGAGTTGCTTCAACGCTTCGGCGCGAACCTCCTCGCTCTTGTCGCTCGAAGCCCATTGCCGCCACTCGGGCAGCTGCTCCTGCTTGGGCTTGATGAAGATGCCCTTCTTGGTTTCCTCACCTTGCTCTATCGTGAGTTTCTCGGCGTCTTGCTTGCCGCCGATCAACATGAACGCTGCGAAGCCCGCCACCGCGACGACGCCGATCAGAATTCCGATCGGAGCGAAGCGACCCTTTTTGAAATTGCCGTCGCCCGAATCAAACCCTGCTGGAATGCCACCGCCGGGCATGGGCGCTCCGGGCAGGTCGTCATCAGGCGGCCACTTGGCGAGATCCACCACCGGCAATGGCGGGCGATTGGGAGCCGGGGACATCTTCGGCAAATTCGAATCGAGCATGGATCCTCCCGCAAGAAGCGGTGCTAATGAGCGCGCACGGCCCGAGGCGCCGGGGCAATTCTGGCTCGCCGCGAACTTAGCCCAAGCGGAAAAAAGGGGGGAGAGTTCTGGTCATCGTTCGATAGAAGTCGGTTCGAACTTCACTGGAAACTTCTCCCCGGGCTTCGATTTGCCGTGCATGGGGTCCAGATTTCAATGAGTGAAGCCCAGCGGCAGAGCGAAAGTAGCGGCTGGCGCCGACCGGTCGCGATCACGGTGGGGACGACAGCGGTCGTCACGTTGCTCTCGAAATTGCCCGACAGCGTTTCCGCAACCGCGGTCGGCTTCGGCTTTCTGGCCGCTACCTATTGGCTGGTGCTGAGGCGCGACGACAGCGCGCGCATCGCACGCTACGGCCTCTCGTTCGCCGGGCTATTCGATCCGGAGCCGCTCTCACTCGTGCGGATGGCGCGCGAGTCGGTCCGCGCCGTGCTCTGGGCGCTCGGCTCCGCGGCCATCTTTCTGCCCCCGTTTTGGTTGGGGTTCGTCTGGTGGTGGCACATTCGCGTGCCCTTTCACGCAGCGCAGTTGAGCTCGCTCGGCAACGACCTGCTCGGACAATTGCTGGTCATCGCGTTGCCCGAAGAGGCCTTCTATCGCGGCTACCTGCAATCGTCGCTCGACGAAGTTTGGCAGCCGCGCTGGCGAGTGCTCGGCGCCGACCTCGGACCGGGGCTGTTCATTGCCAGTGCGCTGTTCGCCGCGGGCCACCTGTGCACGGAATTCAATGCCGCTCGGCTCGCCGTGTTCTTTCCGTCGCTCGTCTTTGGCTGGCTCCGCTCGCGCACACGCGGTGTCGGAGCGGGCATCGTATTCCACGCTTTGTGTAACCTCTTTGCTTCGTATCTCGGCCAGAGTTACGGTTTTGCGCGGTGACGCCTTCGTACCTTTTGGATCGCCTCGTCGAGCTCGCTCTGACCGAAGATTTGGCCGGGGGCGACGTCACGACCGAGGCGACGGTTGGGCCCGCGGATCGAGCCGTCGCCCGCGCCGTCGCGCACTCGCCGCTCGTGGTGTGCGGCGGAGACGTGTTCGCACGCGTGTTCTACCGCGTGGATCCGGGAGTTCGTGTCGAGCGAGTTCTGGCAGAAGGCGCGCGCGCAAAATCGGGGGACGTGCTCTGGATCGTGGAGGGCGCCACGCGCTCGCTCTTGATGGCCGAGCGGACCGCGCTCAACTTCGCGCAGCGCCTGAGCGGCACGGCGACGCTGACCCAACGCTTCGTGGTGGCGCTGCCGGAAGGCGCCATCACGCGCATCGTCGACACGCGCAAGACGACGCC
>Ga0210402_10006693_pt1 | contig 10178 bp, 8 predicted proteins | sample IncBWC7MmetaG_FD_161055 | JGI IMG/M metagenome (GOLD analysis project Ga0210402, IMG submission 161055) | Forest soil microbial communities from Barre Woods Harvard Forest LTER site, Petersham, Massachusetts, United States - Inc-BW-C-7-M | ecosystem: Environmental > Terrestrial > Soil >...
TGCCACGGTCAAAGCCGTGTTCGGTATAAGGTTGAGCACCGGCCCATCGCTCGAACCAGGGCCCACCGAGAAGTTCAAAAACCCTGTGGAACCGGGCTGCCCTTGGGAGACCGCTTCGAGCGTGTAGTTGCCGTCCGGAAGCATTCCCTGAATCAACTGTTCCCGGGAATTGTATCCGAGAGAATATCCTGGCCCGGCATGCCCCACGGGATAGACTTGTATACTCATCGACTGCGCCATAATTCCATTTGCAATGGGAATTTTGACGGGATAATAGCCATGCCGGATTGGAGAAAGATTCGCCTGAAACGTCATACCTTCAGCCAGTTGAATCGCGGTCGCCGAGGCAAAATCGGTGGCAGCTGGAAAGAAAACAGGCGGATAGCCATACAGTTGACCGCCTGGAGTGAAAGTCAGCGGATCTCGATCGAGCTCCTCCGTAGTCCTCAGCTTGTAAGTTCCAGCCGGGAGATTGCAAAAGCGAAACTCCCCATCAGCCCAAGTCGTGAAGTGGTGCGTCGATTGCCATTGTTCCAGCCCTTCTCTGATTTCGCGGCGGTACAACTCCAGGCGTATTCGCATCCCGACTTCCGAACTCGGAAGTTCGACGTGCCCAATGATCATTGATTCCGGATCCAAATAAATCACAACCTCGGATTGATTTGGCATCACGCGGCCATTGGACAAGTCCGCCCGGCTGTCCAGAAACCCGGGCTTGCGCGCCTGGAACATCGCGGGCCTGGAGTTCCGCATCATTCGTAGCTGCCGGGCGCGAAGCACGCTGGCGTCGGGTGGAGCAGTAAAATCCTCTTTTGGCTCAGGCTCTAGCGGCGGAAACTTGAATTCGAAGCGGCCCTCGCCGTCGGTCAGCATGGCGTATTGCTGATCCATCGAAAATACCAGCGCGCGGCTGATCGGTTCGCGCGTTTTTCGGTTCAGAACCCTTCCGCGAATGGAAGACCCGCTATCGGTGGAACTGCTACTCCCCGCCGTGGACTGTGCTCTCGCGGAGCCGCAGAGCATCGCCCAGGAGACAAAAACTGCCGAAGCGGCGATGCGCACCAGTGAGCTCGGTCGCAAAACCGCGCGTGCGAACGAATAGTTGCCGGGGGTACCCATCGCGACTGTTTCTATCCTCGCCAATTATTACACGGACTAACTCGATTTCCCCCAAGGATTAGTTGCAGCGCAAGCCGAAGACGCTGCCTCGATGCCAGCCTCGCGCACGTCGTGGGGCGGAATGGGACACCCTCAGCTCGCCGAGACGATTTTGGATCTGCCTTTTCTTTTGGGGGTGCCCGACCTGAGTTCTCCGCCCACGGAATCACACGACACTCGAAGCACCTAACTTCATAGCTTCTCCACCCGGGCAGCGGGGCGAGTTGCGGCTCGGCTCCGATCCACGTAAACAGAACTGTCAACAAGACAAAACAAGCTCAAAAAGAGATAATGCTTTCATCTCGGACGGAGTTCTCTCAGGGAGCATCGTCGCCTTTCTCCATGAGCAGATTTTTATTTTGGCCACTGAATTCTTGCGCCGCAGCCACTCCATGTTGCAGGTGCTTCTATCTCGGAGTCGCAAGGTTTGACCTCTTCACCTCAGCCAGGTCCGCGCAAAGCGGAGCGCCTTCTCCTGCTGCTCTTCCTGCTTTCTCTGCCCATGCTCAATCCCTGGGTGCGAGGAGACGGCGTCGGCTACTATGCTTTCGCCCGCGCCCCGCTCATCCAGCACAATCTCGATTTCACCGCCGACTATCAGCAGGCCAATGCCAGCTTCCGCGAAAATCGCCTCGACAAAAACGGCCAGCCGACCCCTGAATTCCGCACCGGCACCGGCCACCTCGAAAATCACTTCACCGTGGGACCCGCAATTCTATGGGCTCCTTTTCTTCTCCTCGCGCACGCCGCCGTTCTCCTCGCGCGCTCCATGGGCTCGACAATTTCCGCCGACGGCTTCTCCACGCCGTATCGCCTGGCGATGGCGCTGGCCACAGCCCTCTACGGTTTTCTCGGCCTGCTCATTTCCTTTCGCATCGCACGCAAATACGTTGACGAGCGTTGGGCGCTGCTCGCCACTCTGGCGATCTGGTGGGCAAGCTCTCTTCCTGTTTACATGTATTTCAATCCGTCGTGGTCGCACGCGCTCTCGGCTTTTGTTGTGGCCGTTTTCTTGTGGTACTGGGACAAAACGCGCGACTCGCGCACCCTGCTCCAGTGGATTGTATTGGGTGCAATCGGCGGATTGATGCTCGATGTCTATTACCCAAATGTGATGATATTCGTAGTACTGCTCGTCGAAGCGCTCCACGACTATGTAGCAGCGGTGCGAAAGGCCACTCCAAACACTCCCAGTCTTGCGCAACTTCTGGCGCGGCACTTTGTTTCCGCCTCCGCACTTTTGATTTGCATGCTCCCCACATTCATCGCAAAGCGCATCATTTACGGCAGCGTATTCGAATCGGGCTACATTCCCATCAGCCAGTGGAGTTGGAGTTCGCCGTATCTTTGGTCCGTGCTCTTTTCTTCGAATCACGGACTGATTTCTTGGACGCCGATTCTTCTTTTCGCACTGATCGGTATTATCGCGTTCTGGAGAAGCGTGCCTCGCGCCGGCCTGGCGTTTCTGGCGACGACGGTGGGATTTTATTATTTTATTGCGTCGTATCCGGATTGGGCGGGCATCTCTTCTTATGGAAACAGATTTTTTGTTTCGCTGACGCCTCTCTTTATTCTCGGACTTGCCTTTTTTTTCGAGCGGTTCACGCGCATTTTCCGGACGCGCCGCGCCGCGCTCCTGGCCACTTGCATTTTTCTAGCCTGTTTTGCTTTGTGGAATGCCGGCCTGATGTTTCAGTGGGGCTCTCACCTGGTCCCGGCGCGCGGCCCGATTTCTTTTTCGCAGATGATTCATAACCAATTTCTCGTAGTCCCGCGCCAGATCACATCGCAACTCGAAAAATATCTTTTTCGGCGCAAATCCATGATGCAGCAGATCGAGCAGCGCGACCTCGAGCAGATAAAACAAAATCCCCCGCCCCCGTGATCTTTATTCCTTTCCGGCTTTTTGTACCGCGCCGCGTATCGCGAGGCGGCTACATCTCTGCTACTCTAATCGGGGGCTCATCCAACTCTTTTGGGACTTCAGGAAGACTCCATGGCTTCGGTCAGCGCACCCGCTACCCTTCTTCCGGTGCAGCACGCCGCGCCCGTCACCGTGCGTATCGAACCTCCGCGCGGGTGGCTCGATCTGCGGCTCGGCGAACTGTGGGCCTACCGCGAGCTGCTCTATTTCTTTGTCTGGCGGGACGTAAAAGTTCGCTACAAACAAACGGCGATAGGGGTCTTCTGGGTCGTTCTGCAGCCGTTGATGACCATGGGGGTCTTCACGCTATTTTTCGGGCGGCTTGCCAAGCTGCCATCGGACGGGCTGGCTTATCCCGTTTTTTACTTTTCCGCGCTCGTTCCCTGGAGCTATTTCGCCACGGCACTGCAGTCCTGCACGAGCGTGATGGTCGATAACCAGCGGGTGATCACCAAAGTTTTTTTCCCTCGCCTGGTGCTGCCGCTTTCGGCGGTCGTTTCCGGGCTTGTGGATTTCGCAATCGGCTTCGTGGTGCTGTGCGTTGTGCTGGCCATTTATGGCATTCGCCCTGGTCTGGCCGCGTTGTGGCTGCCGGTCTTGCTGCTTCTTGCGGTGCTGACGGCGCTGGGCGTGGGTCTGTGGATGTCCGCGCTAAACGCCTTGTACCGCGACGTGAGGTACGTGGTGCCGTTCCTCGTCCAATTCTGGATGTTCGCTTCGCCGGTGGCGTACCCGTCTTCGCTGGTGCCGGTGAGGTGGCGGTGGCTGTATGGACTGAATCCGATGGCGGGGGTGATTGATGGATTCCGGTGGGCGTTGACGGGGCACGGGCAGCCGCCGGGGCCGCTCCTGCTGGCGTCGACGGTCGCGGTTGTGCTCGTTCTGGTGGGCGGGCTGTTCTTCTTCCAGAGGATGGAAGGAGCGATCGCGGATCGCGTGTGAGCTCTTCGCACTATTGGTTTGGTTTGGGGCGCCACTTGATTCCGAGCGCGTTCAGAATTCGTGCCTTGCGTCCATAACGCCTCGTAATATACGGCTGCTGGTGCCAGGCTACACCGTGAATGGTTGCAGAAAGCTTTCGGAAGACGATGGTTCGACGCGGCAGTTCCCAGACGAATTCCCAGCGCGACTCTTCCCTGAGGAATTTGACAAGGGCCGCTACCGATTCCAGGTGAGTGTCGTCGAGTACGCATAATCCCCCGACCTTAAGCTTTTCGGCGGTATAGAACCAATCGATGAAGGGCCAGGGGACAGCATGCTTGCCGTCGATAAGGACAAGGTCGAGATCCTGAAGGGTACAACGCGGCAAATAAGTTTCCGACGGCTCCAGAACGAAGCTGACGCGCTCTATACCGATCTGATTGGCACCGGCGTATTGCTGAATGACCTCCGCCTCGTGCATGCTCGGTGTGACCGCGGTGTGGTAGGACTTTCGGAGCGCGAAAATGATCGTCGAGAGCCCGGATCCGGTTTCAAGCGTTCGCGCGCCCTCGGCAACCTCGCGGTACAGAAATCTAGCGACCTTTGGATCGATTCCATAACACGCTGGGTAATTGTGTTCCAACGTCTCGCGCATGGAGCCCGTCAGCGACGAACCAATGAGCGACGCGCCGGTTAACGCTGCTTCGTTACCGGCTTCGGCGTCCCCTAGATGTGCTTGTGGAGGTTTAGCGATTACCTTTTCTAGCAAATCCTCGTTCATGAGCGCCTCTTAGGGCGAGTTCAGTCTCGGTACAAACCTGCCGGCTAGCGACCTTTGGGAGAGTCCAAGGCAGTCGCCCAGGGTCGCCTGCAACTCTGTTGGCCGGCGCTTTCGAGTGTAATATAGAGGCCATGCGTGACACGAGAAACTACTTATGTACTCCTCAGCGCTCTTGTCCGGCTGAGGCTGTCTGCCCATGACCGCCGCCGTGATTCACGGGGAAGGGCTCGGGAAGCAGTACCGGCGCGGGCTGGTGCTAAACGAGGGCTTGCGTCACACGCTGGACCGGTTCGTGAAGTCGCCGCTTGCGGCGTTGCGGCGGAAGAAGGAGGAGACCTTCTGGGCGTTGAACGATGTGTCGCTGGAAGTGAAAGAAGGGGAGGTGCTGGGGCTGATCGGGCGGAACGGAGCGGGCAAGACGACGCTGCTGAAAATTCTATCGCGGATTACGAAGCCGACGACCGGGTGGGCAGAGATTCACGGGCGCGTCGGGTCGCTGCTGGAAGTGGGGACAGGGTTTCATCAGGAGCTGACGGGCCGGGAAAACACGTTCCTGAGCGGCGCGATCCTCGGGATGAGCAAGAGCGAAATTACACGCAAATTCGATGAGATCGTGGCGTTCGCGGAGCTGGAGAAGTTTATTGATACGCCCGTGAAGCACTATTCGAGCGGGATGTACGTGCGGCTGGCGTTTGCCGTGGCGGCGCATCTGGAGCCGGAGATTTTGCTGGTGGATGAAGTTCTGGCCGTCGGCGACATACGCTTTCAAAAGAAATGCATGGGCAAAATGGGCGACGTGGCCCGCGGAGGGCGCACGGTGGTCCTTGTCAGTCATAACATGGCGGCGATCAATGCGCTCTCTTCGCGAGTAATCATGTTGAAGGATGGCGGCATCGTTTTCGACGGACCGACGCCCGAGGCGACCGCCCGATACTATGCGGAGTCCCTCGATTTAGCGGAGAGCGGAACGAGTCTTCTTGACCGCCCGCGAGAAGGTAATGGCAAAGCGCGCTTCTCAGATGTTTCCGTTCAGCCGCTTGGCTCGGCGGGGGAGCGGATCGACGTCGCTTATCCGGGCTGCGACCTAAACATTGAAGCGGAAGTCGTCTGCCAATCTGCAATTGCGGACTGCAATCTAGCAATCATTATTTATGACATGAACGGGTTTCGAGTGATCGACACGAACACAGCTCAGAAAGGCGAATTTGTTAGCCTGGCGGCTGGGCAAAAGGCACGTGCTGGGTTTCTGCTTCATGACCTTCTTCTGAAGCCCGGCAAATATTTTGTGGGACTCTTTCTCGGCAGGCACACGATGGAAGTCATTGACCATATCGAACACGCGGTGACGCTTGATGTGGCGGAAGGCGAAGAGACCAGCAAACACGACTTGATATTTCCGGGAATCTATCTTTGCAGGTTCGACGAGAAAGTAACTGTGAGTAGCCCATGTCCGTGAGTTTCATCTTAGGATTATGGGATCGATTTCAGCGGCGCCGCCTCAGAGAGCTGGTGCTTCCCTATACCCTTGTTGGTCCAGAGCGGATTAATAATCTGTATCGCCTTGCTCGCCGGATCGAAGAAGAGCGGATACCGGGCGATGTCATAGAGTGCGGCGTCTGCAATGGAGGCACGGCTGCGATCCTTGCTCGTTTCGCCTCGCGGTCCCAGATGGACCGCACCGTCTGGCTGTTCGATTCTTTTCAGGGAATGCCGGAAGTGACCAAGGAGGATGGAGTCGCCGCCAATGGTGAAACGGCCGAGTCGCACATCGGAAAGGAGATAGGAGACCCTGCACGGGTGAATGAGATACTCCGGAAGGTGGGCGCAAATGGGCGCAGGGTTCGCATTGTGCCCGGATGGTTTCAGGAAACCTTTCCGTCGTTCGACGCAAAAGCAATTGCGCTGCTCAACATCGATGCGGACTGGTACGAGTCGGTGAAACTTTGCCTGGAGACGTTTTATGATCGCGTTGTGGCCGGGGGATTTGTCTCCTTTGACGACTATGGCCACTGGCCTGGTTGCCGTCGAGCGGTGGACGAATTTTTCCAGGCGCGTCAGCTACCCTACAAATTGATCCCGGTGGACTACACTGCCTTCTGGTTTCGAAAAGAATGACCAAACGGCTTCTAAATCTTGGTTGCGGTGGAAGATTTCATCCCGACTGGGAGAATTTAGATTTTAGCCCGATTGCGCCTAGTGTGCGCGCTCACGACTTGAGGAAGGGTATCCCCTTTCCAGATGAATCGTTTGACGTGGTTTACCATTCGCATGTGCTCGAACATTTTCCCAAGGGGGACGCGCCTGTCTTTCTTCGAGAGTGTCATCGTGTCCTGAAGCAGGGAGGAGTGATTCGGGTTGCTGTTCCTGACCTTGAGAGGATTGCCCGGATGTATCTTCTGGCTTTGGAAAAAGCCTCCCAGGGAGCTACAGGTTGGAACGAAAACTATGACTGGATGCTTCTGGAGTTGTACGACCAGGCAGTCAGAGAGACTTCCGGAGGGTCTTGCTACGAATACCTTAGACAAGACCCCATTCGAAACTGGGAATTTATCCATGAACGCTTCGGCGCTGAAGCGGTTGCCTCTCGCGAAGCCGCACGGAAAAAGGGCGTTGCTCAGCAGAACAAGACTGAACTCTTCCGGGTCAAGTGGTCTTATATTTCTCACAACGTCTGGAAAGTCTGTCGAAATAAACTCATTGGCGCCATCCTCCGCCGTGAAGAGCTTGAGGCGCTACAGGTTGGGTGGTTTAGACGAGGTGGCGAGGTCCACTTATGGATGTACGATGGTTACTCGCTGGCCAAACTGTTGCTGCGTGAAGGTTTTTTCGACCCACGCGTGCGCACTGCTACGGAAAGCCAGATACCTTACTGGGCGCAATACTGTCTGGACAACGAGCCGGACGGAAGCGCGTATAAGCCGGACTCTCTGTACATGGAAGCTGTTAAGTCGTGAGAATCCTCCACATCAATACCTACGACTGCGTGGGGGGCGCTGCCCGCGCGGCTCATCGGCTGCACGACGGATTGCTCCGAATTGGTCAGGAATCTCAAATGTTCGTCGCTCACAAAGCTGGCGACGAGCCATGCGTCATCTGTTATCGACCGCCTCGCGACTTAGTTAGCCGAATCAGGCGGACTGTTCGCCGGAAAATCATCTCGATGGCTGTCGAAAGATACTCTTCTACGGCCCCGGCGGGCCTATCCTTCTTTACCCATGACCGGACGGTGTATGGCGGAGACCCTTGGCGGCATATGCCTGAGAATGATGTGCTTCAGCTGCACTTCATTTCTCAGTTCGTTGATTATCAGGCCTTCTTTTCTGCCATCCCGCGGAACAAGCAACTGGTGTGGACTATGCACGGGATGGAGGCTCTTACGGGCGGATGCCATTATGACTATGGTTGTGGAAAGTTCACTCAGGAATGTGGAGCGTGTCCGCAGCTGGGGTCGCAATCGGAACTCGACCTGACCCGGAGAGTGTGGCGCCGGAAACGCGATGGCTATCAAAAAATAGGGTCAAATCAACTTCATATCGTCAGCCCGAGCCGCTGGCTGCACGACCAGGTGAAACGCAGCTCGCTCTTATGTCGCTTTGGTTGCTCAGTTATTCCTTATGGGTTGGACACCGAGATATTTGCGCCACGCGATCGCCGAGCCGCGCGACTTGCGTTGGAAGTTCCGCTTGAGGCGAAGATTATCCTTTTCGTCGCCTACGGGGTCGACGATCCTAGAAAGGGATTCCACCTGCTCGCAACCGCCCTCGCAGGTATGGGAGTCAAGGATAATACCTTCCTCCTCTCGATTGGCCCGGGGTCTCTACTGCCACCCCAGGGATTACCCCACAAGCACATTGGCTCCATAGGTGACGACAGAGCTTTATCCAATATCTACAGCGCGTCTGACGTCTTTGTTGTTCCGTCAGTGCAAGAAAATCTCCCCAACACGGCGCTGGAGGCAATTGCTTGCGGAACCCCGATCGTTGGATTTGACGTGGGTGGCATCCCGGACATCGTGAGGCCAGGAGTGACCGGCCTGCTGGCCCGACCGGGCGATGCCGTGGAGCTTAGGAGCGCAATTTTGGAATTACTCCAGAACGATTGGAAGAGGGCCGAAATGTCGGCCAATTGCAGAAGCATCGCGCTGCAAGAATACGCGCTGGAAATCCAGGCGCGGCGCTACACACAGCTCTACCAGGACCATTTGAAGAAGACGGCTGCAAGAGTTCTTGAGACTGTATGACCTCCGAATCAAGCTCGATGGAAAAATCTCTGCTGGCGCGCATAAAGCGGTTTGTCGAAAGACCCTGGCAGGGGAAAGTTGAGCGAGTGCGGAAACGGTGGTTGGAGGCGTTCCCGCGGATTCCCTTCCCAATGCGACTGTCTTTTGGCGCGTGGTGGCTAGCACGAAACGACCACGTAAGCCGACCGATTATTGAAAAGCAATTCGAGACTGCGGAATATTCTTTCGTGCGGCGGTTCGTGCAGCCGGGAATGACTGTCCTTGACATAGGCGCGCATCATGGCTTTTACACTCTCTTGCTATCGCGCGTGACCGGTTCGCGTGGAATGGTGTTCTCGTTTGAGCCTTCCCCTCGCGAAAGAAAAGCTCTGCTGCGGCACGTAAGTTTGAATCGCTGTAAGAACGTTAAAGTGCAGCCCTTGGCTCTCGGCGCAGAAAAGAAGGAGGCGGAGCTCTACGTGGTTGAGGGAGGCGAGACGGGGTGTAACAGCCTCAGGCCTCCGGTCGTGATCAGTGGAACGTCTCGCGTGCGAGTCTCCGTTATGCGGTTAGACGACTGGATAAGCGAGCAAAAGCTCGAGCGCGTCCATTTTATCAAGCTGGACGTGGAAGGCGGAGAGCTCGAGGTCTTGCGAGGCGCCGTGAGCTTGCTGGATCACCGGCCGCGTCCGATCATCCTTGCGGAAGTGCAAGATATGCGGACGGAGCAGTGGGGATACCGCGCAAGAGATGTCATAAGTTACCTGTCGGCCAAGGGGTTCAGGTGGTTTCGTTTATCCGAAGACGGTTCCTTAGAAGATCTCGACCTGGCACCAGAGACTTTTGACGGCAACTTTGTTGCATGGCCCGAGGAGCTGGAGATGACGTTCCCCGGTGTGGGCGTCTAATCTAAAGCCAGCTCCTGCGAATGCGCCGCAAACCGGGCTACCACTGCACGCCGGGATATAGGCTAGGGATGCGCATCCCGCGATAGGCATTCTGCCCTGTAATGATCATTTGCCAGACTGTCTGGGACGGCGAGGATTGGGTGACCTCGTACACTGCCGCAGTGTCGCTGGACATCAGCGTGTTGGCCTCGACGTACTCGACGTTGCCGTTCTTAAGGACTTCAGCGTTGCCTCCGAAGAAGGAATAGGCCGGGGTGGTTGGATGGA
>Ga0210402_10006694_pt1 | contig 10177 bp, 6 predicted proteins | sample IncBWC7MmetaG_FD_161055 | JGI IMG/M metagenome (GOLD analysis project Ga0210402, IMG submission 161055) | Forest soil microbial communities from Barre Woods Harvard Forest LTER site, Petersham, Massachusetts, United States - Inc-BW-C-7-M | ecosystem: Environmental > Terrestrial > Soil >...
AGAGGAGGAAGAGCCCCTGTTCTGTCCGGTTACGGACAACCGATTCCGTAACCGGACAGGTCGGATTTCGCAATTTGTGGCCGGCAGATCGTTTGTGCTTTATAAACGGAGGGTTAGGTGTTGCCGCAGTTGGAAGGCTATTTGCTTAGTTGGGGTGTAGGGGCAAGTCTATCTTCGCGCGGCGTTTGGCAGAACGTAAGCCGCTGTCGGTAAATTTGGAGTTAGGGACGGAACGGAAATGACCGGACTATTCCAAGATCTTCGCTATGGCTTGCGCGCACTATGCAAATCCTCTGGCTTCACCATAGTTGTGGTCGGCACGCTTGCTCTCGGAATCGGGGCCACAACCACAGTTTTCAGCGTCTTGAAGGCAGTTATCCTGAACCCGCTACCATACAAAGATGCAGAGCGCATAGCCGTTCTGTGGACAGACAACGCAAAGCAAAATCTTCATGAGGAGCGTACGTCCTACCCCAATTTTGATGACTGGCGCAAACAGGCGACGACCTTTGCGGATATGGCCTTCTGCAGCGCTTTTACGGTGAACCTAACAGCAGGAGACGAACCTGAGCGAATCGTCGCAGGACGAAGCTCAGCGAACCTTTTCGGTCTGATGGGCGTCCAGCCAGTCTTGGGACGCGCTTTCACGAACGAAGAGGAGGAACGCGGGGAACGTCTCGTCATGCTGAGTTACCGACTCTGGCAACGCCGCTTTGGCTCGTCTCGGGACATCATCGGCAAGAGTCTGGAAATTGACGGGGCAAGGGCCGTAATCGTTGGAATCATGCCGCCGACATTCCAGCTTCCCACCAAGGACACGGAGCTGTGGGAGCCCTTGACGCTGTTTCCCAACTGGAACGCTCTCAAAGCAAAGCGAGACACTCCATCAGGATTCGTAATCGGACGGCTGCGGCCGCACGTCGCCTTTGCGCAGGCGCAGGCTGACATGAACGTTATCGGAAGCGGCTTGGCCCGGGAGCACCCTCAGCTTGCCGCAAGCCAGGACTTCTTCGGCTTTAGGGCAAACCTGGAACCTCTCCAGAATTATGTCATCGGACGGCAGGTGCGCGTCGCCCTCTGGCTTTTGTTCGGCGCGGTGGTTCTCGTGTTGCTCATCGCATCGACCAACGTAGCCGGGCTGTTGTTATCTCGCGGCTGGGGGCGCGCTCAGGAACTCGCTATTCGGTCAGTCCTCGGGGCCACTAAGACTAGAATTGTGCGGCAATTGCTCACAGAAAGCATTCTGCTGTTTTTGATCTCGGGAGTCTGCGGAATTGCGCTTGCCTTCGCGGGAGAGCGGTTGATGATCCTCATAGCTCCTGCGGAAATTCCACGTATGAATGAAACCGCCATTGATGGAGGAGTGTTTGCATTTGGGCTCGGTCTCTCGTTTGTCGTCGCGCTCGCGTTTGGAATCGCCCCATCACTCAGGCTGTCCAGTGCTGATCCTCAATCGGCTCTCAAGGAGTCTGGACGCGGCCATTCCGGGGCACCAGCGGTGCTTCGCTTCAGGTCCCTCTTGGTCGCATCCGAGTTTGCTGTTGCCGTGATTTTGGTTACCGGAGCCGGGCTGCTCATCCGCAGTTTCTTGTTCGTCGAAGGTGTTGATCCCGGCTTCAAGCCCGACCATGTGCTGACGGTTCGAGTCGTACAATCAAAGTCCAAGCCAGAAGCTCAATGGGTCGACTTCTATAATCAGAGCCTTGAGCGTTTGCGGCACATAGCAGGTGTGAAGGCCGCCGGCGCCATCGACAACTTTTTCTTTCGTTCATATCCCGACGAAGCTGTCGTGGTGGAAGGGCGTCCCTCCCTTCCACCCGGCAGCTCCCTTGCCCAGGTGACAGATGATGGCATCAGCCCTGGTTACTTAGAAGCGGCCGGAGTTCCACTTCGCCGCGGAAGATTCCTCACTGAGCAGGATGGCCCGGCTTCTCCACGCACAGCTGTCATTAACGCCACCATGGCGAGACGATTCTGGCCCGACGGGGATCCCGTGGGTAGGCGATTCAAATTCGCCTATCAACGAACTGGAGATTCGTGGACCACGGTTGTCGGCGTAGTAGGGGACATGCGTCGTGATGATCTCACCAAAGAGCCAGTCTCAGAGATTTTCTTGCCTTTGTCTCAACATCCTGCGCGCGGCATGGATATCGTTGTGAGGACTTCGGGCGACCCCCACGCTCTCGCTACCGAGGTGCGTGAGGTCATGCGCTCTGTTGACAGAACAGCGCCCCTGTTCAATGTCAGCACACTTGAGGAGTCTCTTCGCGAGCAGTTGGCGCCCAGACGATTTCAGCTTTCATTGCTGAGCTTATTCGCGGCGCTTGCGCTCATCCTGTCTGCCGTTGGTATTTACGGACTTCTACAGTATTCGATAACGCAGCGCACCCACGAAATGGGGATTCGCATTGCCTTAGGAGCGGGGCAGACGGACATTGTTCGGCTGGTTCTCGGGCAAGGGACGAGGCTCGCGCTTATTGGCATCACAATTGGGGTTGCAGTAGCTCTCGCCACTTCACACGCCCTTGCCACTTCTCTCTATGGTGTAAGACCCACCGACCCCGTGACCTTTGGCGGGGTTTCCCTATTGCTGACTGGAGTAGCGTTACTCGCGTCTTACCTTCCAGCCCGGAGGGCATCAAGAGTTGAACCGCTGGTAGCACTACGTTATGAGTAGTTCCGGGCACCGACCTCTGCGAAACACGGCGTCTGAACGGTTTTGAGTTCGTCGGCAACGGAAACGATGTCCAGCACATTTTCGGTGGTTCTCATAGGATTGTGTCCCGTCGCCCGGTCCGGAAAGCGGAGAACGATGGTACCTCTGTGAAACTTGGACCATGCTCTAAGTAACGTGATCTCTCAAGAAGGAATGACACGGTTACATTGTTATTCCGCTGGCAGCGCATCAGTATGCCAACACCATTGAATTTGCATCAATTTGCATAATTGCCTCCCCACGGGCGGCTTCCTTCAAACAGCTGTACCTGCCCGACAATCGCACTCCAACACGATCCACACCATTCCGACCGCAGGTAGATGCGCTGAGCAAGGCCGCTCAGGTGAAGTCGTCGTATGTGAACTAAGGGTTTCCCCAGAAACGCCACGACGCAACCGTTCGGAGCCGTGGACCTGCTGATGTTCCTTGCGGGGATGGGGCTTCGGGTGCTGAAGGGGCGTCCGTCATTCGTTACGAGTCACCGCTCGGGGAGCGCCATGTCAAGCTGAGTCAGGACATCGAGTAAGTCGGCACGCTCGCCGTCATCCAAAATGCCGACATCCATTTTTAGTACCCGTCTTAGCACTATGCGAGCCTCGCCGAGAAACTCCGTAGCCGGAATCGCAGCCACCGTACGAGCGGCTGACGCTACCTCCTCGCTCAGTTGACCAACACCAGCGGAGGCCAGTTTGCTGCTCAGAGAGACCAAGTAATCGAACAGTTGCTTGTTGTCAGACAGTTTCATGAGTCCGTGTTCTCGGTGCAGCTGGAGTTCGCTGCTGGAGGCACTGGATGTGTTGCGGCGGCAACCGGAGCGGGAAGAGTCGTGAGCCAGAGGTTCATCGGAGAAAAAAAAGGGCTGGGCGACGTGAGCCCAGCCGGAGAGTGAAGATGAATTGGAACCGGTCCTGCGCGGCCTCCGACCGCTAAACCATGACCAAGTCTGTTGTGAACTCTGACAGATTACTTCCGGCCAGGTTCCAGCGCCTATTCAATAGTGAACACTATCGCAGAAACTTAAAAATGGCGCGGACAGCTCTTGATGTTAGTCCGCGATCAAGCTTCGGTCGCGGTGGGGCTCGTTCCGTGGCTGACAGCCGATATGTGATTCTTTTGACCTGTTACAGCACTAACCCCTTCGATCGCAGCAAATCGCTCACCTTTCGAGACTCTACACCGCAACTGGGCGGATAGTTTATTGCAACCGCTGCGAGGTCAACCGCTTCACCTACTGGTTTGTCAGCTGGAAGCCGGGGCTGGTCGTAACCGTCCCCGTTCCCCCAGTCACTGTATAACTCCCAGCGGTCCCGTTGGCCGTGAAGACCGCAGAAGTGGCCACGCCCGCCGAGTTGGTGTTCGCCGTATTCACGCCTCCGGCGAAGGTCCCGCTTGCGCCGCTGGTCGGGGCGGTAAATGTTACCGTCGCCCCTGCTACCGGGTTGCCGAAGGAGTCATTCACGGTCGCCTGTAAGGGATTGGCAAAGGCTGTATTGACTGCCGTGGTTTGAGGCGTTCCTCCCGTTGCTATGATCGTCGCCGGGGCTCCCGCCAGATTGGTCAGAGCAAAACCGGGATTGGTGATGAGCGTCCCAGTGCCAGCCGTGACCGTATAGGAGCCCGCTACGGTGTTCGCCTTAAACACTGCGGCACTAGCGACACCCGCCGAGTTGGTCTTAGCTGTGTTCACGCCGCCGGCGAAGCTCCCGCTAGCCCCGCTGGTCGGTGCGCTAAACGTTACTGTGTTGTTGGGCACTGGATTGCCGTAAACATCCGTCACGGTCGCAGCCAGATTCGTGGCGAAGGCGGTGTTGACGGGTGCACTTTGCGGCGTTCCAGCAGTGGCCGCGATCGAAGCCGGCGGCCCCGGATTATTGGTCATCACGAAACCCGGGCTGGTGGTGAGAGCATTCGCCGTCGCGGTCACTGTGTATTTGCCGGCGATCGTATTGGCCTTGAAAACTTGCGCGGTCGCGATTCCATTGGCGTTGGTGACGGCGGTGTTTCCGCAGGCGAAGGTCCCGCTGGCCCCGGTAGTCGGCGGATTGAATGTCACCAGCACACCAGAGACCGGGTTAGCGGAAGCATCTTGCACGGTTGCCAACAAGAGACTCGCGAAGTTCTTGTTGACCGTAACGCTCTGTGGTGTCCCGCCGGTCGCCTTGATGGTTGCCGGAATATGCGGATCAGTGATGGTGAGAGTAACCGGCACGGTCATCGCCATCGTTTGTTGGAAATATTGGATGAAAGTAATTTGTCCCGTGTAGATGCCCGCAGGGAGCGTGCTAGCGCTCACGGAGGCGGTAATGTTAGAAGGCGTGGAGCAGCAACCGGTGCCTGTGGGGGAAATCTTCAACCATGCCCCGCCGGTCCCAGTGGTCGCCGAGGCACTGAAGCTAAAGTTGGAGCCGGTGCTGGCTACGGCGACTATCTGCGACAACGGATTCGAGCCACCCAGCGTCATGCTGAAGCTGAGCGAACTGCCCTGGCTGAAGACATTCGCCCCCACCAGCACACTCACCGGAATTGTGACGTTCCCGGTTGGCGCTTTGAAGACCAACTCGCCGGTAAATGTGCCCGAAGTCAGTCCTCCACCGGGCAGAGCTGCCGTGTTTACTCCTATGGTCACCGTAGATGGCGCATTTCCGCCTGTGGCAGACGTCGTCAGCCAGTTACCGCCATCGGATGTCATCTTCGTGAGGGTCCAACTCAAGGTACCGGACCCCGCAGCCCGGATCTTCACCGTCTGGGACGGCGGGTTGCTGGTGCTCGGCGCAAAAGAGAAACTCACCTGACCCTGGACATTGTCGAAGAGGGCTCCGCACCGCACCACCGTCAAAGTCACTGGCACCGTCATCAGCATGGTTCGCTGGAAATACTGGACGAAGGTGATTTCACCGGTATAGGTTCCCGCGAGCAACGTGGAAGCGTTGACGCTCACGGTGATGGCACCCGGCGTTGTGCAGCAGTCGTTGCCTAGGTTAGAAATGCTCAGCCAGTTGCCGCCCGATGCGGTGTACACCGCCGAACTGAAGTTGAAGTTGGTGCCGGCGCTCACCACAGGAAGGACCTGCGGCAAGGGGTTTGCGCCGCCCTCGAGCATGACGAAATTGATGGCATTCTGCTGTCTGAAGACGTTTGGCCCGACCACTACGCCAATGGGAATCGTGACCACGTCATTTGCGGCCGTGAACACCAATTGGCCGTTGAACGTCCCGGCCGTCAGGCCCTGCCCCGGCAGGTTCTTGGTGACTACGGAGACGGTCACGGTGGAAGGCGCGTTCCCGCTGCCGGGAGTTACGGTCAACCAGGCGCCGCCGTCGGCTGTGCTCCCTTGCACGGTCCAACTCAACGTGCCGCTTCCGGCATTGCGGATCTGTAGGTTTTGGCTGGGAGCAGTGCCGCCCGCCTGGAGAAAGAAGCTCATCTGTCCGGGCAAGGTATCGAAAAAGTTGGATTGTGGCGCTTCCACAGTCAGAGTTACGGGTACGGTAATCCCCAGCGTCTGCTGGAAATACTGGATGAACGTGATTTCGCCCATATAGGTTCCTGCAGGCAGGGTGGATGCGTTGACGTTGACCGTGATGGCCTCCGGCGTCGTGCAGCAGCCGTTGCCCGGGTTAGAAATGCTCAGCCAGTTGCCGCCCGACGCGGTGTACACCGCCGAACTGAAGTTGAAGTTCGAGCCAGTGCTGGCGAGGTCCAAGATCTGCGGCAGCGGGTTGGGGGCGCCCTGGAGCATGGTGAAATTGATGGCGTTCACCTGCGCGAAAACATTAGCGCCCACCGTGACGCTGACCGGAATGGTCACCTGGTCCCCCGCCGTCTGCAACACGACTTGACCATTGAAGGTCCCGGCCGCTGATCCGCCTGAGGGCAGGGCGGCAGGGTTGATCGATACACGGACGGTGGAAGGCGCTGTGCCAGTGAGGGCAGACATAGTCAACCACTTGCCCCCATCCGCCGTAGTTGTCGACCCGGTCCAACGTAGCGTGCCGCTTCCCGCATTTCTGATCTGGAGGTTCTGGGCCGCCGGCGCAACCGCGCCCGTGGCAAGAGAAAAGCTGACTTGACCGGGCAGGCTATCGAAAAACGCGGCGGAGCCCGAAGCTATGACGGTCAAAGTAACCGGCACCGTCAGTCCCATGGTCTGCTGGAAGTATTGTTTGAGGACGATTTCTCCCGCATAGATCCCGGGGGACAACGTGGAAGCGTCGACGCCGACCGTGAGGTTGTCCGGCGTCGTGCAACAGCCGTTGCCCAGGTTGGAGAGAGTCAGCCAGTTGCCACCTGAAGCGGTGTACACGGCCGAACTAAAGTTGAAGTTCGCGCCGGTGCTCGCGACCGCCAACACCTGCGGCAGGGCATTTCCGCCCTCGGGCACGGTGAAAGCGATCGGATTTACCTGCGCGAAAACATTAGCGCCCACCACCACGCTGACCGGAATCGTGACCACGTCGTTCCCTGTTTTCAGTACTACTTGGCCATCGAAGGTTCCTGTCGTGGCACCTCCGCCAGGCATGGCGGCGGGTATTATGCTCACCGTCAGGGTTGAAGGCGCGGTCCCGCTGGGAGCCGATAGCTTCAGCCACTTGCCGCCGTCTGCCGTGCTGGCAGTAGCAGTCCAGGTCAGTGTGCCCGTTCCGCCGTTCCGGATGTTCACGGCCTGAGGCGCTGGAGTCTCGCTGGTGGTGCGGTAGAAACTCAAGTCACCAGGGAGACTGTCGAAAAACTTGGTGCTCGGCGCTGCTACAGTTAGAGAAACCGGTACGGTCATCGCCCGGTTGTCCTGGAAATATTGAAGAAAGACGATTTCTCCGACGTAGGTTCCAGGGGCCAGTGCGGAAGCGACGGTGGCGTCGACGCTGACTGTGATAGCTTCTGGCGTTGTGCAGCAGCCGTTGCCCGGGTTGGAAATACTCAGCCAGTTGCCGCCCGTCCCGGTGTAAACCGCCGAACTGAAGTTGAAGTTAGTGCCGGTGCTCGCAATGCTCAATACCTGAGGCAGAGTGTCCCCGCCCTGCGGCACGGTGAAATTGATGGGATTAATCTGGGTGAACGCATTCGTTCCCACCGTCACGCTCACCGGGATGGTGACGCTGCTGCCGGTGGTCTGAAACAGTAGTTGCCCGATAAAGGTACCGGCAGTCGATCCTCCTCCGGGCAAGGACGATGGAGTAATCCCGACCGTAACCATTGCGGGTGCGGTGCCAGACGTTACCGGGACGTTGAGCCAGCTGCCGCCGTCGGCGGTGCTCTTGGTCACCGTCCATGAGAGGGTTCCCGTTCCCCCGTTTGTGATCCGTATCGACTGAGATGGCGGTGCGCCGCCGCCGGTAGCCATCGAAAAGCTTGCCTGACCGGCCACATCGCCAAAGAATGTCCCGCTCTCGGGCGCAACCGTTAGAGTCACGGGCACCGTGATACTCGGCGTCCCGGCGAAATATTCGGCGAAGATGATCTGCCCACTGTAAGTTCCGGCGGCCAGGGAAGCCACGTTCACGGAAACCGTGATGCCTTCGGGCGTGGTGCAGCAGCCGTTACCCGTAGGGCTGGCGGTCAACCAACTGCCGCCACTGGAAGTCGATGGGGTGACACTGAAGTTCATCGCTGCACCGGTGCTGGCGACTGTGACCAATTGGGGCAGAGGATTGGCTCCGTTGGCAACCGCGGTGAAGCTGAGCGCGGGGATATTGGAGAAGGTCTGGGCGTGAAGCGCCGGGACAACGGCCACAACCATAAGGACGAGGACTGACACTACGCGCGCTTGCGAACCACGAACCTTCTTCATAAGAAATCTCCCCTGTTTGTTTTCGCTTCTGATTCTTAGTTCAGCTCGCCTGCCCTGAACCCGATGCCCCACCAGATCTCGCAGTGATGGCGCGGATGGCGACGAGCTTCCCATCCCGGTTGAACTCTGCTTCTACGGTCATACCGATCTTCGGTGGTTGGGGGAACTGCGACAGGTCGGTTAGACAAAAAGGAAATTGCCGTCCTTCGATGATCATCAATCCGGGTCCGGCGCCAGGCTCACGCAGAACCTTGCCGCGTTTCCTGGTTTCCGCTGCTGGCCGTCGGAAGAGGGCCAGAGCCAGGAAGAGGGCCAGAGCCAGGCTCGATGATGCAAGAATCTCCATGTCGCTTTCAGTTGCGTCGGTGGGGCATCACTGCTAGCATGTCCGCGTTCGCGCTTCAGTGATCCGCCCCTCCTTCCCCCGAAAAGCGGAGGCCCCCACAGCGGTCCTCACTACACATTGCGCAAACGGTCAAGGAAAACCGTCATGACGCTGCGAAATTTACGGAGGGTCGCCGCTTTCGGACTCAGCGCGCCCGATGCAACAGCTGAGGAAAGACGGTCACTGGATCAGCTCTTCAGCCTGACCTATGAGGAATTACGCCGATTAGCCTGCAGCGTGAAACGCGGCGATCCGAGCATCACCCTCAGTCCTACCGCTCTGGTCAACGAAGCTTGGGTGAAACTCGCGAATTCGCGCCCACTCGCGGCAACCTCTCAGTTGCACTTCAAGCGCATCGCCGCCCGGGCCATGCGGCAAGTGTTGATTGAGGCCGCCCGTCGCCGGAACAGCCACAAACGGGGCGGCGAGGGAGAGGCCATTTTTGTTACTTTCGACGACTCGCTGCACGGCTTCCCGAGCGGCGAGGCGGATCTGCTGTCACTTGATATCGCCCTCAACGAACTGGCTCGGCTTGAGCCTCGGCAGGCTGCAATCGTGGAAACACGTTTCTTCGGAGGGCTCCAAGTCAGCGAAATTTCAAACCTGCTAGGCGTATCGGAAGCCACCATCTTGCGGGACTGGCGGGCGGCGAAAGCGTGGCTTGGGCAAGCGCTTCGTCGGACGGCATGAGGGCAGCCTCTGGAACACCACGTTAGGACTTAAGCCATGGACCGTGCGCGCTGGCACCGAATCCAAAGTATCTTTCATGACGCGGCAGACGTGCCCCTGGACCAACAGAGAGCCTTCGTGGAGGCGGCGTGCGGCGGCGACGAGGAACTCAACGTTGAGGTTCTGGCCATGCTTGATCAGGATGCAAGCGGGCACTCGTTGCTGGATCGCAATATCGTCGACATTGCGCAGGAGACGCTTGCCAACTCTGTTTCCGCATCCCTGATCCTCAAAGAAATCGGTCCATACCGAATTCTAAGGTTGTTGGGTGAAGGGGGAATGGGAGTCGTTTATCTTGCTGAACGTAGCGACCTTGGTACTCAAGTCGCGGTCAAGGTTCTACGTGACGCCTGGCTTTCCCCAGCCCGCCGCGAACGTTTTGGCACCGAACAGCGTACGCTGGCACAACTGAATCATCCCTCAATTGCGCGGCTCTACGACGCGGACGTACTGGATGACGGAACTCCGTGGTTTGTGATGGAGTACGTTGACGGCGTTCCTCTTACTCACTATTGCCGAGAGCTTGACTGCTCGGTTAAGGTGCGGCTTCAACTTTTTC
>Ga0210402_10006695_pt1 | contig 10177 bp, 12 predicted proteins | sample IncBWC7MmetaG_FD_161055 | JGI IMG/M metagenome (GOLD analysis project Ga0210402, IMG submission 161055) | Forest soil microbial communities from Barre Woods Harvard Forest LTER site, Petersham, Massachusetts, United States - Inc-BW-C-7-M | ecosystem: Environmental > Terrestrial > Soil >...
CCAGCCCGCAATTTGGGCAGACGAAACGGACCGGATCCTTCGCCATTTCCGGCGTGATGTCGAAGGCGTATTTCGCGCCGCAGGAACATTGGATTTTCATGGCGACTACGGTTTCGGATTTAATAGCACGACGCCTTGAGTCGCGGGAAGTGAAAACGTCAGTTGCGCCGGGCTGTCCTGCACGCTGCCGTCGCACAAAAGAAAATTGCCGCCGTATTTGTGATGGTTGTTGCCCGGCGGTTTTCCATTCGGCGAAAATACAAACTCACCCGCGACTTTTGGTTGTGTGTCCACCTGCCGGTCGGACATTAAAACCGCTTGCGGCGTGTCGAGACGGCGGCCCATGTAGTAGGCGTAGCTGATCTTGTGCCTGGCGAGCGGCTCGCCGGAGGGAATCTGCGAGTCCCGTCCGCCGGGGCAGATGAAAATGGAAGTGTCCGCCGTGTAGCGCGGCACGAGTTCGTCCAGCACCGGTTCCGAAGTCGTCGCATTGGTGTTTTGCGGCAGTTTGCCGCCGAAGTCGTTCGCGTAAATCTGCATCGCCAGATAAATTTTCTGGAGGTTGTCCGCACAGAGTTGTTTCTGGGTGCGCTGGTGTCTGGCCGAGGCAAACCCATACATCATCGTGGTGAGAACGACCATCAACGCCAGCGTGATGAGCAGTTCAATCAGCGAAAAACCTGCGGTCGTGGTCGGCGTGGCTCGAAACGGTTTCACATTCTATTTTTAACGGAATCCGGCGCTGCTGGCAAACGGAAGTTGCCGGTGCCTGTGTGTTTCGCTCACTTTGCAGATGGCGTTGAAGAGGCAATTTTCCAGAAATACACGGCGACCTTTTCCGGCGGCACCTGGCCGAAGGCAAACGGCATCGGCCCCGGCACGGATGAATAAAACCCCGCGCCCACATCCTCGCTCCACGTTGTCAACAGACGCGGGCCTTGAGCGGCGATGACCTCGCGCACGTCCGCCATTTCTGGTGTGGGCTGGAAAATAAAAGAGTTGTGAACGGGCATGGCAACCGTGTCGCCGGCCTTGAGCGCCGGATGTTTCAAGTCGAGGCCGGCGGCGCCCATTAAATCCATGTAGTATTGAAATCCCCAGTGGCCTTCATACCAGAACACGCTGCGGGCGCCGCCGTATTTGGCGAATGTTTCGCGCGCGCTCTGGCGGACGGCGGTGGCGAGCAGAAAATCCGACCGCGCCACGAAGAACGCGAGCGCCGCGCTGATGGCCAGACAAACGGCCACGCCGCGCGTCCAGATTTCGCGGCCGGCCAAAGCTGTTTCGCCGAGCCGCCGGGCGAGCAAAATTCCCATGACGGGAGTCATCGGCAAAATGGAACGGCCATTGACCGTCCAGTTGAAAAACGTTGCGAACAAAAAGGTTCCGAACACCCATAGCGCGAGCAACCAGGCATGCGCGTCGCGCCGTTTCAGAATATCCGTGGCGGCCAAAGCCAGCACGCCCACGCCGCCGACCGCCCAGAAAACAGTTTGCATTTCCGCAAACATCTGCGCCGCGCCCGACAGCGGACTGTTCGCGCGCAACATTCCATTTTGAAAATAAACAGCGACGGCGATCAGAATTGCGCTGGCCGCAAACAGCATCAGCGCCCGCACCCGCCACAGTAACGGCGCAAAAAAAATGGCCACCGCCAGGCATCCACCGGTGAATGTCAGCGCGGTCAAGCTTGAGGCGAAATGGGATGAGTGGACAATTTCTCGCGCTGATGAAGTGAACCCAACCGCCTTGGACAGCATCGCCTGGCCGTAAAGCTCGCGCGTAAGCCATTGGTAGGCGCACAGCGCGGCCAGCGGAATGAGCAGGCACGCCGCCCAGCGCCCGAACCGGCGTTTATCAATGAGGCTGTAAGCGGCCAGCAGCGGAATGAGGCACACACCGTAATATTTTGTCAGCGCCGACAGCGCGATCAACAGCCCGGCACCGGGCAATTGCCAGAAGGAATTTTGCTCCATGCCTTCGACCCACAACACGACCGCCCAGACCCAGAACGCCAGCATCAACACGTCGCACATCACCGTGGTGCTCGAAACCCAAAAGACCGGCGTGAACAACGTCGCGCTCGCGGCCAGCGCCGGCCATTCGCAAAACCGGCGGGCGAGCCGGTAAGTTCCCAAAATCACCGCCAGCGCGGGCAGCAAAAAAGCGGAGTGCAACGCCAGTTCGCTCCAGCCCAAAATTGCCGCCACCAGCGCGATGTAATATGACGCCAGCGGGGGATTTTCCGTCTGCATCCACATGGGCGACATGGAGGCATACCAGTTCACGTCAAAACCGTAGGGATCGCCGGGATGTGCCTGGATCTGGTGCGCGACCCAGATGAACAGCGGGTCATCAATGTTGAACGGCTTGGTGAGAAACGGGCCGAGCGCGGCAACCACCAGCAGCGTAAGCGCGAGATAAGGATGAATTGCCGGCCAGTTGCGGATTTTATCCCATAAAATTCCGCCGGAAAACGAGGTTGGCGCAGTCATCGCGGACTTTGATAACGGATTTTGCGCGCGGCCAAAACATTTTTCGCTCGCAAAGGCTGGCGCGCGTTAGGACAATCTGTCCTCAATTTTTAATCATGAACGAGCAAATCATTCTTCTCGATTTCGGGTCGCAATACACGCAGGTCATCGCGCGGCGCATCCGCGAGTGCAACGTCTATTCGCAAATCCTGCGCTTCGACACGCCCGCCGCCGAAATCGCCAAGCTCAAACCGAGCGGCATTATTTTGTCCGGCGGCCCGTCCAGCGTTTATGCCAAAGATGCGCCGTTGCCGGATAAAAACATTTTTGACCTCGGCGTGCCGGTGCTCGGAATTTGTTTCGGCGTGCAACTGTTCGCGCACTTTCTCGGCGGCAAGGTGGAGAAAGGCCAGAAGCGCGAATACGGCAAGGGCACGCTCACGGTGAAGGATTCTTCCTGCGCATTGTTTTCAAAATTGCCGAAGTCGCTACAGGTCTGGAATTCGCACGGCGACAAGCTCACAAAAATTCCGAATGGCTTCAAACCCGTCGCTGTCACCGAAAATTCCGAATACGCCGCCATCGAGAACCGCGCGCGAAAATTCTTCGGTCTGCAGTTCCATCCCGAAGTCGTCCACACGCCGCGCGGCAGCGAAATCATCTCCAACTTCGTCCACCAGGTTTGCGGCTGTGGCAAAGGCTGGACGATGCGCAGCTACGTTGACCAGGCCGTCGAAGAAATCCGCGCGCAGGTCGGCAAGGAGAAGGTGATTCTCGGCTTGAGCGGCGGCGTGGATTCGAGCGTCGCGGCGGCGTTGCTGCACAAGGCCATCGGCGACCAGCTCACCTGCATTTTCGTCAACAACGGCCTGCTGCGCGCGCGCGAGGCGGAAGTCGTGCAGGAAGTTTTTGGGCGGCACTTCAAGCTCAAGCTGCAATACGAGAATTCCGCGAAACTGTTTCTCGACAAGCTTAAGGGCGTGACGGATCCCGAACGCAAGCGCAAAATCATCGGCAAGACGTTCATCGAAGTTTTTCAGGCGGCGACGAAGCGCGTCGGCCAGGCAAAATTTCTCGCGCAGGGCACGCTGTATCCCGACGTGATCGAATCCGTGCCGATCGCCGGCAATCCCGCCGCGATGATCAAGAGCCATCACAACGTCGGCGGACTGCCCAAGAACATGAAGTTTCAACTGGTCGAACCGCTCAAGTGCCTGTTCAAGGACGAAGTGCGGTTGCTCGGTCTGGAACTTGGGTTGCCGAAAGAAATTGTTTATCGCCAGCCGTTCCCCGGGCCGGGCCTCGCGGTGCGCATTCTCGGCGAAGTCACGCCGTCGCGCTGCGAAATTTTGCGCAATGCCGACGCCATCGTGGTCGAGGAGATGAAATCAAGTGGCCTGTATTACAAGATCTGGCAGAGCTTCGCGGTGTTGCTGCCGGTGCGCAGCGTGGGCGTGATGGGCGACGAACGCACTTACGATTACACCATCGCCATCCGTGCCGTGGAATCGCAGGACGGCATGACGGCGGACTGGGTGAAGCTGCCCTACGACCTGCTGGAAAAACTCGCCAGCCGCATCATCAACGAAGTGAAGGGCGTGAACCGCTGCGTCCTCGACATCACGAGCAAGCCGCCGGGGACGATTGAGTGGGAGTAATTTTAGTTCGCGGAAACGGAAAAAGTGCCATCCGATGCAAAAATGATCAGTGTCATGCCGTTGGTGGTGATACTGCCAAACTCATAATTAAGCGAGGTTCTGATGCGACTATCTGTTTGGGGGTCAAAACGACCAAAAAGCGATGGATGTCCAATCGGCCACGGAAGAAATATGCCAGTGAACGCTTTTTCCTTTGGATCAAAAACTGCGTTAGTCTCCTGAATAAACTTTGAGCGTTGGTAAAAATATCCAAGGATCAGCAGCAGGATAATAAGCAGCACCCACGATCCAATGCGTAGAATCTTTCTTTTAGTCTTGAGCATAAAATTTAGGAAACTTTAAAACGACATCTTTTGCCGCCGATCTCCCGAATTTCGCAGCCGCTGATTCCGGTCACGCGCCCGACCTTGCCCACGTCACCGCCGGTTGTCCATCCCAAATTGAACCGCGAAATACGCCAAATACGCGAACAGGATTTTTCTTTCGCGTGGTTCGCGTATTTCGCGGTTGCTGATTTTCATTCCCCAATAATTTTCACGAGCACGCGCTTGCGGCGGTTGCCGTCGAATTCGCCATAGAAAATCCGTTCCCACGGGCCGAAATCCAGTTTGCCTTTCGTGACGGCCACCACGACTTCGCGGCCCATGACCTGCCGTTTCAAGTGCGCGTCGGCGTTGTCCTCGCCGGTGCGGTTGTGATGGTAGTGCGCCGTCGGCGCGTGCGGCGCGAGTTTTTCCAGCCAGACCTCGTAATCGTGCAGCAGCCCGTCCTCGGCGTCGTTGATGAAGACGCTGGCAGTGATGTGCATGGCGTTGACGAGGCACAGCCCCTCCTGCACGCCGCTTTTGCGGACGAGTCCGGCGACGGTGTCGGTGATGTTCACAAAGCCGCGCCGGCCCGGCACTTCAAACCAAAGCTGTTCGGTGAGCGATTTCATGCCGGAGATATGCCGCAGGCGGGGACGTTGCGCAAGCCGGACGCGGCGGGATCCGACGGGGGCTTGATTTTTTTCTGGTCTGCATCGTGGCGCGGGTTTAATGTCGGTTCACAGTCACACCAAAACTTTTTAAAACTTATGGATATTGTTTTTAATTGCCCGAATTGCGACCAGGAACTGGCGGTGGACAGCGCGGGCGCGGGCACCAGCATCGAATGTCCGTCCTGCCGCGAAACTATCACCATTCCGGGAACGCCCGCACCGGTCGCGCCCGACGCGCCGGCGTTGAGCCTCGCGGCCAGCCCCATCTCGACTTCCGCCGCCGCCAAGATTGAGAGGCACCTCAAAGTGCCGGTGCGCGATACGCCGGGCGAAAGGCTCATCGTCAAGGCGAAGCCGCCGCTGGAGGCGGTGGTGCGCGGCGCAGGCAAACAAGTCCGCACGCACACGATCAAGCACGGGGCGTGCATCGAGGCCGGCCACGACAAGTTCGATGAAGTGGCCACGAAATTTTTGAACGAGGTGGGCGAGACGAATATCATCGGCATCCACACGATTTCCTACTCGTTCCTGGACATCGGCACGCAAAAGCTGCTGAACGATTACGGCCTGCTGGTGGTTTACCGCGGGTGAAAATGACAGAGGAAATAACAGAACAGCCGGAATATAAAGGCATCGGCGGCTGGTTGATTCTTCACGCGATCGGATTGATTCTCGGGCCACTTTTGCAAGCATGGCATGCCGTTCATCTGATCTTTATTTTTACTGGAAATACTTGGATGAAACTTACTGATCCAGACTCACCCACCTATAATTATTATTGGAAACCTTCACTAATTTTTGAATTCATCGGTCATATTTTCTTTCTATGCTACTTGATTGCGTTGCTTGTGTTATTTTTCGGTCACAGCCGTTTTTTTCCGAAACTAATCATTTTATTTTTTCTCTTCTACCTTGCTTACGCAATCATTGACCTGCTTTTATGCCGGAATATTCCGTTTATTGTTCAACATTCTGGATCAATGCAAAAAGTAGAATTGGAGGTTTTCCGTCTCGTGCTAATCTGTTTGATTTGGATTCCATATTTTTGTGTTTCCAAACGGGTCAAAAATACGTTTGTCGAGTAACTCGCATGCCTTGACTTGCCGATTTCCGGTCGCTACCGTCAACCCATGAATCGTCGGTTCATTTTCCTGTTTTTTGCCGCAGCGTTCGTGGCGTTGCTGCCGTTCCGCTCGCCCGCGCCGTTGATTTATTCGCCGGGCGAAGGCTGGTATTACGAACCGGCCGGTGCGACCGGCAAATGGACGCGCACCCGCGCGAAAGACCAGCTTGAAGTGGCGGAGGAGGCGTTCAAAAACAAGGATTATTCCACCACGCAGCACGCGGCGAATCGCATCCTGAAAGTCTGGCCGTTTTCGGATTACGCGCCGCGCGCGCAATATCTCCTCGGCCGCTGCCTCGAAGCGCGGGGCCGGGACGAGGCGGCGTTTGACAGTTACCAGAGTCTCCTGAAGAAATATCCGCGCAGCGAGAATTACGACGAAATCCTGTGGCGGCAGTATGAAATCGCCGGCCGTTTCTATGGCGGCGAATTTTTCAGAATTTTCTGGGGTTATCTGCCGCTCTACACCTCGATGGATGAGACCGCGAAGATGTATGGCAAGATCGTGGACAACGGGCCTTACAGCAGCGTGGCCCCGCACGCGCAGTTGCAGATCGGCGCCGCGCGCGAAAAAGAAAAAAATTACGAAGTGGCGGTGAAAGCCTACGAAACCGCCGCCGACCGTTACAACAACCAGCCGGTCATCGCGGCGGATGCGATGTATCGCATGGGCATCACTTATCAGAAACAGGCGACGAAGGCCGAATACGATCAGGGCAAGGCCGGACAGGCCATCAGCGCCTACACGGATTTCATCACGTTTTATCCGGACGACAAGCGGGTGCCGGTCGCGCAGAAGGCCATCGCCGCGCTCAAGATCGAGCAGGTGCGCGGCAGTTTTCTCGTCGCGCAATTTTACGAGAACAGCAAGACCTTGAGCGCATCGCAACGGCACAGCGGCGCGGTGGTTTATTACAACGAAGTGTTGCAACTCGATCCCAATTCGCCTTACGCCGCGCAGGCCCGCCAGCGCATTGAAGCGTTGAAGCCGCTGTTGCAAGCCCAGCCGGCCAGTTAAAATGCGCCTGCCCGGAATTTTTTTGGTCGGCGCGGCGGCGTTCTTGCTTGCCGGTTGCGCCGGTTATCATGTTGGCCCGGTCAACGGCGCGGTCGCCGACGAAAAATCCGTCGAGGTTCTGCCGTTCAACAACCAGACGCTCCAGCCGCGCCTTGGCGACGCGGTCACGCAGTCCTTGCGCGAACGGTTGCAGACCGACGGCACTTATCATCTTGACACGCACGGTGGCGGCGATGTTGTCGTCAGCGGCGTCATCACGCGCTACAACCGCGTCGGCTTGAGCTATCTCAACAGCGATGTCACGACCGCGCAAAGTTATCGCATCAACATCACCGCCCACGTCGTTGTGCGCGAACGTGCGACGGGCAGGATGCTGCTCGACAAGGATGTGAGTGGCTACACGCTGGTGACGGTCGGTTCGGACCTGGCGTCCGCCGAACGGCAGGCGTCGCCGTTGCTCGCGGAGGATCTGGCGCGGAACATCGCCGAATTGATCACCGAGGGCGCGTGGTGAAATGGGTTGAATTTCTTGAAACCAATTTTTATTTTGTGCCGTCTCTCAAGACGAACCAGCAACCATAAAATCCAAATGAAAAAAACAATCCTCAAAATCACAGTCTTGAATATATTTGCGGCGGCGATCATCGCCCTGCCCGTGTCCGCGCAAGATCAAGTCACAGACACAATAACCACCAACGCCCCGGCCGCGCCCGCCAAGCACAAAAAACATGACCATTCAGTGTTCAACGGCAAGTTGAGCGCGATTGATGCGAACGCGATGACGTTCACCGTCGGCAAGCAGACGTTTGACGTCACCTCCGAAACCAAAATCACCAAGGACGGCAAGCCGGCAACCCTGGCCGACGGTGCGGTGGGCGAAATGGCCGGCGGCGCTTACAAGAAAGGCGCGGACGGAAAATTAAGCGCGACGAGCGTTCACTTCGGCTCAAAGTCTGAAGGCGAAAAGAAGCATAACAAGAAAGCCGGCCCGGACAGCACCGGCACCAGCACCAACAGCGTGCCCAATTAAGAGCCGGAATTTTCTGCGACAGCAAAGGCGGGCGGCAACGCCCGCCTTTCATTTCACTAACGCCGCCACCAACTGGTGAGTCCCTTGGCTTTGCTCGGGCTTTGCGGTGCGTGCGAGCGTTCCCGGAGCAGCAGGCTGCGCGCGGCTTCGAGTTGCATGATGAATTCGTCGTAGCTCAAAAACCGGTCCGACGGATTTTTCGCCATCGCCTTCACGAGCGTTTCACTGGTGGGCTGTGAAATTTCCGGCACGACCAGATTGGGCGGCGTCAAGGGCGTCTGCACCTGCGCGATGATGACTTCCTCGACCGTCGGCGCGTCAAACGGAACATGTCCCGTCAGCGCGTGGTAAAGTGTTCCGCCGAGGCTATACATGTCAGACAGAAATGTTTCCGGCTCGCGCTTGATTTTTTCCGGCGCGACATAATACGGCGTGCCCTCGGTGACGGTGGAGGATTCCTGCTCCGCCTCGACATTCCGCGCCAGCCCGAAATCCACCAGCTTCGGTTCGTTGTCGTAATCGAAAAGAATGTTCCCCGGCTTGATGTCGCGGTGAATTAGATTGTGCTTGAGCGCCAGGTCGAGCGCGGAGGCGATCTTGATGCCGATGTCCAGCACGGCGAGTTCATCCACGCGCTGCTGTTTGTCAATCCGCGTGTCGAGACTGCCGCGGTCGGCCAGTTCCATGACGAGATAACGCAACCCTTCCCATTCGTCGAACGTGTAGATGTGGATGATGTTCGTGTGGTTGAGCCGGGCGCAGGCGCGGGCTTCGCGGTAAAAACTTTCCAGCGCCTCCGGATCTTCGAGCAGTTCCTTCTTCATCAGCTTCACCGCCACGAGCCGTTCCAGCACCGTGTCCCAGCCGCGATACACCGTGCCGTTGCCGCCCGACGCCACAAAACTGCGCAGCTCGAACTGCCGCAGCATCATCGGCATCATGATCGGACGTCCGCATTTGCTGCATGGCACGGTGGCCAGCGGCGCGAGATCGCCGGGGATGAACACCTTCGTCTCGCACGAACTGCACGTCACCATCTTCAACGCTTTGTCGCTCATGCTTTAAGTTAATCTATCACTCCGCCGGAATCCGACAACGCAATTTTCGCTGCGCAATCCAGTTGACAAATCCCTCGAAATGGTGTTTCTTCTCCGCGTTGAATATGAAGACCACGTTTGCTCCAATACTGAAGCACGCGCCAGCCAATGGATATATGTCCATTTGGACGCGCGTTGGCTGCCGTCTTGGCATCGTGGGAACGAACTTCTGATTTAAGAGAAAAGGATTTCATTAAACCCGCGATTGCCAGTCAATCGCGGGTTTTCTGTTTTTTAACCAAACCACGAAAGGAAAAATACATGAACAAGAATAGAACATTCGTGCCGACCGAATTCGGCCCGGAAACGCGCTTCGAGCTGCGGCCTGCGCCGCCCGCTCCGTTCCGCGCCACACGGGAAACCGAGTTCGAGCGGCTCAAGAACAAGCTGCTCGCACAACAGTTGGTGCAGGCGACGCCGGAGCTGAACGCTCCGCTGCGGCGCGCGGCCAACGACGCGGCGGCACTCGCCTGGGCGACCGTGTTCCCCCTGCTGGTGTTCCCGGTGCTGTTCGAGGAAAAAATCGAGGCCGCCGTGCTCCGCCTCCGGCGGCAAGCGCGCATCTACGCCAACAGCCAGCTCGTCGCCGCATGAAAACGCGAACGGTTAAAGTGACGGGTGATGAGTGAAAAGTGACGAGCGTGTTTTTCGCACGTCACTCGTCACTTGTCACTCATCACTATTTTGGAAATCTTCGGAGCGCGGACAGTTCCTCGCCGGGGAGTTTCAAGCATCCGCTTGAGGCGACACTGTCCGCGTTCCTACGCCGCCGGAAAGAACCGCGTCCAATCCTGCGCC
>Ga0210402_10006696_pt1 | contig 10176 bp, 9 predicted proteins | sample IncBWC7MmetaG_FD_161055 | JGI IMG/M metagenome (GOLD analysis project Ga0210402, IMG submission 161055) | Forest soil microbial communities from Barre Woods Harvard Forest LTER site, Petersham, Massachusetts, United States - Inc-BW-C-7-M | ecosystem: Environmental > Terrestrial > Soil >...
CACAGGTACAGGCGCGCAATCTCCATCATGATAGGGAGCATGCGCCGCTGTGCCTGCACGCTCGCCGAGAAGCCGATAGCGCAGAGCAGACCGCCGCGCTTGAGCGCCGCATACGAACGGCGATAGCCGTCTTCGCCAATACCGTCGACAATGACGTCGAACCCGCCCGGCAGGACGCGCGTGAAGTCCTCACGTTGGTAGTCGATAGGTGTTGCGCCCGACTCTCGGACGCGTGCCATCTGCTCGCCGCGCGCGGTGCCCCACAACTCGAGGCCGGCCAGCCTCCCGAGCACGAGCAGCGCCTGACCGACGGCACCAGCAGCACCGTGCACGAGCACGCGCTGGCCTCGCCGCACCCGGGCCGCGCGGTGCAGAAGCTGGTAGGCGGTCGTCCAGCTCAAGATCAGCGTGGCCGCCTCCGCCGCATCGACGCCCAACGGCCATCGTCCGCCCGGAGCGTGCGATAGTCGGCGTTCGACCCGACCACCGTCATGTCGGCCACGCGGTCGCCAATCTGATAGTCGCGCACGCCATCGCCGAGCTGATCGATCTCCCCGACGACGTCGTAGCCCATCACGAACGGCGGCCGGAGGCGCATCGTTTGCGGGTACAGGTGGCGTCGGATCAACACCTCGGTGTAATTGAGGCTCGAGGCGAGCACACGGACCCGCACCTCGCCGCGGCCGGCGGTTGGCAGGGGAGCGTCGACCACCTCCAGCCCCTCGGGATCACCGAAGCGGCTGACTTGAACAACCCGATTACGCGGCTCCATCATGGGCGCTTCTCCTGGCAACCTCGTGATCCAGCGCAAGGACAGGCACAGTTCAGCAGCTACTTTGCCGACGGCTCATCGCCAGGCCGGCGGGAATTCCAGTGCTTAATGTTAACGCGGGTGGCCGAAATTCCGCATTGATCTAGCTCAAGTCAGCAAGTCCGACGCGGACCAAGCTCCAATAAAGCCAAACGTCCGCTTCTGGCCCTTAACGACGGGACGCATTTTGGCGGCTGACTGTCGCTTTCGGGGAGCAACGGACATGGGCCGCCGAAGCACGCGGACTGCTTTGGCGCGATTGACCCGAAACGGACATCAAGCAGCGTCTCACCTGCGGTATGGGCATCTCGGCGTTAGGGGTAACGAAGGTTAGCTCCCCGGAAGCTTTGCCAGCGCCTCGCGCAGCTTCGGACCCGGCCCAACGGTGTATTTAGCGGGGTTTTTCGGGTCGCGGCGCTCTTCCGGAATGACGGCGATCTCCATCATCTCGGGCCATTCCAGATTCTCGTTCGCCCACGATACCAGCACGTCCTCGCCCAAGGTCAGGAGATTATGGATAAACGTGTCGAAGTCGGCGCGGATCGAAGACGGCTCGGTTGCGTTGTTGCCATCCTTAAGCCGGTACCAGACTGGCTCACTGAGCTTCTGATCTGGATCGCGCCGGAAGTTCTCAATAACAAGCCTGCCGCTGTAGCCGTCGGGATGCTCCACCGCATTACGCATCGCGATTGCTTCCTCGACCCACGGGACGGCTTCGATCAGCATCTTTGTCCTCGCATCGTCCGGGCCGAAGGTCTCCGTCGCAAATTCAATCAGCGACTTCCCACCCTTCCATGCCTTCGAGAACTCGCTCGCCTCGGAGAATGAAGTGCTATAGAGCTTGTAGACCACGTGAAGCACGTCGCGAATGTAATTCTTCGCCTCGTACAGGAAGTTGTGGCAGTCCGCTTCCAGCCGCTCGATCTGCGGAATCTCAACCGGCGCGTTGGCCATCGCAGGCGGCTTATACGTGGCCGCCGCTTCCGCGAATGACTTCTTGAACGAGTCTTCGATTTCCCAGCATCGCAGCAACTTCTTCATCAACGACTCGAGATAGAGGCCGCCAACCTTGTCCTTGACCTCTTTTGTTACCTTGCAATTCTCCAGAATCTGCAGATTCTGAAGCGACAGGCGCGCAACAATCGGGTTGCTGGTGCCGTGGCTGGCACATTTCTTAAACTCGAAGGACATGGCGACCTCTGGGGAGCGCCATGCTAACACCATGTCAGACTGGCGACGCAAGGGCCGGAGCAACCCAGGGGATAGCGATGCAGTGCGCTGGACGCCCGTCATGTCGTTATTGGCACGTCGCGACAAGATCGATGACGGTCCCGTTCGACACAATTGGGTGTATAGCGGACGTGCAGTCATCGGACGTAATTGTCCATCACGACCGCGGCTTTCGCTGCCCGCCCGTCTCCGCCATCTGCTCGGCACCGGACATCACGCGCGTGCCGTGGTCGTAGAAGCCGGCGATCAGGTTGAGCAGGTGCGCGCTGTTCTCCAGCTGATCATCAAAATCTGGGATGTGCGCGGCTGGGTCGGTGAACAGTTGGCGCCGTAGCTTCAAAAAATCCTGGGTCCAGAGGCGGGCAAGCTCGGTGACAACGTAACTCGTCTCGCGCGCCGAGGTGCGCCCGGCTTTCTCGATCAGGCCTCCGCGTAGCAATTTCTTCAAGCTGTACTGGATGTTGGCGATATCGTCACGATTAGCGAAACGGGCGATGTCGGTGACCGCGAGCGGTCGGCTCGCCGCCATGATCTGCTGCAGGATCGCGTTGTCCTGCCCTGAGATGTTGCGCACGCGGCCCTCGCGCCCGAGCAGCACACCGTAGAAGCGATAGAACGCCGCCGCCGCGCAGATCAGTCCCTGCTCAAAGCGGGTGACGGCGAACTCATGCGGCGTCTTCGCAAGGTGTTGGGCGATTTTGGGCTTAGCGATCTTTGGCGCCGCACGTGTCGGCTTGTAGTTTTGCGGGCGTGGAGAGCGCATTGACAGCCAAAAATGCAAGGTGTAAATTACCCAGTAAATTATCATTGTGGTAGGTGATCCGCAATGGCCTTTGCAAGCTCGGCCGCCATCTTCCCCGACCGGAGCGCCGCGGAGGCTCCTCGGAACCCGCGCTGGAGTGGCATCGGGCGACGCACGCAGTCACCGTTCCGGCGCGGCGCGGCCATTTCGGCCGAGATCGTGAAAGCACGGGCGCGCGAACTCGGCGCCGATCTCGTCGGCATCGCCAGCGCGCAAGTGCTCAATGCGTTTCCCCCGGACCCGCGCTGGCCGCAGACGCCGGAGCGCATCTCGCCGTACGTGAAAAGCGTCATCGTTATCGCGCAGCACATCCCGGCCGGCGCGTTTCGCTGCCGCACCAATACGCCGGTCCAGTACATGGACATGCTGGTGCTACGGAAAATGGACAAGGTCGCGTGCCGGCTCGCCGAGGAACTTGAGCGCGTCGGCCATCCCACCTTCGTGGTGCCGGCGCAGGAGACCGAGTGGACGCTCAAGCGCGCGAGCTATGGCCGGCTCTCCACGCGCCATCTCGGCGTTGAGGCGGGGCTCGGCACGCTCGGGCTCGAGGTGAATATCCTCACGCCGGAATATGGCCCGCGCATCTATCTCACCGGCGTTCTCACCGAGGTCGAGCTTGCCGCCGATCACCCGATGATCGAGCAGGTATGTATCGGCGAATCCTGCAGCCGCTGTCTTTATTCATGTCCCGGCGATGCGGTGCTGCATTTCGGCATCGACAAGCGCTCCTGCGCGGAGCACGCTCAAGAGTTCGGCTTCTCGACCATCCTGAAATTTGTAGAACGCGTGATCGATGCGCAGGCCAGGGGCGATGGGGCCGAAGCGCTCGTGGCGATGACGCGCTCGCGCGATCACTTCGGCTTTTGGCAAGGGCTGCTGCGTGTCGTTGGCTCGTTCGGCGATTGCCCGCGCTGTCTCGCCGTATGTCCCGTGGGCGATGATTATCATGCGCATCTCGCCGACCCGCAGAAGGCGATCCCGGAGAAGACGCCCGAGAAGGTGACGCTCGCTAAGGCGCGTCAGGCGGCGCGCAAGCGCGGTGAACCGATCGCCGGTCTCGACGCTTGGAACATCCGCTGGGTCGGTCCCGAGGGCTACCAGGGGATCGTGGCGCGGCAAATGCAGGAGTTCAAAAGAGCGCCAGAAGGCGCGCGCTGCAGCGGCGCAAGAGGCCGTGCTGCAAGAAGGCTAAGATGGTCGAAATCTTTCGTCACAAAATGTCTGCCGCCCAGCTGAAGGCCAAGGCGCGCGAGCTCGGCGCCGATCTCGTTGGCATCGCCGATGGCGAGGTGATGAACGCGAATCCACCTGACCCCTCCGATCCCCGCCGCCCGATCGACATCACCGCGTTCGACTACAAGCGGGTGATCGTGCTCGCCAAGCACCTCAACAGCGGCGTCGCACGCATCATCCCGTGGGGCGATCGCACCAAGTTCTACAACGATGAGCTTGCGCTCTCGGGGCTTGAGGAAATCTCGCTAGAGCTTGTTTACTGGCTCGAAGACCTCGGCTATCCGGCGATCATCATTCCGCCGACCCACGTTGATCCCTGGCGCTATAACGACGATCCGCAGGCACACCAGACGACCTGCTCTCGCTGCCGCATGCGGCAGTCGAGGCCGGGCTCGGTACGCTCGGCCTCAATCAACAACTCTTGACCCCGGAGTTCGGCCCACGGGTCATTTTCAGCGCGGTCATGGCGTCGCTCGAGGTCGAGCCGGATCGTCGGCGCGAGCAAAGCCTGTGCCTCGGTCCAAGCTGCGGGCGCTGTCTCAAGGTCTGCCCGGTCGACGCGGGGCGCCACTGGGGCCGCGACTGGGAGGCCTGCGACACGCGGCGTTCGCCCTACGGCTTCGCCAAGCTCACAAGCCATATGGAGGCGATCATCGGCGCCGCCGATGCGCAGCAGAAAAAGGAGCTGCTGCGTTCGGAAACGACCTTCAATTTGTGGCAGAGTATTCTGCGCGGAGCCGGCGTCATTACCGGCTGCCGTCGCTGCGCCGATGTCTGTCCGGTCGGCGCCGACTATGCCGACATGCTGATGGACGCGCTCGATGATATGCCCGAGGATACAGAGGCGAAGCGCCTGCGCCTCGTCGACATGGTGAACGCGGAAGGGGAAGGGCGCCTGCCCGACGACTACATCGATCAGCAGCGCTGGATTGGGAAACTGCCAAAGGCCACGGTCAACTCCACATGAGTGCGCAACCTGGCGCGACGACCCCGAGCGCGGCGGAGATTGCAGCGATCCACTCCGCCGGCAAGATCGCAGCGGTGCGTCAGGCCAAGCGGGCGCCGTTCTTCCGCGGCAAGCTCAATCACATCGATCTCAGCGGGCTTCATGATCCCGCCGAATGGGCCAAGATCCCGCTGCTCCACAAGGACATGCTGCGCGCCATGTCGGACGCGGAGTTCTATCGCGACTTCTGTTTGCCGCCGACGGAGGACGACGGGATCGCGCAGTATTGGCGCTCCGGCGGCACCACAGGCCGACCGTTGTTCTATCCGCGCAGCCGCCGCGACATCGAGGTGGCGATGCATGGCTTTGCGCGCGTCTATGCCTGCGCCGGCGCCAAGCCGGGGCAGACCGTGCACTGCGCGTATCCGCTTGGCATCCATCCGGTCGGCCAGATGATGGCGCGCGCGGCCGAAGCCTCGGGGCTTGGCGTGCTGATGGCCGGCGCCGGAACCACCACCCCGTCATCGTTACAGATCGAACTGATCGACAAGCTCAAGCCCGAAGTGCTGACCGGCATGTCCAGTTACGCGCTACACCTCGCCAATTTGGCGGACCAGAACGGCATCAATCTAGCGCACGGTTCGGTCAATCTGGTCATCTGCTCGGCCGAGCCGCTCTCTGCCGCCAAGCGCGAAAAACTTGGCCGTATGTGGGGCGCCGAGGTGCGCGACTCTTTCGGCATGACCGAGGCCGGCATGATGGCGGCGGAAGACGGCGTCGCCGATGGCTTTCGCGTCTGGAGCGATCTGTTTTTTGTCGAGGTGATCGACCCGACGAGCGGGCAGGTGTTACCGGAGGGCGAGACCGGCGCGCTCGTCGTCACACCGCTCTTCACCAACAATATCACGCCGTTCTTGCGCTGGATGTCCGGCGATCTCGTGACCTTGCGTCGCGACGTGCCGGGCGCAGGACCATTTGCAGTCTTTCCGGTGCTGCGCCATGCCCAGCGCACCACCGGGTTCTTCAAGATCCGCGGCATCAACATCAATCACGGCGAGTTCGAGGACTTGATGTTCCGGATGGCGCCGGTCAACGATTTCAAGTGCGAGGCCTTCACGATCGATGCGCTTGACGTGCTGCGCGTATGCGTGGAAATCAAGCGTGATGCCGATCCTGTGGCCGCGGTCGCTTTGGTCCAGCGCGAGATCAAGCGTGTGTTCGAACTGACCCCGCGCGTCGAGACCCTCGAGCCGGGAACGCTGGCCCGCGAATTCGAAGCTAGCGTCAAGGCACCGCGGATCGTGGATCGGCGCGGTTAACCTCACGGCTCCGGGCGAGACAGCCTCACCTCGCGAACGGCGGGGAAAACGTTGGTGTAGAGCTTGGCGATCCACTGGCGGGGCCGAGTCACGTAACGGATCGCAACGGGGATGTGCGGAGAAGCCGTGTTCCAATAAAACTGCGGATGCTTATCAATGGCATCCGCCGGCGATTCGTGGCCAAATCTTTTGACATAGGCCGTATGGAAATTCCGCAGTGCAGCGAGCCCTGACTTTATCCCCGCCAATCCGTTATGCCCACGGACTCCTTGCCGGGAAAAGGGTATGCAATTCGATCGAATGAAGCGGCGCGCATTCATCACGCTGCTCGCCAGCGCGGCGGCGTGGACGCGCGCGGCGCGCGCCCAGCAACCGAGAATGCCAGTTCTGGGCTTCCTTTTGTTCGCACAGCGAGAAGCCACGCTGCAAGCGTCTTGGTATCAAGCGTTCCATGCGGACTGCGTGAGCTTGGCTGGATACGAGGCAGCAATGTCATCATTGAATACCGTTTCGCCGATAGCGATCCGGGGCGGCTGGCAGCTTTGGCGAACGAATTGGTCCGCCTCAGCCGGATGCGATTTTTGTCCCAACCCGCCAAGCTCTCCCAGCCGTGAAAGACGCGACAACAACCATCCCGAGCCACGGAGCGCAGCGCTTTTCTTCAGTCTTCGGCACCAGGAGGTGCTGATCACGGCAAGGCATCGCGGGCGCGGCGTCGCCCATCCGATCAACACGAATCTCGGCATCGACCGGATTCAAGCTCTCTTTTCCCACTTCGGCCTGGACTAAACCTTGATGTTCCATACCGTTTTGCTTAGCCCCGGCCTCTTCGCAGTATTGTTGGAGCTGCCTATTGGCTTGCTGGGCAGGAGCAGAAGACGAAAAATCGGAGCCCGTTGAGCTGGACGAACACACGCGCCGGGCCCGAAACGCGAGGCCGCCGCCAGCATCACTAACATACCGATGTCATTAGTAGGGCGGGAGCCAAGTTCGGTCTGGCGACGTCCGGTTATGGCACTCAACGCCATCGCGCCGTATCCACAGGCCGGTAGCTTATCGGGAGCAAAGCCGATCGGCCGATGCAGCCAAAAAACAACGTTCGTGACCCGGAGCGGACTTCGAGCCTCAGAGTCGTGTGGGCCGGTCAATGCGGCGAATGCCGGCTGAGATATTGTGCTGCGGTGCAGCTTGCCGCCTGCTCCCCCGTTGTGCAGCATCCATGTCAAGCGCGAAGGAGGTCTCGCATGGCCGACCCCAGAGAAATCAATGCCGACATGCTTGCCTTCTGGAACGGGCAGGGCGGCCGCATCTGAGTGGCCCGCCAGGCGCACACGGACAGCACGTTGACGCCGGTGACGGAAGCCTTGCTCGCCTTTGCCGCGCCACGCGCTGGCGAGCGGATATTGGACGTCGGCTGCGGCTGCGGTGCCCCACGCTGGAATTTGCGCGCGCCGTCGGCCCCACCGGCCGCGTAGCGGCACTGGACATCTCTGGGCCGATGTTGGCTGAGGGTGCGGCGCGTGCCAAGGCTGCCGGCATCGCCAATGTCGATTGGCGCCAGGCCGACCCCGCTACGGCCGCGCTGGACGAATACGATGTGCTGACCTCGGCCTTCGGCACGATGTTCTTTGGCGACCCGGTAGGCGCTTTCGCCCACGTGCGCTGCGCTGCCAACGCCGATGTGCGCATGGCGATCGTGTGCTGGCGGTCGCTGGCTGAAAACCCGTGGATGGAGGTGCCGATGAACGCGGTCGCGCGCCACGTGCCGCCGCGGCCGAAACCGGTCCCACACGCCCCCGGAATGTTCGCCTTCGCGGACCCGGAGCGCGTCTCTGAGGTCCTCACTGCATCCGCCTGGGCGCCGCCGGGTTTCGAGAAGCTCGATGCCGATCTGGACATCGCCGCCGGCCGCGGGCTGGAGGAGGCTGTAGTTCAGTCGACGCAGATCGGCGCGGTCAACAGTTGGCTGCGCAACCAGCCGGCGGAGGTTGTCTCAGTAGCCATCGCGTCCCTCCGCGAGGCGCTAGAACCATACGTGGACGGCACGAGCGTGCGTCTGCCCGGTGCGATGTGGTTGATCAGCAGCGCTTCTGCCTGAACGAGCACCGCCCCTAACCAACTGTCTTGCCGCGCATGAGTCCGAAAATGGCCCATCGCGTCATTTCGCGGCGATCAGCGATTCAGTCGCTTTTCGGTGTGAAGCGGACATCGACTACACCGGCGCTCACAAAAACGAGTGCATGACTACGTGCGGTAGACACCAAGTGCAGGTCCTTGTTTTCAAGGTAGCTGCCGCCGATGTATGCATTCTCTCATTTAACACTAGTCAGTTGGGCATCCTCCTTTGGGGTAGGTCCGATATAGGGTTGTCTATCATTTTGATTGCTGAACGTTTGGACGGTGCGTTCGACGTGGGCGCCCCACCGATCCAGCGCTTCTTTGCGCTCAGCTAAAAATTCGTGCCGTTGATAAACGGCTGCAACACCGGAAATCGTCCCTTCTTGGTGGTTAAGAATCTTATCGGCAACATGCGGCGGCACTCCGAGCCGACCCATGCCGGAAACTACGGTTCGTCTGAGGTCATGCAGCGCCATCCGCTATTGCCAGAGAGGTCGACAAGTGCGCGCTTTGATTTTGAATACGCCTGAAAAAATGTTTCGCTCCTGACGTACCGAAAACGTAAGTGCCTACTGGGCGCTGGGCGATGACCCTCCACGCCGGTTCCGACAAGTGGACGATGTGGGCCTTCTTGTTCTTGGTTCGTGAAGCGGGAATGGACCAAGTCCGCGATTTTTCATCAAGTTCGTCCCACTTGAGTTTACATACCTCCTGGCGGCGCTGCCCTGTCAATGCCAGCAATTCCACAATGCCTCCGTGTGGCGGCGGCATCTGCCGCGCGGCGATGATGATGGTGGCGAGTTCCTGGTCGGTCAGCACCCGGTCACGGCTGTTTTCGCGATGGCCCGAGGAAAGGCCCTCGGCCGGTGAAAAATCGATCACGGCACGGCCGACGCACCAGCGGAAGAAGGTCTTCGATGTCTTCAGGAGACGATGACCAGCATGGGCATTACGCTGCGAGACTAAACTCACCAAGTCACTCACGTCCCTCTTCTTGATTTCGTGGATGCTTTTGGTGCCCCAATGAGGAACCACATCGCGCCGAAGCAGGTTTGATATTCTATTCCTGCTGCTGGTTTGGGATACGCGCTGGCCGCAAAGATCTTTTGCGCCTGTGCCCGAGCCATCGGCAACGTGACCCGTCCATAGGGGCCGATGGTGTACTTCCGCAGTCGCGAACCAGCGCTCGCCAGGCGATACATCACGACAAAAACTTTGCGACCCCTTGGCGTCACCTTCACGCCAAAGCCCGGTAGGCCGATATCCCAGTAGACCGTGTCCTTCGACCGCGCTGGTAGACCATCGATCGCGGACTTGGTTACGCGGATGCGAGGAATAGTCAGCTCCCCCAATTCTGTTACCGCACTCTCATATAGGTAGCAGAAAGCGGGCAGCGATGGGATAACGGAGCTATCGCCGTCCACGTTATCGCTTGCAATAATGCACGAAAATCAATCAACAGGGATCTTGAGGAAAACCAAGGAAAGGGGATTCCGGAGCCGCCCGAGAACGGAGTTACGAGCCCCGGCCGCAGGAACCGCACCCGCTCCATCAATCGGCCGTCACCGGTTGACGACCCTCGAACGAGCGGACATTCCTCAGTAACGGAACAGAGGACAGTTGTCAATGAAAACGTGACAGGCGGCGCTGGTCGGGAGCCTGGCAGCGGCGCCGTCGAGTGGGTCGGGACCTTCGGCACCAACCCGTGTTACGTGCT
>Ga0210402_10006697_pt1 | contig 10175 bp, 9 predicted proteins | sample IncBWC7MmetaG_FD_161055 | JGI IMG/M metagenome (GOLD analysis project Ga0210402, IMG submission 161055) | Forest soil microbial communities from Barre Woods Harvard Forest LTER site, Petersham, Massachusetts, United States - Inc-BW-C-7-M | ecosystem: Environmental > Terrestrial > Soil >...
ACGACGCTCTTCCGATCTATTGGATATGCAGGCTGAGGGAGGTTTTCCTGGCGTTGTTGGCATCAGCCGCGGAGATTTTGCCTTCTTCTTCCATACGGCGAAGGACCAGATTGCGGCGATTGAGCGCGGCTTCCGGGTTGGCGATAGGAGAAAACCTCGGACCATTCACCATGCCCGCCAGCAAAGCGGCTTCCTGAAGATTGAGGTCAGTGACAGATTTCCCGAAATAAAACTGGGAGGCGGCAGCGAATCCGTAGTTGCCGTGAGCGAGATAGACCTGATTCCCGTACATCGTGAAGATTTGCGGCTTGGTGTAGCGGCGCTCAATTTGCAGCGCGAGGAGCATTTCCTGGATTTTGCGGCGGAAGGTGCGGTCGCTGCGGTCGAGGAATAGATTGCCGGCCAGCTGCATGCTGATGGTGCTGGCGCCTGCGGTGATACGTCGATGAATAATGTTGCGGACCGTGGCTCCGGCGATGCGCGGAAAATCGATGCCCCAGTGCTCTTCGAAATGCTGATCTTCGATCGACGTGACTGCATTGAAGAGCACTTTGGGGCACTGCTCGTAGGTCATGAGGATACGGCGCTGCAGGGCGAAGCTGCCGACCAGCTGGCCATCATCCGCATAGACTTCGGTGACGACATCGGGGCGGTACGTTTCGAGCGCGCGAATTTCGGGGAGGTCGCTAGCGTACACGAAGAGCAAGCCTGCGGCTGCGCCAAGAAGGATTGCGCAAAAGAGAAGAAAAGCGAGGGCAACGCGGTCAATCAATTTCCAGCCGCGAAGGCGCAGAGTGATCGGGGGAAGGCTCAACATGAAGAAAGAATTTTAGCGCAGAAAAAGTGCTATGTAAGGGAGTTGAAGAAAAACGTTTCCATTGCTGGCCCGGCTAGGAATTCGACGGGGCGGACCAGGGATGCGGTTCGCGGGCTTCGACGAAAGCGAAATAAGTGATCAGCAAGGCGAAAGCGAGAAAAGTTCCGTCCCTCAGCAGAGTCCAACCATTCAAAGGTTCCGGAGTGCTCGATGCAAAGCAGCCACAATCCTTAATGTCCATGTGCTTCAGAAAAGCCCAGGTGAGCAAGGAAAGAAACCCGACAAGCATTGCAGACGCAACCGACAACCAGATTCGAATGTGCCATCCAATCAGAAGCAGGAGGCCGAGCAAGAGTTCGACGAAGGGCAGTGTATGTGCGATGGAAACTGCAGTGTCATGTGATACGACTTTGTATTGCTCAACGGAAGGAACAAAATTTTGGAGATTAATGGAAACGGCAAACTTCGCGGGCAATGGGCCGAAGGCGCTGTTTGGAAGAAAAATCTTGGAATAAGCCGCAAAAAGAAATACGGCAGCGAGCACAAGACGGCCAATTAGAATGATGGCGCGGCGTAGATTGAAGGGACTGGATTGCATCATCGGCCAGATCTCAAGTTACTTGGAAGACAGAAGCTGGTCGAGGAACGGGCGAAGCACGTCGTAGCCGACGACTCCCACAACGGGATACGTCTGGCCTTTGCAATGGATCACGGTCGTTGGCGTCTGATTGACATTGTAGGTCCTGCCGAGTGCCAGATCTTTCTCGATTGCTGCGTCGATCGAGGGATTATTGATGAGCGCGCGGACCTTGGCCATCTGCGCCGGAGTGAGGACCGAAGCCACGGTGCCGTCCACGTCGCCCGATTGCTCCCACTTTTCCTGATTCTGAAAGAGGATCTGTTCGACCTGTTCGAATTTGCCGAGCTGTGCCGCTGCTCGCGAGTATCGCGCGGCGACTCTGGAATAAGCGTGCATGGGCAAGGGAAAGTCGCGGTGAATGGAAAACACTTTTCCGGTGGAGACGTAGTTGTCGTTCAACTTCTGAGATGTGCCTTGATAGAGGACTTTGCAGGAAGGGCATTGAAAATCGCTGAAAACCTCCATGACAATGGGAGCCGTTTTGGTGCCGCGAGTTTCGTGGAGGTCCACATCCTGCAAATTGAAAGACTGGGGCACCGGAGGAGACGCTAAGACATTGCGATTGCCACGCGAGAGGCAGGCACCCGCCATAAGCAGGCCAAACGCGATGACACCTGTTCTTGTTCTCTGCCAGTTCACGCAATCCTCCCCATCGTTATCGTTGGACAGCAACTTCTGAAAAACCTGGTCCGTGATTCTAACTCGAAAGCCAGCAAAAGGCAGCCAATCCTGCAGCCCCGGTCACTGGGGAATTCAGGAGGTTGGGCCCTAGCGTAATAGGATGCATCCTGAAGGAAGTGGTTGGTTTGCCGTGGTGAGAGCGAGTACTGGAGAGTAACGACAAACGAATCATGTACTTACAGACGCTATAAGATAACTTGACAAGAAGGCACTCAACCCCTATAATCGCCAGGTCATTGAGCTTAAGTCAACAGCGTGCCGTGGAAGCCCCAACAATCCGCACGCGGCTTTGGCTGTGCGACATTGGGGCAAGGCACTGGAGGAAACAGAGTTATGAGCAAGATTATTGGAATTGACCTGGGAACCACGAACTCGGTCGTCGCGGTGATGCAGGGCGGCGAACCGGTGGTGATCCCGAACCAGGAGGGTGCGCGCACTACGCCTTCCGTGGTGGCCATCACGAAGACCGGCGAGCGTCTCGTCGGGCAGGTGGCAAAACGCCAGGCAGTTACGAACCCTGAGAATACGGTGTATTCGATCAAGCGGTTCATGGGCCGGCGTTATGACGAAGTGGGCGAAGAGAGCCGGCGCGTTCCCTACAAGGTAGTAAAGGGACAGCACGACGATGCGCGCGTGGAGATTTCCGGCAAGGTGTACAGCCCGCCCGAAGTTTCGGCGATGATTTTGGGCAAACTGAAGTCGGCGGCGGAAGATTTTCTAGGCGAGAAAGTTTCGAAGGCGGTCATCACCGTTCCGGCGTACTTCAACGACGCGCAACGGCAGGCGACCAAGCAAGCCGGCGAAATCGCGGGGCTGGAAGTCGTTCGCATTATCAACGAGCCGACGGCTGCGGCGCTGGCGTACGGGCTCGATAAGAAGAGCGATGAAACGATCGCGGTGTACGACTTGGGTGGCGGCACGTTCGACATCTCCGTTCTCGAAGTCGGAAGCGGCGTGGTCGAAGTGAAATCCACCAATGGCGATACGCACCTGGGCGGCGATGACTTTGACCAGCGGATCGTGGATTGGCTGATTGACGGGTTCAAGAAGGCGAACAACATTGATTTGAGCAAGGACCGCATGGCGTTGCAGCGTTTGAAGGAAGCTGCGGAAAAAGCCAAGGTCGAGCTGTCTCAAATGATGGAGACGGAGATCAACCTGCCGTTTATCACGGCTGGCGCGAGCGGTCCGATTCACTTGCAGGAAAAGCTGACGCGGACGCGGCTGGAGCAGCTGATCGGCGACTTGCTGGACCGTTCGATGAAGCCGGTGCAGCAAGCGCTGGAAGATGCAAAGCTTTCGCCGAGCGACATTCAGGAAGTGGTTCTCGTCGGCGGATCGATTCGCATCCCGAAGGTGCAGTCGCTCGTGCGCAACTTCTTCGGCGGGAAAGAACCCCACAAGGGCGTAAACCCGGACGAAGTGGTGGCAGTAGGCGCGGCGGTTCAGGGCGCAGTGCTTGCGGGCGAAGTGAAGGACATCCTGCTGCTGGACGTAACACCGCTTTCGCTGGGCGTGGAGACGCTCGGCGGAGTGATGACGACGCAGATCGCGCGCAACACGACGATTCCGACTCGCAAGGTAGAAACGTACTCGACGGCTTCGGACAATCAACCGGGCGTGGAGATTCACGTTCTGCAAGGCGAGCGGAAGTTCGCAAAGGACAACCGTTCTCTCGGGACGTTCAAGTTGGACGGGATTCCGCCTGCTCCTCGTGGAACGCCGCAGATCGAAGTGACATTCGACATTGACGCGAACGGCATTTTGAATGTGTCCGCAAAGGATAAGGCAAGCGGGAAGGAACAGAAGATCACGATCCAGTCCTCAACCGGCTTGACCAAGGAAGAGGCGGAAAAGATGCGCGTCGAAGCGGAATCGCATGCCGAAGAAGATCGCCGGCATATGGAAGAAGTGGAATCGCGCAATCGTTTGGACGGCTTGGTCTATCAGGCCGAAAAGACGATTAAAGAAAGCCGCGAGAAGCTGCCCGAGGCTGATGTGAAGGCCGCCGAGGAAGCGCTCGACGACGCGAAGAAGGCGATCAACGAAGGCGGCACGGCGCGGTTGCGTACGGCCACGGAAAATGTGGAACGCGCTCTGCACAAGTTAGCGGAGACGCTCTATAAAACAAACGAAGCCGGACAGGCACAGGCTGCTAGCGCAGGTGCTGCCGGTGGTTCCGCGGAAGGCGGCGCAGCGCAGGGTGGCAACAAACCCGGCGACGTGATTGACGCCGAGTACGTGGACGTGGACGAATCGAAGCGTCCAAATTAAGTTGAAGTGAGAAACGGCAGGGGCATGCAGCTGCATGCCCCTGCATTCGTTTGATTGGATGGCGATGCCTACGACGAGCAAAACGGACTATTATGAACTGCTGGGAGTGCCGCGCAAGGCGAGCGCGAAGGATATTCGCACGGCGTTTCGAAAGCTTGCGCGCAAATACCATCCCGACCTGAATCCCGGCGACAAAGCGGCGGAAGAGAAATTCAAGCAATTGCAGGAAGCGTACGACGTTCTTTCTGATTCGAAAAAACGCCAAATGTACGACCAGTACGGCTTTTACAGCGACAACGTTCCTCCCGGCGGATATGGAGCGGGGCCGGAAGGTGCGGGTGGCGACGTAAATTTCGACTTCAGCGGCTTTGATTTTGGTGGCGGCACCGGAGCAGGAACGGGCGGCGGCAGTTTTCGCGACCTCTTCAGTAATTTTTTTAGCGGGCGCGGCGGTGGCGCTGCCGTGGAAGAAGAAGCGGAATCCGGTGCCGATCTGGAATACAAACTTGAGATTGATTTTTGGGATGCGGTGCGCGGCGCCGTAAAAAAGATTCAGATTACGCGGCTGAATGAATGCCAGACGTGCCATGGAACCGGAGCTATTGGCTCTCCTCAAGTTTGCCCGACTTGCAATGGAAGCGGGACGATTCAGCAAGCCGCGGGCAAGATGAAGTTCAACGTTCCATGCAACCGGTGCGGCGGGACGGGCAAACTGCGCACGGCGTGCAAAACATGCGGCGGCGAAGGCCGCGTCCGGCACAACGAAACGATTGACGTGAGAATCCCCGCTGGTGTGGCAAATGGCGGACGTGTTCGCGTTCCGGGTAAAGGGAACGCTGGAACGATGGGCGCTCCGGCAGGTGACTTGTATCTGGCAGTGGTCGTAAAACCGCATGAGTTTTTTGAACGGCGTGGGAATGACCTCTATACAAAAATTCCAGTGACGGTTACCGAGGCGACGCTGGGTGCAAAGATTGAAGTGCCAACGATTGATGGGCGGTCGCTCGTGCGCATTCCACCGGGAACGAACAGCGGGAAAACGCTCCGCTTAAAGGAAAAAGGTGTGCCGAGTGCACGCAATGGGGAACGAGGCGATCAGTACGTGGAGATTCAGGTTGTGGTGCCGCCTCCGACGGACGAGCGTGTGAGGAATCTGATGAAGGAACTGGAAACTGTCGCACCGGAAGATCCGCGCAAAGACCTGTTTGGTAAGGCTGGAGTGTAAGAAAGTTTGAGATAGCTTTATGTCGCCACGCAGAAAAACTCGAGCGAAGGCCGGCTACATGATTAGCGCGGTGGCCGAGCTATACAAATTGCATCCGCAGACGCTGCGCCTGTATGAACGGGTTGGTTTGCTGAAACCTTCGCGGTCACAAGGCAACACGCGGCTTTACACGGACGACGATTTGGCGAGATTGGAAGTAATCATCACGCTGGCGCGAGACATGGGCGTGAACCTGGCGGGCATTGAAATTATTTTGAACATGCGGGAAAAAATGGTCGAGATGGAAAAACAGATGACGGAATTCGCGACGGTCGTTCAGCAGGAGCTTTCGCGCGTATCGTCGCTCCACGGTACGGAGAAGCCTCCGCGGCATGCCATTGTGACGACACGGCACCGTTTTACGCGCTAATTCTTTCCTGTACGAAGATTCATCCACAATAATTCACATGCATGGTGGCTTGCCGTTCGCGGCGCGCGCCCGTATCCTTGCTTGCGATGGCTCTGGAGAACTGCCAACTTTGCCGCGGCACCGGATGGAAGATGGTCGCGCGTCCGGACGGCGCGGGTACGATGGCCGCTGCCTGCGATTGCGGCATGGAAGAGCGCGCCGCGCTTGTGATGAATCGCGCGCGCATTCCGAAGCGCTACGAGCATTGTGATTTTGAAAGCTACAGCACGGACGTGAGTGAGATTCCGCAGCATTCGTCTTCCCTGAAGGCGGCGAAGCTTCTGGCAGAGAAGTTTGTCGGCGAATTTCCCGGGAACAGTGAAAAAGGACTGATGCTGATGGGGCCGTCCGGCGTCGGGAAAACCCATCTTGCCGTGGCGTGCCTGAAGGAATTGATTCGCCGCGGGCACCAGGGACTCTTTTGCGACTACCGGGAACTGCTTAAGGATATTCAAGCGAGTTACAACCCGGGCAGCGAATCCACGGAGCTGCGCATCCTCGAGCCAATTCGTACGGTGGAAATTTTGGTGTTGGACGATCTTGGCGCGAGCAAACCGTCTAATTGGGTGCTGGATACAATCGGCTTGGTGCTGAACGCTCGATACAACGCGCGATTGACGACGCTCATTACGACAAACTATCTGGACTCAACGAAGCCGGAAGGCAAAGCAAAAATGCCGCAAGGTGATTTCGTAAAAGTCGTGCGCGAAGATACGCTTGCGGAGCGAATCGGAGAGCGCATGCGCTCACGGCTTTTCGAAATGTGCCGGACCATCGAAGTGAGCTCGACGGATTTTCGCCGCGAAGTGGGGCAATCCTCACGCGCCCGCGCGTAAACCAGAAAAAAACCTGGAAATCTGAATCGTGATTAGTTTGTAGCGCAGGGCTGCGTTCTGACACCCGATATTTTTATGCCGTATTGATTGGCTCCGGAAATGCGCGAACCGTCCGCCGTGAGCGTGACGCTATCCACGGGACCTGGCCAGGATAACGTATAGAGTCCGCGCGAAGCATCTAGCGCCTGCCACTTCCCCATGAATGTCGCAGCCGAAAATGTGCCGTTCGGAGAAACAATCACCGGAACGCCATTTGGCCAGCGCCACGTTCCCACCAAGCCGCTGTTTCCTGCCATTCGAACGCCCGAAGCCGGATAGCCATATTGATTAGCGCCGCTAAGCGAACGCTGATCCGCCGAAATCGTTACCGTGTCCGTGGAAACAGGCCAGGCAAAGGTATAAGCCCGCCGACTTGCATCTAATCGGCGCCAGTGTCCCGTAAAAGGTCCGCCTACGATCGTGCCGTCGCGATGAATGACTACAGGCGCGTTGTTGAACCACTGATAGCAACCAACTATCGGATCGACGGTTATTGAACGTGTTTCCGTCTGAGGCATCTTGGCATGGCCGTTCGAACTGTTGCTGTCCGGCGGCTGAGCTACATCCGCCATCCCCGGTTTGCTTTGTTGGCCGTTCCCCGTCCGAAAAAGAACTACGCCCAGAACGACGACAACCAGAAACACTACTGCAGCGATGGCAATCCAAATCGCCCTGGAAGAAGGTGGACGCGTAGTTTCGGTATTCGGAGCAGAACGGATCGGTGTCTTCGGCGGAGTTGGAGCAACCGCGGCGGGCGGGACTTGCTGGACTTTGTCGAGTACGGGCGGCGGGGGCATTCGCTGCTCGCCCGTTTTTTCCGGAAGCAATTTGTGAATTGTCGTGGCCAGATCGTCCAGGTGTTTTTCCATGGGCGGGGTCATAGCGTCGAGCCAATGCACCGAGCCGATAAAATAGTCGAGCGACTTGCCTGGCATCACGTCTTCAATCCGAAAAGGGATGATGGGAACGCCGTTGCTTACGGCACGCTCCACTTCCTTGGGGATGTGCCCGGAGGAATTTGCGTTCGAAGAAAAGACCAGCACCATGGCCTTTGCTCCGTGAATCGCTTCGATAATGGCCTCGCCGTAGGATGTCCCCGGCAGAATGTCGCGAGGAGCAATCCAGCAGCGAATCCCGGCGGATTCCAGACGCGCGCACACGGCATCGGCGACGATTTTGTCTTTGGAGGCGTAACTAATGAATACGTCAAACGCCACAGGAAATACCTTCGCAGTCGGCCCGGTTCAAATAATTTCGCCCCTGCCAGATTTGCGCAAGCATCCTACCATCCAGAAAGTAAATTGGCTGTCCGATTTGAATTCCAACGGGAAATGCGGCACCTTCCCAGGGTTAAGTCCTAGGTTTGGCAGCGGGCGTACGGGATGATATTAAGTCTGAGTGCTCTTCCCATTTCGCAATCTCGGTTGGGGACATCCGTTGGTTGGTGCAGAGCATCCATGCTGGCAAGAGTTCTGATTTCTTAGAGAGTGATCATCCGGACTACTGAGAGTTTTTAGGCTCGGACTAAATCAATGAGGCTTCTTTTCTTGCCAAAGGCGGACCGCAAGATAATTGGTACTTTGCTTCTGGTTTTCTTGGCATTGGGAAATCCGGTGTGCCATTGGGTCGTGGCGGCCCAAGAACCAGCTACGAAGAGCTCGCAAAAAGAATCGAAGAAGCCCCAAGCGAGCAGGGCTAGCACGGCTATTCAGACTCAAGTCAACGTAGCGGCGATTCCCGTCATCGTTCGCGATTCTTTCGGCCGGGCAGTTGGCGGTCTTCAAAAGGAAAACTTTCAAGTCTTTGACAACGGGAAATTACAGGAAATCTCTCAATTCACTTCCGAAACAGCCGAAACGAACGAATCGCCGGTAAGTCCTGGCGTGCAAAACACAAAGAGATTTGCCGCTCCCGTTCGATTTACAGCCATGCTTTATGACGACGCGCATCTGAAGAGTGACACCCTGCCGCAACTTCGGGCCGCAAGCCTGAACCGTTTGTCCCGTGGGCTTGCTGCTTCGGAGCGCGTCGCCATATTCACAACCTCAGGGAGACTATCCCTCGATTTCACGGATGATCGCGCCAAACTGGAGGACGCGCTCAAGCGGCTTGAATCACATCCGCTTCCGGGTGCGACGATGCATGAATGCCCGGACATTAGCTTCGAAGAGGCAAACCAGATCTTGAACAGGCTTGACAGCGCGGCGAAGGAGGATGCAATCGGTGAAACGCAAAGCGTGTGCGGAATAAAAAACCGCCACATGGCTGAGGAAGTAGTGATGAGCAGATCTCAACAAGCGCTCGAATTAGGCGATATGGCGACAAATCTGGTTCTGAGGGCCCTGGTGGCTACCTTGGAACGACTTTCCACTGTGCCTGGTCAAAGGAATCTCGTTCTTCTTTCTCCTGGTTTTCTGATCAGCGATTTCGAGCATGCGGAGTATCAAATCATAGATATCGCCATTCGAAATCATGTGGTGATCAGCTCCCTGGACGCGCGAGGCGTACTGACGGACGAGCACGAAAACGAGGAAACGAACCCACTCGGAGAGCTGGCGGACGGAACGGGTGGGACTTTCTATCACAACAATAATAATCTTGAAGAAGGCATAAGGCGTATCACGGCGACCCCCGAATTCAGATACATACTTGTGTATTCGCCCAGTGATTTGAAGCACGACGGTGCATTTCACAAGATAAAAGTAAAAATAGTCGGTCGGGAAAAACTCGGCGCAACCTGGAGGCTGGGTTACTTCGCGCCGAGGAAGGCTTCAAATTCAGCCGAGGCAGAAAAGAGCGACTTCAATGAGTCACTTTTCTCGAGAGGCAACCTTCATGGGTTGCCAATTCAGATGCGAACCCAGTTCATTTCGGAAGACAAGCCTGTCGCCAAATTGAGCGTTCTAACGCTCGTGGATTTACGAGAAATGCCTCATCGTCAGAAAAATGGAGTAAATGAAAACGAATTGCACATTGTCGCGGCCATTTTCGATCGAAACGGCAAATATATGGGGTCTATTGACAGAAATGTGACCGTCCAATGGCCTGACGACAAAGCGGAAATGAGAACGGCGGCGAAATACGACTTCATCCTGGATTCCGGAAGCTATCTTGTCCGTTTGGTGGTCCGTGACTCGGAATCTAGCCAGATTTCGACCGAGGACGCGGTGGTCCAGATTCCGTAGCTTTGCCTCCAGGTTTCCCAACCCCGTTTT
>Ga0210402_10006698_pt1 | contig 10173 bp, 11 predicted proteins | sample IncBWC7MmetaG_FD_161055 | JGI IMG/M metagenome (GOLD analysis project Ga0210402, IMG submission 161055) | Forest soil microbial communities from Barre Woods Harvard Forest LTER site, Petersham, Massachusetts, United States - Inc-BW-C-7-M | ecosystem: Environmental > Terrestrial > Soil >...
CGCCGGGGTGTGACAAGGACTTCACGAGGCCGGTTTCCACCGGAGCGCCGACCTCAATCGCAACGATGGGAATTACTCCTGTGGCATTCTTGGCCGCCAGAGAGGCTGGCGTCCCTCTAGGCACGATCACATCAACCTTCGCGCGAACTAGCTCCATCGCCAGTTCCCCTAACCGCTCAGGGCGATCGGCGGATCGATCTTCGATGACCAGATTTGCACCCTCGATGTAGCCCAGATCACGCAGCCCTTTGCGGAATGCCTCGAGGTGGGTCGCATTCATCGACGTGGATGTATCAAGTACGCCGATGCGCCAGACTTTGCCTTGTTGTTGAGCGAAAGAGCGGAACGGCGCCACCAGTGGTCCCGCCCCAAGCCCAATGACCAGTTCCCGGCGTTTGTTCATCCCACTCTCTTCGCTAACTTGCGGAATGAGACGCCATTTCATCGGGGCGTGTCAATTCCGCCTTGGGTGCGTGGCGCCAACTCCGAAGGTTCGCGCACGGGGTCGTAGGACAGGGTGAACGACCGCTTTGCGATGCAGGGCGCAATGGCAGGTCATGGCCCGCACTGGAATGATCGGGCGCTGGCCGCCTTTGAAGCGCAACGAAAGCACGCACAGCTACGTGGCGGCCAGGTGTTCAACAATCCTGCTACGGGGAAGCCCTGGGCCGACATTCAAATGCGGTGGGAAATCTGGAACCTCGGCTTGCGCAGCTGCAAGCTGCGCTATCGCGTGCCTTATCAGACACGCCACACCTACGCCACGCTTGCGCTACATCTCGCCGGAGCGCGCCCCGGATACGTCGCAAGGCAACTCGGGCACGCCAATACCGGCATGCTTTTCAAAGTCCACTCGAAGTGGATAGACGGCTCCGACAATCAGCGCGAACGCGCGAAGCTCGATGCCGCATTTGTGCACGATTTGTGCACAGCGCGGAGGGACGATTCAACAACTGCTTGATGCAGCGAATTAATTCTGGCGGAGAGAGAGGGATTCGAACCCTCGATACACTTTTTGGGCGTATGCTCCCTTAGCAGGGGAGTGCCTTCGACCACTCGGCCATCTCTCCGGTCAAGCGCGCAATTGTACCTTTGAGCGTCTCGCTGCGTCAAACCAATTCCTTTGCGAAATCCGTGGCTTACAGATGTATCTAGCGTCTCTAGCGCGAACTCACGCGTAACGTTGCCGGCGCTGGCGGATAGCGCGCAACGTTGGTGAACGTTCGCCGCATCACGCTACCTTTGGCGCTTGCTCCAGCTCGAAGGCGCGATGCAGCACTCGCACCGCCAGCTCGAGATATTTTTCGTCGATCACCACTGAGGTCTTGATCTCCGACGTGGAGATCATCTGGATATTGATGCCCTCCTCGGCGAGGCTTTTGAACATCTTGGCGGCGATGCCGACGTGCGAGCGCATGCCTATACCGACCAGCGACACCTTGCAGATCTTGTTGTCGCCGATGATTTCCCGCGCTGAGAAGCCAATATTTTTTTCGTGCTCGAGGACGTCGAGCGCCTTTTGGTACTCGCCGCGATTGACGGTAAAGGAGAAATCGGTGTGACCCGAAGCGCCGATATTTTGCACGATCATGTCGACGTCGACATTGGCCGCGGCGATCGGACCGAGAATGGCGTATGCGATGCCGGGGCGATCTTCGACTCCCATCAGCGAAATCTTGGCTTCATCGCGATTGAATGCAATGCCCGATATGATGGCCTGTTCCATGGTGTCGTCTTCCTCGAACGTAATCAACGTGCCGTTTGAGCTGCTGTCGGGATCTTCGAATGACGACAGCACGCGTAACTTGACCTTGTACTTTCCCGCGAACTCCACCGACCGGATCTGAAGTACCTTCGATCCGAGGCTCGCCATCTCCAGCATTTCCTCGAACGTAATGCGCTCCAGCCGACGCGCTCCCGGAACAATGCGGGGATCAGTCGTGTAGACACCGTCGACATCGGTGTATATCTGACACTCGTCGGCCGACAGCGCTGCGGCGAGCGCAACGCCGGACGTATCGGACCCGCCGCGGCCGAGCGTGGTGATGTTGCCGTCGCCGTCGACGCCCTGGAATCCGGCTACGATGACGACCGTGCCCTCGGCAAGGTCGGCGCGTATCCGCTCCTCGTCGATCTTGAGTATCCGCGCTTTGGTGAATGCGCTGTCCGTGAGAACTCGAACCTGGCCACCGGTATAGCTCTTGGCTTTCACGCCGAGGTGATGCAGTGCGATCGCCAGCAAGCCGATGGTCACCTGTTCGCCGGTGGCGGCGACGACGTCGAGCTCGCGCGGGTCGGGATTGGGCGACAGGTCCTTCGCCAGCGCGAGCAGACGATTCGTTTCGCCGCTCATCGCGGACAGAACGACGACAAGCTGATGTCCTTCGCGGTGGAATCTGGCCACGCGCCGGGCGACATTGCGGATGCGCTCGGTGGTGCCGACCGATGTGCCCCCATACTTCTGAACGATCAGTCCCATCGACGATGGCAGGGGCGTGTCACAGCAGGTTCAGGATGCAACTGCTGACAATCAGAGTGAACGAAACGCCAAGGTGGCATTGGTGCCACCGAAGCCGAAAGAATTGGACAGGGCGGCGCCGATTTTCATGTCCCGCGCGATGTTTGGAACAAAATCGAGATCGCACTTGGGATCGCGATGGAACAGATTTGCCGTCGGCGGCGCGATCTGATCGCGTATCGCGAGCACCGTGAAGACTGCCTCGATGCCCCCGGCGGCGCCAAGCAGATGTCCGGTCATGGACTTGGTCGACGAGACGGCGAGCCTCGCCGCGTGATCGCCGAAGCAGCGCTTGACCGCGATGCACTCGGCAATGTCACCGATCTGCGTCGAAGTGCCATGCGCATTGATATAGTCGATATCCGTTGCATTGAGGCCGCCGTTCTTGAGCGCGTTGGCCATGCTGCGCGCGGCGCCCTCTCCGTCCTCCGGCGGTGCGGTGATGTGGCAGGCGTCGGCTGACATGCCGTATCCGGCCAGCTCACAGTAGATCCGGACTCCGCGCGCCTTGGCGTGATCGAGCTCTTCCAGGACTAGCACGCCGGCCCCCTCACCCAGCACAAATCCATCGCGGTCGACATCCCATGGGCGACTCGCTGTCGCGGGGTCGTCATTGCGGTGCGACAGTGCACGGGCGGCGCAGAAGCCGCCGATGCCCAGCGGACTGACGGTCGCTTCCGCGCCACCGGCGATCATGATGTCGGCGTCGCCATACTCGATGATTCGCGACGCCTCGCCGAGGCTGTGATTCGCAGTCGAGCAGGCGCTGACCGTCGCCAGATTCGGCCCCTTATAGCCATACTGAATCGATACGAGCCCGGAGATCATGTTGATGATCGAGCCGGGAACGAAGAACGGTGAAATCTTGCGCAAACCGCCTTGCACATACGCGCGGTGCGTATCCTCGATCATCGGCAATCCGCCGATGCCCGAGCCGATGCAGACTCCGATGCGCTCGTGGTCGCCGCCGTAACCCTCGAGACCCGCGTCGCGAACCGCTTCTATGGTCGCGACCTGTCCGTAATGCACGAAGGTGTCGTAGCGGCGCGCGTCCTTGCCCGAGAGATATTGTGTGACGTCGAAGTCCTTGACCTCGCCGGCGATGCGCGACGGAAAAGCGCTTGCGTCGAAGCGCGTAATCGTGGCGATGCCCGAGTGCGCAGCGAGTATGTTTGCCCACGAGGCAGAAACGCCGATCCCGACGGGGGACACGACGCCCATCCCGGTTACGACGACGCGGCGTCTGGACATGGTGTTTGCCACGAAGGACAAGCGAAGCGGCCGTTTTTTCGTCCTGTCGCCGACGGTGGATTGCCGGCGCCCCTTAGCATGACAGCGGCCGAGGCCCGGCCAAGGCGGGAGACGTTATTTCTTGAGATGCGACCCGACGTAGTCGATCGCCTGCTGCACGGTGGTGATCTTCTCGGCGTCCTCGTCGGGAATCTCGGTTTCGAACTCTTCTTCCAGCGCCATGACGAGCTCGACCGTATCCAGCGAATCCGCACCGAGGTCGTCGACGAACGACGACTCGTTCTTGATTTCGGCCTCGTTAACGCCCAGCTGCTCGGCGACGATCTTCTTGACTCGTTGCTCTACGTTTTCCATGCTGCTCCCCCCCTCGCGGGATCTGAACGTTCAAAAGCGGGTGATTTTACCAGAACGGATGCATTTGCCCAAAGTCGCGGCTTAGGTTCGCCGCTCGCACCGGCTCGCCAGACGCAATTCCTTTTCGCTACTGCATATACATGCCACCGTTGACATGCAGTGTCGCGCCGGTGATATACGCCGCCTCGGATGATGCTAGAAACGCGACGGCGTGCGCCACGTCCTGAGGAGACCCAAGACGTCCGAGCGGGATGCGTTCGATCAATTTTGCACGTTGCGACTCGTCCAGCGAGCGTGTCATGTCGGTATCGATGAAGCCCGGAGCCACGCAATTCACCGTAATCTCGCGGCTGCCCACTTCCTGTGCCAGTGCTTTTGTAAAACCGACAAGGGCCGCCTTTGCCGCCGAGTAGTTGGTTTGACCGGCATTGCCGGTGAGGCCTACGACCGAGCCTATGTTGATGATGCGGCCGTGCCGAGCCTTCATCATTCCGCGCAGAACAGCCTTCGACAACCGGTACGCTGATTTGAGGTTGGTATCCAGGATCGCGTCCCACTCGTCGTCCTTCATGCGCACCAGCAGGTTGTCACGGGTGATGCCGGCGTTGTTGATCAGAATCGTTATTTGTCCCAGACGCGTCTGGATGTCGGCGATCGTCTCGCCGACGGAATTGGCGTCGGTGACATCGAGCTTCATGCCCTGCCCCTTACCCTGTACGGCTCGCAGAAACGTGGCGATGCTTGCCGCGCCTTCGTCGGTAGTCGCGGTGCCAACAACCGTTGCGCCGCCCTGCGCCAAGGTTTCTGCGATTGCTTTGCCGATTCCGCGCGTCGCGCCGGTGACCAATGCCACGTTACCGTCGAGCATCGCTCCTCCTAGGCCGCGGTTGCGGCGATTGCGGCCGCAATCGCGCCTGCGTCATTGAGCGGTAATATTTCGACACCGGGGGCGATGCGGCGCGCGAGGCCCGTGAGGACGGTGCCCGGTCCGCACTCGATGACATGGGTCACACCCTGTGCCACGAACGCCTGTATCGTCTCGACCCAGCGAACGGGACTCGCTGCCTGTCTGGCAAGGGCTGCACGAATAGCCTCGGGAGTAGCGGCGCGCGCTGCATCGACGTTGTGCAGGACCCCAACATTGGCGATGCGCACCGGCACCTCGGCAAGGTAGGCGGCGAGCTTTTCCGCGGCCGGTTGCAGCAGCTTGCTGTGAAACGGCGCACTGACGGGCAGCAACAGTCCGCGCTTGGCGCCTCTTGCCTTGGCCGCAACGATCGCGCGCTCGACGGCCTCCTTGTGGCCCGCGATCACGACCTGGCCGGGAGCGTTGAAGTTTACCGCTTCGACGCTTTGCATTTGCGCGGCCTCGGCGCACGCCGCAACCACGCCATCGTCGTCGAGTCCCATGATAGCGGCCATCGCGCCGACTCCCTGCGGAACCGCGTCCTGCATAGCCTGCGCTCGAAAGCGCACCAGCGGCAGCGCGTCGGCAAAGGCGATCGATGCTGCCGCGACCAATGCCGCGTATTCGCCCAGACTGTGCCCGGCCATCACCGATGCTTCGGCGCCGCCTGCAGCGCGCCACGCGCGATAGACCGCTACGTCGGCCGTGAGCATCACGGGTTGAGTATTCACGGTCTGGTTGAGCACCTCGGCAGGGCCGTCCTCTACCAGCGACCATAGGTCCTGCGCGAGGACCTGGCTTGCTTCAACAAAAGTCGCGCGCACCAAGGGATGCTCGGCGTAGCCCGCCATCATGCCGACCGCCTGCGAGCCCTGCCCCGGAAATACGATGGCGAGTTTCATCGATGTCGATTCAGTTTGATTCGAAAGCGCCCTAGGCCGTCAATGCCAACGCACGAGCACCGAGCCCCAGGTGAAGCCACCTCCGACTCCGGCCAGCATCACGTGATGTCCGGCCTGGATGCGGCCATCGCGAACGGCGACGTCGAGCGCCAATGGAATCGAGGCGGCCGATGTGTTGGCGTGTTCGGCGACCGTACTCACCATCCGCTCCATCGGCAGCGCAAGCTTTTTCATAGTCGCTTCCATGATCCGGATGTTGGCCTGGTGCGGGATCAACCAGTCGATCGCGCTCGACTGCAGATTGTTTGCCGAGAGTGCTTCCTGCGCCACCTCGGCGAGCACTTTGACGGCGAACTTGAATACCGCACCTCCGTCCATGTGCAGAAATGGCGTTCCCTGGATCTTGCCGTTGGCGACGCCGCCCGGTACGGCGAGGATATCGCGGTAGCGGCCGTCGGCGTGCAGATGCGACGACAGTATCCCGGGCGCCTCCGATGGCGCCAGGACGACCGCGCCGGCACCGTCGCCAAAGAGGACGCATGTTCCCCGATCGTTCCAGTCGAGTATCCGCGAATAGATTTCGGCACCGACCACCAGAGCATTCCTGACCGAGCCGCTTTTGATCATCAAATCGGCCATCGCCAGCGCGTAGACGAATCCGCTGCAAACCGCCTGAACGTCGAATGCGGGCCCGCCGCTTCCGCCAAGCTTGGCCTGCAAGATGCACGCCGTCGAGGGAAAGATCACGTCAGGCGTCGTGGTCGCGACGACGATCAGATCGAGGTCGGCGGGTGCAACAGCCGCAACCGCCAGAGCCTTCTGGGATGCGGCCAGCGCCAGATCGCTGGTCTGTTCATCCGGTGCCGCAATGTAGCGTTGACGAATGCCGGTGCGGGAGCGTACCCATTCGTCGCTGGTGTCGATCCGGCGCGCGAGCTCGGCGTTGGTCAGGACCTGCGCGGGCAGATAGCCGCCGGTGCCGACGATCCTGCTATGCATCGTCGGAACCTTGCAGGTGTGGTGCGACCGCGGGCACCGGCATGGCGGCGAGGCGCTGCGCAATGCGCTCCAGCACGCCGTGCGCTGCTTCGGCGTGGGCCTTCCTGAGGGCGTAGCGGAAAGCAAGCGCGTCCGCGTGGCCGTGGCTCTTGACGACGACGCCCTTCAGTCCGATGAGCGTCGCCCCGTTGTAGCGCCGTGGGTCGACACGCCGCTTGAACGCCGCAAGCACCGGCAGCGCGAACAAGCCGAGAAGCTTGCGCACCGGATTGCGCGTGAATTCCTCGCGCAGGAAATCCGCGAGCATGAGCGCCAATCCCTCCGAGGTCTTGAGCGCGACGTTGCCGACAAATCCGTCGCAGACGATGACGTCAGTCGTCCCCTTGTAAATATCGTCGCCTTCTACGTTGCCGTAGAAATTGAGGTCGGAAGTCTTGAGGAGCTCCGCCGTTTCCTTGACCACGTCGTTACCCTTGATGTCTTCCTCGCCGATGTTGAGCAGGCCCACCGTCGGGCGCTCGATGCCGTCGACGGCGGCGGCCAGCGCGCTGCCCATCACCGCGAACTGCACAAGCTGCTCGGCGGTGCAATTGACGTTTGCGCCAAGATCGAGCGCAGTCGTCACGCCCTTGCGCGTAGGAAGCTGCGACGCGATTGCCGGTCGATCGATGCCCGGCAGGGTCTTGAGCACAAAACGCGAAATTGCCATCAACGCGCCCGTGTTGCCGGCCGACACGCAGGCCTGCGCACTGCCGTCCTTGACCAGGTTGACGGCGACGCGCATCGACGAGTCTTTCTTGCCGCGCAACGCGGTTGCCGGACCTTCGTGCATTTCGACGACTTCGGTTGCGGCGCGGACTGACACTCTGTCTACCGCAGTCGAGCGGACGCTGCTCAGCGCCTTGCGAATATCGCCTTCGCGACCAACGAGGATCACCTTCGCGTCCGGCGTCTCCTCGAGAAACCGGATCGACGCAACGACGGTGACGGGCGGGCCGTGATCGCCACCCATCGCATCGACGGCTATGTTGATGCCCATCGATTCAGCAGCGACGCGTCATGAAGTCAATCAATCGCGCGCCGCTTTAGTTCGCAACTCGATTGATACTCAGTTGGCGATCATGGCGACAGACCGGGCCGCAGCGCACCGCGAACAAACCCTGTGCGCCTGAGGCATGGAGGCTATCTACTCGTCAGCCTTCGTCTTGACGATTTTCTTGCCGCGGTAATATCCGCTAGGGCTTATGTGATGGCGAAGATGAACCTCGCCGCTGACCGGTTCCACGGCCAGGGAAGGTTTGGGAAGAAAAGAGTGCGCGCGATGCATGCCGCGCTTGGACGGCGACTTCTTGTTTTGCTGGACAGCCATGTTCGTCTCCTTAAGGGTTCAATCGGGCACGCTTGCACGCGACCGCTAAATTCACCGCGTTGACTCAATCTGTCAGCGGGTCGTTTTTTTCAATTCCCCGAGCTGACCGAACGGGGAAGCCCTGCCTTGGCCAATTTCCTTGCCGGCGATCATGGAACTCGCGGATTCGCATTGGCCATCCTCATGCCGCGGAGAAAACGGCAGCGACAACAAGAGTTCATCCTCGACCAGGGTCAGCGCATCCAGCCGCTCGGTGGCCAGCACGACTTCGATTTCTTCCACGTCCAACCGCGCCAGCTCGGCTTCGCTGCGCGCAAGCAGCAATTCCGTACTTTGGTCCACAATCGCTACAAAAGGCTGCAGGCAGCGCTGACATACCAGCGGCACCGATCCCGCCAGCGTCAGTGTCAGCGCCGGACGACGTTGCGCATCGCGGCCACCCACCAAGCGCCACGCGAGCCTTGCGGCGCCTGCGTCAGTCGCCAGCCGATCGGAAACACGCGGGAGATCCGCCGCATCGACTTCGCCGGCAAGTGACTCGCCACTGGCGGACAATTTAAGCGCGTCGAAGCGCACGGGACGTCGGCCGGCAGTGGACTGCGTAGTGGACCGCATGGGGCTCGCCCCTGCCTTCGCGCCGCGTTCGCTGCGGGTCGCTGCGTTAGCGAGAGCAGCCGCGCGCAACGCGCATCGCACGCGTCTGCAGCAGGATAAACGTTGCATAATAGCGAATAGGCCATAAGGTGTCAAAGAAAAGCGTGAAAACAACGACTTCGCCACGGCCACGCGACGCTGCGGCGCTGGTCCTGGCGTCATCGTCGAGCTACCGGCGAGCGCTATTGGAGCGGCTCGGTGTGCCGTTCCGCGTCGTCGCGCCGAAGATCGATGAAGCCGTACGGGCCGGAGAGCTGCCCGCCGCCACATCGGTTCGGCTCGCCGAGGCCAAGGCGCGCGCCGTCGCCGCGACCTGTCCGGACGCGCTCGTCATCGGTTGCGACCAGGTGGCCGCCTGCGACGGAATCGCAATCGGGAAGCCTCGCGATCGCGACGATGCGCTGGCGCAGCTCAAGGCAATGCGCGGGCGAACGATCATCTTTCATACCGCGTTGGCATTGCTCAACGCACGCACCGACCGTTGCCAGACCGCCTTGGTGGACGTTGCGAGCACTTTCCGTGTGCTCGGCGACGAGCAGCTCGCCGCGTACATCGATCGCGACCAGCCTTACGACTGCGCCGGATCGGTCAGATGTGAGTCGCTTGGTATCGCGCTCTTCTCGCGCATCGCCAGCGACGACCCGACGGCGTTGATCGGGCTGCCCCTGATCCGCCTGACCGACATGCTCACCGCCGAAGGCATGCAGATCCTTTGATCGCGCCCCATCCTCTCCCCGGTCGCCTGTATCTCGTTCCGAACCTGCTCGGCGTCGTGCCGCCGGAGGAGGTACTGCCCCAGCGCACGATCGAGATCGCGCGCGGACTCAACTATTTTGTGGTCGAAACTCCCAAGGCTGCCCGTCAATTCATCAAGTCTCTGGGCGCGGTGCGGCCGATACAGTCGATCGATTTTGCGACGCTAGACGTCAACACACCGCCGGAGCGCGTGCCCCAACTGCTCGAACCCGCGTTCAACGGAGCGGATCTGGGGCTGCTTTCCGACGCCGGCTGTCCTGGGGTCGCCGATCCCGGCGCGCTACTGGTTGCGGCCGCTCATCGCGCCGGCCTCCGCGTCATACCGCTGGTCGGACCATCGGCCGTGCTGCTGGCGCTCATGGCCGCGGGGATGAACGGCCAGCAGTTTGCGTTTCACGGATACCTGCCGGTGTCAGCGCAAGCGCGTATCGAAGCTCTCAAGGCGCTCGACGAGGCTGTGGCG
>Ga0210402_10006699_pt1 | contig 10171 bp, 7 predicted proteins | sample IncBWC7MmetaG_FD_161055 | JGI IMG/M metagenome (GOLD analysis project Ga0210402, IMG submission 161055) | Forest soil microbial communities from Barre Woods Harvard Forest LTER site, Petersham, Massachusetts, United States - Inc-BW-C-7-M | ecosystem: Environmental > Terrestrial > Soil >...
ATTAACAATCCGCCGCAGGTTAACAACCTGCCCCACAAAGAGAGGGGCAGCCTAGAACACGAGCCGCAGGCTCAACTGGAGCCGGCGGGCGTAGTTACTCTGGGTGGAGGCGCTGATTTGTCCGAAGCCGGTATCCTTTATGCTTTGAGCGGTGGTCACGGTCATGTTCGGATTCGGAAAGTAAGGATGATTCAGGGCGTTGAGGGCCTCGGCTCGGAATTGCAGGTTCTTACCTTCCCCGATCCGGGTGTCCTTAATCAATGCCAGGTCGACGTTGTTCTGGCGCGGTCCACGCAGCGTGGAGAAGCGGAAGGGCCAGGTGCGCAATTGGTTGCTGAGCAACTGCCGGGCCGAGGCGGTCTCAATGTTGGCTGCGTTGAACCAATGCTCCGGGCTCCGCTGGTCGGCCGGCAATTGGATCTGGGCCGGGTCTCCGTAGTCGATCACGTTGTTCCACGGCAAGGCGAATCCGCTCTGCAGGCTGAAGATCCCCGAAACCTGCCATCCGCCAACCAGGCGCGAAACCAAGGCGTTGGTGTTAGCAAGCATAGGCTTGCCAGGCCCACACGGCATTTCCCAGACACCGCTGACGCTGAAACGATGGGGCGCGTCCGCATCCGAGATCTCGCGGACAGGTTCAAGAGGTTGACGGCCTGCATCCACTTGGAGAACGTGTAGCTCCCCTGAATGGTGTAGCCCTTCGAAAACCGCTTCTGAATAGTCGCCGAGAGGCCGTGATACCAGGAGTAGCCGGTATTGTCACTGGTGTTGATGGCGTTGGAGCCGAAGGCCGGGAACGGCGAAAGCAGCGTCTGCCGCGAAATGGTGGTGCTGGTGTAAGTGCCCTGGGTATTTCCCGGCAGCAGGTTGTACATCGGGTTGGCGATGCTGGCCGAGAGATAGTTATTCGCTGTGTCGTCGCGCGTCGGCAGCTTGCTCCAGTATTGCAGCGGCAGCACGTTGATGTTGCGCGCCACCTCAATGTGATTGGTCTTGCTTCCGGTGTAATTTCCTTCGACAACAAAGCCGTTGAACTCGCGCTGGAAGCCCAGTTCCCACCGTATGGTTGTTGGTATTTTGGGGTTCTGGTTGAAGAACGTGAAGCTCTGCCCCAGGTAAGTCTGATACCCGGCGGCGGCGCCTGTGGGCTCGCTGATGCCATTGGGGAAGGGGTTGGCAAGGCTGGTCATGTAGCTCAAACCGTTGTTGCTGGTGAGAACCATGTTGGTGTTCTGCGTGAACCCGTTCTGCAGCACGTCGCCGCGGCGCTCGCCCAGAAATCCGGCGAAGATACCGAAGCCGGCGCGCAGCACGGTCTTGCTGCCGAGTTGATAGGCCAGGCCGGCGCGCGGCATGACGACATCTTTTGGCGTGTTGTAGAGGCCGCCATTGTTGCCGTTCAGACGGGCGAAGGTCATGCCGCCCTTCAGGCTGAACGCGCTCACCGGAAGCTGCGCAAATCCACCCGAGATCGCCGGATAGATGGTGGCATAATTGGCGGCGGCGGCAGCGGAAAATGGGCTGGGTGTAGTTCGGATCGAAACCCAGCGTGCTGCGGTCGTAACGTTCGTGCAGCGGCGTCTCAAATTCATAGCGCAGGCCAAGATTCACGGTGAGTTTCGGAGTCACTTTCCAGTCATCCTGCAGGAAGAAGCCCCAGGAATTGGATTGTTCGATGTAGTCGGCCGCGCGCTGGATGCTGGCCGAGCCGGGCAGCCCCAGCAGCAGCGATGCCACCGATTGGCCGATGTTGCTGGGCGAGGTGGCCGAATTGTCGAGCGGCCCGCGCGTATAGGTGGAATCGAAGGTGAACTGGCCGGTCTGCGCATTGCTGAAAAAACTTATCGGCCTCCTGATAAACGCGGAACTCAAAGCCGGTGCGGATCGAGTGTTTGCCCGCCAATTTGGTCAGGGTGGAGGCCACGGTGTGGTTCATTACCGGCCGGTTCTCGCCCGTGAAGCCGTTGCTGATATAGCCGTTGAGGTTGATGCCGCTGGAGGCGCACCGAGTGTTGGACGTTGCGATTTTAGCGCACGGTGGCCGGGGACGCCGGAAAGCTGCGCGGGCAGTCGGATTGACAATCCACGCCGAAAGGCGGATTCATGATCGGGCGAGGACGCCTGCGCGGCCAATGTGCGAAATTGGATAGACGGTGAGAAAGCTCTTCTTCTGGAAACTCAAGCAGCGCGAGATCAGGCTCGGAGAACGCACCGTGCTGATGGGGGTGCTGAACGTCACGCCCGACTCCTTCTCCGATGGCGGCAAATATTCGGATCCCGACCGCGCCTTCGCGCGCGCCATCGAACTCGAAGAGCAGGGCGCGGACATCGTGGATATCGGCGCCGAATCCACCAAGCCCGGGTCGGCGCGCATCTCCGAGGCCGAAGAGATGCGGCGGCTCATCCCGGTGCTCAAGCGGCTCAAGGACAGACTGGGTGTGCCCATCTCCGTCGATACTTATAAGGCCGAGGTGGCCGAGCGCGCCCTGGAACTGGGCGCGGAGATCATCAACGATCCCTCCGGTCTCACCATCGAACCGCTGCTTGCGCGCGCCGTCTCCAACCACGACGCGGGTCTGATCCTCAACCACATGCGCGGCCGCCCCGAGACCTGGGCCAAGCTCGGCCCCATGCAAGACCCCATGGGAACCATCACCCGCGAACTGGAAGCTACCGTCAGCCGCGCCCGCCACACCGGCATCGATAAGAGCCGAATGGTGATCGACCCCGGCCTCGGCTTCGGCAAGCGTAAGGAACAGAATGCCCTGATCCTCGGCAAACTGGCGGCCCTGGCCGGAATGGATCTGCCCATCATGGTGGGGCCTTCCCGCAAATCGTTCCTGGCCCATCCCGATCTGGAGGAGACGAAGTTCGCGACCGCCGCCGCGGTGGTGGCCGCGGTGCTGGCCGGCGCCCACGTGGTCCGCGTCCACGACGTGCGTGAGATGCGCGCCGCCACGGAGGTAGCCGACGAAATCCTGCGTGCTAGAACCGAGTAGAATCGCTTGAACCTGGCGTTCGGCGGAGACGTCTAAAGGATTGCCATTCTAAAGGATTGCCATGAAATCGGCACTTTCAGCCCTGTTGTTGCTGTCATTCGCAGCCTTCGGCCAGACGCGCAGCCGTTTGGCAGACTATGCATTGGTCCTCGATGACCCGCCGGTAGCTCAAAAGATCCAGTCGCGCCTGGCCCTTCAGAGTGCGGAAGCACGGGCGCAGTTGCAAAAAATCGGCGCTGTCCAAAAGATAGTGCTGGCCGCGTTGGCACAGCGCCAGGTGCGCGTGGTTTCCACCTCGCAGATTCTGGTGAACGCGATTTTCGTCAGCGCTACGCGCGAAACGGCGTTGCAATTGAAGAGGATCCCGGGCGTTCACTACGTGCAGTATCTGCCGCCGGTCACGCGGGACCTGAACGCCGCGGCCAGCCTGGTGAACGTCGGGGCGGCGTACAGCGCGGTGGGCGGTGCATCCAATGCCGGGGCGGGCATCAAGATCGGCATCATCGATACCGGCATCGATCAGAACCATCCCGGCTTTCAGGATTCCTCGCTCGTGGCGCCCCCTGGCTTCCCAAAGGGCGATGCCGGTTTCACCAACAAGAAGGTGATCGTGGCGCGCAGCTATGTCGTGCTGGTGGGCGCCGGCTTCACCCCCAATCCGGTGGAGACGTCGCGCCCGGACGATAACTCGCCGCGCGACCGCGTGGGTCACGGCACTGGTATCGCCATGATTGCGGCCGGCGTGCAGAATACCATACCTGGAGGGAGTATCGAGGGCATCGCACCCAAGGCTTTTCTGGGGAACTACAAGATTTTCGGCTCGCCAGGCGTTAACGACTTTACTAACTTCGCCGCCGTTAATCAGGCGTTGACCGATTCGTTTAACGACGGCATGGATATTGTGACCCTGTCGATCAACGAAGGCGACCCGGCTTTCAATGGCCCGCTTGACGTGGATCCAGACCCCGCTTTCTGCGGCGGCCCCTGCGATGTCCGCGCCCAGGCAGTAGAGACTGCGGTGTCGAATGGCATGGTAGTGGTGACCTCCGCTGGCAACTCCGGCGGCGCCATCGGGTTGCTCCCCAATACGCTCGGCACCGTGCATACTCCCGGCACTGCGCCCTCTGCCATCACGGTCGGCGCATCCACCAACGCGCACTTGGTGTATCAGGCCGTCCACGTCAATGGCTCGGGCGTGCCTTCCAGACTCCAGAGTGTGCAGGCTCTGTTCAGCGATGGTCCCCGGATTCCGGCGCCACTAACAGCCCCGGTCCGCGACGTGGCGCAGTTGCAGAACGACGGGCTGGCCTGTTCCGCGCTTCCGGCTGGATCGCTCAGCGGGGCGATCGCGTTGATCCAGCGCGGCGGCACGTGCTTCTTCAGCGACAAGATCAACTTCGCGCAGAGTGCCGGCGCGGTGGGCGCGATTATCTACCAGTTGAATGGCCGCGACGACATCCTGAATGTTCTTGTGGGGGCTCAAACCACCGGCATTCCCGCCGTGGTGATCGGTAATACCGATGGCAACGCGCTCAAGCGCCTGCTGGCTTCCAATCCGGCGGTCACGGCTGCGCTGGATCCGGCCTTCGCCACCGCCGGCGCCACGTCCAACACCGTGGCCTCCTTTTCGTCCCGTGGGCCGGAGATCGGGTTATTCTCCCTTCCCGCCGACGTGGCGCGCGCCATCAAACCGGAATTGGTAGCGCCCGGCGACAGTCTCTATACCGCCACCCAGAAATTCGATCCGAATGGCGATGTCTACAGCGCCACCGGGTACGCCGCCGTCTCCGGCACCAGCTATGCGGTGCCCATTGTGGCCGGGGCCGTGGCGCTGGTGAAGCAGAAGAACAGCAACATCAAAACGCCGGCGCAACTGAAATCGGCCGTGGTCAACACCGCCACCCAGGACGTAACCGATGGCGGCGTCACCGCGCGCGTGAATGCCGTGGGCGCGGGCAAGTTGAGTATCGGCGACGCGGTCAACGTGGCCGCAACGCTGGAACCGGCCACCCTGGCCTTCGGACAAATCACGTCCACCACAGTCTCCAGCAGTCTCACCCTGAAGGTCACGAACGTGACCGGTTCCAGCGCCACGTTCAATTTTGCGGTGCAGCAGCGCGACGCCGATTCCAACGCCCGAGTGCAGGTGTCGCCATCCAGCCTCACATTGACGCCGAACCAGCAGAACTCGGTTAGCGTTACGCTGGGCGGCACACTGCCCCGCCCCGGAAACTATGAGGGCTTCATAGTGGTCACGGGCGCCGGGCCCACGCTGCGCGTGCCCTACCAATACCTGGTCAGCGACGGCGTGCCCGCCAATGTCTTTTCGATCAGTAACAACACCTTTGGCTTTCCCAATAGCAGCGGCTGGGGAATCTTCCTCCGGCTGGTGGACCAATACGGCATTCCCATCCAGGGCAAGCCGGCCAATTTCACCGTTAAACAGGGCAAGGCGACCATCACCGGCGGCGATCAACAAACGTTCCTCTACGGCATCGCCGGGGTGTTAATTGATTTCGCTTCCGACACCGGCGACCAGATCTTCACCGGGACCGCGGGCGGTTTGTCGGTGGAATTCGACGGCTTCTCGCGCCAGTTGCCCACCCTGCCGGCGGGCAGCGTGGTCAGCGCGGCTCCTAATTCTCAAGCCGGCCAGGGCATGGCGCCGGGGTCCTACATTTCGATTTTCGGCTCGGCGCTTTCCGATGCCACGGCGATTGTCTCAACGCCTTCCCTGCCGGTTTCGCTGGCGGGTGTCGGCATCAGTTTCGACGGCGGCGGCCTGAGCCTGCCCGGCCACATCCATTTCGTGAGCGCGGGCCAGATCAACGTCCAGATCCCCTGGGAGTTTCAAGGCCAGTCGTCGGTGCAGATGAAGGTGACGCTGGAAGACTTCCTATGGAGCGAAATCTACACCGTCCCCGTAGCCACCTACGCGCCCGGGGTCTTCGCCACCACGGATGCCGCCGGCGCCGTGATCGGCCAGGCCAACCCGGCCAAGGGCGGCCAGACCATCATCGTCTACGCCAACGGCTTGGGGCCGGTGGACCAGCCGATCGTCTCCGGCGACCCCACACCTTCCACGCAACCTTTGGCCAATACCCGTGTTCTTCCTACGGTCAGTATCGGAGGAAGCACCGCACAGGTCAGTTTCAGCGGGCTCACGCCAGGCTCCGTCGGGCTATATCAGTTGAACGTGGTAGTCCCGGCGGGTGTCCCGGCGGGGACGCAGCCGATGAAGATCTCCATTGGCGGAGTCGATTCCCTGGTGAATTTACAGGTGCAGTAGGACAGACGATCGGGTTATGTCATCTGTCGGCCGCCTGCGATTGAAGGCGGCCAGACAGGGTCGAAAAACCACCTCGCCCGTCCGGAATCTCCCAGAGCCTGGCGTGGTTTTTCATGAAGTTTCGCGGGCGGAACGCCCATCCCAACAGACCACCAAAGGCGATGGTCTGTCCCACCGGCTCGCTTCCATTCGTGAGGATAAATACAAACGGCCGCCGTTTTGGGCTGTCGCGCTCTCGTGCGGTCGGTTACCGTTTACCTGATGAAATGTAAAATTACACGATTCCACGATCTTCAGGGGTGTTCCTACCGGGTCTTGATACGGTATGTTGGAAGCCATGAAGAAATTAGCTGTCTGCCTGTTTCTGACTCTTTCGCCAGCCATGTTGCCGGCGGCGACCGGGTACCTGGTACATAATCTCGTCGCCGATGCTAAAACCACGGCGACCGCCGATTTCTACGATCCCCGGTTGATCAACCCGTGGGGCAACGCCACCTCGGCGGCCAGTCCCTTCTGGGTTTGCGACGTGGGCCTCTCCACGCTCTATGCGGCCAGTTCCACGAGCACCACCGCCTTGGGCACGCCCAGCCCTACCCCGCAGCCGACCATCCCGCCCGCCGCGAAGGGATCGTGCACTGGTGTTATTGCGAATACGGCGCCCGCCGCAACGGCCCCCGCCCCCCCCAATTTCCCCGTGACCGTTCCCACGAAGGCCCCCGTGCAGGGGAGTTTCGTTTTTGTAACGGAAGATGGGGTTATGTCCGCCTGGGCGGGCGGCGCATCTGACACTACCCAGGCTTTCACCGTGGTGGACAACTCCGGTAAAGCCGTTTACAAGGGCCTCGCCCTGGTAACTACTCCCGCTCCGCAACTGTATGCGGCCAACTTCAAGACCGGCGCCATCGACGTCTTCGATGCCCAGTTCAAGCCGGTCAGCCTGCCCGCCGGGTCATTTGTCGATGCCAGCGTGCCCGCGGGTTTCGCGCCGTTCAATATCTGGAACCTCGGCACCGCCGCCGCCCCCAAGCTCTACGTAGCATATGCCAAGCAGGACGCCAACCAGAAGTTCGACGTGCAGGCGCCGGGTAACGGCTATGTCAGCGTGTTTGATGCCACCGGCAAGCTGCTGTCGTCGCTGGTGCGTGGCGGCACCGGCAGTCTGCTAAACTCCCCGTGGGGTCTCGCCATTGCACCCGCCACTTTCGGCAAATTCGCCAACAATCTGCTGGTCGGCAACTTCGGCGACGGCCTGATCAACGCGTATGACACCACAACCGGCGCATTCGTGGGAACCTTGCAGGACCCGACTGGCAAAAACATTGCGATTCCCGGCCTGTGGTCCCTGTTGCTCGGCAATGGCGGCAACGGCGGCGACAAGGACGCCATTTACTTCACGGCCGGCCCGGGTAATCAGAAGCACGGGCTTCTGGGCAGTATCCAGGCCAATCCCGTCGTAGCGGCCAGCGCGATCACGAGCGCCGCGCAAGCCACGGCCGGTGTCGCCCCCAACACCTTCATCACCATCAAAGGTTCGAATCTGGCGGCTACCAAGCGTTCCCTGGTGGCAGCGGATTTTGTCAATAACCTGCTCCCCACCAATGTGGATGGGGTTACGTGTACGGTTAACGGAGTGTCCGCGTTCATCGCCTACGTGAGCCCGGTGCAGATCAACCTGGTCACGCCGGCCGGTTTGCCCACCAGTGGAACCGTAACTGTGGTGGTCACGAACAACACCTTGACCAGCGCCAGCATCACCATCACCCCAGCACCTGAGGCGCCGGCGCTCTTCCTTAATGGGACGAATGCCGCATATGGCGTGTTTCTGCATGCCAATGGCACGGTGGTAGGGCCGACGACCATCACTGGCGCCACTCCCGCCGCACCGGGCGAGACCATCATCATGTTCGGCACCGGCTTTGGCGCCACCACTCCCGCGGCTGTCAGCGGTGCGGTGGTAACCACGGCGGCGCCGCTGGCCCTCACGCCCGCGATCCTGTTCGACAATGTCCCCGGCAAGGTCGCGTTTGCGGGCCTCATCGCGACGGGGGTGTTTCAGTTCAATGTGGTGGTTCCTACGGGCCTACCCGATGGAGACACGCCGGTGGTAGCTTCGACCGGCGGGTACAGTAGTCCGGGGTTGGTGTTGACCTCGATCAAGAATTAGGCCTCGCTGATTTTTGGTTTCGACTGCTCCTGGAGATCCGGCGCCGACCGGGTCTCCAGGAGTTTTCTATTTCCAAGCCGCGGCCCAGCGGCATTTCCTTTGGCGGTGCATCGTTAGGCGCGTGTGTTGTATAGTACAGGCTCGCGTTCGGACTAACCGAGACTGGAGTCGAGACGATGAGTGTTTGGGTGTTGGCCGCAATGATGTCGTTTGCAAGGGCACACCGGCGCTGTGCCCTTGAACTTCACGCTCGGGGGAGTGTCGGGGACGCAGCCACTGTTCATCTCGCTTCAGTAAACTCGCCGAGATCGATTTCGAGATCCTGGCATACCGTATTCACGAAACCACTGGCGGCCTTTTTCAGCAAACCGCCAGTTGTTGCGGCAGAGTTCGTCCAAGATTCCGGGCCTGCGCATGAAGCTTGTCGATGACCACGGACGGGCTCTGGTCATATTGACTGCGAAGAAACGTGCTCGGGGCTTGCACTTCAATACCCCAGGGCTCAACGGACGATACCGGAAAGTGGCGCAGGTTGTACGTCACGATGGCCTGGGCGCCGCATTTCACCGCCGCCGCGACCACGTGACGATCCTTGGGATCGTTCGTCATTCGGTCGATGAGGAGTTCATGGCCGGTCACCCAAGCGTCGGCAAAATGGCTTCGCAACTCGCGAACGAGGTACGCCGCTTTCTCCGGCGGGAGACCGATGCGACGCTCCAACGTCCGCACGGTCTCGGCCATGATGTCCTCAGACCACCGAGCCACGTATAGGCGCGGCGGTTCGGCCAGTCGAAGCAGCGTGTCACGAAGCGGCGCCTGAACCAGCACGCAAGCGTCCAGCACCACCAGGAAATCACCGCCAGGAAATCCGACGTCACTCGTCTTCGGCCCCCTCGGGCAACATCACTTTGTCGTAGGTGCCGGCTTCCAACTCGGCATTGGCCATTCGGTTGATGGAATCATGACGGGCCGCATCCCGCCGCCGCTTGTAGTCCAGAAGGTCACTCAGGTAGACGCGGCGATGCGAACCTACCATGTGAAAAGGGAGAGCCCCGTCTTCCAGAAGCCCGACCAGAAATGGGCGAGAAACGCCGAGGATATTAGCGGCACGTTGCGTGGTGAGTTGCTGATGCTCCGGAACGATGGAGACGGCGTTGCCGGCTTGCAGGTTTTTCAGGATCGCCAGCAGCAGTTCGTGCACGGCCGGCGGAAGTCCGATCTGGCGGCCATCCGGTCCCACCATCCGCGCATCGCCGTGCTGAATCAATTTGTTGAGGTCGCGAATCTGCACCTCTTGAGTATCGGGAATTGAGATCGGACCTATTAACGTCGAAGCCATCGTACCCCCTTCACTCTAGTAGTATAGCATAATCGAATCAAACGAAACATACAAAACAAACAAAGCGGGCCTTTGGTTACCATGAGGCTACCGCGGCACCATGGGTGCAATGTCATCGAGCGAACCGATCGCCGGAGATGGATGGGCAACCGCAGTCCACCTGGAACTCGGGAAGGCGCTCCTGCCTGGTTGCACCTAAGCGCGAAATCGCACCGGGCAGGTGCGCCATACGTCTCGCGAGATACCCTACAAAGGGTGTGCGACTTAAAAGTGAGAAGCAAGGGGTGATCAGGCGGCCCGATGCTGCTCCCAGTAATCCTCGAACCTCCCATTGAAGCGGCAGCAACGCAGGGCAATGATGGCGTTGGCGGCGCGGACCC
>Ga0210402_10006700_pt1 | contig 10171 bp, 6 predicted proteins | sample IncBWC7MmetaG_FD_161055 | JGI IMG/M metagenome (GOLD analysis project Ga0210402, IMG submission 161055) | Forest soil microbial communities from Barre Woods Harvard Forest LTER site, Petersham, Massachusetts, United States - Inc-BW-C-7-M | ecosystem: Environmental > Terrestrial > Soil >...
CCTGATCGGCATTTTGCGGGTTCACGGCTTCATACGAGACACGTGCGGCGTCACGTTCCTCCACGGCCCGCAGGGTCTTGGGATGCTTGTCGCCGTAGACCGACAGCTGCCGCTGCAGCTCACCCTCGGCGGCGCCGAGCTTGTCGAGCCTGCGCTGGACCACTTTGTCGCGGACATATTCCAGGACGAAGGCGTTGACGACCCGCGCGGCCTCTTCGGCGGAGGACGCTGTAAAGGAAATGGAGATGATGTATGAACGCGTGTCGTTCATCACCGCGACCTTGTTGCGCAACATCGAGACCAGGCGATCGAATGGCGAGTGGTTGCGGGTTTCGGGCAGCAACATGGCCCGAATCCCATCCAGGCTCTGCGGCCAGGAGTGCGACAAGGTGTCTTCTCCGAGTCGCTTTGCGACGGCCCGCAGGAAGGCGTCGGAGCGGAGCAGACGCGCCTCGCCGGTGACAAAGGTCGTCGCGTCGACGCTCGCCAGGGCGACGATCTTCTCCTGCTCGCGCGAGAACAGATTCGGATAAATCAGCGCCTCCGCCGAATATTTGCGCGGCATGATCGGTATGATGATGCAGGCAGCGGCGATTGCGAGGGACACCATCAGTGCGATGAGTCCGCTCCGTCGCAGGATCGACCGCAGGATGCGGACGGCCAAATCCTCATAATGCGTCCGATAATCCGAGCGCCCGAACTGAAAATTGGGCCGCTTTTCATGATCGAATTTGAGCGGTGTGTTCATTCCTGATCAATTTCCGACCGGAGTGTGTTCATTGCTGATCAATATCTGATCGGAAGGCGGAGCGGCGAGCGCTTAGGGCGAGATTTGTGCATCAAAGTGACTACCTCGAAAGGTGTATGACGCGCGTTCCGCTCATGCCGGCAGGGGTGAGCCTCCGGCGTGGGTACCCCGGACTGTTTGTTGACTTCGTGCATCGCCACCGACAGGGTTCGCGGGTATCCGGCACAGCATCTGGCGCAATGGCCGACAGGCTCCCGCACATTCCGGCGTGACGGAAGGTGACTGCGCGCCTGAAGGACGTTGGCTGGAACACTGCGTTGAGGTGGGTCCAATCCGACACACGAAACACACGAGCAAAGGCGGCTGAGATGAAAACAGTTCTGTTCTGTGGCGGTCTCGGCACGCGCATTCGCGACGTATCGGAAAGCATCCCGAAGCCGATGATTCCGATCGGGGACAAGCCGATTCTCTGGCACCTGATGCACTACTACAGCCAATTCGGCCACAAGGACTTCGTCCTGTGCCTTGGCTACAAGGCAAACGTCATCAAGGAATATTTCCTGAACTACAAGCCGCAGACCTACTCCGATTGCATCGTCACCGGTTTCGGCAACCAGGTCGAGATACTCGGCGATCGGCAGCAGGACTGGCGCATCGCGATGATTGACACGGGGATCTGGCGCAACATCGGCGAGCGGCTGTGGGCCGTGCGCGAGCATCTCGCTGGCGAGGACATGTTCCTCGCCAATTACAGCGACGGTCTTTCCAACGTCAATCTGACTGAAATGATCAAGGCCTTCCGCGCAAGCGGAAAGGTCGCCTGCTTCACTGCGGTACGGCCGTCGTTCAGCCTGCACCTGGTCGACATGCGGCCGAGCGGCAAGGTCGAGCGCATCCGTCCCAGCCAGGACGCCAACCTCTGGATCAACGGCGGCTTCTTCATCTTCCGCAAGGAGATATTCGATTACATGCGCGACGGCGAAGAACTCGTCGAGGCGCCGTTCGGACGTTTGATTCAAGCCGACCAGCTCCTGGCTTTCCGGCACGAGGGCTTCTGGCGGCCGATGGATACGTTGAAGGACAAGCAGATCCTCGAGGACCTCGTCGAGAAAGGCACGATGCCTTGGCTCCTCGGTCCGACCTCGCGGACGCCCTCGGTCGACGCCGACAGGAAGATTGGATGAAGTCTCGTTGAACTTGCGGGTTCCGGCGAGCGTCTGTCGGGTTTCCACGCATGGAAGATCGTCGCGCGGTACGGGGGTGATCGCTCATGCGTCTCATGGAGCGCGATGGCGGTTCAACCTCATCCCATCGCGTAAGACCGGAGGCGGATAATGATTTTTACCGAAACAAAGCTGAAAGGCGCTTTCATCATCGATCTCGACCGCAAGCTCGACGAGCGGGGATTCTTCGCGCGCGCCTTCTGTCAGAACGAATTCCGCGACCACGGGCTAAAGCCTGTCATTGCGCAAGCCAACCTCGCCTCGAACGCAAGGAAAGGCACGCTGCGAGGCATGCATTTCCAGTATCCGCCAGCCGCCGAAAGCAAGCTGGTGCGATGCACGCGCGGAGCCATACTCGACATCATTGTCGATCTGCGGCCCGAGAGCCCGACCTATCTCGACCACATTTCCGTCGAGCTCGACGAGGACAACATGAGGGCACTCTATGTCCCGGAGCGTTTCGCGCACGGCTATCAGGCGCTGCGCGACAACACGGACACGAGCTACCAGGTGGGCGAGTTCTATACGCCGAACGCCGAGGGCGGGCTCCGCCACGACGATCCGCGGCTGGGGCTGACATGGCCGCTCCCGGTCTCGGTGATCTCGCCGAAGGATCAGGCGTTTCGGCTGTTGGATGAAATCGAAGACGAAGTGAAGCGCAGGATGTCGCGCGTGATGGCGGCTGCGTGATGCGTCGCAGGTAAGTTGAGCGGCGAGGGAGGAAGAGCATGTGGATCCTCGATACGGCATTGAAGGCGCGCGCAGAACAGAACAGGCCCATCCGCGTCGGCATCGTCGGCGCCGGCTTCATGTGCCAGGGCCTGACCAACCAGATCGTCAACAGTGTGCCGGGCATGCGTGTTGTCGCGATATCCAACCGCGGTCCCGAGAGAGCGGTTGCGGTGTTCAAATACGCGGGCTGCGAGGACATTATCCTCGCCGAATCGCAGCTCAAATTCGACGATGCCGCCGCGCGCGGGCGGCCGGTGGCAACCGCGGACCCGATGTTCATGGCACGCTCGCCGCATATCGACGTGCTCGTCGATGTCACTGGCTCGGTCGAATATGGCGCGCATGTCGTGCTTGAGGCCTTCAAACATGGCAAGGACGTCGTGCTGATGAATGCCGAGCTCGATGGCACGATCGGTCCCATCCTGCAGACCTATGCGGACAAGCACGGCGTCATCCTCACCGGCTGCGAGGGCGACGAGCCGGGTGTGCAGATGAACCTCTATCGCTGGGTCAAGGGACTCGGTCTCACGCCGCGTCTGATGGGGAATGTGAAGGGCCTTCAGGACCCCTATCGCAACCCGACCACGCAAAAGGGCTTCGCGGAGCGTTGGGGACAGAATGCCGCGATGGTGACCAGCTTTGCCGACGGCACCAAGATCAGCTTCGAGCAGAGCATCGTCGCCAACGCGACGGGCTTCAAGGTGCGCTCGCGCGGCATGTCGCGCGGCCTGCCATACACCGGCGATGTTCTCAAGATCGGCGAGATCTATGACGTCGAGGAACTGCGCAGGCTCGGCGGCGCGATCGACTATGTGGTGGGAACGCCGCTGACGAAGGTCTATTGCCTGGCCGAGCATCCCGATCCCAAGCAGCAGCACTATCTGAACCTGTACAAGATGGGACCGGGCCCGCTTTATTCGTTCTTCATCCCCTATCATCTGGTGCATTTTGAAGCGCCGAACGCGATTGCGCGGGCCGTGCTGTTCCGCGATCCGACCACCAAGCCGCTCGGCGGTCCGGTCGTCGAGGTCTGCGCCGTCGCCAAGCGGGATCTCAAGGCCGGCGAGGTGCTCGACGACTACGGCATGTACATGACGTATGGCGAGGCCGTGAATGCCGATGAGATGAGCGCCGCTCGTTATCTGCCGGAAGGGCTGGTGCAGGGCTGCCGGTTGAAGCGAGCCATCGCCAAGGATGCCGTGATCACCTATGACGATGTCGTGCTGCCGCCGGGGCGCCTGGCGGATCGGCTGCGGGCCGACCAATACTGCAAATTCCGCGGCGAGACCTGGCTCAAGGACCTGCTGGAGTCGCCGCAGATGGTCGAACAGCCACGACAGGAAGTAGTCCCCGCCGAATAGCTGACGGGTAACGCAGGGACGCGACGAAGGGCGCCGCCGAGGCGACGCCCGCGCTGTCGTCTCTCATTTTGACGCGTTTTCTTCACGCGAAACGGTACCCACTTCCCTCGAAAACGCTCTATATACTCCCGTTATGACAATCGGGATTGCCGGACCCGACCGGAAGGCGCCAGGGCGAAGCGCCGTGGCGGGGCTCATCATCATTGCCATCGTCGCCGGCATTGGCCTGGTCCTGCTCGGGCTCGTGGGCGACATCCTGGTCGATTGGATGTGGTTCTCCGCGATCGGCTATACGCAGGTCTTTTGGACGACGATCGGCGCAAAAGCCGGCGTTTTCGCCGTCATTTTCGCGGTGACAGCCGTCGTCCTGTGGGCGAACGCGCGGATTGCACTCAGGCTTGCCGTGCGGCGGAGCCAGGTTCCGGCCGGCTTCGACCCGAAGCTCGCGGGCATCGCGTTGCCGCCCGATCCGTTCGAAGTCATCCGCGACCGCCTACCCTGGCCCAGAGTCATAGCCGCCAGTGCCGTTCTTGTCGCGCTGCTCGTCGCCTGGGGCGAAGCCGGCAACTGGAGCACCATGCTGCAGTTCCTCTATCACGTGCCCTATGGCACGAGCGATCCACTGTACGGCAAGGATATCGGGTTCTATCTGTTCTCCCTGCCGGCCTTCATCGCCATCAAGAATTGGGCATTGCTCACGCTCCTCCTGAGCGCGCTGCTCGCCGGATTTGTCTATTGGGTGCACGGCGACATCGAATACCACGCCCACGGCAGGTCGGTATCTCCGGCAGCGATCGCCCACGGCTCGGTGCTGCTCGGCTGCTTCTTCGCCGTGAAGGCATGGTCCTACGGTCTCGACCGTTACCTCCTGCTCTACGGGGACAATGGCGTGGTCGTCGGCGCTGGCTACACCGACATCCATGTGGAGCTGCCGGTGCTGTGGCTCCTGATCGTGCTTTCGATCGTCGCTGCCTTGGCCGCATGGGCAAATCTCTGGGTGCGCACCTATCGGCTCCCTGCCGCCGCGATCGTGCTGCTGTTCGGAGGCGCGTTCCTGCTATCGGGTGTGATACCCGGATTGTTTCAGCGATTTTACGTCAAGCCCAACGAGCTGGAGTGGGAGCGGCCCTACATCGAACGCAACATCGCGCTGACGCGGGAGGCCTATAATCTCAATCGGATCGCGCCGAAACCCTTTCCCGCCGAGCAGAACCTGACCTACGAGACGCTCGAGGCCAACAAGGCGACGATCGACAATATCAGGTTGTGGGACTGGCAACCTTTGGCCGACACCTACGCCCAACTGCAGGAGATTCGAACCTACTACAAACTGCGCGAGCTCGATGTCGATCGTTACTGGCTTGGCGGCACCTATCAGAGCGTGATGCTCTCGGCACGCGAGCTCAATCCCGCGCTGCTGCCGCCCAACGCGCAGACTTGGGTCAACCGCCATGTGCTGTTCACTCACGGCAATGGCGCGGTGATGAGTCCGGTCACGCAGAAAAGCGCCGAGGGGCTTCCGCTGCTCTATTTGCGCGACATTCCTCCGGTCGCGCATGGCGGCCCCGACATTCGCGAGCCGCGCATCTATTATGGGAAGGAGACGGACGACTACGTCATCGTCAAGGGAAGCGTGCCGGAATTCGACTATCCGAAGGGGAAGGACAATGTCTACGCAGCCTATGACGGTTCCGGTGGCGTCCCGCTGTCAGGGATGTTGCGGAGGCTGATCTTCGCCCACCATTTCGGCGACGTGAACCTGCTGCTTTCAGACTACATCACCGACGCCAGCCGGATCATGATCCGGCGCAACATTCAGAAGCGAGTCCGCACGATCGCCCCGTTCCTCAGCCTCGACCACGATCCCTATCCGGTCATCAGCGAGGGGCGGATTTTCTGGATTCAGGACGCCTATACGACGAGCGAATATTTTCCCTCCGCGCAGCCCGCGCCAGGTTTCAATCTCGACTACATACGCAATTCGGTGAAGGTCGTGATCGACGCCTATAACGGCACCGTCGATTTCTACCTGATGGATGCGCAGGACGCGATCGCCGCCACCTATCAGCGGATCTTTCCCGATCTGTTCAAGCCGTTCGCGCTCATGCCTGCCGATCTGCAAAAGCACATCCGCTATCCCGAGGACCTTTTCCTGATTCAGGCGCGGCTTTTCCAAACCTACCACATGGAGGCTGCCGACGTTTTCTATAATCGCGAGGACCTTTGGCAATTTCCGCGCCAGCCGGCCGGCGACGGCGTCTCGTCCATGGACGGCGTCGTCCCGATGGTCCCTTATTACATCGTCATGCGACTGCCCGGCGAGACGCATGCCGAGTTCTTCATCATGATCCCGATGGTGCCCAGCCGCCGCGACAACATGATCGCATGGCTTGCGGCGCGCTGCGATGCGCCCGATTACGGCAAGCTGATCGTGTATGAATTTCCCAAGGAGAAGCTGGTTTACGGACCGTTCCAGATCGAGGCGCGCATCCATCAGAACACGGAAATCTCGCAACAGATATCGCTATGGAACCAGATGGGCTCGCGGGTGATCCGCGGAAATCTGCTCGTGATCCCGATCGAGAATTCGATCCTGTACGTGTCGCCGCTGTATTTGCGGGCGGAGCAGGGACATTTGCCGGAACTCAAGCGGGTGATCGCAGCCTATGGCGAGCATGTCGTGATGAGGGAGACGCTTGCCGAGGCGTTGGCGGCTCTGTTCGTGGACAGTCGCGCGCCGACGACGGCTGGGCAAACACCGGGCGAAGGCTCCGCGGCAAGAGGCGCGCAGGAGGCGCTCGATCACTACAATCGGGCCATGGAGCGGTTGAAGTCCGGGGATTGGACCGGCTTCGGCAAGGAGATCGACGCAATGCGCGGTCTTTTGGAAGGCATCAGCCGGCAACCGCGCAGCCGCTAGTACTTCCAGGGAACCTTCCGCCTTCCATATGTGCGTGCCTGGTATTATGATAATCTGCGATCTTAGCTCTTTCAGACACTGGCTTGCAGGCACCGGCCTTGGTCGATTTTGAGCCCCTCTACACGACGTCGCGGGCGGACGCCGTAGCGCAATTCGTCGCCGAACATTACGCACTCGCGCTTCCGCTTGATTGCCGGATGCTCAATCGCGGTTTCAACGACGTCTATCGGCTCGTTGCTGCGACCGGTGAGCGTTACGTCTTTCGTCTTTCGCATCATCGCGCGCGCGGTGCGGCCGACGTCAGGACCGAAACGGATTTCCTGGCTCATCTTGCCCGATCGGGCGTGCCTGTCGCGGCGCCGGTCCCGACGCGCGAAGGCGCGTTATTCGTTCGTGGGCAGTCACCGGAGGGTGTGCGTGAAGGCGTGCTCTTTCGCGCCCTTGACGGGCGTGCGGTCGATGTGGCGTCCATCGCCGATGCGCGTGCAAATGGGGTGACCCTCGCCAGGCTGCACAATGCCGCTGACTCACATCGCGCGGCTGCGCCGCTCTATCGGCTCGATCTCGACCATCTGTTGCGCCGGCCGCTTGCGCGGGTGCACGACAGTGGAATCGTGGACGACGCCGGGGCGATCGCCGATCTTGAAGTCATCGCCGCGCGCACGGCAGAGACCATCGAGACATTCGATTACCTGACTTGGACGCATTGTCACGGCGATTGCCATGGCTTCAATACGCGCATCAGCGAGGCCGGCGAAGCGATCTTCTTCGATTTCGACGACGGCGGTCCCGGCTACCTGGCATACGACCTGTCAGTGTTCTTGTGGGCGAAGGTTTCCTTCGGCCGAAAACTGCACGCGATGTGGGATGCTTTCGTCGACGCCTATCGAACCGTCCGGCCGATAGCCCCGAACGATCTTGAAGCAGCACATGTGTTCGTGATCGTTCGGCACATTTGGCTGATGGGCGAATATGCGAGCCGCGCGCGAGAATGGGGCAGCGAACCCGTCAACTGGATTGCCCGCGAAATTGGATTCCTCAAGACGTGGGAAGCGGAGCGACTGGCCGACCGGCTCTTTTGAGACGCCAACGCCGTTCGACCGAATCCCTCATCGCGAGCATTCGGCAAGTTCCACATTGGCAGGTTTGGCGGATTGGCGTTAGTCTGCCCGAAGCCGGTGATAGCCCGATCGGATCGAACGTACATGACGTCTCGCTTTGTGAACCCGATGCGTGAGCCAACGAAGCGCAAGCAGACAATGCGCATGCGCATTTGGCTGCGGCCTGCCTATCTTGCCATTGCGGGTCTCGCCGCGCTGATCGTGGCCGGAGATCATGCGGGCGCGAGAGGCGCTCGGGGCGAACGCTCGGTCGAGGCCATCGAGACGCGCAACGCGGGCGAGCCGATCATGGCTATCGTTTCGCTGCAAAGCCAGCGCATCACCGTCTATGACGCCCGCGGTTGGATCTTGCGGGCGCCGGTGTCGAGCGGCCAAAAGGGACGCGAGACGCCCGCCGGGATCTTCAGCGTCATTCAGAAAGAGGAAGAGCACTATTCGAACCTCTATGACGATGCCTTCATGCCGCACATGCAGCGCATCACTTGGTCGGGCATCGCGCTCCACGGTGGCCCCTTGCCAGGATATCCAGCGTCCCATGGCTGCGTCCGGATGCCCTACGACTTCGCGGCGCGCCTGTTCGATGCGACGCAGATGGGCTTGCGCGTGATCGTGGCACCGTCCGATGTGGCGCCTGTCGAGATTGCCCATCCGCTTCTGTTCCAGCCGAAACCGGGCGCGGGCGCCTTGGCCGCCGCGCGTGTCGCGGAGGCGGATGAGGCGGCCAGGAAAGGTGATCAGGCGAGACGCGTCGCCGGGACGGCGTATCGCGAGGCCATGCAGGCCATGGTGCCGGTGCGCGCGGCGGAGAATCTGAAGCTCAGAGCCGAGGCGCAATTGGCGGCCACCGAGACGGCGATTGGCTCCGCGGTCTCTCCCGACGCAAAGGAGCAGGCCGAGGACGCCAGGGCGAAGGCCACAGCCAGGATCGCCGAGCTGGAAGCGCAATGGTCTGCCGCCAAGGCTGAGCTGCAGCCGAAGCTCGATGCGCTGACGGCCGCGCGTGAGGCCGCCATCGCCGCGGAGAATGCGCGGGTCGCGGCGACCGAGGCGGCGCGCCAGGTGGCGCGCGAGCTTGATCCGGTATCGGTGTTGATCAGCCGCAAGACCCAGCGGCTTTATGTCCGCCAGGCCTTCGAGCCCGTCTTTGACAGTCCGATCACGATCCTGGATGCCGATCGTCCGATCGGCACGCATGTCTTCACCGCCACGGAGCGGACCAGCGGCGATGGCAGTGTTCGATGGAGCGTCGTCTCGCTGGACAGCGGATATCCGCGCGGCGGCACGGCCGAGCCAAGCGGCCGGGCGCGCGAAGGCGGTGGTCGCGATGCGCAGACAATACCGACCGAGGCAAAGGCCGCGCTCGATCGGATTACCATTCCGCAGGACGCATTGGATCGCATTGCCGGGATCTCGCCGCGATCGTCCCTGATCATCACGGACGAGGCGTTGAGCTCGGAGACCGGCAAAGGAACGGATTTCGTGGTCCTGCTGAGCGGCGAGCCGCAGGGCGGAATCAAGATGAGACGACGCAGTCCCGCGAATGATGAATACGGCTACGCGGTGCCACGCGATCGCTCGCCTTATTGGCGCGGGCCTTTCACGGGTCCATTCTCTACCCGGTGAGTTAGCGCTTTTCCCACAGCGACGTGAACGCGACGGCGTTCTACAAGCAGCTTTGCCGATCAGCGGCCTCCGTGCACTCCGGCCGAAATCGGCCATCGTGCCGGTTCGAAAGACGTCACAAATCCCTGAGGATACGCAGATCGTCCACGGTGTAGGACATCGAGGCTCTCAATCCATATCCGCAGCGGAGCGGGGCGAGATCGGAGACTTCCTCGCCGTAGCAGATCGGAAGCGACAAATGGCCTTCGCCGACCCACGGCGATTCAAAACGCATGTCGCGCGGCACGTTCATCACGAGCTGGTGGATCGTTGGCGCGGTTTGCCGCCGCGTGAGTTGCGGATAATGCAGGAGATTGACGATGGGGCGCTGCGCGAATTCCGGAAAATCTTTGGCCGGCGCGGTGAGCGTGACCAGGGCGTCGGCGAGGCTGCCCGTTCGCGGA
>Ga0210402_10006701_pt1 | contig 10171 bp, 5 predicted proteins | sample IncBWC7MmetaG_FD_161055 | JGI IMG/M metagenome (GOLD analysis project Ga0210402, IMG submission 161055) | Forest soil microbial communities from Barre Woods Harvard Forest LTER site, Petersham, Massachusetts, United States - Inc-BW-C-7-M | ecosystem: Environmental > Terrestrial > Soil >...
ACCCAAGCATCGGCTGCACACATTGCACGCGTGCCGTCCGCCCGGGAGAAGATCCGCGCGCCGGTCGTTGGCCAGGATTTGCCAAGACCGAGTGCGGCCTGCACATCATCGAGCCGGTGCCGGTCTCGCCTGCCGCTGAAGCGTCAAATGCTGCCAAGTTCGGCAACTGAGCCCAGCGTTTTCAGCCCGCTTGGCAAAAGGCGCTGCAGATTCCGCCCCAATCGGGGGCCGTGTCTGGTTGCGCAAAAAAAGCTTCGTGCAGCCGTTGCACAGACTCTTCGACCTTAGTGTCGTCGACCAAGAACGAGATCGTCCGGTCGGACGCTGCTTGGCAGACAACCCGCACCTCCATGTCCGCGACTGCGGCGAACACTCGGCTGGCCACCTCGGGCTGTCGTCGAATGTTCTCTCCAACCAGGCACACCAGCGCTTTATGATTCTCCCATCGCAGGTCGGCCACGCCCTTGAGATCGGCAGCGATCGCCGGCAAGGCAGTGGTCGAGCCTACCAGCAAAGACACGCGTCCCAGCGACATTGCCATCCCCTCCACGGGACAACAGTGCCGGTCGAACACCGCACGGATGGCGCCGAACAACTCCGAGTCCACTCCGCAGGCGGATTCAATCTCGACCGCCGCAACATGTCTCTTCGCCGTAATGGCGCTTACCGGACTTCCGGTTTTCGCGTGAGCCGTGATTTCCGTTCCTTGGCCCTCGGGATGCTTCGAATTCAGAACGTAGACCGGGATGTTCTCGCGCATCGCCGGAGCCAGAGTCGCCGGATGCAGTACCTTCGCCCCGAAGTGCGCCAACTCTGCCGCCTCCTCAAAACTCATTTTGCGTATCACGCGGGCGTCGGAACAAAGCTTGGGATCGGTGGTCATGATGCCATCCACGTCCGTCCATATCTCGACCCGGGACGCACAGATCGCAGCACCCACAATCGCAGCGCTGAAGTCGGAGCCGCCGCGGCCCAGAGTCGTGGGCACTCCGTCGCAGGTTGCTGCGATGAAGCCCCCGAGCACCGGCACACGCCCGCGCTCCAACAACGGACTCACCATCTCCCGCAGTCGCTGCTCGGTCTCGAACCATACTGGATTCGCCTGACCATGGCGGGCGTCGGTGACGATGCAACTCCGCGCGTCCACATGCGACCCCTTGACTCCGGCTTGGCAGAGAGCTTCTTTGACTAGGCTGCTGGAAAAACATTCTCCAAAGCCGAGCAGATGGTCCTGCGATCTGAGATCCATCTCACGCGAGGCCTCCAGATTGAGCAGCAGCGACTCCAAAGCGCGGAGGTCTCCGCGCAGCTCCCGATCGAGAGCACTATAAGTGCTGCCTTCTACGAGCGAGTCTGCCAGCCGCTCATGCCGAACATAGATGTCTCGAACCGTGGCAAGAGCGGAGCCTAAACGGCCTTTCGCCGCGGCGTTTCCCGCCTCCAGCAGTTGGTCGGTGACCCTGGCGAGAGCGCTCACACGACCACCGGTTGGGCGTCAAGCCTGCTCTGCACAATAGCAATGAGCCTGCGAATGGCGGCAATGTCCTCGACGGAGGTGCCTCCAAACTTCATCCACCACCTCGTCGCTTTTATCGAATCTGCTTTGTCGCTCTTCCCCGCGCATATTGTGCAACTCCATTTCTTCAGTCTTCGTTTTTGGGCAAACCAGTTTTTGGGCAAACAAAAACCCACCGCCAGATCGCTTCTGGCGGTGGGTTCGGGTGATTTTCTTTCAGAGAGCTTTACTTCATCCGATCCTGTCCTCCAGAAGACACGTAATTCGTGTCGACATACCTGTGCCTGTCGATGTAATTCGCGCGGCCTTCTGGATGAGAGTCATCATGAAAATCTGAATTGCGGATAATTGACAACGACCACACAGGAGTCTAGTCCGTTGCGCCCCCCGCGGGAAATTCAAAATTCCGATAGGAGCAATTGATTTTTTAGCTCTAGCTTAGTCAGTCGTCGGTCTTCTTCATCTGGGTGGCGAATTGCCGCAACAGAGCAACAAACGCTGTAGAGGCGACGGAGAGCGTGCGGTCGCGCCGGTAAGCAAGTCCTAACTCGCGATAGAGTACCGCGTCCTCAAGATCAATCAGCTTAACCCGACCGGCTTCCACCTCGTCGCGGGCGAATGAGGCGCTGATCAGGGACACCCCCAGATCTGCCGCCACGAAGCTTTTGATCATGCCAATGCTGGGCAGCTCCATTCGCACCTGCAGTTCGGCAGCGTGAGGCCGAAACAGCTTGTCCAGCAACCTGCGAGTGTGTCCGGTCTTCGGAAACAGCAGCGGATATTTCACGATCTCGCTGACCGGCACCACCTTAAACTTAGCCAGTGGATTCTTAGGGCTCACCATCAACATCAGTTTGTCGCGGAAAATCGGCTGGATCTTCAAGCTCGGCGACTGGATGGGCAAGGTAAGAATGCCCACCTCCACCTGCCCATTTTCCAGTTTCTCCACAATCTTGTAGCTGAAGTTCCGGTAGATGCTGATCTGCACCGGTGGATACCGGCGACAGTATTCACCGAAAACCTCCGGCAGAACGTACAAACATGTGGCCTCGTTGGCCCCCACGCGCAGCGTGCCGCGAGGAGTGCCGCTGTGGTCGGCGACCGCCATCAACGATTCGTCTCGCAGATTCTTCAACCGTTCGGCATATTCAAAGAAAACTTGGCCAGCCGGGGTCAGTTTTACGGTCTTGCCGGAGCGGTCGAGTAGACGGTCTCCGTACTCCTGCTCCAGTTGGCGAATTTGCGCGCTTACCGCGGACTGTGAGCGGAAAACCTTCTCGCCCGCGCGGGAAAAACTACCCTGACGGGCAACTTCCAGGAACGTGATGAGCTGATCAAAGTCCATTGTCGTGTGCGGAAATTATAGCGGAGGCAATGCGGTTCGAGGCAAATTACACGGAATCAGCTTCGTACGCAGCGCCCTGAATTTTGCATAGCTTGCATCGAAATTCTGCATTGTACTTTGCTCTGCTGCAGGCGCTATTAAAGAGTGTACGAGTGTCTGTTCCTGAGCAGAAGTGTGCGACTCTCCGTCGCTTCGCAAGGCAGGCCGAGAGCAAGTGATTCGAAAGGAATTCAGTCCGCCGGACGAGGTCCATGACGACGCGTCTAATCCCGAAATATGGCTTGCCGCCAGCCCAGGGTCTCTACGACCCGGCGCACGAGCACGACGCTTGCGGGATCGGGTTCGTCGCCAGCATTAGCGGCCGCAAAAGTCACGACATCATCCGCAAGGGAATCCAGGTGCTGCTGAACCTGGCGCATCGCGGTGCCTGCGGTTGCGATCCGGAAACCGGCGATGGCGCCGGCGTCCTCATCCAGATTCCCCACCAGTTCTTTGCTCGCGAATGCGACAAGCTTGGCTTCAAGTTGCCCAAGGTTGGGACGTATGGCGTCGGCATGACCTTCCTGCCGGTCGAGAAACACCAGAGGCTGCAGTGCGAGGGAATTCTCGAGCGCATCGTCCGCGAAGAAGGCCTGAGCTTGCTGGGATGGCGCGATACTCCAGTCTATGCCTCCGCGATCGGACGCGTCGCCCGCGCTTCCCAGCCATATATACAGCAAATTTTCGTGCGCAGCGCTGCAGCCATGGACGAAGACTCCTTCGAGCGCAAACTCTACGCTGTGCGCAAGCGCGCGGAGAATGAGATTCGAGAGTCTGGCATCGAAGACGCCGAGATGTTCTACCTCCCGTCTCTTTCCTGCCGCACCATCGTCTATAAGGGGTTACTCCTCGCCTCGCAGATTACCAACTTCTATCGCGAACTTTCCGATCCTGATGCCGTGAGCGCCTTGTGTCTGGTCCACCAGCGATTCTCGACGAACACATTTCCGAGTTGGCAGCGGGCGCATCCTTACCGCTACGTCGCGCACAACGGGGAGATCAACACTCTCCGTGGCAATGTCAACTGGATGCAAGCCCGCCAGTCGCTGCTGCAGTCCCCGCTTTTTGGCGACGATCTCAAGAAGTTGCATCCCATCATCGCTCCCGATGGCAGTGACTCCGCGAACTTCGACAACGCCGTGGAGTTGCTCCTTCAGTCAGGGCGCAGCCTGCCCCACGTCATGGCCATGCTGATTCCAGAGGCGTGGTCAGGCAATCCGCACATGAAGGCCGAGAAGCGCGCTTTCTACGAGTATCACGCCTGCCTGATGGAGCCTTGGGACGGCCCCGCCGCCATCGCCTTCACCGATGGCCGGGTCATTGGAGCGACGCTCGACCGCAACGGCCTACGCCCTGGAAGATACGTCGTCACTCACGACGATCTGGTCGTCATGGCCTCGGAAGCAGGGGTGCTCGACATTGCACCCGAGCAGGTTAAGAGCAAAGGCCGACTGCAACCGGGGAAGATGTTCCTGGTCGATACCGTTGCAGGCCGCATCGTCTCCGATAAAGAGATCAAGCAGACACTCGCGTCTCGACAGCCCTATGGCCAGTGGGTAAAAGAGAATCAGATCACCATCGATCAGCTGCCCGAGCCTACGCGCATGCATTTTCCCCATGCCGAGACCCTGCTCCGACGCCAGCGTGCCTTCGGCTACAGCGATGAAGATTTGCGGATGATTCTCAGCCCCATGGCGTCGCGGGGCGAGGAACCAGTTGGTTCGATGGGCACCGATACGCCGCTGGCCTGTCTTTCCGACAAACCGCAGTCGCTCTTTAACTACTTCAAGCAACTTTTCGCGCAGGTCACCAATCCTCCAATCGATCCCATCCGCGAAGAGATGGTGATGTCGCTCATCAGCTACATCGGAAGTGAACGCAACATCCTGGAGGAGGCGCCCGAGAATTGCCACATGTTGAAGTTGGCGCATCCCCTGCTCTCCAATCGCGAACTGGAAAAATTGCGTCGCGTTTCGAATCGCGACTTGCTGGCGACTACCTTGCCCGCTCTGTTCCGGGCCAGCGACCGCGAAGCCGGACTCCAGCGCGCACTCGATGAACTGTGCCAGAGAGCTTCGCTGGCCGTAAAGGCCGGATACTCTCTGCTGATTCTTTCCGATCGCGGGGTGGACAAAGACTACGCCCCGATCCCGTGCCTGCTCGCGCTCGCTGCCGTACACAACCTGTTGGTCCGGGAAGAGACGCGAACGCAAGTTGCATTGATCACCGAATCCGGCGAGCCGCGCGAAGTCATGCACTTTGCACTGCTGAGCGGTTATGGGGCGAGCGCAATTAATCCTTACCTCGCGCTGGAAAGCGTCGAGAATCTGGTCTGGCGCGGCGAACTGGGCGATGGCATCACGCCGGAACTTGCGGTGATGCACTTCATGAAGGCCATCAAGAAAGGCTTGTTGAAGACCTTTTCAAAGATGGGAATCTCTACCCTGCAAAGCTATCAGGGAGCGCAGGTTTTCGAAGCGATCGGACTGAATAAAGACTTGGTGGACGCTTATTTCGCTGGCACGACTTCGCGGCTTGGCGGGATTGGGCTCTCTGTCCTTGCGACGGAGGCGCTTTTCAAACATGAGTATGCTTTCCGTCCGCTGACGGAATTCGAGACGGAACTCTCGGTCGGTGGCAGTTATCACCAGCGCGTGAATGGCGAGTACCACCTCCTGAATCCGCTGACCATCAGCAAACTGCAGCAGGCCGTACGAGAGGACAGCTCCAAGACATTTCAGGAATACACCGACCTCATCGACAACCAGAGCGCCAACCTCTGCACCCTGCGCGGCTTGATGAAGTTCAAGAAGAGCGACACGCCCATTCCGATCGAGGAAGTCGAATCCGCCAAGGAAATCGTCAAGCGCTTCACCACCGGCGCCATGTCGTTCGGATCCATCAGCAAGGAAGCTCACGAGACTCTCGCCATTGCCATGAACCGCATTGGCGGCAAGTCCAACACAGGCGAAGGAGGAGAAGATGAAGGCCGCTTCAAGCCCGACGCCAATGGGGATCTGCGCCGAAGCGCCGTCAAGCAAGTTGCTTCCGCGCGTTTCGGGGTGACCGCGAACTACCTGGTGAACGCCGACGAATTGCAGATCAAGATGGCGCAAGGTGCGAAACCCGGCGAAGGCGGACAACTCCCCGGTCACAAAGTGGACGACGTAATTGCGCGCCTGCGACACTCCATCCCCGGCGTTGGTTTGGTCTCGCCTCCGCCGCATCATGACATCTATTCGATTGAAGACCTCGCGCAACTGATTTACGACCTGAAGAACGTCAACCCTCAGGCCCGCATCGCGGTGAAACTGGTTGCGGAAATCGGGGTCGGCACCGTCGCGGCCGGCGTCGCGAAAGCGCACGCCGACGTCGTACTGATCAGCGGCGACAGCGGCGGCACAGGAGCGTCTCCCCTCAGTTCCATTAAGCATGCTGGCATTCCGTGGGAGCTCGGGCTGGCGGAAACGCAGCAGGTGTTGCTCTTGAATGACCTCCGCAGCCGAATCCGCGTGCAAACCGACGGCAAGCTGCAGACCGGCCGCGATGTTGCCATCGCCGCACTATTGGGCGCCGAAGAGTTCGGCTTCGCCACAACTCCCCTGATCGCGATGGGCTGCATCATGATGCGGAAGTGCCATCTCAACACTTGCTCGGTGGGCATCGCCACCCAGGATCCAGAACTACGGAAGCAGTTCAAGGGGCAGCCCGAGCACGTGATCAATTTCTTCTTCTTCATTGCAGAACAACTTCGGCAGTACATGGCGGAATTAGGATTCCGTACCGTGGACGAGATGGTCGGACGCGTCGACATGCTCGACGCGGAGCCAGCCGCTGCTCACTGGAAGGCCCGAGGCTTGGACTTTTCCGCGATCCTCTACAACCCGCCCGTACCCTCGCGCGTTGCCCGCCGACGGGTGCTGGCGCAGGACCACGGCCTGGAGCAGGCTCTCGATCACAAGATTCTCGGCCAGGTGGCTTCCACTCTTGAGACCCTCGTGCCGATTGAAGTTAAGTTTCCTGTGCGCAACATTCACCGTTCCGTCGGAAGCATGCTCAGTGGCGAGATCGCGCGCCGCTACGGCTCTGCTGGACTGCCCGACGATACCATCCGCCTTCACCTCACGGGCTCGGCCGGCCAAAGTCTGGGGGCGTTCCTCGCCAAGGGAGTCACGCTTTCGCTCGAGGGCGAAGCCAACGACTACGTCGGGAAGGGCCTCTCCGGGGGGAGAGTCATGGTATATCCGCCGCGCGCTTCCGGCTTCGCGCCGGAAGAAAACATCATCATCGGCAATGTCGCCCTTTACGGTGCCACCAGCGGCGAAGCATTTTTCAACGGAGTTGCGGGCGAGCGTTTTGCCGTCCGCAACTCCGGAGCCACTGCCGTAGTCGAGGGGGTTGGCGACCACGGCTGCGAGTACATGACCAATGGCATCGTGCTGGTGCTTGGCGCCTGCGGGAGAAATTTCGCCGCTGGCATGAGTGGCGGTGTTGCTTACGTCTTCGACGAGCGCGGCGATTTTACCGAGAAGCGGTGTAATCTGGATTCCGTCGATCTGGAGCCCTTGCTCGACGAGCCGGATGTGGTGATCGTCAGAGATCTCTTGTTGTGTCACCGGGAGTTGACTGCCAGTCGCCGCGCCCAGTGGATTCTCGACAACTGGCACCACACCGCCTCGCGCTTCATCAAAGTCTTTCCGCACGAGTTCAAGCGCGTCCTCGGGGTCGGCCGCAGCGAGCAAGCTTATATCCCGAACCAGCCTGCCTCCGTGATGGAACACCAGGAGCAGACGCAACACCAGCCGGTGCAGCATGGGTAAGACCACCGGCTTCATGGATTACTCCCGCGAACTGGCTCCCCGACGCCCGGTCGCCGAGCGCGTCAATGACTGGTTCGAAATCTATCAGGATTTTCCGGAGGAAAAGCTGCGCAAACAGGGCGCACGCTGCATGGATTGCGGCGTTCCGTTCTGCCAGACCGGATGTCCGGTCAGCAACCTCATCCCCGACTGGAATGATCTCGTTTATCGGGGACGCTGGAAAGACGCCGTCCGTCAGCTCCACGCCACCAATAATTTCCCGGAGTTTACGGGCCGCATCTGTCCCGCGCCCTGCGAAGCCTCCTGTGTTTTGGGCATCAACCAACCTCCAGTCACGATTAAGCAAAACGAAAAAAACATCGTGGAACGCGGCTTCCTGGAAGGGTGGATCCGGCCAGAGCCCTCGAAACTTCGCAGCGGCAAGAAGGTCGCGGTCGTAGGTTCAGGTCCGGCAGGACTGGCCGCGGCGCAGCAATTATGCCGCGCTGGACACTCGGTCACGGTCTACGAAAAAGCCGACCGCATCGGCGGCCTGCTCCGCTACGGCATTCCCGAATTCAAGATGGAAAAGCACATCATCGACCGCCGTCTCGAGCAGATGTCTGCCGAGGGCGTGAAATTTGTTACCAGTGCCGAAGTCGGCAAAAGTATCCAGGTCGAAGCTCTCCGTCGTGACTTCGATGCCATCGTCTTGGCGGGGGGGGCCGAGCATCCCCGCGATCTGAAAGTTCCGGGAAGGGAGTTGAAGGGAATCCATTATGCGATGGAATTCCTCCCGCAACAGAACAAACGTTGCCTGGGCGACACGCTCGATCCCTCCGCCGATATTCTCGCAACCGGCAAGCGCGTAGTCATCGTCGGAGGCGGCGACACCGGTGCCGACTGTCTCGGGACGACCCATCGCCAGAAGCCGATCTCTGTTCATCAGTTTGAAATTATGCCCAAGCCGCCTGACGAGCGTTCGCCTCAGACGCCCTGGCCGCTCTGGCCCATGCAACTTCGCATTGAAGGCGCCCACGAAGAAGGTGGAATCCGCGACTGGAGCATCGCGACCGCAAGCTTCACAGGCGACGAGAAGGGGAATGTCCAGCACCTGCACGGCGTAAGGGTTGGCCCTCCTCCAAAGTTTGAACCCATCGCCGGCAGCGAGTTCACCATGGCAGCCGACTTGGTGCTGATTGCCATGGGCTTCCTCGGCCCCGTCCGCAGCGGCATGATAGAGCAGTTAGGAGTTCAACTCGACAATCGCGGCAACGTCGCAACTGACCAGAACTACATGTCGTCGGTTCCCGGGGTGTTCGCGGCAGGGGACATGCGCCGCGGCCAATCGCTGGTCGTGTGGGCGATCTCGGAGGGTCGCAAAGCGGCTGCCTGCGTCGATGCCTACCTCAAGTCGCTCGCGCTTCGCCCGGTTGTTCCTGTGGCTTCCACTGCCCGGCAAGCCGCCTCGTGATAGCCCCGACTCCAATCCAACACGAAACCAAAGATGCGGTAAGATGACCTCGCCAGCGTGATGATCCAACTTTCCGACATCCAGTCAGCTCTCGAACGAATCCGCGCAGACATCCGCATCTCCCCCTGCACCCACTCGGAAACATTCTCCGGCCTTACCAACAATTCCATCTTCCTCAAACTCGACAACCAGCAACGCACCGGCGCTTTCAAAGAGCGGGGCGCCCTGAATAAACTGCTCACCCTCACTCCGGACGAGCGCTCTCGCGGTGTGATTGCCGCATCCGCCGGCAATCATGCGCAAGGTGTCGCCTACCACGCGGGCCGCCACAAGATCCAGGCGCGCATCGTCATGCCACTCCCCACCCCACTCACCAAGGTGTCTGCGACTCGAGCGTACGGCGCCGAGGTCGTCCTGCACGGCACGAACTACGACGAGGCCTATGAAAAGGCCGTCGAACAAGGCGAGCAGGACCGGCTCACTCTCATTCATGCTTTCGACGATGATGCCGTCATCGCAGGGCAGGGAACCCTCGGTCTTGAAATCCTGCAGCAACATCCCAGCATCGAAGTTATCGTCGCGCCCATCGGGGGCGGAGGCCTCATCGGCGGAATCGCCTGCGCCGTCAAAGAGACCAATCCTGCGGTTCAGATCTTTGGAGTGCAGCCCTCGCGGATTCCTTCCATGAAAGCGGCAGTGGCCGAAGGCAAGCCGGTTACTCTGAAGTCCGCGAAGACAATTGCCGACGGAATCGCCGTGCGCCGCGCCGGAGCACGCACGCTCCCGCTTGTTCAAAAGTATGTGGATGACATCGTAACGGTGGAAGAGGAAGAAATCGCAAACGCCATTCTCCTCCTGTTGGAGCGCGAGAAGACGCTGGCCGAGGGCGCCGGAGCAGCCGCCATCGCCGCCGTCCTGAACCGCAAGCTGCCTTTAGAGGGCAAACGAATCGCGGTACTAGTCTGCGGCGGCAATATTGATGTCACGTTACTCTCGCG
>Ga0210402_10006702_pt1 | contig 10168 bp, 11 predicted proteins | sample IncBWC7MmetaG_FD_161055 | JGI IMG/M metagenome (GOLD analysis project Ga0210402, IMG submission 161055) | Forest soil microbial communities from Barre Woods Harvard Forest LTER site, Petersham, Massachusetts, United States - Inc-BW-C-7-M | ecosystem: Environmental > Terrestrial > Soil >...
AAACTAGGATTGCGGAGCGCAATATTCGGCGACTCTTCGAGAATCTTCTTGCGATAGCCGCCCAGGGCTTTCATCCACAGGTAGTGCATACCCGCTGCCGGCAGGGTTTGTTGGAGAGAATCACGATTGAATTGCGGCATCCGGCGCGACATGGGAAATGCGCGGACGTCCACGAGAGTCTGGATCTGATGCGCCGCCAGAGCCGCGATCAGTTCTTCAATCGTGCGGGTGGAATGCCCGATGGTGTAGAGAACGGCCAAGGCGGATTGGATGCGGAAGATCAGCCGGCGATTCGTTCGACGGCCGCCGCAAGCATAGGATCTTGATCTTCAAACACCGTGCGGAGGTCCAGCAGCACTCGTCCCTGTTCGATCCGCGCGATGATGGGAGGATCGGAGGCACGCAGGCGACCGGCCAGTTCGTCGGCGCTGAGGCCTTCGCAACTTAGTGCCAGCAGGCGAGTCGGCAGAACCGACGATGGAGCAGCGCCGCCGCCAATCACCGATTCGCCATCGATGATTTCGGTGTTCAATTTCGATGAGCGAAGCTGGGATGCCAACGCCTCTGCGCGCGCGCCGATTTCACGGCTCGTCAGCCGCATCATCTTCAGCGTCGGAATGCTGTCATGGTCGCGTTTCACGTACGCCAGCAGCGTGGCCTCGAGGGCGGCGTATGTAAGCTTGTCGACGCGGAGGGCGCGGAACAAAGAGTTGGCGCGCATGCGAGCCAACAGATCGGCGCGCCCACTGATCAACCCCGCTTGCGGACCGCCGAGCAATTTGTCGCCGCTGTAGGTCACGATGTCGACGCCGGCACGCAGGCTGTCGAGCACGCTGGGCTCGCCGCTGATGCCGAAACTCTGTAAGTCGACGAGCGCACCGCTGCCCAGGTCTTCCATCAAGGGCAGACAGCAGGACCGCGCGAGTGCCACCAGATCGGTGGTAGATGCCTGCTCGGTGAAGCCGGTGATCTCAAAATTGGAGCGATGGACGCGCAACAGCAGCCGGGTGCGCTCAGTGATGGCCTTTTCGTAGTCGGCGACGCGCGTGCGATTGGTGGTGCCCACCTCGCGCAGGGTTGCGCCCGATTTCGCCATCACGTCGGGGATGCGGAAGGATCCGCCGATCTCCACTAGTTCTCCGCGCGAGACAACTACCTCGCTGCCTTCGGCCAGGGTATTGAGCGCCAGCAGGACCGCGGCGGCGTTGTTGTTTACGACGATGGTGGAGACAGTTTTCGGCGCCTCCGCCTCGCTTCCCTTCGGTGGGACAGCCGACGTGGCTGTCGCCATATGTGTCGAGGGGGATGCATCGCTCAGCAGGCTGCGAAACAGGCGGTCGACGTGAACATCGCGCTTGCCGCGCGCTCCGGTCTCAATGTCAAACTCGAGGTTGGAGAAGCGTCCGCCCGTTTCGCGTATGTGCGCCAGCGCGGATTCGGCCAGCGGAGCCCGGCCTAGATTAGTGTGCAGGATGACCCCGGTCGCGTTGATCACGGGACGGAGCGAGTATCCGAGCGACTGACGGAGGCTCTCTTCGACGGCGTTGCTGAGTCCGCCGAGAGCAAGCCGCAGAGAGGACTGGTTCAACCGTTCGGCGGCAACTTCTTCCCGCAAACGCGCGAGCACCGCCCGAGCGGCGGCGGTGACGGGCGCAATTCCGTGGCTGGCGGCGAGCGCCTCCACTGAGGGCGTGCGAACTACCTCGTCAACCGACGGAAGTTCGCGAAACAGCTCCGATTTCGCCACGCTCTTCATGCCCTGATTACTCCACCCGGATTATCCCATGAAAACGCGCTATGCCCGCGTTCGTCGGGAACGCGGCTACAACGTGTGCAAATATGCGAGCAAATCCTGAAGGTCCTGCGGGTTCAGCGTTTGGCTGTATCCTGGCATTTCGTTACGGCCGAGGCGGATGATGTCGGTGACGCGCTCGTCGTTGGCGGGCAGCCCGCTCAGAGAAAGGTATTTGTGCTGGAAGACTCCCTTGAGGGCCGGGCCCTTTTTGCCCCGGGTGGAATATGGCTCATGGCAGCGGTCGCAGTGGGCGTCGTAGATTCTGCGGCCGGCCGCCTGCTGCGGATTGAGGCCGAGTTCTGCGTCTGACTTGCGGCGCTCCACATCGCAAGCCGCGAGCATGGCGAACACCATCAGTACGAAGAGGACTCCGCTGAAGATCCCGTAGCGTCTGTACGCTTGTAGTAGCTCCCATGAACTACTGTTTTTCAATTGCATGAACCATCCCTCGATCGTGCTATGGGCGAAGCTGCGAGCCGTTTTACAATGATAGAGGAAAGTCCGAAGAGCTCTGAGCTCAAACCACAAAGCACTATTCATGACGGTTGTACTCAAACGCGTTTATGAACCCGCGTCACGCGCCGACGGGACGCGTGTTCTGGTCGACCGGCTTTGGCCGCGGGGAGTCGCGAAAGCCAGCGCCGCGCTTGACGAGTGGCTCCGCGATCTGGCGCCTTCCGACGAACTTCGTCGCTGGTTTCATGCCCGGCCCGATCATTGGCAGGATTTCCGCAAGAAATATCTGAAGGAGTTGTCGCAGCCGGAATCCGAAGGCTCGCTCCTCCAGCTCTACAAGCTGGCCCACCAAAGGAAGCGATTGACCCTGCTCTTCGCCTCGAAGAACGCGATTCAGAACAATGCCGTCGTTCTGAAGGAATTGCTCGACGGGATGCGCAAGCCTCCCACGGGCACGGGACCCGGTGCGGTCGGCACTCGCAAGCGCGGGACTGCCGTGCGGCGCGGATAGCGTAATCGCGTGCGAAGTCGCGCCCGCTGCCCTTGATTTAGAATCGTGCCGCAATGAGACCTGTGTTTCAGTGGAACCTGGGAGGGCGCGTGCTGGAGCTCGGCAAGCGCACGCTGATCATGGGCATCGTCAATGTCACCCCGGATTCCTTTTCTGACGGCGGCCATTTTCTGGATCGCGACCGCGCCATCGAACACGCGCAGAAGTTGTTGGACGAGGGCGCCGACATCCTTGACATTGGCGGTGAGTCGACGCGCCCCGGAGCCCGCGTGAATGCTGGTGCCGCGCAGCCCGCCGAGACTGCCGCTGCGAACCTCAAGGCGAGCGCCGCCGTCGTCAGCGCAGACGAAGAACTCAAGCGCGTGCTACCGGTCATCTTGGAGTTGAAGAAAAAACATCCCACCGCAATGCTTTCCGTCGACACCTACAAGGCGGATGTGGCCCGCGCGGCCGTGGGCGCGGGCGCGGAAATCGTAAACGACGTCAGCGGATTGCGCTGGGATGCCAGGATGACGAAGACCATCGCCGAGCTCAAGTGTGGAGCGGTACTGATGCATATGCGTGGACGCCCCGAAGAGTGGCGTACGCTGCCGCCGCCGGGCGACATCGTGCTGCTGGTGAAACGTGAACTCAAGGAGTGGGTAGAGAAGGCGGTGTTGGCGGGAGTGCGGCGTGAGCGGATCGTGCTCGATCCCGGCTTCGGGTTCGGCAAAAGTTTCGATGAGAACTATCCGCTGCTGGCACGCTTCAGCGAACTACAGGCGGCAGGGTTTCCGCTGCTGGCCGGCACTTCGCGGAAATCGTTTATTGGCCGTACTCTGGGCAGAGATGGCAAGGATGTTCCTGTCGAAGGCCGGCTTTACGGAACGCTCGCGACACAGACTGCACTGATTCTCCAGGGCGCGCACATTTTGCGGACGCATGACGTTCGGGCTGCTGTTGAAGCGGCGCGCGTGGCGGATGCGATTCTGGCGGCGCGATAGGCGCGGCGTTCCTGACTCCGCGGGCGAGACGCCCCGGGACAGCCGGCGGGACGCCGCCGCTACGCTTTTTTGCTTTCCGCGAAAAACTTCGGGCCTCATTTTCTTGGGGTGTAAGCCAATATCTGCGCGGCGAACCTGACGCCGTGCCCGCGCTCTAGACTTGTTGTGATGTGGTCTCCCTTTGCGCGCCGCGAGTGCTGCTGCTGTGGATGAGCTGACTCGACTCTCGCAAGATCCGCGGGTGACCGTGCGGCGCCGGGGATCGCCGGATCCCAATGGCGCGTCCGTCGTTTACTGGATGCAGCGAGCGCAGCGGGGGATTGATAATCCTGCGCTCGATGTCGCGGTTGACGCGGCAAACCTGCTGCGCAAGCCGGTGGTGGTCTTCTTCGCGCCCGTTCCGTTCTATCCCAACGCGAACCTGCGGCACTTCAACTTTCTGGCGGAGGGCATTCCGGATATCGCGGCTGCGCTGGCGAAGAGGAAAATCGGGTTCGAGCTGCGTTCTTTTCCTGAGCACAGCCTGCTGCGGTTTTGTGAAGAAATGAAAGCCGCGCTGGTGATCGGGGACGAGAATCCGATGCGCGAGCCGGAAGCGTGGCGGTGCGCAGTGGCCAAGAAGTTAAGAGTGCCGCTGTTGACGGTGGACGCCGATGTAGTCGTGCCGTCGAACCTGCTGGAGAAGGCGCAGTATGCGGCACATATTATTCGCCCGCGGCTGCAGGCGCATTTGAAACAGTTTCTGGCAGCGCCGCGGAATCCCAGTGCTCACGTTGCATGGGCGCCGGCCACGGCGAAATCACCCTCAGCTCTGCCTCCAGACTTCGACATTACCCGGGGCTGGGAGATCGATCGGTCTGTCGCTCCGGTCGCGAATTGGCGCGGCGGAACTACCGAGGCGCTTCGGCTGCTGCGAGAGTTCGTCGAACACAAGCTGCGCGGATACGGCACACAGCGCAATAAACCGGAAATCGACCACACCAGCCGCTTGTCGCCGTATCTACATTTCGGGCACATCAGTCCAGTGATGGTAGCGCTGGCAGTCGAAGAATCCGGCGCGCCCGCGGCCGACAAAGAAGCCTTTCTGAACCAGATCATTACATGGCGCGAACTGGCGGTGAACCTGGTGCGGTTCAATCCGGACTACGACAACGTCGAGTGCGCGGAGGCATGGGCGCACCGCACGCTGGCCAAGCACGCGGCCGATCCGCGATTGGTGATTTATTCGGAACGACAGTTGGAACAGGCGGAGACGCATGATCCACTGTGGAATGCCGCACAAATGCAGATGGTGAGCACGGGATGGATGCACAACTGCGTGCGCATGTACTGGGCCAAGAAAATCCTGGAGTGGAGCCGTTCGCCGGCCGAGGCCTTTGCGATCGCGGTGCGCCTCAACGACAAGTATGAACTCGACGGGCGCGACCCCAACGGGTATGCCGGGATTGCGTGGGCGATCGTTGGAAAGTTTGATCGGCCGTGGTTCGAACGGCCGATCTTCGGGCAGATTCGTTACATGTCGAGCGCGAGCACGGGTCGAAAGTTCGACAGCAAGGAATATATTCGGCAGAATCTCTCGGCCGGATTGCTTTAGTTCGCCTGACGTCTGACGAAAAGATCCGTTACTTCACGCCCTGCAGCGCAGCGGCCACTTCGTCCACACCGGGCACGACCGGAATGTCGTAATTCTTGTGCCACGCCAGTTTGCCGTCGCGGTCAATGATCGAGATGGCCCGGCCGGTGATGCCTTTGTCTTCCAAAAAAACTCCGTATTTGCTGGCCACCGCGCCGCGTGGCTGAAAGTCGGCGAGCAACGGATATTGGATGCCCATCTTGTCGGCATATGCCTTGTGCGACCAGACACTATCCACGCTGAGCCCGATCACCTGCGCGTCAAGCTGGTCGAATCTTTTCATGTCGTCGACGAAGCACGCATGCTCCTTGGTGCAAACCGGACTCCAGTCGAGCGGGTAGAAAATGAGCACGACGCGCTTCTTGCCGCGGAAGCTGCTGAGAGAGACTTCCTGCTGATTCTGATCTTTGAGGGTGAAGTCGGGAGCGGCGGAGCCAACGATTGCGGACATAAAGTCTCCTGAGAATTCTTCAACAATTTTCGCTAAACAACGGTTGATGATAAACGGTTGATGATAAACGATTCCGGCCCCCCCACTGCGCCGTGGGGTTCTTGAGATGAACCAGATAGCTTCAAAACATCTTTCGCGAGTCCAGCAGAATGGTCACCGGACCTTCATTCACAAGTTCGACTCGCATCATCTCCTGGAACCGTCCGGTTTCGCAGCGCAGGCCGGTAGCGCGGATGCGCTCAACGAAAAACTCATACATTCGCCGCGCATGCTCGGGCGGAGCGGCGGCATCGAACGACGGGCGCTTGCCGCGGCGCACGTCTCCGTACAACGTGAACTGCGAGACCGCGAGCACGCTGCCGCCAACTTCCTGCACACTGCGGTTCATCTTTCCGTCGAGGTCTTCGAAGACGCGAAGTCCAGCAATCTTTTCGGCCAGGTATGTGGCGTCGGCCTCGGTGTCTTCGTGTCCAACGCCCAGCAGAACCAGCAAACCCACACCGATTTCGCCGCTGGTCCACTCATTTACAGTGACCTTGGCGCGGCTCACGCGCTGGACGACGGCACGCATTCATTTCCTCGGTTCGTCGCGAAGCCGTCAGGGTTGTTTAAAGCAAATTTTAGCCACGCCTAATTGCTGAGCATCGATTCGTGGCCGGCCACGCACTGCCAGCGGCCTTCGCGATAGATGTAGACATCTGTGAAGCGCACTCTGGCAACGATCTTGCCCTGCGCATCCGCGGCAGTCGCGAGTCCGCGGATGTAGCCAAAATCGCCGTGCACGTGCGCGCTGAAATCCGAAAGTTCATGATGCACAGCGGGATGCGAGGCCGCTTTCGCCAGGGTAGTGGCGCGGTCGGTGAGCTTGCCATCGGGCCCGGCGTCTTCGAATTCTTCGGCCAGGATGCAGCTGAGCATCGCCGCATCCCGTTGCTCCAGGGATAAGGCCCAGTTCTGCTCCATCCGAATCAATGCATTGCCGTCCTTTGCTTGGCCCGCTGGACACGGGGCCGCCGCTACCAAGCGACAAAGTAACACTACCCACAACGCATATTTCACGCGAGACTCCCTTTGACCGCCCACAGTCCATCATACCCCGCGGAAAGGTGCTCGCTCTGCCAGGCCATCAATCCGGACGGCACCCGTGAAACGATTTTAGCTAAAAACACACTACCTATAGCACATCAAGAAAGAGTGTCATATGGCAGCTCCGCCTCTTCTTTACAGCGAAAACGACGTCAAAACCGAGACCTACTATGTAACCATCGACCTGGGTGGAACAGGCGCCCCTCAGCCCACGACCGGAATCTTTGTGCCTGAGAACTACAGGCTCACCTCGGATGTCGATGTCATCTTATGGTTGATGGGGCATCACGATAACCAGGAGTATCCACCATCGCTCTCGATCGATCAGTACTGGTTCAAGTATCCAAACTTTAGATTCCGCCAGTTTGTGAACGCGGGCAACAAGAACGTGGTTCTTGTCGCCCCGACTCTCGGACCATCGTCAGAGTCGGGAAACTTGACGAGTTCCGGCGGACTATCCCGCTATCTCGATCAGGTACTCGACGCTCTTGAGGCTTACGCCTCATTCTCCAGCCCGTCGCTGGGCAACCTGGTGATTGCCTGTCACTCCGGAGGTGGATCTCCGATGCTTCAGATCGCGACGACTTCGCAACGGTATTCGGACAATATCCAGCAGCTCTGGGGATTCGACTGTCTCTATGGCGACGTCGAACCCACATGGCTGGATTGGGCGCAAAAGAACGGAAAAAAACACCTGCTGATCCGCTATGGCAGTAGCACGCCTGACAGGTCTCGAACGCTGATGAAAATCGCGGCAAAGCAATCGAACATCAACGTCGACGGCAATGAGGGGACGCCCCACAATCGCGTACCGGAAACGTATTGGTACCGGTTCATGCGCCGCGCCCACTTCTTCTTTGACAAATAAGAAATACCTGCGATTCGGATTCGAAGAGAGCATTAGGCCTGACGCTACTGCCGCATGTTTCCCGGTCCCGGACCGAAATCCGAGCTTTACAAGGCCTCCGGAACGTTTGACCCCGGCAACTCCCTGCCTTTAGGATTCAAGAGTGCAATCCCAAGACAACCGAGGCTTTGCCGGAAGTGGCACAACCCTTCCTTTACACTAATTCGCAAGGACAATTACACTACACACTCGCCTTTTTCGTATCGCAGTGCGCAAGAAGTGTCAGGGCTGGCAGGGCCAAAGCTCGAACCAGCAGATATCAGTTCCGCAGAAGCTGAAACGTTGCGATTGCATCAATGCGAGCAATCGAATTCAAATCTAATCGAGGCAAACGAGGAGAAACATGGCAGCCGTTGACGAGAAAGTAAAACAGATTATCGTGGAGCAGTTGGGCGTGGATGAAGGCGAAGTTACATCGAGCGCGTCGTTCGTGGACGACCTGGGCGCGGATTCGCTGGACACCGTCGAACTGGTCATGGCGTTCGAAGAGGCTTTTGACATCGAAATCCCCGATGAGGACGCGGAGAAGATTCGCACCGTACAGGACGCGGTGGACTACATCGGCAAGCACGCGAAAGCGGGGAAATAGTTGGGACGCAGGGTCGTAGTTACAGGCCTGGGCTTGATCTGTGGCGTGGGCAATTCCACCGATGTCGTGTGGAAGGCCGTGCTTGCGGGCAAGAGCGGTGTCGCACGTATTACGAGCTTCGACCCCACTGCCTTTGCCTGCCAGATTGCCGCCGAGGTCAAGAACTTCGACCCGCTGAACTACATCGAAAAAAAAGAAGTCAAGAAAATGGGGCGCTTCATTCACGTGGCCATCGCCGCCGCCGATGAAGCGCTGAAGATGTCGGGACTGAAGATCACGCCGGAGAACGACGAACGCGTCGGAGTTCACATAGGGTCGGGAATCGGCGGGTTCGACATCATCGAACGCGAACATGCATCGCTGGTGGAAGGCGGGCCGCGCAAGATTTCTCCTTTCTTCATTCCCGCCGCCATCATTAATCTTGCCGCTGGCCAGGTTTCCATGCGCCACGGGGCTAAGGGACCGAACGAGGCGACGGCCACAGCCTGCACCACCAGCGCGCATTCCATCGGGGATTCCTTCCGCATCATCCAGCACAACGATGCCGATGTGATGATCGCCGGCGGCACCGAAGCCGCGATCACTCCCATGGGCGTGGGCGGATTCGCCGCGATGCGCGCCCTCTCCACCCGCAATGACGAGCCCGAGAAGGCCAGCCGTCCCTGGGATCGGGACCGCGACGGCTTTGTGATCGGGGAAGGCGCGGGCATATTGATCCTGGAAGAACTGGAGTTCGCCCGCAAGCGCGGAGCTCCGATCCTCGCCGAAATCGCGGGATACGGCATGAGCGGCGACGCCTACCACATGACGCAGCCGGCTCCGGAGCACGAAGGCGGGTTCCGTGTAATGCGCAACGCCGTGCGCGATGCCGGGATTACTCCGGACGTCATCGGGTACGTCAATGCCCACGGCACTTCCACGCCGATCGGCGACACGCTCGAAGCGCATGCCATTCGCAATTTTTTTGGCGAGCGCAAGATCGCGGTGAGTTCCACGAAATCGATGACCGGGCATCTGCTGGGCGGAGCCGGTGGGCTCGAGGCTGGCATTACGGTGTTGGCGCTACGCGACCAGATCCTGCCTCCGACCATCAACCTGGAGAATCCCGACCCCGATACCGCCGGTATGGATCTGGTTCCGAACCACGCGCGCAAAGCGGAAATCGAATACGCCATGTCGAACTCCTTCGGCTTCGGCGGCACCAACGGCGCGCTGCTGTTCCGCAGATGGAACGAGTAAGTCCGCAGCAGTTCCAACTTCCGTTTTTGGGCGATGCCCCCAAACCCCTGATTCCGCGCCGGTTTTGCCTCGTAATGTCCTCTCGCGCGCATCCGCGAATAAAGTAACGAGACTTTGGTACTTCGCGCGTTGTCCCTTTGTGTCTTTTCAACTTCGGCGACCGCATCCACAATGGTTTTGAAAGTGGAGTCTTCCCCAACTCTATGGATAAAGCTTTCGCGACACCCCTCGCCCCCGTTTTTCCACCTCGGAAAGCAGCCGCTCGCACCGCGCTCGTAAGCTTGGGTGAACCAGCCCGCGCACTGCTTGCAGAGGGCTTCCGCCAGTTCGGGATTGAAACCGTGGTGGTCACGGAAAACGCCGCCGAGCGACTTAAGAAAGAGAAGTTCGAGGCGTGTGTGCTCAGCCTGGGCGAGGGCGCCGATTCCGTCATGGAAGCGGCCCGCAGTTCTCCGTCGAACAGCCGCTGCGTCATTTACGGTGTGGGCGGCAACGCGCAGGAAGCAATGAGCTACTCC
>Ga0210402_10006703_pt1 | contig 10168 bp, 6 predicted proteins | sample IncBWC7MmetaG_FD_161055 | JGI IMG/M metagenome (GOLD analysis project Ga0210402, IMG submission 161055) | Forest soil microbial communities from Barre Woods Harvard Forest LTER site, Petersham, Massachusetts, United States - Inc-BW-C-7-M | ecosystem: Environmental > Terrestrial > Soil >...
GCCTATTCACCGATCCAAAGAACATAAATAATCTATCAGAATCCACTGCTGAGTGTTGCGGTGGGGCATCAGCTTGGAAGATTGGGTCCGGCTAATCTCAGAGTATGCAGGGAGGAGTCACGATTCTCGTAATACTTCGTGTAGTAAGAAAGGTATTCGCCCCCGCGGACGCCTGCGAGCCACTCGCTGTTTTTTCGGTACCAATCAATTGTCTGAGACAAGCCCTCCTCGAGGGGGACAATGGCTCTCCAGCCGAGTTCAACTTCAATTTTCCTGCAGTCCAGGGCGTACCGGCGGTCGTGGCCGGGGCGGTCCTTCACATAGGAGATCAGGTTTTCCGGCCTGCCCATGACGCGCAGCAGACGCTGGGCTATGGTTAAGTTCTCTTCGATATCGAGGCCACCGATGTTATAGACCTCGCCGATGCGCCCGCGATTGAGAACCGCCAGAATGGCCTCGCAATGATCTTCGACATGCAGCCAATTGCGTTGCTGCTTTCCATCGCCATAGATCGGGAGGGACTTGCCATCCAGAGCATTGGTGATCATCAGAGGAAGGAATTTTTCCGGGAATTGAAATGGGCCGTAGTTGTTTGAAGCGCGGGTGATGATGCCCGGAAAACCATAGGTACGCGCATAGGAGCGAACCAGGAGATCCGACGCGGCTTTCGAGGCCGAATACGGACTGCTGGGCTGCAACGGCGAATTCTCATCGGCAAAAGCGCCGGGAGCCATATCGCCGTAGACTTCATCCGTGGAAACATGGAGGAAGCGGGCGATCTGCAATTTGCGCGCTACTTGAAGGAGGGTGAATGTTCCGGTGACATTGGTTTCAATGACTTGAGCCGGTTCATAGATGCTGCGATCCACGTGGGATTCGGCTGCGAAATGGAGTATGGCGTCACAGCCCGCCATAGCCGCTTCAACCGCGGCGGTATCACAGATATCCCCTTTGACAAAGCGATAGTTCGGATTCCCGGCGATCGTGGCAAGGTTGGCGAGGTTACCCGCGTAGGTCAGCTTATCATAGTTGACGACATTATAGTTCTTACCAAGTCCCAGTATGTAACAAATGAAATTCGAACCGATAAATCCTGCACCACCGGTGACGAAGAGATTCATAGCCCTCATTCCCCAAGCGTGGCAGACGCGGCCGATGCGGCGTTTTCGGCCATGTTGTTTGCGCCAGTTTTGGCCACAAGATTGTTAGCCCGAAGGAGTGACTCAAACGTTCCAGCGTCAGTCCACCAGCCTTCCAGCTTGTCGTAGGTGAGAGTACCTTCCTCGATATAAAAATTGTTCACATCGGTGATTTCGAGTTCGCCGCGGCCGGAGGGCTTCAAGCGGCGAATCTTTTCGAAAACTGTGGGATCGTAGAAATAGATTCCGACCACCGCCAGGTCAGATTTCGGGGTCTTGGGCTTTTCTTCGATGCCGACAATACGGCTACCATTGATCTCTGCGACGCCGAAGCGGTCCGCATCGGTGACCTGTTTGAGGAGAATCTTCGCGCCTTTGCTCTGATTGCAGAAAGTATCCGCAGCATGACAAACGTTGGATTCAATGATGTTATCCCCGAGGATGACGCAAATGGGCTTGCCATCCGCAAAAAATTCGGCCAGGCCGAGCGCGTGGGCAATCCCCCCCTCACCTTCCTGGTACGTGTAATTCACATGCTTCAGACCGAAATCCTTGCCATTGCCCAGTAGGCGCAAGAATTCGCCTGCGTTTTTCCCGCCCGTCACCACCAGGATGTCCTGAATGCCTGCATTCACAAGCGTCTGAATGGGGTAATAAATCATCGGCTTGTCATAGATTGGGAGCAGATGCTTGTTCGTCACTTTGGTCAGCGGATTCAATCGAGTGCCCAAGCCCCCCGCGAGTACGACGCCTTTCATCGGTGTCTCCTACGCACAGCGAATGTCATGCATCTTACCTCAAATTTCCAATTTGAACTCCATCTTACAAGCCTTTGAATGTTGATCGCTATCAGAGTAAAAACTGTGGAAACAAATCGATTACGAGCTACGCCGAAGATTCTCTGCACTTACCTCACCCATCTTGTTCACCGTGCAATTTGACATCAGATTATCGAATTTCAAAATAGTTGTCAGTATTGTTCCGACACGAATCGATCGGCGGGCTATCGCCGATCTCGCGCAAATCCGCTGTCGCGTACTTCAATAAGATGATTGCCAACATCCGTGACACGCGTGGCTTCCACTTTCCGGGATAGCCTGCTAAAGGATAAAGGACAACTTCGTTTCAAAGAATATGTGAGAAGCGCACGATGCCCGAAGCCGGTGGTCCGAATCGGGAATTCCGGTTAGTCCATTACACCAACGAGGTATTGGCCCTACCAATTGGACTCTGGCTTTTTGCCTTTGTGACAGACTTGGCTCATTCCGGTAAAACCTGTTTTTCGGGACTAGATTGTTCGTCTGCAGTTGTGCATTTTCCTCGCGAGCCACCTTCCTCCTCGAGCCTCTTGATAACCTCATTATATTTAGGTTTGCGATTATTTGATCTTGGGCACTATACCAGAGAATTAACAGTCTTTTTTAGCTTCAAAATAGTACACACGCTTGCCATTCGATTTGCTAGAGTCTCCCTCAGAATATGTTCGTGCCAGGCCGAGTGCTGGCATGAGGGTCTTCCGTATGGCCGGATTTTCCGGTGTCAATCGAAGTGCAAAACATTTTGAGACGAGAGATAGGCCACTAGCGCCCGATCGGCTGTGGCTCGTTTGCACTACTAGCGTTTTGTCTCGAATACTTTTGGGGGGATCAAAATGAAATCGATTGACTCGTGGAGGGTCACGCCGGCCCAGTTTCTACTCCGGGTTTCCAATTGGCACGATCGCTCCAAGCCTTCCGTCGTTCGACGTCAACTATTCCGGATGCAGACGGTAGCACTTCGACTCGCGAGTGTAATTGTAGTGGCTGCCCTTTCGACGGGCCCATTATTAGCGCAGCAAGAAGCCGCCGGGGTTCCCGACGATTGGAGTCACCACCACAAGGTGTTTTCCAATCCTGGGACGTTTGGTGAGGCAGTGAGAAGCGGCTCGTTCGACAAGTGGAACAAAATAGTCAGCGATCCACGCTTCGCTATCCAACAGCTCAAGCGAGGCGCGCGGCTGCCCATTCAAAGGCGGAATAGGGGGCCGAAAGCGACCACTCTTCAGAGGGACTGGAGTGCATCTCTTGGTACGGCCGGGGTTGCACCGGATATGTTTCCCGCAAAATGGCAATTCGTCACCGGGCCCGGTACCCCGAGTTGCTCTGACTATGTGGTGTTCGGCGTGAACAAGGCCGGGGTCTCGGGGAGCCAGCCGAACATTGTTGGGTACCAGAACCTGTACGTAAACGCGGGGGGCACCGGTGCCTGTCCGGGTACATCGCCAACTGTGCTGTTCTCCTACTTCGTTGGAGCCGGAACGGTCCAAACCTCCCCAGTCCTCGGACTCAGTGTCGGCCAGGTTGCCTATGTGGAAAGCGTACCTAGCGGATCCAAGTTCCACGTGCTTAAAGGTGCGGGGACCGGCGCTAGTAACGGCACCATCGCCGCTCCGGTCGCGCCGGGAACAGGAAACACGGCTACCGACGTAGCCGTGACCATGAATGGCGGTGTGAGCGTCACGCGATCATCGCCGTTCTACGATTACGCTCACGATGTGGCATATGTGGGAGATGACAGCGGAATGCTTCACAAATTTTCACCGGTCTTCAACGGCACTCCTACTGAGGTAATCAGTACGGGTGCCGATGTCTGGCCCGCGATCGTGTCCAGCCAGGCCAGCAAGATTCTTACAGCGCCTGTAAACGACACCAACGTTGTGTTCGTCGCGGACTCGGCGGGATTCCTGTACTCCGTCAATAGCACAACTGGGAGTGGATCGAGTGGCGTGACCGCGTCGGGCCAATTGGGTAGTGGAACAGGTATTGTGGATGCCCCGATGTTGGATAGCGCCGCCAGGACCGTTTATGTTTTCGTTGGTGCGAGTGTCGTCAATCCCACGAATAGCGCCGTGGTCGTATTCAACGTTTCCAGCGGAAACATTGGTAGCGGCACCACAGGCACGGCCGCTATCGTTGGAACTAATAGTGCCACAGTCCCGCTATACGACGGCGATTTCGACCACATCTACTTCACATCATCTAATTTCGCACAACCCGCCGGGAACCTCTATGTCTGTGGAAATCCGGGCGGGAATCCCACCTTGTACCAAATCCCCATCACTTATTCCGGCGGACCAGTTCTGGGTTCAGTGGTGACGGGACCGGTCCTTGCCAGCAGCAACGTCGGATGCTCGCCGCTCACTGAGTTCTTCAACTCGAGTACGAACACCGACTGGCTCTTCGCGGGTGTCGGATCCACTTCGTGTGGCGCGTCGGGGACGACGCAGGGCGGCTGCGTGATGAGCTTCAATATAACCAATGGCACCCCTACCACGGTGGGCCCTTGGACACCGTCTTCAGCTTTCGCATTAAACGTCGAAGTCGTGGACACGAGCGGACGGCTCCAAAAGTGTACTGGAGGTGGATGTGGTGTGGCCGGAGCGACGAGTGGCACCAATATACCAGCTTGGACCTCGACAACAACGACAGATGGCACCACCACAAATGCAAGCTCAGTCGGAACGGTATCCGCGAATACGGCGGTCGGTGGCGCTACGGTAATAATCGGAACACTGACAGTGACGGCCAGTGCACCCACGGCTGCGAGTAGCCCGATCCTAATTGTATCGGAGCCGGTCGCTGGTGCAACGATCACCATCAATGGAACCGTGTATGATTGGCGCGCTACTGCAACCAATTGTAATGCGGGTCAGAAGTGCGTATTCCGTACTGCCAATACAACTACTGAGGCCACGAACCTGGTCAACGCTATCAAGGGTATTTCCTGCTTCGGCACCGGCGCCTGCCCCGCCGATCCGACAGTTACGGCCACTTCTGCGACCAATACGGTCACTATAACGGCCCTCACGCCGGGCACGGGAGCGAATGCGGATGTTTTGGCCACTAGCAACACCGCTGCCATTCATATCAATGGTGCCGCAAACGCCACGACTAACCTCGGCGCCGGAACTGGCGCTCCCGGCACGAACGGCTCGAGTACTGCCCCGAACTTTCAATACTGGGGGGGAGCAGCCGCGGTCACTACTGCTACCTTAGCCGCAAACTTAGCGGCGGCTATCACGCCGGCGGAGCAGACCACTGCCGGGATCACCCTAAGCTATACCGCCGGCAATAGTTTCCTCACGATTACTGCCGCCGGTTCAAACGCCGGAGCGGCAGGTAACAGCGTCGCCATCGGAGGGTCCCTAACCGGCTTCGCTTGGAGTCCGACCGGCCACCTTGCAGGCGGGAACAACGCCTTGACGTGGACTTCCCAAGGTCTTGGCAACGGCCAGACGACGGCTCCGGAGGCCACTGGCACCAGCGGGATCATTATCGATAATGCGGGCTCCGGTGTGGGGGAGGCCAACATCTATTTCGGCACCTTGAGCGGAACCGGCACGACGAACTCGGGAGTCAAGATGACTCAATCGGGGTTACAGTAATGGGGCGTCTGTGTTGTGGACCACGCGCACGTAGGGCATCACGTGTGGCTGTGCGATCCAGGTGTCGCAATCGGCGCCAAGTTACCAGAGGAAGATGGCATCGGTGATAACGCGAACTTTCGATACGTTCTGGGATGTCAATGATGCAATCTACCCCGTGCTTAACCAGCCATTCGAACGTGTCTCTCCCTGCGAGCTCAAACGGTTCTATGCCAACAAAATGCCAAGACCGACGATCAACCGGGCATACCCCGTCGCTACCCCTCTATGCGAGCGTCGAACCCAGACCTGAATAACCGAAAAGCGAATTAATTTAGGGGGCAGCAGGAACGGCAGCGCTGATAGGATGGCTAAAGTAGGGAAATGCCCGGCGATCCAGACAGCCCAAGTAAACCAGCAGTCGTTTCCTCATAGTGCCCAATCCGTCAATCACTGATAATCGAATCCCGCGCGCAAATCGCTCGCCATGTGCCTCCACCGGCCGGAAAATGGAATCCGGAGGCGGAAAATAGGCTAATTTTCTCCGTTTCATTTTCTGTTTGCACCTGCGTTCTTGTTCGCATTTTTCAAGCGGTTCCGTTGTTTCGCCTATCCGCGGACGGTTCTTGGCGCAATGATTGATTGCGCAAGCAAACTTTGGATTATTCAATGATGAGATATCAAGCGAATACAGTCGCACCTTGGGATGCGAGGAGGGTGATCCGTATGCACAAATTATCAATTCTATGCGCAGCGCTTTTTTGTTTCTCTCTCGCAGCGTCCGCACAGGATTCTACATCGGCGTTCGATGCCACCAATTCGGCAAGTGAGCCGGCCGCTCCTGCGTCGCTAATTCCTGCGGATCGCGAACCATGGCAAGTCGGAGCGGGATTTCAATACATACATTTCAACGCCCTGGGCCAAAGCTTTCACAATTTTGCCTATCAAGCGGACATCACCCGATATTTGACCAACCGGCTTGGTGTGGAAGGGACGGCGATCGCGGGATTTGGCCACATTGGAGGTAATCCGAGCATAGACGCAAAGTCGTTTTTCATTGGCGGAGGCCCCCACATTTCACTGTTCAACTTCAACCACTTTGAACCGTGGGCCCATGTGATTGTTGGTTGGGAGCGCTTCCGCTTTACTCAATCGGCCACGCTTGGGACCGCTTCTCACGCCGCGTTCATGGCCGGCGGGGGAGTTGATTATAAGATTGGGAGCGGCCGTCTGTATTGGCGTGTTCAGGGTGACTTCCTCGGATCGAACTTCGGACCTTCGTTTTCAAAAGACTATTTGTTTGGGACAGGTGTGATTATCAACTTTTAAGGGAAACTCTCAACCGCCCGAGGGAACGTAAAGCTATCCAATCACGCTTTAATCCACTTTTGATCTAACTAACTTCTCAGCCACGAAAAATATCACTTTCCCAACAACAGATCGTTACCGCCCCTTCGCTCTTCGGGTCCACCGACCCAGAAGAGTGACGCCCGTAGTGGGCTTGCCTCGTGCTTTCTGAAATCTTCGAATTGCCTCATCGCGTTAATCCCCGCACCCAGTGAAGGCGAAAGTCGCTATGAATTTCATATTCTAACGTCCGACAAATGTGACGATTAACCAGACCAAATTGCTGCGGACAGCCCATCTAGGTGTGCAGTGGCGTTGCCGAGTACCGGGACTCGGGTACCTCATATCCTAGCTCTTGTTACCCATTGAATTAGCAGGCGTTGGTTGCCAAAATTCTGCGCTTGATACGCCAAGGGATGGCCAGGTAAGAGCAGATTATTTGACTTCGAGGATAAGCCAAAACATGCAAGATTCACAGCCTGCTTCGACACCTAAAAGTCAATCAACAGATAATCTCATTCAAGGATCAAAGCTAAAATCCCGGTTCAACGATGATGAGTACAGACGGTGGATTGAGAACTTACGACAGCTCGCCCGGTCCAAAGACAAATGAGGTGAATCCCATTCGAAATTTGCCATCGTCGTGATGATTCGGGTCCACCCCTACTATTACGTCCCGCAGATTTATGTTTTTTGTAAATTCGCCGTTCGCTAATCCCCGTGGTAGAGTCTACCGAAAGTCGGGAAGCATAAAATGCTACCTAATCCGGGGACGTGGAAGTACAAACTGTGGCGTTGGGGCGGAGGGCAACACTTGCTCGTTCGATGGATTGTGGATTTGATAGTGATTCGACAGTGAGCAACGCAAAACAAAAGCGCCACGTCAACGGTGAGATAACGTGGCGCTCTCCCTATAAATTTGGGATGTTCTGTCCCGCCGCGAATTTTGGGCCCCTCGTTAAGCCGTGTCAACGAAAATCGGAGGGAATTACACAAATTAGCTGACCTGAGTGATGCGAGCCATCTTCACGACCGAGGATGGGCCGATAGCTGGGCAGCCCTCAAGCCAGAAGTGGTACAGGAATCGGAACGCCGTCTGGTGAATGTTATTCCGATGTAGACGAAGGTCCAAGACATCATCGAATGCCTTCAATATCAGATTGAAGCCGGGGATTTACGGCCGTTTTCAGATCGATTATCTGGGAACTCATTTTCAGTCTGATCTACAGTAAAATTATTCGGCCGTGATGGGCGTTATTTTTTACTCGGCTCGAGTCGCGATTCACAAAATCGACGACACAACCAAAAAGGATCTGATTGAGATGATCACCAAGGTGCCCGTAGATTATCCCGACTAGGTTGAGGTCCGCACTTTCATAAAATGCGGCCGGAGCAAAGGCGAATGATCCGCATAGGTGATATTGCACATATGAATGCGGGGCATACCCGCGCTTGGGAACGTTGATATGCCCCGACCACGGTTGCCCGCCTGAGAAACCATGGCTCAAGCGCAGTCTACCGACAATTCATTGTTTCGATCAAGACGTGTCGGTATAATTTCGATGCAATTCTGGAAACATTGGCCGGGCATAGTACAAATAGGCGTGCTTCATTGCACAGTAGTCGCTACCTAGAACATTTTTGTCCCGACTGCCCGTAAAATCCCGCTCAACCGAAAATTCCTATGCGATTGCACAGCTTTGGGCTATTCTCCCTCGGTCCCCAGTCCTAACTTAATTAATTTGTTGGATCCCATCAATCAATGGAGGATCAAAACGTGGCTATCGGAGAGCGTTTGCGTACATTGCGCGAGGAAAAGAAGCTTTCACAAGGCGATATTGAGAGAAAGACTGGGCTACTTCGCTGCTATGTTTCGCGTGTGGAGCACGGACATACAGTCCCTTCCGTTGAAACGCTCGAAAAGTTCGCCCGTGCCCTCGAAGTCCCGATGTACCAACTCTTTTACGATGGCGAAAAACCGACCGAATTGCCAAATCTATTGAAGCGCAAGACTGCCGACGACATTTTGTGGGGCAATTTCGGCAAAGAAGCGCACATGCTTTCCAAGTTTCGCCGCCTGCTCAGTCACATGGAGGTCGGGGATCGGAATTTTTTATTGTTAATGGCTCAAAAAATGGCGCGGCGGAAGTTTGTTTGAGTTGAACTGATTTGAGGTCGGGCAATCCGCCGTGCATGGTTCAGTCCGACTTCCCAGTTCGGTGGAGGGCGTAAGTGACTTGCCGGAGCACGCAAAGGTCTTCTTATAATTTACGCCCGCCAGAATTACAAACTTTCAAGGCTGTAAAGCCACTCAAGGTATCAAAGAGTCGCGTTGCAGCCGTCCCGCATGTTGGCGACTAAGGCTGAGTTGTCGAATTTTTCTGTGTGAGCCAATTCGGAACTCATTTTGTCAAAATAACCATGGAAGCTCCCATGGCCGTGGTGCGTGTTACTCATCAAATTTCAGCGGTCGCCCTCGGAATGTAAGCCATTTTCCTGGCAACGATTCACGCGCTTCGGTAATTGATCTCTCGCGAAAATCTCATCGGACCTACCAGCGCGTTGGAACGTAGCAGATTTCCCGGAGGATTCCGTCACATCGGGCAGGGGAAACGAAATTGTCTGGAACGTTCGCCTTCCACACTTTCAAAATGGCCCGTTCATTTTGAATCGAGCGCTTAATTCGGAAACATCGAAAACCAATCTAATAGCCTGAAGCATTCTTCACTTCGATCAAACCTTCGGCGAGAAGCTTCTCAAGAAGGCTGGCCAGGTCGCGCGCGCATCGGTCCGGCTCGACGTCATATTCGTCGGTGATCGCCTTCTGAATCTCGGCCACTTCGCGAGGCTCCTGCATCAGATTCCAGATTCGCGCCCCGACCGGATCGAGACCGTAGTAGACGCCGCTCTTGATGTTCAGGATGGCAGCTTCCCCCGCAAGACCGCACGATACCTGGGCCTTGACCGCTACAACTACGGTGCGATCGGAAATTGTTGAACTCATACTCCATCTCCTCTTGAATCCAATGCCTGTGTGTGTGTAGGAGATTGCGCGCACCGGGCTGCGTTCGAATCCCGCAAGCAGGCCGCCCGCACGGATTGGTTGGCGTCGGCCAATATTCGGAATTGTAACGGCCCGGGCGTTTAACGGCAATGCGATTCGATATCCGGGGGTCGTACGTCCACCAGAAGATCTTTGTTTCAGGACGTTTGAAAGAACACAACGGCGGCTCGTGACAAACTTCGCGCTCATCATCGAAAATATTGAAAAGTATTTCCC
>Ga0210402_10006704_pt1 | contig 10167 bp, 8 predicted proteins | sample IncBWC7MmetaG_FD_161055 | JGI IMG/M metagenome (GOLD analysis project Ga0210402, IMG submission 161055) | Forest soil microbial communities from Barre Woods Harvard Forest LTER site, Petersham, Massachusetts, United States - Inc-BW-C-7-M | ecosystem: Environmental > Terrestrial > Soil >...
CTCGAAGGCTTTGATATACGCGGGCGAGTCCATGTCGTTTCCGGTGCCGACGATCACGTGATTGCCCAGGATCATCGGGGCGTTGGACGAGAAGTACTGCTGGTCGAAGCTGGAGATCTCCTTCTTCCAGATTTCCTTGCCGTTTCTTGCATCCAGGCACACCACCCAATCGTCATGCAGTTCGAAGTAGATATAGTTGTGCCACATCCCCAAACCGCGGGTCTGCAGGCTGGTGCCGCCGCGTGTCTTCCAGTAGTAGTGCCAGAGGACCGTACCGTCCCGCGCATCGATGCCCCACACGTTGTCGGGCGACGAGGCGTAGATGATGCCATCCACGAACAGAATTCCGCCGCCCAGCCGCGCCGGGCCGCAATTGTTGGCTTCGCCCGTTCCCAGTCCGCCTACGATAATGGGCGCCGGCGCCGCGGGGACACCACGGCCGCCACCCCCGCCGCCGAAGCCGCCCGCCGCCGCGGGAGCACTACCTGTGGCGCCGCAGCCCGTGGTGATATTGGAAGCGACCCACTTCAGGCCCAGGTTCTTTACGGTGTTGTTATTGATCGACTTCAGCGCGCTATAGCGCTTGCCGCTGAGATCGCCCGAATAGCTGGTCCACTGATCCTTGAGTGGCTTCAAGGTATCGGCCGGATCAAGCCCGGATTGTCCAATCAGCAGCACCGGGGTAAACAGCACGGATGTGAGGATAAATGGTTTTTTCATCGGTAGGTTCTCACTTCAGGGTGGCCAGGTATGCGGTTACGTCGTGCAGGTTCTTGTTCTCCGGATCGTCCAGCGCGAGAACCATCTTCTTGTGTGGCTCATTCGGATCCTTTACTTCCACCTTCGGCACGTCTCCATCGCGAGCGATAGACTTGCGAGTACCGTCGGCCAGTGTCAGGATGATGAGAAAGTCGCTCTTTCGAACCAGCTTGCCTTCAAGTTTCTTCCCATCCGGCATGGTCACGGTGACGGGGTTTCCCGCGCCGCCGCCGCCGCGTCCACCGAACGGGTTACCGGCGGCAGCACCCGCCACCCATGCGTTCTGCAGCGCTCGAGGATCGGCGTACTTGGTGCCGAGACCCTTCAGATCGCCGCTGACCGAATGGCAACTGGCGCAACCCTTGGCAAAGTACGCTTCACCCGCCTTGGCATCGCCGACGAGTATGTTCAGTTGTACTCCCACGGGATTTCGGCCGGGAGGGCTGCCCTGTCCCCCGGTGGTGGCCAGAACGCTGTGGATGTACTCGGCGACCGCTACCCAATCCGGCTCGACGAGATTGATCTTCGGATTATGATCGGCCACGGCTTTGCCGATCAGTTCGCCGTGCTGATCGTTGAGAGAGACCCCGGAGCGGAGAAGGGGGATGCCGGTGGGAGTCCCGCGCAGGTCCGCCGCATGACACGAAGCACAGTTGGTTTCATATAGGGCCTTACCGCGGGCCAGCACGTCCTGGCTCGCCAGTGGACGGGTAAACTGCGTAAACCCGCCGCGCCTGCCGCCTGCCCGGCCTCCGCCGCCGCGGCCGCCTTGTCCACGGCCGCCCGGCGGAGGAGCGTCCTGAGTGCCTGGTGGTGTCTGAGCCACCAGGGCGAAAGCAGCCAGCAGACAGGCCGCCGCCAGGGTCATCATTCGATATCGGAGTGTCATTTTCAATCCTTGCGAGTACATGCTTGCGAGTGCACCCTTCCAATTCGGCAGTCACGGTCAAAACACGATACGATCTTTTTGCGCCTCGATCTTCTTGTAGTCGAGATCCGGCACCTTCTTCAGGTCTTCCACGGTCTTGAAAGCGCCCTTGTCGGTTCGGTACTTGACGATCGCGGCAGCCTCCTTTTCCGAGAGGTCCAGCCCGGTTCTCAAATCCGCGGCCGGGGCCTGATTCACGTTGATGCTGGCGGCCTTCGGGGCAAAATTCTTGGAGATGTATTCGAGCACGGCCGTGAACTGTTCTTCCGTGCCCTCGGCCCCGGCGGCCATCATTTTCTGGATGGTCGCGATCCACTCGTCCCGGCTTTGACGATGCGCCTGGATGATGGTTGCGTCATGGCAGTTTCCACAAAGCTGCAGCGTGGTTTCCTTGCCGGGGCTGTCGGGCCATTGAGCGGAAGCGATTGAGCCGCTCCAGACCAACGCGCCCCAGACCAATGCGCAATGGACCAGCGTAGGCACGCGCAGATGCTTAACGCGCAGATGCTTAAGATGGCGGATCATGATAACGGAACTACGCCAGCGCGTTCTTACAGAACTGTACGCACTTGGACGTCTCGACCACGGCATCGGAACCCTCCGGAATCTGGTATTCCAACTCGATGCTCGCCGGGAACTTGTATTTTTCTTGCCGCATCAGGGTCAGGATCTCTTTGATGGGCGTCTCGCCCTGCCCCCACGGAAGGTTTGCTCCACCGTTCGATGCCTTCTTGCGATCTTTGAGGTGCATGCTGGCGATCCGGCCGCTGTGTTTCCGAATCAATGGGATTGGGCTCTCACTGGTCCCGGCCACATAATGGCCGCAATCCAGGTTGAGGGCGTTACCCGTGGACTGCTCCAGCACTGCATCCCATGCCGTGATCGTGGCCTGCGTATGCGCATGGTAAGCCACCCTCATCCTCTTTTTCGCCGCGAAATCACCGATCCGCTTCGTAAACGCAGCGTCATTGGAAAGCTCCAGCGTTACATGGTTGGCGCCGAGTGTATCCGCCACGTGGAAGATGTACTCGTATTCCTCGTCGGACATAGTCGGATTTGGCTCCAGCTTGAAGGCGTAAATGTCCACCCCGGCGTCGTTGTACATCTTGCGCAGGGCTTTGTACTTGTCCATCGGCACCGACAAGCGCCAGGCCTTCAATTCCGCCGCTCTGGCCTGTTGCGCCGCCTGCTGTTCCGGAGTCAGCGGAGCACGGCCTCCGCCACCACCTCCGGGTCCCCGGCCCTGACCTCCGCCCGCGACAGCGCCATCGGGTCCGCGGCCTGGCCCTCGGCCTGGGCCGCCCGCTCCCCGTCCGCCGCCACCACCACCGCGGCCTGCCGGTGCTGGCGAGCCTGCATAGATCTCCGCCGCCGGGCCCATCAACTCGATCCCGTTGATGCCCGAATCCACGATGTATTTCAACAGTGCCTCGGCGTCATTCGCGCCCGGCATGGAGCGATAGCTGTAGGTGATTACGCCAACCTGTACGCCGTCGAAATTTGAACTGGGTTTGGCCAGCAGTTTCGATGCCGGTATGGCCGCCAATGCCAGTTTTCCTAAATCACGTCTGGTCAGATCCACTGGGTCTTCCTTCCTTTTCATTCCCCAAGGGAATTCTACTCCTTTGTAGGGTTGTGAATGGAGGACGTGTTTTTGCCAGCCATTAGTTACGCGGCGCAACCGGCGCCGGAACAAATTTGGCGGGATACGCATGGTCCAGCACGGTCCAGATAAAATCCGCGGCCAGTCGCGCCTGGTTATGGCAGCTCATGCACCCCAACTGGGGACGCCCCTGGTCGAACGTTTCCATGGTGGCATTGGCAAATGCCGAAAACGCGCCCGCACCGGGGAAGGTGTTGGTGATGTCGCCATTCTGCGAGGCGGGTACGGGCGGCGCCTGGTTGCCCTCCATGCGCGGCCATTGCGTCACCACGATGCCGTAATACTGCCAGACGGTCGCCCGCAACAGCTCCTGGTATTGATAGTTGGTGAGTTCCGTCTTGGGGTGCACTTTGGCGAAGAACGGCCTCTCCACGTTGAACGGCGTCACCGGCTCCTTTCCAAGCGGCTCCAGCGCGAGCGGGTTTTCGGCAGGCATGGCAGCCTTTCCCCCATCGTGAAAAGTGAACTTCACCGGGTCGCCGAACCGCGAAGGCGGAACGTTGTCGATCTGCTCGTAGGAGGACCAGATCCATTGCGGACGGCTGGGCGTCTTCTGCACGATGTGCAAACCTACCAGCCCGACCGTGACTCGCGAGCACGTGCCCGTTCCCGGTTGGCGCACCCAGGCGTTGCGCGTGTAGTATCGCTTCACCTGTTCAGCGGGAAACCCGGCCATATCGAGCCAGGCGGCTTTGATCACGACGCTGCCGGCCGGAAACTCCATTACCGGCCTGGATGGGCGTGGGCTCGGCACCGTCGGCAGGTTGCCGCGCAAGTAATACCGGTTGCGCACGATGAAATCGAAGGCCGCCTGATTATATAGCGTCTGGTAGCGGACATACCTGCCATTCTGCGCCGCCAGCGGTGCCGTCAGTTCGCCTGCTCCGGCCTGCCCGATATCGTCAATTCCGGAGAAGGATGCGAGCACCAGATCCCCGAACTGCGGATTCACCTGGCACGCGTTGTGGGCCGGGATGTCGTAGGACTGGAAATCGGATACGGGAGCCGAACCGTCCTCCGGGAAGACCTCCCACAGTGATTTGAGCGTCTCAAATACGCGCGGACCGGTGGCGTCGAGTGGCTTATTCCGGTCGGCAACACCTCGATGCCCTTGAGCCGCCGGCCACACTATCGCCAGAAATGCACGCCAGGAATAATCGTCGAAGTAGTTCACCGGCACATCCGTGAAACCGTCGGGGATGCACACGTCGGCTGGCATCATGGGTGAGGAGATCGAGCGGACCGGGCGGTCGGGGCAGCCGTTGGTGGCGGTCTGGGCGGCGCAAGTGCCCGCCACCAGCAACAGGACAGCCGAAAGCCGGTGGACCCCCGAAAGCCGGTGGACCATGGTGGGCTTCGCGGACATTGCAAATTGATTATAATCGATGCTATCCGAAGTCCGCCTCGAATTCGGAATGCGGAGGGCCTATGCTATCCAGACGCGATTTCGGCAAGACGGCTTTGGCCGGTCTGCCTCTTACCGCAGCGCTTACTACAGTGCGGCGCGCGGCGGCCGGCCCGACGGCAAGCGGCGTACGCCTCGGCGTGGCCACGTACAGCTTTCGCGATCTCCCGCGAACTCCCGGGCGTGACAACGTCGACGATGTCATCAAGGCGTTACAATTTGCCGGCGCTCGAGAGATCGAACTCGGGTCGGCGAACACCGAGCCGGCCGGACCGAATAGCGGCCCCGCGGTTCCGCCACCCCCGTCGGCATATCCTCCGCCCATCAAACCGCCCTCGCCGGAAGAGGTGGCGGCGGCGAAACTGGCCGTCCGAAATGCACTGCGCCATTGGCGGCTGGCCACACCGGCTTCGAAACATGAAGCTTTCCGAACCCGATTCCAGGCTGCCGGAATCAACCTGTTTGCGTATCGTGTGGACTACGACGACCAGTTCACCGATGAAGAGATCGACGTGACTTTCCAGCAGGCCAAAGCGCTTGGAGTGCGCACGATGGCTTCGATGACTTCGCTGAGCGGCGCCCGCCGGCTCGCTCCCTTCGCGGAAAAGCATAGGATCACGGTCGCGCTGCACAACACGGCCAACACGAAAGATCCGGATGCCATCTCCACCCCACAGAGCTTCAGGAGCGCGCTCGCCCTTTCAAACAACTTCCGGCTGAACCTGGACATCGGCCATTTCACGGCGGCAAATTATGAGGCGGTCGCCTTCATTCAGGAGAACCACGCCAGCATCTCGCACATCCAGATCAAGGACCGCACCCGAAACGGAGGAGCCAACGAACGGTTCGGCGAAGGTGACACGCCCATCAAAAACGTCCTGACTCTGATCAAGGAAAAGCTCCCCATCCCCGCGTTTGTCGAGTACGAATATATCGGTCTGGGAACGCCACAGGAAGAAGTGAGGAAGTGCCTGGCCTTCACAAACACGGTATAGGCCGGCCCGGCTGACATGACCCGGTTCGGGCATCCGCAGCAACACCGCCACTCCCGCCTCCCGGAGTCCGCACGATTCTGATGTGATATTATTGCCGTTTAAGTAGGTTCTGGCCTTAGCCCCTGCCTTTATGGAGAAGACTTAAATTTTGCGACCTCGTCCCACTGCGTTAAAGGCAGTGATGCCTATTCCCAGGTCGACACTGACTGAAGCAGCCTTTGAAAAGCTGATTTCCCACGTGGTCAGCGGCGACTGGAAGGCGGGAGACCGGATTCCACCGGAGCGCGAGCTATGTCAGCAGTTGGGAATAGCCCGCAGTTCCTTGAGAGAAGCGCTTAAGGCCATGGAGCTGATTGGGATGCTGGATAGCCGCGTGGGCGATGGCACGTTTGTCTGCGAGCGCTCCGAATTTCTGTCGAGGCCCTTATTGTGGGCTTTTACGGGTTCCGACCACCTCGAGCTCCGGGACATCATGGAAGCCCGTACCCTTCTGGAGGAGCAAATTGCCGGGCTTGCCGCGGAACGGGCATCCGACACTGAAACCGAAGTCATCGGACACCTGGTCAGGACGATGGGAGACTGCATTAAGCAAGGGAAGCCGATCCTTGAAGAGGACATTAAGTTCCATCTGGCGATCGCGGCGGCTGCCCATAACCAGATCTTGCAGAATGCGGTCCAGTTGCTCCGAAATCTAATGCGTCAATGGATCCACTTCAAGCTACTTATCCCGAATGTACCGGCCACGGTCCTAAAGCGGCACGAAACGATTTATCACGCGATACGCGATCGCAATCCGCAGAGCGCTCGGGCTGCGATGAGGGCTCATCTCGAAGAGACGACCAGCCTGGTCGCACGGTTGATAGCACAGCAACAGACTAAAGAGAGCTGACATTGTGCGCTGCCCGATGACCCAGCGGATCAGGTAAGCGAACTCCAGTTAGCATCCATTAGCAGACGTCTCGACCGCGCAGATCTGGGAATACAGATCTGGGACGGCAGATCTGGGATTGGTTCTCACTCGTTTGCCAGGGGCTAAAGATGGATTATGCTTTTGTCGTTGACATCCACATCTGTTCATGTTAAAAGTTGATCGTTCCAGTGGTCGGACCATTGTACCGATGATGAAATAACGAATCGGTCAGTTCCCGACAATCGGGGGGACCATGCCCAACAAGTGTACTTACTTCAGTGCGCTCACGGTCAACGTGCCGCGTCTTGTCGCCGCATTCCTATTGTGCGGTTTCTTTTGGATTGCCAACGGCCAGACTACCACCGCGACGCTCTTCGGCGTGGTCCGGGATGGCAGCGGCGCTGTGGTGCCCGAAGCGAAGATCACCGCTCGCAATACCGCAACGTCATTCGAGCGCACGGGCAACAGCGACGAGACCGGTGCGTACCTGATCACAAATCTTCCCGTCGGACCTTACTCGCTCCTGATCGAAAAGGACGGGTTTCGACGGTTCGTTCAGGATGGCATTACGCTGGAAGTCGCCGAGAATGCCCGCGTCGATGGCATCCTTACGGTCGGGCTGGTCTCCGACAGCATCACGGTATCCGCCGATGCTACCGGCGTGGACACCAGGGAGTCCACCGTCGGCGACGTAGTCGACCGTCTTCGAGTCCAGGAATTGCCTCTGAATGGGCGCAACGTAATGCAACTGGCACGCGTGATCCCTGGAGTAACACAGGTCTCGGCTCCGACGCTGGTTACACGCGGACGAAATGGCCCTGCTGCCAGCGTGGCGGGCGGCCGCGACACTCAAAATGAGATCCGCTTTGACGATTCCTCTCACGTGCAGTTATACAACAATTCCGCCCTCAATCTTCCCTCGCCCGACGCGCTGCAGGAATTCAAGGTGTTAACGAGCGGTTTCAGCGCGGAATACGGACGATACGGCGGGGGTGTTTTCATCGCCATCACTCGTGCGGGCACGAACCAGTTTCACGGTTCACTATGGGAGTACATCCGCAACACAGCGTTCGATGCGCGCAATTTTTTCTCGGTGGCCAAGCCCGACCTCAAGCAAAACCAGTTCGGCTTTACGTTCGGAGGCCCTGTCATCCACAAGCGCACCTTTTTCTTCGGGTCGTACCAGGGCAGCAGAGAACGTCAATCGCAGTTGCTCAACACCGCGACTCCACCCACGGCGGCGGAACGCGCCGGAGATTTTTCCGCCTTGGGCAAGCTACCGGTAGATCCGACCACTAAGGCGCCATACCCTGGCGGCAGGATTCCCTCCTCCAGTTTCGATCCTGTGGCAGTCAAGCTGTTGGATAAGTACATTCCGTTGCCGAATGCCGCCAATGGCGCATTTGTAACTCTGTTCCCGATGCCAAGCACCGGTAATCAGTTTTTGTGGCGCGTGGACCATAGTTTCAGCTCCAGGAACTCCCTGAACATCCGCTACTTCCGGGATGATGGCAATTTGACCTCGCAAAGCGGAAACATCCCTAACTGGTCGCCGACTCCCGAAGGACTCAAGGTTACCAGTTGGGCCCTCCATGATACTCATACCTTTACGCCCTCGCTGCTCAACGAATTTCGAATCGGCATCAATCGGAATCACTCGGAGGTGACGTCTCAGGGCGCCGATCGACTGACCGATTACGGGGCCATTTTTCCGGGAGTAGTGTCCCCGCAGCTTCCGAGCATTACCGTCACGGGATTCTTCGCTCCCGCCACCAACGACAGGTTTGGGGAAGTCTCGAACATTTATCAAATGGGCGATACGGTCCGATGGTTCCACGGACGGCACTCCATATCGCTCGGCGGCGAGTTTACGCGCGACGAATATTTCGGACATGGCGCCTCCGTGAACCAGGGCGTCATCGGGTTCGGCGGCGGCATCACTACCAACGCGTTTGCGGATTTTCTGATCGGCAAAGCCCACCAGTCTTTCACAAAACAGCACGTATGACCGGCTGGTGAAGGGGTACGCCTGGTATTTGTTCGCGCAGGACGATATTCGCGTTTCATCGAGAGTCAGCGTGAACCTGGGCCTTCGATATGAGTTCGTTCCGCCTTTTCACAATATTTATGGGCTGGTTAATGCCTACCACGCGGGCCAGCAATCCACCGTAGTGCCTGGCGCGCCGCTTGGGATTGTTTTTCCGGGAGATAGCGGATTCGTCAACGGGCTTATTCCCCCGGATAAGAATAACTTTGGCCCACGGGTTGGAATTGTCTGGGATCCAGGTGGGAACGGAAAAATGGCGGTCCGGGCATCCTATGGTCTGTTTCACGAGAATTTTCGCGCCGACCTGTGGACATATCCCGCGGTGAATCAGCCATTTGTCATCTCAGTCCTGATAAACAATCCCTTCAGTCTGTCGGATATGTATCACGGGCTGGTCGATCCTTTCCCATATGTCTATACCAACGCGTCAGCCAAATTCAGCCTGCCAATGGGGCTCTTCACCGTTCTCAGCCCGAATGTTACATCGCCGTACATACACCACGTCAATTTCAGCGTCGAACATTCTCTGCCGGGGAGTATCGTGCTGAAGGCAGCGTACTCGGGGAAGCTCTCGCACAATCTGGTCAGGATGGAACAAAAGGATCCCGCCGTCTATATCCCTGGGCAATCGACGATCGCCAACACCGACCAGCGCCGGATTCTGGCGGCGTACGGGTACGCCAGTTTCCGCGAAATCGACACCAACTCCAATGCTACTTATCACTCCTTGCAGCTTTCGTTGAACAAGCGGTTCAGCAAGGGGCTGACGTTGCTGAGTTCTTATACATTCTCGAAATACCTTGACTATTTTTCGGCCCAGAACCTCGCCGCCACTTCGCAGGATCCCTACAATTTGGCCGCCGATCGCAGCCTGTCCAGTAATGACCGCCGGCACGTGTTCAATCTTTCGATCGTCTACCAGCTTCCGGTGTTCCGGAAAGGGCTGGCGCAAACGGCCCTTGGCGGCTGGGAGATATCCAGCCTGACCAGCATTCTCAGCGGCGCGCCTTTCAACATCACCAGCGGCGTGGACTCCTCTCTTACGGGTGTCGGCAACGACCGTCCTGATTTGGTGGGTAATCCGGTACGTTCCCATTCGAGCGAGGACGATATGATTCAGCAGTTCTTTACCACCTCCGCATTCGTGCAAAACCAGCCCGGCCATTACGGCGACGTTGGCCGTAACGCGGTTATCGGTCCGGCCCAGTCCACCACCGATCTTGCGTTGGTCAAGGCGTTTTCCATTGGCGAACGTTTTGGCAAGATACAATTCCGGGCCGAGTTTTACAATTCTTTCAACCAGGTGAACTTTAGCGCGCCAACCGCTGCGTTGAACAACCGGAACTTTGGCCGGATACTGTCCGCGGGCAGCCCTCGAATCTTACAGTTCGCGCTGCGCTACACATTCTAGGAAACGAATGCAGGCGCGTGTTTGAGAAAGGCGCAGCCTCACATCCGGG
>Ga0210402_10006706_pt1 | contig 10164 bp, 9 predicted proteins | sample IncBWC7MmetaG_FD_161055 | JGI IMG/M metagenome (GOLD analysis project Ga0210402, IMG submission 161055) | Forest soil microbial communities from Barre Woods Harvard Forest LTER site, Petersham, Massachusetts, United States - Inc-BW-C-7-M | ecosystem: Environmental > Terrestrial > Soil >...
AAGTTGATGGTCAATTGCAAGGCACGGTCACCGTCACCGTGATGCTGATAAATAACCCAAACTAAACTCCACAGCCAACACGTGTTTGAAAAGATGTCCGAACAATTGGTCTGCTCATATAAGAACGAATGGATGAGGTCGGCCAAAACAAAAAGGAGTACCGTTGATATATGGTTCACTGGTTGACTTCCCGCATGCGCAAAATAGAATGGATTTGAGCAATAAACCTCGTGAGTCGCATTGCCGCGAAGACCCCAGAAAAATATTCGAGCCCCGACTGACTTTCTGTCAATAAGTAAACAACAAAATCTAGAGGGTAGATACCCCCCTTCAAGATTAAATCATTAAATCATCAAACATAAACTCTCTAAAGTATCTTGAGATCTCAAAATTGCCCGATTGTACAAAATATTTATTTTAAAGTTGACTCAGCAAGCGGTTCCAACTCCGACTGGCACCCGCTTATTCTACAAAATATTCTAATCCACATTGAATCCACACTTGATCCACACGGAAAGTTGCCCACTGGCAAACTACCGTCGATTATTGAAAAGTTGTAATACTAGGAACTATTGTAGTGGTATGCAACAATTCTTTTTGTGTTTTAGAAAACAATAAGGTGGGGATCCGGAGCCAGGAGAGGTATATACAAGGTGTGGTCCGATCGCATATACGCCTACGAGAAGCTGAACGCTTGCTAGAAAAACCCACCAGAGTTGGGCACTCAGCGTGGCATAATTTCAACCGAGAAGTTCTGCGAGATCTCTGCAGTGCACAGTTACTGCTACTGGCAGAGATGGCGGAATGATCACAAAATATTACGTTGATGCTATTCTGAATTTGAGAATCTGCCGGAGGGAGAGAGCCACAGAGCGCCAGTCTCATCCTGGGTCCTTGGCAAAGGGATCACCGGATGCAGCACCAATGCTCGTTGACAAGTAGGATTGTTACTTTTTGATACGCAATCTCAGGCTAAGCAGCGAACAGATCCAGAGCGACAACACCCGAGTGTGCACAGGTCCAGGTTTACGACAAGCCTGAGGATATATTGAATACGTTCCAAGGGAGGTAAGTCATTGTTCTGCAAAAGATTCATGTATTGTCCAGAGAGTAGTACACATCACGATCAGTATTATTCAGCGTAAGCACAGACTCTGGGTGAACTCCTGGATGATACAGACATGAGCATGGTCAGCATTGATCTGGGATGACTAGATGGTATATAAGGCGATCACAGAGTAAGACAGACTCGCCTGACGAGATCACCCCAGTATAGATGAACGACTGTGAGTCTTTTATCCTTCGCCTTTAGCCTCATGAAATGATATCCAGGAAGAGCATCCTCATCAGCACGAGGTAGCGGTCTGCCAAATCGCATGCGTCACCTGCTGTACCTCTCCCTCTGATGAGCATATTCCCAGCGGCCACAGCTAGAACTAGTCCAGGGTGTTCGCCTCTGAAAGCCTTTGCAAAAGGTCCAATTGGTTTTGCGAGAGCTGTATGTTGGTCAGAGGATTACGAGGTGTTGGTGAAGGAGGTGGCGGAGGGGATTCAGTGTCAATGAAGTGAGGAGCCAGAGGTGGGCCCGTGTTTGGAGGTTATACAATCCCACCCTTACCTTATGGGTAACGGTACTGAAGCTAAGGGTTCTAGACCGAGATCGTATTAGATGGGGTGGCAGCTTTGGTTGGAGAGAAGTTATTGACACGCCATCTGTTCAACGGGTCAAGAAATGTCCCACTTTGGAAAGCAGGGATATGAGATGGAGAGGTTCCTGTCTGCGATGTGACAAGTCCTATGGGCGGCGTTCAAATGGTCATAAGCCAGTCCGAGCCGATGTTGACATTGAGCCAATTTGAGCGCTGTTGAGGAAGGAACAGTGCGCTGATGATGAGGAGTAGGAACACGATATGTCCTGCAACAACTCCAGCAATCACATCGGTTTTCGGTGATTTGTGTACCGTTGTACTTGCATCGTCGGAATATTCTGGGTTAGCATTCGCTGCTTGTCGATGGGAAAGACAAGAAGGTTAACATCAAACGGGCTGAGACCCGGACATAAGTACATCCAGCACTGGACTGACGATCGAGTTCACTGCGTCAGGGTCAAGCTGTGTAACCATGACGATTTTGGGCCCTTTAAGAAGGACATCCGAGGTCCAGGGAGTGGCCTGCAGTCGGTTTAAGTATCGAGCTGCGATATTTTGTTCCATTCTGGGTGATCTGTGCGATCAATCCGAACTTGTGAAAAAGGAAGTTGACTAACACCAGGAATCGGTAACAGGACTCGAGTGAGAAAATCATGAGTAACTGCGATGTGAGACCATGTGGATAGGTGCCCAGCCATGAATGGTAGAGATATGTTATGGAACTGTGTTATCCAGCTCGCCATATCCCAGGGCAGGGCGCTCACCCCCAGCTGGACAAAGGACCTCCTGATCAAGCATAAGTCCACGACATTGTGCTCAGGAGCTCACAAATGTGGTGTAACTATCACCAATCTTGTGTCGATGAGAATCTTGACATAGACGGTCACTTACTCTAGCACTGACAGATTTAATTATTACTAGCACAGTCTGGCACAGATTGGCGAGAACAGTAAAGTGACTCAGGGGAGATACGCCATGAACCAGCACATCACACCAGCATTCCCAGAGTTGACAAGATCCCGATCAGGAAAATGTAAAATCAGTTTTTCGACCTGGGGTGAAGATCCCCGACTCCGACGTTAGTGGAGATTGAAGAAGGGTTCTGTCGGAATCAAACGAGCTTGTCTCTGTCAGTGGATCATGCACGTGGGAATATTTGGACCCCACCCCGGAAATGGCCGAACTCTTATAAAACCGTCACGTTTACCTCGCGCGCCCTGTAGCCTAGTCTCCCGGGCAGACTCAAACTTCGTGTGTTTTTTTAGAAGAATGATGATACACTCATATATAACAATACATTTTACTTCACCTGTATCAACACTACAAAAGAAACGGAGTCGGGGACTGGCGCCACTGCGCCGCTACAGGATACATTAGTATTACCACCGGTATACTACGGTCACGGTATAAATTCATTTGCGGGCAGTCACATGTAGTCACGGCACCTGATGTTATAAATAAGGGTTGTCGAGAGCACAGAAAATTTAAACCCCAACTTTCAAGTTGAACCAACTCCTCTTCCGATCGAGGCTAGCTCTCCGTTCCGACTCCTTTCACTTCGAAATCTTTTACATTCCAAAGTCTGATCCCCTCAGAGTCTGTGGATGATCCATTTGTAACTACCGTTGTTCATGTCCTCGGCACCAAGACCACACCAAGGATACGACTCAGCTGGACTCATACATCCCAGCCATATCGATCAGAGAGCTCCCAGTGGTGCTGGTACACACTCTCAGCCTCTCAACGACCTCCATCAGGATCAGGGGGTCCCACCTTTTTTCTCCCATAATTCGTACACACACGGAGACCCTCAACCTCACAGTCCTTACAGTCCTGACTCAACGGAACCTATGATGTACCGTTCACATCCACTGCAGGCCGAGCAAAACCCCTCATCCTCTCAATCGTCTCTCCCACTGGCTCCAGGAAACTCTGGACGCCCTGGTCCTTCCCATGGATACGACGTAGAACGTGCTCAACCGTCAGGCACTCCAGCCCCAGGGATGCCGCAACCTAGTCGGCCAGCAAATAGCCGGACTCAAAGCTGGGATCTTCTTTCTGGTATTAAGAAGTTTGAACATTCTTACGAAGAATTTGATTCTCGGAATGCCAGCGAGTCCCATCTTGCATTCGCAGATGGTGATGTGCCAAAGAACAAAGTACGCTCGAACGTAGTTCTGTGGTGTTTAATCGGACTCACGGAATGTAATTTGATGCTAGTTTTCGAGTTTTTACCACTACCTGCTGAATGTGTCAATCGTGAGCCGATGGATACTCTTTATCGTGCCCGTGTTGGGAATCCTTTGGATTCCCGGTATCCTAGGGCTCACATCATTTCCAAACGCCGTAGTGAGTAGTTCTGTTACGCTTGTTCTGCTTCTATTCTCAGCCGTACGCTAGGTTTGGGATGTTAAACTGATATGGTGGAGTATATGGCTGAGTGTTGCTTGGGGGGGTATGTTCCAACCACACAATTATCTGATTGTCTATTTCCTGACTTACTTTTGCAGGATGGTGGGCTGCTTTGGCTACGTCGTAAGTGATCACGTAATAGTGACCTCGAAAAATTCTGAAATTTTACAATAGCCGGATAATGCCTTCCATAATCCGGACTACTGTTGGTCTCGTAGCCGTAGGAACCAGGCGATATATCGACTGGATGGAGGCATTACATAGGTAATCAGAGTTCTTTGTATGATTGAAGAGGCATTTAATCGTATATTCAGATACGTCGCACTTTTCATGTGGACACTTGCCATATGGATCAGTTGGAATCCTCTCATCGATCGGCGGCAAGAAGTTGACGCTGACGTAGGCAGTATCAACGTCATCCACCTCATCGGAAAACTATTGTTCGCATTTTATCTGTGCGCGGCCCTCCTGCTGTTCGAAAAGTTTTCTATTCAATGGATTGCTGGAAAATTCCATGAACGGTCTTACGCTGGTTCGTGGCACCACCATCCTAGCTCATTGATGCCATCGGGCTGAATACTTCCACGATGACATAGAGCGTATTGCCGACCAGAAGTTTGCTGTTCGGTCACTCGTGACTTTATACAGGAATTCAGCTGATATACCTGGGCGATCCGATACCATGTACGACGGCCCCAGCGCGAAAGGACATCTCGTAGATCCACGACGGTTCTTCAAAAAAGCAATGAAGGGTGTGCGCATGGCGGCTACGACGACGACTACTGCTTTTGGAAATGTTGCATCCGAAATTGCTGGCAGGTCGGTAACTCAATTTTTTTGGGAGTCTGGATTGGATTGCTGATGACCTTCTGCGGGAAACACGAAATAGCTCGGTTCTTCAACCCAATTCACCCCAAGCGATGGTGAAGACGGCGTTGGAATCAGCCAATAAGTCACGTTTGGTACGCCTATTGACAGTCCAGTTGCCCCCAAATTCTTATTTTGCCCGTTCTGTCTTATACAGCTGGCCCGTCGTCTTTTCTACTCATTTTCCAAGCCCAACTCGGAGTATCTCCTCGTCGAAGACATTGCCCGGTTTTTCCCCAATTCTGATGAAGCAGACCGAGTGTTTGGGTTATTTGACCAGGATTCAAACGGTGATGCCTCGAGAGACGAGGTGGAGATGGCGTGCATGTGAGTCCCCGTTGTCTCCTCCGGTACTCGTGTTGGCGTCTGGCTGAACGACTTGTAGGGAATTCCACCGAGAGCAACTATCGATAGAGCATTCCATGCAGGATTTGGACAGCGCTGTTGGACGGTTGGATAACATTCTTATGAGTGTCTATGTCATCGTTGCCATCCTCATTATCGCAGTTGCCTTGGTACGCCCTCCAACTATCCCTTTCTCCCAGTCTGTTTATGGTATTCTAGGAGGCTCAATTGGTGACATTGGTCACTGGCGCTGGTACTTTAATCCTCGGTGCGTCTGACGACTGACCCTCGAATCCAGGAAACATGTCTAACCCGATTCATACCATGCAGGCCTGAGTTGGCTCATTGGCGGAAGTCTGCAGGAAGTCCTGACAAGTATCATATTCCTATTCGTTAAACACCCATTCGATGTTGGAGACAGGGTAAACCTCGTCAAAGACAGCTACACAGTAAAAGAGATACGCCTCCTCAGTACTGTATTCCTTGATTCGAATGGGACACTTGTCCAAGCACCTAACACTGTTCTGAATACGATGGTATAGTACATCTCATAGAGTCTTGATGTGATATAGTCACTGACGAATGTTAACTTTCAGTTCATTCAAAACATCCGCCGGAGTCCTCAGGTACGTCAGTCAACGTACGACATTATGGCGTGCATTAATTCGAATGTGTTGTTATTTTGTCTGTACATAGATGTCGGAGACTTTCACTTTCGACGTCAGTTATGCCACGTCGTTCGAAGATCTTGAGAGATTGCGTGAGAAGATGCTTGCATTCCTGAAGGCTGAGCGACGGGATTATCAACCTATATTCGATGTAGCAGTCGTAGGTCTGTGCTTCCCCTTTGTTCATATCCTAATTTCTTTAATTTAACTGAACTAACATTGCGCATTCCCCCCAGATTTCCCAGACCAGGAAAGCATGAAACTGACCGTTGATATCAAGTACAAAAGTAACTCTCAGCAGGGTGGCTTGAAGGGTACGCTGCCTTACATGGGATGTGAATAATATTCACCCATCTCAACTCTATACCCAGCCAAACGACGTAACAAATGGATATGCGCCCTTAAAACCGCACTAGCCGAGGCGAAGATCTTCGGACCAAAGGGTGACCCGGACGCTATACCTGTAACAAAACGCTACACTCAAGTACCCTGGGAGGACGTCCAGGCGACGGACCGGGAGGCCTCGCGAGATCAGCTCCTGCAGCATGAACCACGTTCGCCTGTCGGGGGCTGGAAACTTACTGATAATAACACTGTTATCCGTGGGTGTCACAGCTATCTTTGACCTTCCCGATTCCAGGACTGATGTGAGCCATGACTTCAATAGTTGACAATTCAGACGATGTCTTCGGAGAATCGGATGAGGTGCGCGACCCCCGATACCTTTGCTGACCTCTCACGGCTGAAATAGCTGTAGCTGCATATGACAAACCCACGCCGAGGCCTTTCACAAGGTGAGGGCTTGCGCAACAGGCCAACTGCAGCGGCTGCAATGACAATGCCTATGCCGGTGACAATGCCTTCATCTTCCTCCGGGTCCGCTATCCGTGGTCCGGAGGTTATCGAAATGGCCGCCAGACCATAAGAAAGGTACAAGGATGGACTTCGACTATATAGAAATGGCTTTATAATGTTCGACGTTATATATCGTTGCGCAGCCGTGAACACATTTCTTGCATACGTGCATACTTTCGTTATCCTTACTCACATGCCGACAAAGTGCACTCTACAAACTAATGTTTATAGTCCTGATATATCGTCGGTAGGAGGAAATTAAAATATCATACACTGCACCTAAACATTCCACCCATTCGCCTGTTGATTCGGACTACCCCACCCGCCAGTCGCACCACCACCCCATGCGCTCGTGGCACCTCCACTCGAATTGGGACTAGGCCCGCCCCATGTACCTGTCGATGCACTTGCGCGGTTTGGACTGCTCCCCCAGCCACCAATGTTCGCTTCAGCTGCACCACCCCACCCTCCACCACCACTGCCAGCCCATGCACCAGCGGTGACAGCTTGTCCATTGGGCTGTTGGTCAGCCCCCGTTAACAAGTCAAGTTCTGGTTGAGTTTTGAGACCTAGGATGAGGTTTGCTAATTTTGTTTGGAGTTCTGCTAGGCCCTGCGAAAGAGTGAGTCGCGAGAATTGAATTAAGAAAAGGGTGGGGGGGACAGGACAGAAAAAAGTAACACTCACCTTCATGACAACCTCCTGCGGGCCTAAACTCCCATCTGTCTCCACTTCAAAATAGAACTTCGCCGGTTTGGCGTGGAAATCGAATTGCTCGTCATCCCTCGGGGGATCTTCCTCACGGGCATTATCACCCAGTGGCCATTCACCTCTTTCATCTGTCTCATACCAGTGAGTTGTGTGCCGCAGCTTGTTGTAAGGGTCGTATTCGAAAGACACGGCAGAGCAGGGCGACCATTTTGCATGTTCTTTCGCGATTCCCTGGTGATGACAGTGAGGCAAAGTGAAACGGAGGATGAAGATGAAATGGCAAGAGGAAGAAAATAAGAAGCTCACCTTTTTAGCTATACAGCGTAGTTTTAGCTCTTGGCCTTTGCGAATTTTACATATTAGTACAGGCGCAACACCGGGTTCGCCTACAAAATATTAGGAAGTGATCCAGCTGGGTTGCATTGAACTTGATTAAAGTTAAACACACTTTTCCCCACAGGATGGCCAAATTGTTCCCCTCGCTTTGACAGTTCCTCGCCAACCTCGCCCTCCCTCTCCCTAATATCGCGCTCCCTAGCCTCACGTTCCTCTTCGGTCTCATCAGTTCTCCAAGCCGCGTACCCTTCCGGTACACTGACGTCCAAGTGATTGCTTGTGACATCCATCGTGTGATCGTCATGACATGCGACATTGAGAAGTAACTCAATCGAACAGTAACGACATCCTTCTAGGCACGTGCAATCCTAGTACAAAACAATGGGAACAATATGAACACAGATTTAGATGCTCCGAGACTTACCCTGGTATATCGAATTCCCTCATCACAATTTGCGCTGACTAGCGGTACCATTCCAAGTCGATGCGCAATAAATTCGTCCGGGAGGACCGTGGTGTTCGTTACGATTTCAACCATGTCAATCGCTAGCGGAATGTGAGACAGGAAAAAATTGACACGAATTTAAGCGCTTACCTATGGTAGGTATGTCCGCCATGAGGACTCTTCGCAAAGAGTTCGCAAACCTAAAACGCCCAAAGTCAGTTTGAAAAACCCAGTTCTGGTTGTCAGGAGTTCCCGCACGCGAGGTCAACATTCTCCAGCACGAAATTGACTCGATCTCTTTTCAGTTCTCGAATGCGAACGGTAGGTTCTAGGTCATCGTGGCCTTGCATGCTGAAGCTTGGCTGAAGTGCTGAATCAGGGTAAAACCGTGACACTTGTTTGGCCATGTCTGACCCAGGGCTTGGAAAGATAACAAGAACAAATATTATTTATTCATCTCCCGGGCCATTCAAGTTGCCGCGGCACATTTGATGCATTCAATAAGCATATAAAACCCATTTCCCCTTCTCTATCATATCTTGTGGGAGTCACAAAAAATACTAATCCAGAGTATAAACAAGGAGCTTTTTGACAACTTTTTGCCATTAGTAAGAGCCAAAGCAAAGCCAAAGTGAAATTAACCATAAGTCAACCAACCAACCTGTATCACCTCGTCGTACATGCAAATCTTACCCGATTTTTTTTGACAAAATGATGCCTTTACTTGACCTTTACAGTGACTACACGCTGAAAAATGCTATCAACTTCATCAGCAAAATGTCAAAATAGAATCCGAGTTTTTGCTGGTTTTCACCAGTTTCCAAGTTTCCTGAAACTCGGAAACCCAGAAACCACGAAACCTATAGCTACTGTTAGTAGTTTATCAGTGCTTTTTTCGCGTGACATCGATAGTTTCTCCGGTTTCCATAAGTTCCATAGGTTTCCTGAAAATGAGACATAAGTCCCCAAGTGACTGGGTTTCCAGGTTTCAAACTGGTTTTTGGCGGTTTCCTCGGTTGAGAAACCGGCGGAAACTAAATTGCAAAATTACTGATGGCCTCAACTTTTTAGGCACGGGAAACACAGCAGGTTGAACTGAACGATTATGAATTGGTTGGAACCAGGACCCTGGTCAGGGTCAAGCGAAGTAAAATTGCATCTTGCCGAGTTCAAGTAAACTTGCTCGTTGTTTATACTCTCTACTTAATCCTGTGCCAGTTAAGTGGATCAAATCCTGAGCCAGGGCCGGGTAATAGCTTGGTACGGAAGAGGCGCAGCCGAGTCGGAAACCCTTGATGAGGCGTCGGCAAATCTCTTGTAAGAAATCCCGCCGACATCGGTAGCCTACAAGGTTCGCGGCGGCCATGTTAAAGGGTTTGAATGAGGGTTAGTTTTTAGATCCCTTTGCCGGCGGTACTCCCTGGAAAAGTCTCGGGAAGCCTGAATAGGGCAAAGGTGTCAGCGGTAAAGCAATACACCCAGTGAAAGCCCAACGATTCGCGGGATTGAAGACAGGGTCGACCTCCGCCGCCGGCACTTCCAGTTGCAAATCCAGAAACGGGATTCGTGCTCACCTAACGGCAGCTGCAATATCGGTAGAGGAGTGCGTGGCCATTGTTGTCAAGCTGGGACTGCCCAAATGGAGATTTATCGTAAGAAGCAATTGCGACGGCCCATGGTGAATCGTGGAGGTTTCGTGTTTTCTTTTGACCAAAGATAAGGGATACGTTCATATTCGAGCATGGTTCCGTTTAGGGATAATTTCCCAGTTTCCTTGCAAGAATTTGCTTCTTCGCCGGTATCGATTGGCCCGGTATGTAGGGTCCCTGACTTCATATCGGATCATTCCGTCGCAGTATACGTAATAGGCTTTGTA
>Ga0210402_10006709_pt1 | contig 10158 bp, 15 predicted proteins | sample IncBWC7MmetaG_FD_161055 | JGI IMG/M metagenome (GOLD analysis project Ga0210402, IMG submission 161055) | Forest soil microbial communities from Barre Woods Harvard Forest LTER site, Petersham, Massachusetts, United States - Inc-BW-C-7-M | ecosystem: Environmental > Terrestrial > Soil >...
ATTGTATTGATGGGAGGATTAAATGACGCATGCACTCAATCTTACATTGCCGATCAAGCAAGACCCTGCGACATTGGAGAAACTCAAGGGGCTGGAGGCGATTTTCGCCACCCAGGTACAGCCGAAGATTGCAGAGGCGCTGAAGAAATCGAAATTGGTCCATTTCGCGCGTGTCGTCGTCATCGACAACAAATACATCCAGGTCATCACCGAATATGAAGGGCCGCACCAGGAATACACCGAGTTTTTCCGGCGGGAACTGACGCCGGTATTCGCGGCGATCTTCTCGCTCGCCGACAACATGCCTGACGTCAGCGACACCAACGCTTTCTGGGAATTTTCCAAGGCGCACAATTACCGCTCGCTCGGAACCGCTGTCGACGGATCGCTGGATTTCGAAGGCAAGCCGGCGGGCTGGCTGTTTTCGGCCTACGACCACAAGACGGTCGAACAGATACTCACCGCGCTCGACAAAAAGGCCTGACGGGATTTGCGACCCGGAGGCTAAAGGACCGATCGGGATGACCGATGGCCGATATTGACAACATCCAGGCGTTGGTCGTCCGCAGCTCGGCGAAGCCGCTCGTCAACGTGTTGCTGTTCCGCCTCACCGACGCCGGCGCGGCGCGGCAATTCGTGCGCGAATACGCTGCCAGGGTTCCGCGGGGGGCGGCGGGCGATGTCGCGAGCCGGCCGGAGTTTCATCTGCTGTTCTCCTGGAGCGGGCTGGAAAAGCTGCTGCGCGGGCATCCTGCGCTGGATGTCGCGCAGGGCAGGCGGGCTTTCGAGGTTTTCTTCGCCGATCCCACGCAGGCCCCCGGCAGTCTCGCCATGGCGCGGCAGCTCGGGTTTATCGGGGCAAGCGCGCCGGAACGCTGGTGGGACGGACGCTTCGCGGCTGATGACATCGATCTTGCCATCTATGCCGGCTTCGACACCGAGCAGAAGGCGCAGGCGCTGGCCGATTTGCGCGCCGCGGCGGCCCGCTTTGGCCTGACCGAGCTCGCCCTCCCGGCATTCCCGGACGGTGCGCTCGGCGGTAACCGCCCGGGCGACGGCCGGCTGCATTTCGGCTATCGCGACGGCATTACCGCGCCCGATATCGACTGGAACGAGAGCGGCCGGGCGAACGCGGTCGACCTTCGCGAAATCCTGGTCGGCTATCCCAGCGACGATTATCCGACCTCGCCGCAACGGCCCGGGCCGTGGCAGGATTTCGCGCGCGACGGCTCGCATGTCGCGCTCGCCTGGATCTACCAGGACGTTGCGACCTTCAACCAGTTCCTGCAGCAGAACAGCACGAAGGCGCCGCCAAATGTGCCGCGCGAGCTGGCGCAGGAATGGATCGCGGCAAAAATGCTGGGGCGCTGGCGCGATGGCTCGCCGCTGTCGAAATTTCCGGACGCGCCGCCGAACCCGCCGGAGCCGTCGAACGATTTCGGCTATGCCGGTGATCCCGATGGACTGAAATGTCCGATCACCGCCCATATCCGGGTTGCCGATGGGCGCGACCAGCCGCTGAAATTTGCCAACCAGGTCCGCTTTCCCAGGGGCGCGCCGCGGGTGATGCGGCGAGGCTTTTCCTACGGGCCGAAACTCGAAGGCCTCGCCGATGACGGCGTCGACCGCGGCCTCGTCGGCCTGTTCTGCTTCGCGCGGGTCAACGAGCAGTTCTATACCGTGCTGCGCTGGCTGCAGAAGACCGATTTCAGCGATGCCTTCAAGACCATTCCCGACGGGCTCGAGTCACAGGACGGCCTGTTTGGCAACCGCGGTTTTCCGGGCGCGAACAAGGAGTATCACATCCCCGCGGCGAACGGCTCGGCCATCAACCTGCAGCTTCCGGATTTCATCCGCTACAAGGGCGTGGCGGTGTTTTTCGCGCCCAGCATGAAGGCGCTCGAGGTCTTGTCCTCCGATTTCTGAGATCGGCGGACCGAGCCCGCGGCTCCAGCTCAACTCGATCTCATCACGCGTCCGACTAGAGAATGCCCTGGTCGGCGGCGCGGTCGCGCGCGGCCTGCCGCTCGCGAACCGTGGCGAGCTCGCGGCTGCAATCGAGGAATTCGGCCGAGCCGGCGCGCATGCCGAACTTCTCGCAGAAGCCTTTGGTCTCATCGGCGATGGTTTGGGTCAGCCGTGATTGCGCATCGGCGCGCATCGACGGCCCGGTGATGAAGACCGCATAGAGGCCACAGGCCAGCATCACGGCGATGAAGACCGCATAAGCGAGCGGGGAGCCCGGTCGTACGCTGGCAACGGGAGAGGCAGCTTTGGCTTCGGACATGGAAACAGCTCCTGAAAATTTCTTTGTGATCTGAATGTCGTTCCGGCTCGCCCCGGGAAAAACGGTAGGGGCGGCCGGCAATCGGTCTGAATCGAACGAACGCCGGGCAGGGTAATCGCTTGTCCCGACCAGCCAATGGAAAAGATTGCGTCAATCCGACACCGTCCATAAGGTCTGCTTGGCTGAGAGCCGGTGCCGCCGCGGAAGTGGGGCACCCGGGGGACGACGTTGGAGCAGGCAGAGATCGAGCGCCTTGTCGGCGGGCCGCCACGGCTTGCCCTCGACGATATCGTCAACCATCCGCGCTTGCCATTGGCGCGGAAGGCTTATCTCGACCGTTTTCTGGAAGTCTATAGCGGGGATCCGTTCCTGGTCCGCCTCCTGATCGAGTCGGCGCGCTTCGTCGTCTATCACATGGCGGTCGTGCTCGAAGCCTCGGAGGATCCGGCGCGGCCGGAAACCTGGGTTACCGTCGGCCGGCTGAAGCAGACGATTGCGATGTTTGGTCTGGCCAGCGACCGGCAGATCGATCACCTGATCCGCCGGCTCTGCTCGGTCGGCTTTCTCGAGTTGAACCCCGCACCCGGCGACCGGCGCCTGCGCATCGTCAAGCCGACCGAGGCGCTGAAGGCGCATGACCGGGATTGGCTTGCCGCGCATTTCACGCCGCTTCAGGTCCTGTATCCGGAGCACGATTACTCGCCGCTGATTGGGCGCGACCCGCATTTTCAAGTCCTGTTTCGCCGCCAGGCCATGGCCTTCGTGTCGCTGGGAGCCAAGCTGATCTATTTCTCACCTGACATGATGCTGTTCATGAACCGCGCCGCCGGTTTCCCCGTCATCGCCGCACTTCTGCAAGCCGCCATGGCGACGCCGGACGGCCTGCACGCCGCCATTCCCTACGAGGATGTCGGCGAACGCTTCGGCGTATCCCGCACCCATGTGCGGCAATTGCTGGTCGCGGCCGAGGAAGCGGGCCTGGTCAAGCTGCACGCGCGCGGCGGCCGCCGCGTGGAAATCCTGCCGAGGCTCTGGACCAGCCACGACCGCGGCATGTCCGCCGGCATGTACGGGCATGACATGATCTATCTGGCGACGGAGCGGGCGATGCGAAGGGCGGGGCAGGCCGCCTAGGCGCCGCATTTTCGGGCTAAAAATTTACAAGGGAGGAAAACAACAATGAAGAACAAAGCTCCAGACCACCAACCAGCCGGCCAGACCCGCCGTGACGTTCTGAAATCCGGTGCCGCCATCGCGGCGCTGGCAGCAGCCGGCTGGCCGGGACGTTCGCTCGCCGCGGATGGCGACCCCGAGATCGTCATGGACGGCCATGTGCACGTCGTGAACCGGATCTACTGGGAGGGGATCGATCCCTGGACGCCGCAGAAACAGGGCTGGGATTATGCGCGGGCACGCAGCGCCGGCATCAACTGCATCATCGATAACATCGGGCCCTATGGCTACTGGAACTACAATTACACGCCCAAGCAGGCCTTGCGGCTGATCGATACGCTGTGGCGGTTCTCGGAGGCCCACAGCGACAAGATGGCGATTGCGCTGAGCCCGGCCGATGCGCGCCGCATCGCAGGCTCTGGCCGGATGGCCGTCTTTATCGGCTGCGAGTCCGGCTTCGATCATGAAGGCGATGCTGATGTGCTCGATGCCTTCTATCGCCTCGGCCTGCGGTCGGTGCAGTTCGCGACCCAGACCGGCTTCAACGCCTTCTCCGACAGCGCGCTCGCCGCGATCCAGGGCGGGCAGAAGCCGGACCACTATAGCGGCATCAACGAGCACGGCCGCAAGCTGGTGGCGCAGATGAACCAGCTCGGCATACTGATCGACATCGCCCATGGCACCGAGCCGGTGCAGGCGCAGTTGAGCGAGGCGAGCAGGGCGCCGGTCGTTGCCAGTCACGAGACGGTAAAGGCTGTCTCTGGCGCGGGCCTGAGCGACGAGGTGATCAAGGCGCTGGCCGCCAAAGGCGGCCTGGTCGGCATTCACGGCGCCGCCGCCGTGGTCTCAAAACGCTACCGGCAATGGATGTCGCAAAACCCGGCCGGCGCCGCCAATGCCGGCAAGGCGGTGTTCGGCATGGTCGGCTATCAGCCTTCGTTCACGCGGGCCGCCGGCGACCATGGCGAGTTCATCGAGCGGATGGACAAGGAGTTCCGCGAGCGCTGGATGGCGCTCACGGAATGGAAGGAGGACGCCTCCGCCACCCCTTTCCTGCCTACGGCCGAGGAGTGGGCGGAGCATGTCGATTACGTCATCAAGCTTGTCGGCGCCGATCATGTCGCCATCGGGCTGGACATGGTCGCAGGCCGCAGCTCCGTGCCGGCCGACGCCAGCGGCTATGGCGATCTGATCGCGGCGCTGAAGAAGATCACGACGCCGGAAAACGTCCGCAAGATCGCGGGCGAGAACTGGATGCGCGTGCTCGGCCAGGCAAAGGCGGGGTGACAAATCGCGGCGGCGGGCCGCGGGTTGTGCTCTTGCGGCGGGATAAGAGAGATGGTCAGCTTGGCCTGCTGGAATCGAGCTGGGGAGCTGACCGCCATGAACCGTTTCTTCTTCGCCGCCGCGCTGCTGGCCGGATTTTGGAGTGCGCCTGCGCTGGCACAGGCCAGCCAGGTCGGGGACTGGACCATCGAGAAACGCTCGCAGGACAACCATTGCAATGCGAGCCGCGGCTACAAGGACAAGGACGATGAAAACCGCGACTACGTGATCGTGCTGTCCTATTCCGACAAGGCGATCGTGATCGTGCTGATCTATGACGGCTGGGAGTGGGACAAGGTCGGCGATATCCTCAAGGCCGACGTCGGCACCGACGACAAGGACATCATGAAGAAAGCCAAGTGGGAGGTCATGGACAAGACCGCCGTGCGCGGCATCTTCGAGTTCGATCAAACGATCCTGGACGCGCTGTCGAAGGCCAAACGCCTCACCATCGATTTCGAGGACGATGACGACGACAGCATCGAAGTGCAGATTCCCAAGGCCGGCGAAGCGCTGGGCGCGCTGAAGTTCTGCGAGGAGAACAAGAAGTAGGGCGGCCGAGCTTCGGAAATTGCACAGTTTCACTGGACCAAGCTGCGGCCGCTCTTGTGCTTGGCGGGCTTGGCATTCACCGGATCAGTGGGCGCCTGAACTGCCGGCTCCGTTGGAACTGGCGGCAGTAGCGTGAACGTCTGCTTTTCGCATTCGTCTATCATGACGGAGAGACGTTCCCCTTTGTACACGTCATTGTCAAAGAAGACCGAGTAATAGCGCGGAAGTCCATCCGGGGGCGGGTTGGCTTCTTTCAGGCAAACAAAGTATTGGCCTGGGCCATGGTCCGACTGTCGAACATCGGAAATTTGCTGTGGAGCAGCCAGCTTTGCTTCGGTGGCGGCTGCGTTGGCGCCCACGATAATGGCTTTTTGCGTTGGTGGCGATGCCGGCACATAGGCCAGCATGGGCGAACCGGGATCGCTCGAACATGCGGCCAGCACCAAAGTCAGCAGGACGGCGGCGCGACGCGTTATCATTCGATCCAACACTTCGCCTTCAGTCTCGCAAGCGGCCTGGCCTGCTCGAAGGTTGCTTCGCAGCTGAGTATGTCCGGTCTGAGACGGCGGCCCGGCAGGTCATCCCGATAGAAATATCCTGACGGCTTTGCATCCGGGAATCGGACGTCGATGCTACCGCACTTTGGCCCGGCCTCGTCCTTGATGAGCCTGATCGGCATGTCCACGATTCCAGGGCTGGTCTCTGCAACCCGTGCCCGTGATCGGCCGGCGGGGTGCCGGGGGCGCTGAAGTTCTGCTAGGAGAATAGGAAATAGGGGGCGCCGGCTCCAGACGTCTTCCCCGGTTTGAGACCTGCGCCGGCGGGGAGGCCTGTTCACAACATCGGCAAATGCCCCGCCTTCACCATGATTTGGACGTACAGCCGACCAACGCTTGCTGGGCAGGGCAGCGCCAATGACGACTCAGGTCCAAAAGACAGAACAGGAGTACGAGGTGCAGCTTCGCGCCCTCTTGCGCCTCGTCTCAGCCTGCACTTTGGGGCTTTGGTCTTTTTCGGCGGGCCTGCTGATCGGCAGCTTTTTTCTGTTTTGAATGGTGCCAGATGCCCGGCGCTCAGGTTCTGCAGCCCCGCAGGTGGCGCGGGTGCTCGAGCGCATCGGTTAGCCGCGCTGGCGCTGGCTGAGTGCAAAATTCAGGGGAATCCGTGGCCCCCGGGCCACATCTGCCGGGGACGGTGGGTGGTAAAACAAACTCGGGAGAGTTCTCCCATCCTCCGAATTGCACGGAGATGGAATCATGGAATCCAGATTTATCTATCGAAACGGGTCTGACGCCCGGTTTTACGATGCCTCCACCGGGGAAATGCGCGGTGGTCCTGACAAGGTGATCGTGTACGTCAACGGCGTCCTTTGCGCAATGGATCGAGAGGCACGGGTCGACATAGCGGTCTCACGGTGGAAGCTGGCGGAGATTGGCGTGGCCTGTTTCTGGGCAGCGCTTAAGGGTGGGGGCGCGTCCCTCCGCTCGCTTGACGCCGCGCCGCTTCCTGAACCGGCCTCGGAAGTGCTGCCCTCAACCCCGGCGGAAATCCCCGAACCCATACGTCAGGAGAGGTCCGAAACTCAGTGGGAGCGCCTTATTCGGGAAATGCGCGATCTATCTCGATAGCCAAGCGCCGATAATGCCGGTCGGATTTGGGCAAGGCCTTTGCAATTACTTCCACCGTGAACCCGCAAGGTTTCAGCGATGAGGCAGCCCGACGCGCGTCGTTCATGGCAACGCTATCCGTGATGTAAGGCTGCAGGCCTCTGCAGTGAGACTCAGGTGTGTTTAGTCACCGGTGTCTGCACGCGCGACCGAGTCACGCCCGCAGCCGTCGATCGCCTTCTTTTGGGCCCCATTAAGCAAGAAGCTGTCCGATAGGGCGCCAGCGTCAGGGCGATCCCGCCATGATTTATCAATCCGCGCTCGACGGCGATCTGCGCAACCTTGTCCGGATCATCTCGGCCTGCACGCTCGGCCTGTGGGGATTTGCGGCGGGTTTGCTGATTGGGACCTTTCTGTTTTCGTGATGGCTTCATCGGAGACAAGTGTGGCCAAGAAGACAACCAAGCCACCGGACAAGACAGCAGCCAAGCCACCGAAATCGGTTACCCGCGTGACGCCGCGGCCAAACAAGGAAACTCGAGCCGGCAGCGCTTCGGATCAATCTCAGCTCCATCTGCCAGACGGGATGCGTGACAAACTCGCCGAAGCGGCGATGGCAAATGGACGCTCGCTCACCGACGAGATCGTCCATCGTCTCGCCCAGTCCCTCGAACGTGACGAGGCGCAGAAGCTATCCGACCACTTCAAGGCGCAGGGCGATCGCCTTGCGAAGTTCGAGGGCGACGTCGCCGCCATTGTCGAGCAACTCAGGCGACGCGACGATTAACATTTGTGGGTATCGTGGCTTGGAAATTATATCACGTCGTGTGCGCTGCCGCTCCGCAGCTTCGGATTTGCCTGTAATTCCGCTCCAAACGAGAACACCTCGGCCTGCGTCAATGAGATCAGCGCGGCAGCCAAACTCTTTGGCGATTTCTTCGTCTGTTTTCCCTTGGCGAAGCGCCTCAACAGCTTCTTCTGCTGCGGCGACAAATAAGGCTTGCTGTCGCCAGACGGTCGTCGTCGCTGCCACACTGCTTTCTCCCGGTTCGAGCCAAGGACAAAGGAAAGCCGCCACCGGGACGAAGCGGTGACGGCTTCTTTCTCGCTCGTGACCTGCGAAACAAGCCTTTACCGCGCCGCCCCAACGCGATTGACGCCACCATTTGCGTTGCCACCGGCGTTATGACGGACCGCAGCGCGCGCCACCGGACGAGGGCTGAGCACGACGCCTGCCCGGGCAACGCAATGGGCGGGATAACCGACGTATTCGCAATACACGACCGCCTTGGCTGGCTCTGGATTGAGAGTGAGACCTGCAAGTCCCAACAGGACGCTAGTAGCAATCCCGGCTTCCGTCGCTGACTTGGTCGAAAGATGCTTCCTCGTATGCATGGCGACAACTCCTCTTCGCGCTTGCGGAACTGAAAGATGACGGGAACCGCCTCAGGTGCGGCTCTCGGAGGGGAACCTCGATACCCAGCCATGTAAACTCAAGAACGAAGTCAGGGATAGTTGTCCGGAAGCACAGTGTCCTGAGGTACGGTACGATAGCCGCGCGGCAAGTTGTCAGCGCGCGAAACTCTTTTCTGCAAAGCAGTTCCCTTCCCGTGCCTGCACCCGAAGACGCGGTGTTGACCTGACTGGATCAAGCCGCTCAGGCCGGTGACGGTCCTTCCGTTGATTTAAGTCAATCTTCTGCGGAGAGAGCGCCGCATCCTCCCGTGCGTGGAGAGTTTCTAGGGAGGTTACTGTCATGCTTCGCTATATTCTCGCTGCTTTTGCAGCAGTCGTTCTGTTCACCGCAACCTTGATCCCGGATGATGCCTATGCGCGCGGTGGTCGCGGCGGAGGTGGCGGCTTCCGTGGCGGGGGCGGCGGATTTCACGGGGGCGGCTACCGTGGCGGCGGCATGCGCGTCAGCGGCGGCTACCGTGGCGGCGGCTACCGCGGCGGCCCGCGCCCGACGCACCCCATCGCAGGTGTCCGCCCAGGCCGACCCGGTTATCCCGTAGCAGGTCGCCCCGGTCGTCCAATCGCCGGTTATCCCGGTTATGGTGGCGGGTATTACCGCCGAGGCTACGGTGCTGCGGCAGTGGGTGCAGCCGCTGCGGTCGGCGCCTACGGTGCCTATGGCTACTACGGCAACAATGGCTGCTACTACGACAACTATGGCCAGCAAATTTGTCCGCAACAATATCCGTACCAGTATTGATGCAGTGGCATTCAGGACGGCGGTCTGTTGCCGCCGTCCTCGCCTCGCTTCCAAAAGCGGACACTCGTCGTTGATGGCTTGCACCGCGTTCGCAGTGATGACGTGATGCGACGGAGAGACAGCCCGTGAACTTTCCGAAAGTGGATATTTTGCTGAGCTTCACGGAGCGCACCAACTCGACCTATGGTGGCGTCCGGAAGCTAGCCGCCTAATTGGAATGAGTTAATGAAGGATATCATTGCTCACTGGGCAAAGCTCCAAGCCAACGCGGCTAAGTGCGCGTGAAAAGGGGAGAGCGGGCCCGGATCGAGGTCGTACTTTCATGATGTTCGGTCGAGCGCTCATTGGGGTCTTTTTTGCGTGCCCGAAATGCACCTTGCTTTACCTCGCCGTGCAAGAGCGTCGCCGGGATAAGCTAACCGGGCGCTTTGACTGCACCGATTGCGGGGCGGCGATCCATGCTTGGTCTGGTGCGTATAATTATCCGATCTGGCGCATCATCGAGACGCCTGCCGACCTTTCAACAGCCACGGCGAGGGGAACGCTCGGATGAAGGATATCATTGCACGCTGGGAGAAGCTCAAAGCCGACGCGGACCAATGCGCGATGATCGCAAGCACATCGATAGACCCCGAAAAGCGCGACTTGTTTGCACTGCTTTCCGAAAAACTCGGTCTGCTTGTCTCGGCAGCGGAGCGGGTGATCACGGCCAGAGAGGGCGGCGGCAAGATCGGCTAGGTTACTACCAATGGCCAATCGTTGCTCATTGCTCGCCTCACGGTTCCGGCGGGTACTGGGGGGCGAAAACGGCTCCGACGCTGGGTTTTGGGGGGGGGCGAGCGTCGGAGCCGTCCCGCACATCGACGACCGCTCGTAGTGGGAGGAGCCAATGGGTCGTCGGTGGAATACAAGCGGGCGGTAGCATAGCGCAGCAACCTTTGATTTAGATCATGTCCGTCCCTAACTCGCGTTTTCGTGAAACAAAGCACGGATGTCCT
>Ga0210402_10006710_pt1 | contig 10158 bp, 6 predicted proteins | sample IncBWC7MmetaG_FD_161055 | JGI IMG/M metagenome (GOLD analysis project Ga0210402, IMG submission 161055) | Forest soil microbial communities from Barre Woods Harvard Forest LTER site, Petersham, Massachusetts, United States - Inc-BW-C-7-M | ecosystem: Environmental > Terrestrial > Soil >...
GGTGGGCTTTCGAAGCCACCCTGCTGCTTGAAGCCCAAAAGAATCACTTTGTAAACAGCACTGATCCTAAAGTTCTTTCAAGCAAAGAACCTGATGTCAAAACGATGAATGTTGAAGAAAAGGCCAAGGATCAATCTCCCCAGGACCCAGTAGTAAAGGCGTTGGGCATAAGAGGATTGGATTTAGCCGCAGGGCAGTTTCCGGATAAAGCAAAAGATTCGCAGACTCCATCAAAATATCAGGCTCAGGAGGGCGATCCACTCCGCACTCCTCTGTCTACTTCCTTCGCTATTTTAGGCGGAATGCTGGTTTTCTGGATTGCAATTGCCCTTCTGTTCCTGCGAATGCGAGACATTCAATAACTTCTGCCCATATATTTTGAGCAGATTGAAATAGAAAATGCGCTTACTTATTTAGGCCCTAAGCATGCTCACGTTCCCGTCTCAATCCTCGTCAGTGGTTGTCTCCGTTGGCGTCCAGTGCCACGTCGGCAAACAGCGCACTGAAAACCAGGACCGCGTCACCCGGTCCGAAACTCCATTCGGCGATCTCTTCGTCGTAGCAGACGGCATCGGCGGATATCAGGGGGGCGCGGAAGCCGCGCAGGTCACCGTAGACGGCTTCGTAAATTTCCTGAAGGCCAATGGCAATCTTACGTTGCCCGATGCTCTTCAGCAGGCCGTTCGCAGCGTGAACGCCGCTCTGAGAACGCGATCGGCTGCAAGGAATGACCAGCACGGGATGGGCTCGACCGTCGTTCTATGTGCGGTGAACGGCAACCAGGTGACCTACGCGCACGCAGGCGACAGCCGGGCTTATCTGCTGCGCGGCGGTCACCTGCAGCAGTTGACCCGCGATCACTCCGTGATGGAGCGCATGATTGCTCAGGGTCTTTTAACGCCCGCGCAGGCACGTGAACATCCCGATGCCAGCGTGCTCACCCGGGCGCTCGGGCAGTCGACTGATATTTCTCTCGACATCGCCGGGGTCACGATCCAGCCCAAAGATGCTCTCTTATTGTGCTCCGATGGCCTCTGGGGCTATGCGCGTCACGAGGAGATCGAGGCCGTTGCTGCCGCCGAAAGTCTATCGGCATCCGCTGTGGCATCCGCAATGTTGAACCTCGCTCTTGAGGGCGGAGGCGGCGACAACATAAGCATCCAATTTCTTCGCTTCCTACCTCTGGAACCGGCGAAGAAAACCGCCGCAACCATGCTTGGAATGCCCGCCAAATGGGGTCTGGCAGCGCTTGCCCTCGCCTCAGTTCTTGTGATCGCAATCATAGCGATGGCCACTTGGAACAATCAGCATCCGGTCAATCCGACAATTGCACCTGTTACTTCGGCGGCGAAACAAACTCCTCCGGTTGCTTCGAATACCCAACGGCCTGAGGCTCCACCCCCCGCGCAGACATCAAAACCCACGCCGCAGCAGCCTTCGCCCAACACTGCTACTAAAACGGTAAGTCAGAAGACGAAAGTCGCAATGATCCGAGTAGAAAATGGCTCAACAGGAGAATGGGCCCACGACTTTGGCAAACTGGCTTATCTCGAGCCTATAGAGCAAAGGACTAACGCCGTCTGCCTCAGTCTGGGAGGATCGGTCAGGATGCTCTACTATTCGTCTCAAAGTGCGCCAGTCGCAACGAAGGTTCAGCAGGACCTCAAACTTTCGGCGTCGCAAATGAAAGAGCTATCGGCAGATGTTCTCAGCCACTGCAGCTCCTATCAAATGGTCGCCATGCCTGCCGTGCCTTCAATCAGTGACGCAGGAAAAACCGCCCAGGAAAGTGCAGAAGAAAAAGCGCGTGAAGTCAAAGGCGCAATACAAAACACGATACCGCCGCTGCCAACGCCAACCTCGCCACAGTAAAGCCCCACTACCACTTCGTGCGCAGAACCATACCACTATGCTCGTCCTGCACCATGCCTATGGCGCCAGCTGGATCAATCAGCAGGGAACCGAAAGCCCGGTCATCAACCGGATCTGTCAGGGAAATGCGGCTGTCATGCCGTCGCGCGGCCGTCGACACAATCTCCAGTTTGCCGTCGTCGTCCACTCGGAACAGGCTGATCTGCTCCCAACTCTCCTTGTGCCGCACCTGATCCGAAGCGGCAGACGCAGCCGATCCATGATCTTCGGGATGCGTGAAATGCAAGACCGCGTAGTTTTCATCCGTGTCCCGCCGCTGAAGTTGAATGGTTACATTTCCCTTATCACCGGGAACATGAATAGACTCCGCTTTCCCCGACGCGTGGTCCACCTGAATCGACCCTTTCGACAGCGAACGCGCAGAACTTTCTTTCAATGCTTCGCCCGCCGGCCATACCAGCAAATCGCGGCTTTCATCGACTAAAGTAGCTTCCTTGTCCCGCAGCGCAGTCGCAGCGTCGAGATCATATTTCCACGGCTCGACCAGCTCGCCAGTCAATACAAACTTGTCTTCGGAGATGCGAAACCCCAAGCCTCGGACGGAGAAGTCAACCTTGCGATTGTCTTTCAGCCGAAGCGAGTAACGCGACTCGGCGACAACCATCGCCGGAATGTACTTCGTTCGCAACGTGTCTTCAAGCTCCTTCTGCGACTGCCGCAAAGCATGCAGAGCGGAGCTGCCGAGACTCATCGCAACCTGTGCGGCTTCCAGTGTGGCCAGCGCGGCGGTGCGCCCAAGTATGCCTCCTGGAACATTCACCGGAATCGTCATGGAAACAGGCATGGCAGCTTGCGTGCTCCAGCCAAGCGCGGCTCGCTCCAGCAGATTCAAATCAAGCTCGGCGCGGGCCTTTCCTGTAATCGTCGTCTGGCCGTCGCGAATCGCCTGCTCCAATGGCTCCAGAGAATCCAGATCGCGGAAATAGACCGTGAGCGGGATTGAAGGTAGCGACACTGGAGTGCCCTTTTCTAGGTCAATATGGCTTTCGATCGGGTTCAAAAAGACGGGTACATCTCCCATATGCATCTGTTCAAAACGGACGCTCTTGATACTGAGTTTTCTGGTAGAAGTGGCATGGCTCTGGACATCGAAGTGGACGCGGTCCGAACCGACATCCGCAAGGTCGATGCTATCAATCGCGACCGTAACCGGACTGTTCTGCGTGCTTACGGTCTGAAACGCCATCAGCGGCGCAACGGTGATCGCAAGAACCCCCACGACTTTCCCAACAGAAATCATGTTCATAATCCGCCTCATATATTTAGCGTGAATCAGCGTCGTAATCACGCATTATTCCGTGGCTCTCAGCAGAAGGCAGGACTTAACATTCTTTCTTGCGCAGACTTGCCTCTGCCCAACGCTATGCTTAGTTGGAGGTGTCTCTTACCGCTTGAATAAAGAACACCAGCGACGCGTGCGCGAGCTTTTTGACGCCGCCCTCGACCAGCCCGTCCATCTTCGCCGCGAGTTTCTTGACAGGGCCGTCAACGGCGACCGCCACCTCTTCGAGGCCGTCGAAAAACTCCTCAGAGCCAGCGAACGCAGCGCCGGGGTGCTCGATACTCCGATTCGGCAGCGTGCCATGGTAGACACGGACCCGCGCCGTCCCGGCTCGTCTGTCGGCGCATACAAGGTTTTACAAAGGCTGAGCGGCGGCGGAATGGGCATCGTCTACCAGGCCGTCCGCGCCGACGAGGTGTACCAGAGAATCTGCGCCGTCAAAGTCATCCGGCCCGAGCTCTGCTCCAACTGGCTGGTTGAGCGCTTCAAGCAGGAGCGCCGCATTCTCGGCAAGCTCGACCACATCAACATCGCACGCATCGTCGATGGCGGCTCCACGCAAGAAGGGCTTCTCTACTTCAGACGTGAGCGTGTCGACCATACGCTGCAAACAACCGGCTTGGTGCACGAAGCATATCTCAGACTCTTTGGCACGGATAATCCGCCGACACTCAACAATCGCGAGCACTTCTTCGCCGTCGCCGCCACGCAGATGCGCCGCATCCTCGTCGACCACGCCCGGCAGAACTGCGCGCAAAGCGGAAGGGCATCAAAATTCCGCTCGATGAGGCGTACCACGCTTCCAGCGGACGCGATGAAGACCTGATCGCGATTGATGACGCGCTGAACGAACTCGCCGAAGTCGATCCTGAAAGCTACAAAGTCGTTGAACTACGTTTCTTCGGTGGCTACACAGACAAAGAAACCGCACAGATCCTGGGTAAAAGCCTGGCAAAGGTCCGCAGAGACTGGGAGTTCGCGCGCTCCTGGCTCTACGCGAGACTCGACGAAACGTGAGACGAGATCTCCTATTTCTTGACGCGGCAAATATATTACGAAGCAGTTCTTGTTAGGTACAGCGAGGAAATGCGTGTGGATTCGAAGCGGCTCAGATTGTCCTGATTCTCCTTGCGTTTGACAGTGAAGCCGCTTCGGAGAAACGTCGATGGCTTGATGCGTGATAGCTGCCCGCGTGACGGTATCCGAAAATGGAGTCATCCTGCAAATCATTGATTTTAAAGTGGTGGCCAGAGACGGGATCGAACCGCCGACGCCGGCCTTTTCAGGGCCGCGCTCTACCACTGAGCTATCTGGCCTTGGGAGTTCCAAGGACGCCGCTCCCGTATCTGTGAGCAGCGTGTGAGGATGTCTGAGAAAGAGGAAGGCCAAAGCCTGAGCGGCTTCGCAGGCAACAACCTGACGTCAAACAACCTCATCTAGTATAGCAAAACTCACCAGGTCACGCGGACGCTTTGCCGCTGATATCCTGCCCCATCCGGAAAGACGACACGCAGGCTACCCAGACGCAGCGTGCTCTCCCCAGCCTGCGCCACAGAAGCGCCATCGGCGTGAATCGCAGAACGCACTCCGTTCACGCGCAGCGGCAAATCGTAAGCGCTGCCACCTTGCGCCTCAAGCTCCAGCGTAAGCGAATGCGCATCCGAGCTTTGACTCAAGACCTTCAACTGCGCAGTACGCGCACCCGCCAACGGCAGCTCGTGCGGAATGCCAACCTCAACCGCAGGCAATGGAATACGAAGCTCGCCTCCACGGCTTCCGGTCAACTGAACCAAGCCTCCTGTGACGCGAACAACGAGGACCGTACCCTCGCGCTTGAATGAGAGATCAGTCAGGCTCCCGCCCACAGGAACATGCCGCAACACCGCGTGGTCCCACTCCGCAGGCAGGTGCGGATCAACCGAAATGTTGTTATGCAAAGCATCGGTCGTAATCCCGAACAGCCCGCGAATCGCAGGCGTCAGCACCATCGCCGACGACCACAGCTGATGCGTGGTACTCCTCCCAAAAGGAGAGAAGTACGCGCCAGAAAGCAGCTCCGTCACCGCGCCAAGATCCTGCGTCCACGTAAGCACTGCATTCTGCATCAGGTGAGCATACGCAGACAGCGAGTGCCCAGTGCGGTACTCTGCAATCGAGGCCCAACCGGTGAACAGCGGCCACACCGATCCCTGGTGGTAGCTGATCGGATCATAGAAAGCCTCGTGCTCGCCCAGATCACGCAGTCCCCAATCGGTCGAAAACTCGTCCGATGCCCAGCGTTTGAACATATAGCCCGACTGCTTCAGCGCATAGTGCCCATCCCACCACGCAATCGATGGATAGATCGTCGCCGTCTTATCCAGTGATCCATCCGCATTGCGGCTGAAGGCATACATCGGCGCTGCATATTCCTGTTCAATCGTGCTCGCGACCTTCTGCGCGCGAGCCTCCGCGGCACTCGCGTCGTCAGTCTTGTTCATCAAACGGGCGAGCCGCGCAAAGGCCCCGCTAGCCTGCTGATCGAGCGCCGCCAGATAAATCTCCTGATGCGGCATTCCAGAAGGCCAGCTTTCCACCCAGCCCGTTCCCTGCGAATTGTCGTAGATGCCGTCGCCATCGGTATCATGCGTGCGCTCAAACTGCCACGCCTTCTCGACCACATCCCAATGCTGCTGCAAAAACTCTTTGTCGCCGCTCGCGCTGATGTAGTCCTCCATCGCCATCAGAAACAGCGGCGTCGAATCCGCAGCGGCATATTCATAAGGAAGCTTCGCCCAGTCCACCAGCTCCGCCGTCTGCGAATACTCGTGCATGATCTTGCCGTCATCGCGCTGCCGCTTGATCAGAAACTCCAGTGCCTGTCGGGTGAGCGCAAAATCTCCGTAGCCATTCACCGCAAACAGGGTATAGAGCGTGTCTCTGCCGAAGAACCACCCAAAACCGGGCCTGTTCGAATCACCCGAAGAATAGAATCCGGCAACCAGCCCAACCTCATCGCCATGACGAACCCGCAGCTGGTCGATAGAAATCTCGGCCCACCGCAACGCCTCGTTGAAACGTTGGTCGGGAGTATCCGCCACCAGCCGCTTATCGAAGAAGTGCGCGTAATAGTCAGCCGTCTTCGCATACAGCTGCGCGGCATTTTCATTCAGGCGCGCAAGCTGCGCAGCAAGCGCGGCGGGCTTAGCCGTTTCAGCATTGCTCCCCGCGGCCAGCAACAACGAAAAGTACTTTCCCGTATCACGCTTCGGGTCGAAATCAAGAATCAGCTGCGTGGGCCACACCTTGGGCCGCTCCTGATAAGGAGCAAGAATTCCCGGCTGCGTCCCAGGCATGCCAATCGCGCCTTGCAGATCGTCGGAATCCGTGTGCAGCAGGTAGTAACCGCTGCTTCCCTGCTTGATCCACTCCGGCGACGGTGCATTGTAGTTCGCCGCGGGCCACATTCGCTTCATTTCCGCTGTGAACGAAAACGTAAGCTTCAACGACCGCACGGAGTCGATCTCGAACAGAGCCACGACTCCCGCGCCGTTCGCATCGCACTGGGTTGCAAAAAGAGTCTCGCGAATAGTAAAGGCTGCGTGCGAATACGTAATCGTGGTGTGATCGGGTGCGACTTCGATCTCCGCTGCCTGTTCATTCACGTCGATAGGAACGTTGTAGTCCGCAAGTTCCGCGTCAATATGAAAATGGCTCAGGAGCTTGACCGGAAAAATCCACGCCTCAAAACTGCCATCTTGCTGGCCGACAAACGTACCGCACTCTCCGGCGACGGTAAAAGGCTTCAGTGCCTCCGCATGTTGTCGAATCGTGAGATCGCTCGAAGCCAGAGGGAACTGCGGCACAGGTTGAAGCGAATGCTGCGCGAATCCCGTCGCAGCCGCAGTCACAGAAAAGATCAGTCCCGTCAGACCCAGCCGATACCATACACTTGTCGCACGCTGCTTTTGCATCTCTTCGCACCCAAGAGGACTATCCTAATGTCTCGTGCCCACTATCGTCAGCTATTCGTGTTTTCATGGCTGCTGGTTTCGGTCTCGTCTCTGCGCGCACAGGCCGCGCAGTCCGTCCGTGAAATCAACGCGGAAACACGCACAGTACGCGCCTTTGAAGAAGCACGAAAGCAGGGTCCGGTCGCCTTGAGGGCCTTTTTCTACCAGATGCCAAAGGGTGCCGACCTGCACGTCCACCTCTCCGGAGCAGTCTACGCCGAGTCCTTCATCCGCGCTGCAGGAGAAGACGGCCTCTGCGTCGATACCGCGCTCCTCGCCTTCACCAAGCCGCCGGCAGCGCCGGACAGCAACGGGCCGCCATGCAAACAGGGCGAAGAGCCCGCAGTCAGTGTCCCCAAAGAGCAGAAACTGTACGACGCGCTCATCGATTCATTTTCCATGCGGACCTTCGTTCCAAAAACTGGAGAATCCGGACACGATCACTTTTTCAACACCTTCGACAAATTCGGAAGCACTAACAAGCGTCATGTCAGCGAATGGGTGGATGAAGTCGCAACCCGCGCCGCCTCCCAGAATGAGCAATATCTTGAGTTGATGGAAACACCAGACTTCAAGCCAGCTGCCGGTCTGGCGATCGAGGCAGGCTTCCACTCGAACTTCGCCGAATATCGCGACATATTGCTGGCGCATGGCTTCCGCAATTCTGTCCCCGTCATCAGCGACTACTTCGACCAGATCGAAGCCGCGCGTCGCGAGCGTGAACACTGCGGTCAGACGAACGCTACTCCAGCATGCGGCGTCGAAGTCCGTTTTATCTATCAGGTGTTGCGCGGTCTGCCGAAAGAAGTGGTCTTCGCGCAGATCCTTCTCGGCTTTGAAATGGCCTCAGCCGATCCGCGGGTCGTGGGGCTCAACCTGGTCCAGCCGGAAGACTGCTACGTCTGCATGACCGACTACCGCCTGCACATGCAGATGATCGACGCCCTGCACGCGCTCTATCCCAAAGTTCACATATCTCTTCATGCAGGCGAGCTCGAACCGGGTATGGTGCCGCCCGAAGGCCTCACCTTCCATATTCGCTCCGCCATCGAGCAGGGCCACGCCGAGCGCATCGGACACGGCGTCGACGTGATGTATGAAGACGAGCCTTACGACCTTTTGAAGGAGACGGCAGCAAAACACGTCATGGTGGAAGTCAATCTCACCAGCAACGACGTCATCCTCAACATCAAGGGAGACAGCCATCCCTTCATGCTCTACCGCAAGTACGGTGTGCCCGTCGCTCTCTCCACCGACGACGAAGGCGTCTCCCGCATCGACCTCACGCACGAATATGTGCGCGCGGCAGTTGCATATCCACTGACATACCGCGACTTCAAGCAGATGGTCCGCACCGGTATCGAGCACAGTTTCCTTCCCGGCGACAGCCTATGGCAATCATCTACTCCGGAAAAGCTCGATCAACCCGTAGCGCAATGCCGCGGCCAGCTTGGAAGCGACACGCCCAGCGGCGCGTGTGCAACTCTGGTTCACTCCAGCGAAAAAGCGCACCAGCAGTGGGAGCTTGAACACAGGTTTCACATCTTTGAGGCAAACTTTTAGAACGTGAGAATCGTTCTTTCGACCTTCGGCACATTTGGCGATGTAAATCCGCTCATCGCGCTTGCTCTCGAATTGAAGCGGCGCGGCTATCGCCCCGCGCTGGCAGTCCCCGCGATGTTCCGCGCGAAAATCGAACCGCTGGACCTCGACTTCTTTTCCGTCCGCCCCAACCAGGACCAGACCGACAAGCGTCTCGTCGCCCTGATCTATGACAAGAAGAAAGGAACCGAATACGGCCTACGCGAGTTCCTTTTCCCCGCGCTGCGCCAGAGTTACGACGATCTGCTCGCCGCCATCGAAGCCGATGGCGGGGCCGACTTGCTCATGACCGGCGAACTCGCCTACGCCGGTCCCATCGTCGCCGAAAAGACAGGAATCCCGTGGGCCTCCTATGTACTCGCCCCATTTTCGTTTTTCTCAGGCTACGACCCGCCAGTTCTGCCGCCGTATCCGACACTCGCCAAAGCACAAATTGTTGTCCCGAAAATCGGCCATGCCGTCGCCCGATTCGCCCGCTATGTCACGCGCCGCTGGCCTGAACCGGTTTACGAGCTCCGACGCGAATTGGGTCTCGATCGCGGAGAAGACCCGATCTTCGACGCCAAGCACTCCGAGAAGCTGGTCCTCGCTCTCTTTTCGCGCATGCTAGGCGACCCCCAGCCCGATTGGCCAGAAAACACCCTCATCACCGGCTTCGTCTTCTACGACGGCGATGCGGGAAAATCCGACCTGCCTCCGGAGCTCGAAGCCTTTCTTGCCGCGGGCCCTCCGCCAGTAGTCTTCACCCTCGGCTCAGCAGCCGTCCTCGATGCGGGCGACTTCTACGAACAAAGCGCCGAAGCGACGCGCCTGCTAAACACACGCGCAGTCCTCCTCGTCGGCAACGACCCGGAAAACATCCCGCGCAAACCAGTCCCAGACAACATCTGCATCGCGAAATACGCGCCCTACTCGAAGCTCTTCCCCAGTGCCTCGGTCATCGTGCATCAAGGCGGAGTAGGAACAACCGCCCAGGCCCTGCGCGCCGGCAGGCCGATGGTCGTCATGCCCTACAGCCATGACCAGCCCGACAACGCGCGCCGCGTTCGCCGTCTCGGCGTGGCGAAAGTAGTACAGCGCAAGAACTACACCGCCGAGCGCGCGGCGCGCATGATCACCGGTCTCCTGACCAATCCACGCTATGCCGAGCGCGCCCTAGAAGTGCAGCGCGAAATGGCATCAGAAAACGGCCTTAAAACGGCCTGTGATGCACTGGAAATGCTCTTAGCTCGCTAACAAATGCGCTGAAAGGGCGTCCAAAACACAGAAGGCAGGCCCGTGAGCCCGCCTTTTGTGGTCAAACTGTACTCTCTGCGTCTTAGAGCGGCTGAACGTCCGCAGATTGCCAGC
>Ga0210402_10006711_pt1 | contig 10157 bp, 11 predicted proteins | sample IncBWC7MmetaG_FD_161055 | JGI IMG/M metagenome (GOLD analysis project Ga0210402, IMG submission 161055) | Forest soil microbial communities from Barre Woods Harvard Forest LTER site, Petersham, Massachusetts, United States - Inc-BW-C-7-M | ecosystem: Environmental > Terrestrial > Soil >...
CGAATCGGGGATGTTTTACATCTACGACCGGGCTCGGCAGACGTTCTTCATGGTGGATCTGGCTGAAGCCGGGCGGTACGGCGGGTATCGGCTCGAGGAGTTTGAGCAGATGGCGCAAACCTTTGGCCTGAAGGCACTTGCGCAGAACCCCCGAACGCTCGCCGGGACGCATTGAAACGACTTTTGAAAATCGAAGGCGTTTCAGTGTATAGACGAACAGGGGGAGAAAAACAGCCATGGACCACCGGCTACCAGCGACACGCGAAATGGCCCAGGAGTTCAGCGAGTTGTTTGTGAACCGGCGGGCCTACACCATTCAATCCATGCGGCCGCACCCGGAAAGCGGCCGCCACTACTACTACCGGCCGAAACCGCGGGATGGCGGAGAGCCGGTGGCGCTCACCATCGAAACCGTTCGGCGGCACTTGGCTGGGGAGTTGACGATCGGCATCTACGCCATCAACCCGGCTACGCAGAGGTGCAAATGGATGGCTATTGACGCCGACTACAAAACGGCGCTCGAAGACCTCATCAAGGTGCAACGTCAGTTGCAGGATGACGGGATCGAGGCCGCGCTGGAAAAGTCGAGACGCGGCGGGCACCTCTGGATCTTCTTCGAAACCCCAGTTCTGGCGCGCGAGGCGCGCATCTACATCTACCACGTGGCGGGCAAGCTCGATGTCCAGGTCAAGGGAGTTGGGCTGGCTGATGGGATCGAGATCTTCCCGAAGCAGGACGAGTTGAGGCGGGAGGAGTTCGGCAACGCGATCCGCGGCCCCATGGGGGTTCATTGGGGAGCGCGGGAGAGCCGGGGCTGGCGGTATTGGTTCTACGGCGCCGACTACAAGCTGGAGGATCAACTCGCGTACCTGAACCGGATCGAGAAAGTGAAGCAAGAGCACCTGCAGCGCATGATTGCTGGAAAGGTGATCCCGCAGGAATTCGCTCAGCACGCGCGCCGAACAGAATGTCCAAAGTATTTCCAGTCGAAGCCAGGCGAGTTCCGAATTCTGGAATTCGTCGAGGTTAGGCGGCAAGCCGGCCGGAACTGGGTGACTCGTTGCCCGTCGTGCACCGCGCAAGGGAACGACAGGAGCGGAGATAACCTGGCGATCTCGGTCGAGGAGCCTCGGAAGTACTGCTGCTGGGCGGGTTGCACGAAAGAGATGATTCGCGCGGCACTGGGCCGGCCGATCTCCAACCGGAGGCTGGCGTGACCGGCAAGGGCTCGATCTTCCCCAACGCAGTTGCCGCGGAGCGCTGGATCTCAAATCGAAAAGGAAGGAGTGTCAAAGATGCCGAATTCGGAACAATCGGAAGGGAGAGACAACGGAGCCAGGCCACCGAGCCTCGCAGCCCGTGGTGAACGGCGCCGGATCGAGCGACGGCTGCAAGAGGCAGGAATCCTCTGCCAGCCCGAAGTGTCGCTCCAGTATCAGACGTTGGCAAAACGCTCAGTGCTTCGTGGTGTGGAGTCCGGCGGGGCGGTCAAGGAAATCGGGCGCTACGTTACGTTCTGCGACGAGAGGGGTGAGCGTCTGGCCTGGCTGCAGCCGATCGACTCGGTCGGAGTGAATGGCCGCCACGCGGTGGTGATTGCGCTCGGGCTGGTGAGCGTGGAAGTTTTCCGCGTGAGAAACACCTATGACGTGTTGATTGCTAAGTACGATGTGTCGCAACCGGCGGAGGGTCAACGCGGCCGGATCGAAGCCAGAGTGCTCTTTCGTGGCCGCCAGGGACATTTGCCGTTGGATCTGACCGGTGAGGAGAAAGGGATGGCGGGTCAGATCGTTCCCGAATTCTTCAACAGGGCTGCGGAACGCGTCGAGATCCCGCCGGAGTTCGTGGGTGTACTAAAAGCCGCCGTGCGTGGAGCGGCCTGTGTGGGATGCACCCATCAGCACTATCTGACGGCTCCAAAGGCGGCGCAGAAGACCGATGCTGTCACTCCGGTGGCGACCGGCGAACCGGGGGCTAGCGTGGATGCGGTGGCGGTTTGAAAGGTCACGGTTGTGAAAGGGTGTTCGAAACGGGGCGTGCAATGGAACGACTGAAGAATACAGGTTTGGTACTCTGCCTGTTCATTGTGCTGCTGGTGATCTTCAGCAGCTACTTCCGGGCAAATGAAGTGGGCACGTTCTTCGGCGCACTCGCCGGGACACCACTTCTGGTTCATGTCTTTAACCGCGTGGCACCGAGCCGGAGTAAGCCAGGGTCCGAAAGGGCCACGACGTCGCTCGTCGCGCACGCCGAGCCGATGCCGCGGCCGACCGAGCAAGTAGTCGTCCTTCGAATGGAGGGGCCGATTGGACGTCCATGAACAGTGACGCTGGAGGCGTTGCTTGTTCGTTTCGCGTCACGCCAGCGCATCAGCGAACCAGAGCGGGCCGTAGACACTTTCAGCGAGATCCGGGGGAAGAAGAGTCGCCCTGTGGACTGGCACGGAAACAAATTGTGCTCAAACATGACCCAAATGCGTGGGAAGAGGGCTTCAGCGCCGGAGAGGGTAGAGTACGAATTCCGCTCCGGTGCCCGTATCCCGCAGGGACTACCCAGGCCTGGTCATGGCACAGCGGCCATGTCGAAGGCGATGCCAAGCGCCAGCGCTACAGCTACAGCCGCGGCGCACTTTCCAATGGACCGTCATCGCGCGGTCCCATCATCGTGTAGCAGGGGCAATAGGTGACCTATGCGAGTCGGAACCAAGAGCGTTCTCTTCGGAGCGCACTGCTTCTTTATCCATCCAATCTTCGTTGCTTTTGGCTGGTGGGCCCTCGGACAGTTTCCCTGGGATCCGCGGCTTTGGGCGGCGTTCTTTCTTCATGATTTGGGCTACTTATTCAGTCCTAACATGGACGGGCCGGAGGGCGAAGAACACGTCCATCTCGGAGCGAAGATCATGGGTTTGCTTTTTGGCGATTGGTGGGCCGACTTCACCCTTCGACATTCGCGCTACTGGGCTAAGAGGAACGGCGTGAGCGTTTCAAAGCTCTGTTACGCCGACAAACTCGCGTTCGCGATGACGCCCGGCTGGCTATACCTTCCTATGGCCCGAGCGACGGGAGAGCTTGCCGAGTACATGGCGAAGTCGCGAGATCGGCAGGCCGGCTGTGCGGCATTCACGGGGACTGAACGCATCCAACTTGAATCGGGTCACCCCGCGCAATGGCTTGAGGGGCTGCAGAGCTACACAAGGCGTTGGGTCGAGGAGCACCAGGGCGGCGGACCTGACACATGGACCGTCGTGGCTAACAGCAACGCAGCAGGATGACGGTGGAATCGACCTTGCGAGGAAATCCTGGTGGCGGTTCGGCGAGTGTCCTCGGTGGATGCTGACGATTAGCAAGCCAACCGGCACCTCCTTCTGAGTGCCGGCACGCCCTGGTTGAGCGCCTTTGTTCTACACTACGCAGCAAGGAGTAATCCTGGTGCGTCTTCATGGAATCGAGTCAGATCTACTGGCGTTTGCTGCTCCGGAAGCCGGTGTCTGCGGCTGGGGAATCGCTGCTTTCAAAGCCTGCCAGAATTCCCCCGGCACTTCAAACGGCTCCTTGAGCCTCCGTTTTGTTTCCCACCGGGTCGTCCAGCCGTGACGCTTGGCGAGTTCCCGGATCAGCCGTTCCAGATGCGGAGTGAGGTGTCGCAGCAGATGGTCCTCCATCGTTCCAAACAGCGCCCTACTTTGTGGGCCATCCTGCGCGGCCAGGGCACGCAGTTGCTGCAGAAACGGCCCCACCATGTCTTGTGAGCGCAGGCGGTACGCGAGGATCGGATTCGTACCGGCAACCAAATTTACCGACTCCTCGTACCTTTTGGTCAGGCCCTCATCCCGAGGGAATAGCGCGCCAAAGACCACCTTCAGAGGCGCCTGCGCGTCGGCGGGCATACCTAACTTCGAGGTCATGGCTTCGAGGGCCTTGGGGATCGCCAGGAGCCGATGTCGCACCTCTAACAGGTCGGCCAGCGCCCGCCCGATCGCCTTTCGTTCATCCCGGCGGAAGACAAACCACTGGCCACATTGATTCAGGCCCCAGCCGAGCGCGACCCCGCCGAGCCCGAGCCACTCTTTGTTCAGTTCCATGCGCCTCCCCTCTTGAGAGTATCGCCTTTGCACGAGAAGTCATGTTCAGATAGAGTTCGGCGCCGGACCGATCCTGGCGCTGGATTTTGGATGATTGGGTTACTACGATTGAAGTGAGCCATGGGTCCGATCAATCTGCGAGTCCGATACCGCCCTATCAAAATCGGCTGGTGTGTCCAGGAAAACAACCTGGAGGAATACCGCAAGGCGCTGCGTCTGACGCACACGCTTTGGGGTGGTCGGTTCAATCCGATCATCCCTCTTGGCGATCCCGAGCTTGCCCGCATGTTGGTGAAGACGTTTCGCGTGGACTGCCTGTACTGCATGGGTCAGTCGACCGCGGGTGAGGCACTCCTCCTGGAATTCAAGCACCTCTTATGGCCCAGTTTCCACAAAGAGTTGTTCATCCAGGGGTCAGTAGGTCCGATGGCCACTTTCCTAGATGCCTCTCATCCGTTACGGCACTTTTACGACGCCTACGTTCGAGACCGCGAAAAGCCAAGCGAGCGCGGCCTGCTATTCCGATGGGAGCCTACGGACCGGTTGGCGGATGTGTTTCTCGCGACGTTCGGCGCATATCCCCCCAAAGACGAGATCGGCCTGGACTACGATGGTTTTTTCCGGGAGTACGTGGCGGCACAGGTGATCGAGATCAAGGAGACTGCCGTGCTCCCACCCGTAGAGTCCCCGGAGGTGACGCCCTCACGGCTCACGGCGTTCGATCTACGTCCCGACCTCTTCACTTGGGGACGGGATACTCCCGGCCTCTATTACGGCGAAAGCGGGGATTTTGTGGACCTGGTGAACTTCTGGAATCTCCGCGCGAGCGGGATCGGAGTCCTTTTCTACGATGCCGCTACTCACGAGCGTCTTCACGCGATGAACGATCGCCACCTTGCTGCGCTGCGGGCGCGGCCGAAGGATCCTCGGCTGTTGCGGAATGATATCGCCATCTGGAATAGATCTTACGACGTTGAAATCGACCTCTCCCCTTTCGGCGCGAATCTCATGCGCAGCGCTGTGTCCCCCACCAGTTGGAACGGCCTCAACATCAAGCCGCCGGTCATGGGATTCGAGGAGCAGTCGGTGCTTGGCACCGTGTCGGAAAACGGCGGAGTGAGAGCGAGCTTCGAGCTCCCGGCCAAACCGTTTTATGACGACGTAACGCTTCACACCCAAAACGTCGTGGTCTCGGTCCATCCCTTGGTCACTACTGAGAACGTGGTCTTGAAGCCACCGTTTTTTCCCCGCCTCAACGAGTACTATGGCCGGGAGGCGCACTTCGAATATGACAAAGTTCGCTCCGAGCGCGAGGGCATCGGTATCATTACCGGCGTCACCCAGAGCGATCTCACGATCCGCGCGTTGGATGTGCGCTCGTTAGTGAAGAGGGTGTTTGGGGCCTGCGGGATTTCAGCGAAGCCAAGCCCTGCGGGCCTCGTGGGCCTTCGCCTCATCGAGCAAATGGGGGGCCTGCAGGGTTGCCGGGTGTTCAAGATCGCAGGCGTCAGGGAGTTGATCCAGAAGTATTCGCCGAACAAATCCTTCACCCGCGGCGGTGCCGTCACCATCATCGGGCGAGTCGATCCCGCATCCGGAAGGCCGCAGTTCTCGGAGTATGAATCCTCTACATCGAAGGGCAAAAGGTGAAGCCCGATGGCGCATTCAGTTATCTTCTGCAGCGGGGAGTTTTTCGAGCGGGTCTGCGCCTCCTCTGTCCTAATTGCGAATTGGAGAGCTGGATTCATCTGGACGAGATCCGAACGGTCAGCCGACGCGAGTATTGCGGCAGGGATTTTAACATCACAGGGCAGCTTAAGGACAGAGATTGGGCATTTCGCCGCTCCGGGCTCTTCGGGAAGGATGATCATCAGGGAGGCGGCATTCCAGTGGCTCTGACACTGCAGCAATTGCAGACCGCCTTGCATTCGCACGTCCTCGCGTATACAACCGGAACCGAGCTGGAGCCTGGCGGCGCAGCCATACAAAAGTGCGAGACGGACTTCGTGCTCCTGGCAGAGTCTCTTCCCGAACGAACGCTCCAGGTTGCTATCGGCGAGTGCAAGGGAAGCCTGCCTATCACGGAGGACGACGTGCGGAACCTGGCCCTGGTGGCGGATGCTCTCACGGCAGGCGGCGATTGTGAGGCATTCGTGGTGTTCGCGAAAACCACCCAGTTCACGGCCGAGGAAGTGGAGCGCTGCAAGGCAGCCCAGGGGAAGTACGAACGGCGCGTGATCCTTCTATCCAATCGGGAGCTGGAGCCGTATTTCATGTATGAGCGGGCCGATAAGCAATTCGAGATTCACAGCGTCGCTGTCACGCTCGAAGACATGGTGCGGGCCACGGAAAACATCTACTTCGATCCGAAGCCAAAAGCGCAACCGGCGGGCCCGAACAGGCCGGTAGTTTCACCTCCTGCCGCCATGGATAACTGACTACGGCATCAGCGCGTGTCGTGGCGTACGTAGATCCGCCGATTCGGGCTGCGACGAGGGTTCGGATCACTCCGTTGAAGACGCAGCGCAAGTGGTTAAATCCACAACACCGGTCCCCCCGCGTCTTCATCGATTTTGGCGAGCTGCAGGCCCAGAGGACTCCCTATAAGTCGCCCAGCGTTTTACCGATCGAGGTCCGGATGAGTCTACCGTCACGGCCTACTCGGAGATTCCGGCCCAGGAGGGATCGTCATCCCAGTTCCCGTCTCGCGGACGACTGCATTATATATGACTTTCTGCGAATCACCTGCCGTGAATGGCCATTTGCACGAACGACCAAGTCCTTAAAGGCCATAGCAGCGCGTACTAATGCAAGACAAATCGACATCGGAAAGCAGCCACGGCGGCAAGCCTGCTCGTGGCTGTTTCCGCTTTTTGGGAGGTCACATGGGAGATCGGGCATACGCACAGGTCCTCTGCCGCGCCTAGGACGTGGCCGCGTTCGAGGAACTGGGCTTTGGGGAACAGGAGTATTGGAAGGGGCTACCGGAGGGAGTGTCGTTCCTGGTCGATGAGGAAGCGAATTACGGCAACTCCTCTTCCCTGCGAGAGCTGGCGGAGAAAGGGTACGTCTTCATCGCCCAACACGATGCGGGAGGCGACTATGACGCAGGCAGGCTTGTGAGCGATGGGAAAACTTTTCGAGAAGTCGATGCCATGGTGCACGAACCGCGACCTTGCGTAGCGGTAGACGCCAATGGGTTCGTCGACAAGAAGCAACTGCTGGCGGTGCGGAAGTATTGGCGCGCCGTCGCGCGAGCGAAGCAGAAGCTGGGCTTCGCACAGGAAGAGATGTAGGTGACGCTGCCGATTGCGATATCGAAACCCGCGGGGGCAACGGCGTAGTAGGCAACGACAAAAAAAGGCACCCGGACCCATGCGAAGTCGGGTTCGCCGTGTGAGACCAAGCGGTCGAACACGGGTCTCAAGCCCGGCGTCGGCCGCTTCGTGTTTTTCAGGAGAGCCACATGCGGAGGTTGAAAACGAAACAGTACGAGGCTTGGCGCTGCCGCCGTGAACAGTACCTTCGAGAATCGGGGCGCCACGTTGACTTGATCAGGGAAGGTTATGCGTCTGCAGACGATGCCACGAACTGGACCGTGGTCATCGGAGGGCGCGGTCGTGGACCTTTGCAGCGTGAGCTAGGGACAAGACTGTTCCAGGTGAAGCCGAGCCTCGATCATCGGGCGCGGTGCAAAGAAAGCAGCGTACCGGCATCGCGCGACCAGTGTGCCGGGGGGCCGCGATAGGGGAGGAACGCGTGAAGACAATTCTGCAAATAATCGAAGAGGCAGGCGGATTGCCAAAGGCGGAGTGTATTTCGATTGACAACGAGCCGTGGATGCGGCTCGTGATTGAAGTCCTGCCGGAGCGTGGGCCGGATGGGCACGTCGTCGTGTCCGTGGCGCACTACGGAGAGCAGAATTCGGACCCGATGCGCGACCCCGAAATGTGGTTCGAAGTGGTGAATGAAGAGGGCGGGCAACCGGAGTTCTGGCCGTTCTACTTCCGTAACGATTATGCGGCCGTGGAACAGTGGAGCCGACGACGCGACGAGGCCGGGAACTTGCTGTGTCTGCCGAGACGGACGCGAGACCTCGAACAGTTCGCGGAGATGTGGGACCGGAATCTGCGGGCACAAGGTTTCCTGGAAGCGTTCCGGCGGCGAAAGTGCGGCCAGACTGAGTCGTTTGAAAGCAGTAGAGAGGGAGGTGAGATCCATGGTTAACGAGATCCTTCAGTGCGATTTCTGTTCAATGCCGGGCCCGGTATGGCGGTACCCAGCCCGGAGCTTCGTCACTTACTCCGCGCCGAATGTCGCCGGCGAAAGTGTCGGGGATTGGGCTGCGTGCGACCTGTGCCACTTGCTGATCGAGGCTGATGACCGGAGCGGGCTCGCGCAACGCTCCCTGGATGAGCTGATTCTGAAGCACCCGGAAGCGATCGCGGCGGCAGCCGTTCTGTATGAGGATCTGGCGGAGCTGCACCAACAGTTCTTTGCACACCGGAGCGGAGGGGCGGTGCCCATCACCGCGACCGCTGCGTGAAGGTGATGAATACGGGAGGCGAGAAATGTCACCAATGATTCGGCCGATGGAACAGTTTGTCAAGACGCTGCTGGCGGCACGCCGGGTTTCAACGCCGTTGGTTGCGATAAGGACTGCGGACCCCGCACTGACGGTGGCGCGGGTTGAAGAAGCAGTGGGAAAAGATGCGGCGATCGTGCAATGGGACATCGTGCGTGGGCTTGTGCGGGTGAATGACGCCGGCGCGAAGGAGATCGGGAAGGTGCTCGGCGAACGGGACTCGGCCAGCGTCGGCCCGGTCGATGCACTCGTGGCTGCCTGCCAGTTCGGTGAAGACGCCGTACTGGTGTTTGCCAACGCACAGCGCTTTTGGAACGATCCCCAAGTGGCGCAGGCGATTTGGAATTTGCGAGACGTCTTCAAGGCAAACGGCAGGACGTTGATACTTCTGACGACGCCCGGTGCGGTTCTCCCGGATGAACTCACTCAGGATGTGCTTGTGCTCGACGAACCGCTGCCGGCGGTTGAGGACCTGACCCGCATTATCGAGGAAACGATGGCCGCGGCGGAGGTTCCGGAACTCGAGACAGACGCCAGCGGAAACGCCGTTGATGCACTGCTCGGCCTGGCCGCGTTCCCGGCGGAGCAGGTGCTGGCAATGTCGCTGTCGAAGACGGGGCTTGATCTGGAACAGCTCTGGGAACGAAAGCGGCAAGTGATCGAGCAAGCACCGGGTCTCAGCGTGTGGCGGGGCGGCGAATCGTTCGACGACATCGGAGGGTGTGGGAATATCAAGCGCTTCCTCACGGCGGTCATCGAGGGCGAAGAGGCTCCGCGAGGCATCGTCTTTCTCGATGAGATCGAGAAGGCCTTCGCCGGAACCGGTACGGACTTGTCCGGCGTGAAGACCGAACTTACCGGCACGGTCTTGGCCTGGATGCAGGACCGAAATGCTGACGGGTGCATTCTGATTGGGCCGCCCGGTGCAGCGAAAAGTCTTGTGGCCAAAGCCACCGGAAACACGGCTCGAATCCCGACGATCGCCTTCGATCTGGGCGCCATGCAAAACGCCCTCGTCGGAGCGTCGGGGGAACGTCTCCGGGCAGCGTTGAAGGTCGTGGATGCCGTGACGAACGGGCGCAGCCTTTGGATTGCGACGTGCAACTCGATCGGCACGCTGCCGCCTGAACTGCGGCGGCGGTTTACGCTTGGCACTTTCTTCTTCGATCTCCCGTCGCCAGAGGAACGGGCTGCGATCTGGAAGATCTATGTGGCCAAGTACGGGGTTTCCGGCGAGTTACCGGACGACGACGGGTGGACCGGGGCGGAGATCAAGGAATGTTGTCGGAAGGCGTACCGGCTAAAGCTGACGCTGAAGGAATCAGCAGAATACCTTGTCCCGGTATCCCGTTCGGCGGCGGACCAGATCAAGGCGCTGAGGCAACAGGCCTCCGGGAAGTTCATCAGCGCGTCTTACCCTGGCGTATACCAGTTCCAGGAGTCCGCACCGGCGCCGCGCGCGGGACGTGCGTTTCGGGGCTTGGAGAGTTA
>Ga0210402_10006712_pt1 | contig 10157 bp, 6 predicted proteins | sample IncBWC7MmetaG_FD_161055 | JGI IMG/M metagenome (GOLD analysis project Ga0210402, IMG submission 161055) | Forest soil microbial communities from Barre Woods Harvard Forest LTER site, Petersham, Massachusetts, United States - Inc-BW-C-7-M | ecosystem: Environmental > Terrestrial > Soil >...
GACCACGAAGGAAATATTAGTTTCGGAAGAGCCCTGGGCGATAGCGATGATATTGACTCCTTCCCTGCCCAGGCAATGAAATGTGCGGCCAGCAACGCCGGGAGTGCCGCGCATGTTCTCTCCAACCACCGCGACGATGGCGATGTTTGGGTCCATGGTGATGTGCTCGACGACTTCGTGTGCGAGATCCTGCGCAAATTCACGGTGCAGCGCCTCGAGTGTATCTTGCGCATGAGCCTTGGCAACGATAAAGCAAATATCGTTCTGCGAAGACGACTGCGAAATCAGCAGCACCTCCGCGCGTAGCTGCGCGGTGGTCGAAAAGGTGCGTCCCACGACGTCTGGCACTCCCACGATCCCCGGTCCCCCAACGCTAATGAGCGCGACATCACGGATCGCAGTGAGCGCCTTGACGCCACCGCCGATGCTGCGCCCCTTCGGCGTAATCTTCGTGCCCAACTTTTCCGGCGTAAAGCTATTGCGAATCCAAACAGGAATGCCCGCCGGCAACACGGGACGAAGCGTTTTGGGATGGAGCACCTTCGCGCCGAAGTAGGCAAGCTCGGCCGCTTCGCGGTAGGAAATCTCCGGGATGGTGCGCGCTTCGCTGACCAGCCGCGGGTCGGCGGTGAGCACACCTTCGACGTCGGTCCAGATGATGATTTCGTCGGCGTCGAGCGCAGCGCCAAGAATCGTGGCGGAATAGTCGGAGCCGCCACGGCCCAGCGTCGTGAGCACTCCGTCGGCGGTCGCGCCGATAAATCCAGTCACGATCGGAACCTGGCCGTTTTTCAGTAACGGGCCGATGCGCACCTGCGAGCGCTGGCGTGTTGGCTCGGCTTGCGGATCGGCACCGCCGTGGAATGAATCGGTGACGATGAGTTCGGTCGCTTCAATGGGGCAGCTGGCAACGCCCATTTGCGAGAGCGCGGCTGCAAAAACTGGTGCGCACAATCGTTCGCCGAGGCTGGAGATGGCGTCGAGCGTGCGCGGAGTCAACTCGCGCAAAAGCGCCGTGCCTTCGTAGAGGCGCGCGCCTTCCGCTAGAATTTCTTCGATGCGGCGCTGCACTTCGGATCTGGCGCTGTCATCGCTGACAAGTTGCGCGAGAGCTTCCGCGTGCTGCTGGCGCAAAGCGTCAGCAAGCGTTTTGCCGGCTTCGCGATCGCCACGCTTGGCGTTGTGCGCGGCATCAATCAAGCGGTTGGTCACGCCGCTCATCGCGGAGACCACCACCGCCACGGAAAATTCGCGCGCGGCATTGGCCACGATCGTCGCGGAACGCCGGATACAGGAAGCGTCTCCGACCGAGGTGCCGCCAAATTTCATCACTTGTAGCTTAGGTTTCATCGGACGCATAAATCATAAAGGAAAATAGTACTGTGTGTTGCATGCTGCTCAGGCGGTTTCCTGATGCAATGTGCGCTTTGCAACGGCCAGGTATCGATCGGAGAATGGCGGTGGCATCGTCAATTAAAAGTGACCATTTGCGCGCGGCAGCATCAAACGCGTATTACAATGCAAAATTGACTGAATTTCCTTGGGACCTGAACTATGGCGAAACCCGTATTGCTGACTGTGGATGACGATCCGGAAGTATTGCGAGCGGTGGAGCGCGATCTACGAAAAAAATATGCGGACCGCTACCGCATCGTGCGCGCGGATTCCGGAGCTACGGCCTTGCAGTCGCTGGAGACGCTGAAAAAGCGAAACGAACCGGCGGCGCTGCTGCTGGTCGATCAACGCATGCCGGAAATGAGCGGCGTAGAATTTCTGAACCAGGCGATGGCACTATACCCGGACGCGAAGCGCGTGTTGCTGACCGCCTACGCCGATACAGACGCTGCCATCCACGCGATCAACGAAGCGCGCGTCAATCACTATCTCTTGAAGCCGTGGGACCCGCCGGAAGAGCAGCTGTATCCGGTGCTGGACGATCTATTGGAAGATTGGCAGGCTGGCTATCGCCCGGTGTTCGACGGCGTGCGGGTGTTGGGCAACCGCTGGTCACCGCGTTCTTATGCGGTGCGTGATTTTCTCGGCCGTAACCAGGTGCCCTACCGCTGGTTGGACGCTGAGTTGGCCGAGCGTGACAAGGAAGTTCGCGAGGCTCTCGCCATTGCACAACGGGAGTGCCTACGGCTTCCCGCTGCGATTTTCGCAGACAATTCCGGGCTCTCTGATCCTACAACGTCCGAACTTGCCGCCAAGCTCGGTCTGCGCATGACTGCCACCACATCCTTCTACGACCTGCTTATCGTTGGCGGCGGCCCGGCTGGGCTGGCCGCTGCCGTATACGGCGCGTCGGAAGGCCTGACCACGGTGATGATTGAACGCGAGGCTCCGGGTGGGCAGGCGGGAATGAGTTCGCGCATTGAAAATTATCTGGGCTTCCCTTCGGGGCTCAGCGGAAGCGACCTGGCGCGCCGGGCAGTCACGCAGGCGCGGCGCTTCGGAGTGGAAATACTCGCGCCACAACAAGTGGTGAGTCTGCGCGTCCAAGACGGCTCAAAGGTCGTGAAACTTTCGGACGGCGTGGAAATAGGCACCAAGGCATTGATCATCGCCACCGGCGTTTCCTACCGGAAGCTCGACATTCCCGGCATGGAGCGGCTGCAAGGCGCGGGAATTTATTACGGCGCGGCGATGACCGAAGCTACTTCGTGCAAAGACGAAGATGTCTACGTGGTCGGCGGAGCCAACTCCGCCGGGCAAGCAGCGATGTATTTTTCCAAGTACGCGCGGCGAGTGGTCATGCTGGTGCGCGGGAGTTCGCTCGCGGCCAGCATGTCGCAATACCTGATTGAACAGATCAAGCAAACACCAAACATTCACGTTGAAGTGAACTGCCAGGTGACCGAGGTCTTCGGCACCGATCATCTCGAGGCAATTTCGATTCACTGCGCCACCAGCGGCGAAACTCAGAAAGTGAATGCGGCTTCGCTGTTCATTTTTATCGGGGCGGCTCCCGGAACGGAATGGCTCGAAGGCATCATCGAACGCGACGAAAAAGGATTCATTCTCACTGGGGCAGATCTGATGAAGGCGGGCAAGCCGCCGAAAAGCTGGTCGCTGGAGCGCGAGCCGTGGCTGCTCGAGGCCAGCGTCCCGGGAATTTTCGCCGCCGGTGATGTCCGGTATCGTTCCATCAAACGAGTGGCGTCGGGCGTCGGCGAGGGCGCGAATGCGGTACAGTTCGTACATCAGTATCTGGGTTCGGTGTAGCGATGGACAGCCAGCCAATCACGCCGCAACAAGAGCAGATCGTTCGTGATCTAAAAACGAATCCCGTTTTCTCGGACCTACCCGAAGCAGACCTCGCTTGGCTCGCGGAGCGCATGGAGGACGTTCGAATCGAGTCTGGCGGGAGCTTTGGCCGGAAGGGTGATCCTCTGGAGTACCTGAACGTACTGCTCGAAGGCGAGATTCAGGTGGAGAACACCGATGAGCCCGGCACGCCAAGATTTATCGCCCGCGCGGGACAAGTGACAGGCGCGCTTCCCTTCTCGCGCACTAAAAGCTACATAGGAAACGCTTGGGCGGTCTTGCCGGTGCATATGCTCCGCCTGCACACGCGGCATTTTCCAGAAATGGTGCAGCGGCTTCCATTGCTGACGCAGCGGCTGGTGGCATTAATGTCCGACCGCATCCGCGAAACCACCCGGCAGGAAACGCAGCGGGACAAGTTGATGGCGCTGGGAAAACTTTCCGCCGGACTGGCGCATGAATTGAACAATCCAGCGGCAGCGGCGCAACGCGCTGCCAAGAGCCTTCGCGGCGCTATGGACGACGTTCGCAGCGCCAGTCTACGTTTGTTGCAACATACTCTTAGTCCGGACCAACGGCAGGCTGTTGTGGATTTCGAGACCGAAGTGACCCAACGTGTTGCCGAAAATGCTCCGACGCACACGGATCCCATGGAACTTAGCGACCGGGAAGCGGAACTGACCGAGTGCCTGGAAGAACACCACGTCAGCGAGCCGTGGAAAATCGCGGGGCCGCTGGCCGAAGCGAACGCCGACCCGCAGAAAATGGAAGCGTTGCGCGCGATCGTTGGAGACCAAGTCATCGGCGACGCACTGGCTCGTGTTGCGGCCGTGGTCACAATCTTCGGCCTGATCTATGAGATCGACAACAGCACCAAGCGCATCAGTGAGTTGGTCGGCGCGATCAAGCGTTATTCGTACATGGATCAGGCCGCGATGCAGGAAGTGGACCTGCGCGAAGATCTCGATAACACCATCAAGATTTTCGGCCACTGGCTGAAAAAAGGAATCACCGTCACCCGTGACTACGACTCAGAGCTACCGCGTGTCTGCGCCTACGGCGGCGCATTGAATCAGGTGTGGACCAACCTGATCGACAACGCTATTGACGCAATGAATGGAAACGGTGAATTGCGAATCAAGGTCTGCCGCCAGCTCGATTCGGTTGTCGTCGAGGTTGGAGACAACGGCCCGGGCGTCCCGCCGGAAATCCAGAACAGGATTTTCGATCCGTTCTTCACCACCAAAAGTGTCGGCGATGGCACCGGCCTCGGATTGGATACCGCCGTTCGCATCGTGCAAAAGCATCATGGCCGCATAGACTTGAAATCCAAACCGGGCGACACCCGCTTTATCGTTCGCTTGCCAATCAAACAGCCCAGAGTTCATTCACAAGCCGGGGATTTGCAAGAGGCAGCGAAGGAGGAAGCATGAGCCCTGCATGTTCGCATTCCAGCCACATCAAGAAAGTGCAGCCGCACACAAAAGGCTGCGAGGAATGCTTGAAGATGGGCGATAGCTGGGTCCATTTGCGACTCTGCCGCGAGTGCGGCCACGTTGGTTGCTGCGATTCATCCAAGAACAAGCACGCCACCAAACATTTTCATGCCACCAAACATCCTGTTATCCAATCCATTGAGCCCGGCGAAAACTGGATGTGGTGTTATGTGGACGAGGTCGTCATCGAACCATAGCATTCGCAGGCGCGGGCTTCACAAATTTCGGATAAGGTTGCGGCTCTCGCTGCCTGCCCGGCATTCCGCTGTTATTATTTCACATGCAAAAAATTGACTGTAAGGGTGTGTTGTTCGATCTCGATGGCGTGCTGGTGGATTCCACCCCGGCCGTCGCACGCGTCTGGACCATTTGGGCAAAAAAGCACGGCTTCGATCCGGAGCAAACAGTGCACCAGGCGCACGGACGGCCGAGCCTCGCGACCATTCGCGAACTTCTTCCAAACGCTGACCATCTGGCGGAAAACGCGATTGTCGAACGCATGGAAATTGAGGACGTTGATGGCGTCGTGCCGCTTCCCGGCGCGATCGAGTTGATGAACGCGCTTCCTCCCGAAAAATGGACCATCGTGACTTCCTGCACCCGCACTCTCGCACTTGTTCGACTGCGCGCTGCGGGCCTTCCAATTCCGCCCAAACTCATTACTTCGAACGACATTACTAACGGAAAGCCCAACCCGGAGCCGTACTTGAAAGGCGCGCAACTTCTCGGACTGGCGGCTAAAGACTGCGTCGTCCTGGAAGACGCCCCGGCCGGCATCCGCGCGGGCAAGGCCGCCGGTGCCCGCGTGATCGCACTGCAAACCACCGAACGCGACCCACTCTTGCGCGAAGCCGGCGCCGACTGGATCGCCAAGAACTGCAGCTCGGTTCACGTGAGCCCATCGAGCTCAGGCAACGGAATTTCCCTCGTGCTTGCCACCCAAGCCTGAAGCCGTTTTGACTGTTCTTGCGTCTGACAGGTAGAATCAGGCCCTTGTTCGCGTCTTCCAATAACAAAGTTTTGAGGAGCTTTCGAATGACCCTTCGAATGAATCGTGCCTCCCGGTATGGGATTTTTGCCCTGCTGATCGCAACCTTGTCGTCGTCCCCAATCCTGCTGCATGCCCAGGACAAGGATGACAAGTCCGCGGACAAAGATAAAGACAAGAAGGCGCCGGACGCCGCTCCGCCTAAAGAAGAATCTTCGGTAACCGACCACAGCATCAAACTGGGCGGGCAAACGATTCCGTACAAAGCGACCGCGCAAACCATTCAGTTGAAGGACGACAAGGGCGAGCCGACCGCTCTGGTCTATTCAACCGCTTACACTCGCAGCGACGTGAAAGATCCCGGCACCCGACCAGTCGCGTTTTTGTATAACGGCGGCCCCGGCTCGTCGTCGGTCTGGCTGCACATGGGTTCATTCGGTCCGCGTCGCGTGGTGACCACGAACGCAGCGATCACTCCCCCAGCGCCTTACAAAGTGGAAGATAATCTCTATTCGCTGCTCGATAAAACGGATCTGGTTTTCATCGACCCGGTTGGCACTGGTTTTAGCCACGCCGTTGGCAAGGCACAGAACAAGGATTTCTGGGGCGTCGATCCTGACGTAAAGTCTCTCGCGCAATTCATCGAAATTTATATCACCCGCACCAATCGCTGGAACTCGCCTAAATTTCTGATTGGCGAAAGCTACGGAACCTTTCGCTCCGCCGCCCTCGGAAATTATCTGCAGGATCACAACAACATCTATATCAACGGCATCGTGCTGGTCTCCTCGGTTCTCGATCTCGGCACCATCTCTTTTTACCCGGGCACCGACAACGCCTACATCTATTATTTGCCCAGCTACGCCGCGACCGCCTGGTATCACAAAATGTTGAAGGATCGCCCCGACGACGTGAATGCCTTCATCACTGAAGCGCGCAAATTCGCACAAACTGAGTATTCCTCGGCGATGATGAAAGGCGACGCGCTGAGCGACGCCGAAAAAGCCGAAATCGCGAAAAAGATGGCTCGCTTCACCGGACTTAGTGAAGACTATCTGGTGAAAGCCAATCTCCGCGTCAATCTTTTTCAATTCATGAAAGAGCTCCAGCGCAGCCGTGGCCTCACTACCGGCCGCCTCGACGCCCGATTCAGCGGTCCGACCTACGATTTGCTCGGCGAGTTCGCTGAATACGATCCGCAGGAAACCGCGATCAGCGGCGCATTCGTCGCAGCCTTCAATTCGTACGTGCGCGAAGACCTGAAATTCGGCGCGGACAAGAGCTATCACGTGGCCGCCGATTTTCAAGGCGCCCAGTGGGATTGGAAGCATCAGGGCGGCGACCAATTCGGTTTCCCCGGCTCGCCGAACGTCGAAGGCGACCTTGTCAGCGCGATGATCTCCAACCCCCATCTGAAAATTGAAGTGGAAAACGGAATCTACGACCTCGCCACGCCGTTTTTCGCCACCGAACAAACTATGGATCACCTCGGCCTGGCGCCCAATCTGCGCAAGAACATCAAGCTGCAATACTACGAAGCCGGGCACATGATGTACGTCCACGACGAAGATCTGGCGAAACTGAAAGCCAACGTCGCCAGCTTCATCGAGAACGCTTCCAAACCCTGAGCGCTTATCAACCGAAAAACACTGGCAATTCGTACAGGTCGTTAATCATCACGCCACCCTTACCTGGACTTTGTCAGAGCGTTCGCGTGCGTGCCTCTATACTAAATAAGTGAACGGCGCGTCTGCGATCCCGCTGCGTTCCACCTACATACGGACTAATAAATCATGGGCACTACTACAACTGTCACCACTGCACCACCTGAAGTCGCGACCGATGCAAAGCCAAAAACCGCCGGCGTCCCGCAACTCATTACCGCCATGCTTAAGAGCGGTGATCACATCAGCGATTTGATTTTTTCGCCGGGCCGCGCCCCACAGGTGGAAGTCAGCGGCCAACTGGTCGAGCTGAAATTCAAGGGCCTGGAATGCCTGAAGCCCGATGACACCCGCGCCATTGCCTACGAGTTGATGGGCAAGAACGAGCATCCCATACGTAAACTCGAGCAGGACGGTTCCGCGGACTTGTCCTACGGCATCAACGGTGTCGGCCGCTTTCGCGTCAACATTTTTCGCCAGCGCGGCACCTGCGCCATCGTCATGCGCGTCATCCCCGACAATATTCCCAGCTTCGACGATCTTCGGCTTCCTCCCACTCTGCACGAGATTGTCGAACTACGGAACGGCGTGGTGCTCGTTACCGGGCCGACCGGCTCCGGAAAATCCTCCACTCTGGCTGCGATCATCGACAAAATGAATCAGGAGAAGGCTTATCACATCCTGACGATCGAAGATCCCATCGAATTTCTGCATCGCCACAAGAAGGCCACCATTCACCAGCGCGAATTGCACAGTGATACGCCGACATTCTCGCTGGCACTGCGAGCCGCGTTGCGCCAGGCTCCCAAAGTAATTCTGGTTGGCGAGATGCGCGACCGCGAAACCATTGAAATCGCTCTCGAAGCCTCCGAAACCGGCCACTTGGTACTTTCCACCCTGCACACCATTGATGCCGCGAAAACTGTCGAACGTATCGTCGGCGTTTTTCCGCTTGCCGATCAGCAGGCAATTCGCACGCGTTTCTCCAAGGCTTTCCGATTTATCGTTTCGCAGCGATTGCTTCCCCGCAAGGACACCAAAGGCCGCATTGCCGCCATCGAAATTCTCAAGTCCACCATGCGCACCCGCGACTACGTCGAAAAGGGTGAAAGCGAAGGAAAATCGCTACTCGACGCCATGCGTGACGGCGATACCGAGGGCATGCAACATTTTGACGGCGTGCTCGACGGTTTCATCCGTCAGGGACTCGTCGACATCGAAACTGCACTGAGTTTCGCATCTAACGCCGGCAACCTGCGTCTCGAATTGCAGGATTACCTGGACGACCCGAAGAATCGCAAGGCGCGTGGCGCAAAAGAAACTGAAATCGAAATCGAGCGCTAGCCTCGAATCGCTTTGGCGCAGACTCGCTCGCTTGTATTATCTTCAGCGTGCTTTTGATCAATTGTCCTGACCCGCCAGACCTGCAGCCGCTGATTCGCGCCTTCCACCAATTCCTGATTGGCGCGGCCGTCCTGATCGTTCTTCAACTAGTCTTCCGCCGTTGGAGCGACCGCATTTCTCGCGTCGCGTGGCGCGGCATTCTTCCTCTCGCGCGCAAACCCGTGATTTGCTGCGTACTTCTCTTTCTGTTGGTAATCGCGATTCGCGTCGCGCTTCTTCCCCGCCTGCCGGTTCCCGTGCCCGGCATTCACGATGAATTCAGCTATCTCATGATGGGCGACACCTTCGTGCACGGCAGGCTTTCGAATCCGCCTCATCCGATGTGGATCAGCCTCGAAGCCTTCCACATCAACGGGTTCCCTCGCTACGCTTCGATGTTTCCTCCGGCGCAAGGTCTTGTCCTCGCGATCGGCCAAGTGCTCGGGCTTCCGTGGATTGGCGTGCTGCTCAGTTCCGCCGCAATGTGCGCGGTGATTTATTGGATGTTGCTCGCCTGGATTCCGCCGCGCTGGGCTCTGCTCGGCGCAATCCTCGTCTGGCTAAAGTTCTGTGTCGTCGGCTATTGGGTCAACAGCTACTGGGGCGGAGCGGTGGCCGCCGTCGGCGGCGCGCTTTTACTTGGCGCAGTCACCCGCCTTCTTCGCCGTCCGCGTTCTCGCGATGCCGTGCTCTTCGCTCTCGGCCTCGCCATCCTCGCCAACAGCCGTCCCTATGAAGGACTGCTTTTCTCTCTGCCCGCAGTGTTCGTGTTGCTTCGCTGGCTTTTTCAAAAAGTCTCGGCATCGCCGCCGGAAAATAATCGCTGGCGAACTGTCGCACTGCCCGTCGCAAGCTTCCTGCTGCTCACCGCTGCGTTCATGGCCCTCTACAACTGGAATCTCACTGGAAATATTTTGCTTTTCCCGCACTCGCTAAACGTACGGACATACCACTCTGAACCGACCTACCTGTTCGAGCCCACCAAACCGCCTCTGCAATACCACAACCAGCAATTCGAAGATTTTTACAACGGCTGGGCGCGCGACGAATTCGACCACACCTGGAACGGCGTGCTTTGCGTCACCTGGCTGAAAACCGTGCGCTACTTTTCCGCGTTTACCTGGTGGGGCTTGCTAGTGGCCCTGCCGGGACTCTGGTTCGCAATTCGCGATCGCCAAATGCGCCTTCCTTGGATCATGCTCGGCTTTCTCGGAGTCGCAACCTATCTTGTCGTTTGGTCCAACTCACATTACGCCGCGCCTGCCACCTGCGTCGTCATCCTTCTTATTCTGCAGTCCTTGCGCCATCTTCGCGTGATGCGTTGGAAGCATTGGCGCTGGGGCGCAATCCTCGCACGCA
>Ga0210402_10006714_pt1 | contig 10151 bp, 6 predicted proteins | sample IncBWC7MmetaG_FD_161055 | JGI IMG/M metagenome (GOLD analysis project Ga0210402, IMG submission 161055) | Forest soil microbial communities from Barre Woods Harvard Forest LTER site, Petersham, Massachusetts, United States - Inc-BW-C-7-M | ecosystem: Environmental > Terrestrial > Soil >...
CCGCGGTCAGAAGCAGCCCGAGCAGGAGCGCGGGCCGGTTCTCGGGGACGGCCGGGTTCAGGAGCTTCACGTTCACCTCCGCTCCCACGTAGACGAAGAAGACGGGCGCGAAGATGTCCACGACCGGCTTGGTGGCCGTCTCGACGTCGTGGCGCCGGTTGGTGCGTGCGAGGGCCATCCCCGCGGCGAAGGCCCCCACGATCGGCGCGGACTCGGCCGCCTTGGCGGCCCACGCGACGAGCAGCGCGAACGCGACCGCCATCGCCCCGAGCACGCCGCGGACGCCGGCACGCTCGACGACGCGGACGAGAACGCGGCCGAGGGGAATGCCGAGGGCGATGGCGGCGACGAGGAAGCCGATGGCGAGCGCGCCGGACTTGGCGACCGTCGCGGCCTCGAGCTGGCCGCCTCCCGCGACCTTCGACACGATCGCGAGGATCACGAGGCCGAGCACGTCGTCGACGACGGCGGCGCCGAGGATGATCTGCCCTTCCCGCGTGGCAAGGACCTTGAGCTCCGAGAGAACCCGCGCCGTGATGCCGATCGAGGTCGCCGTCAGCGCCGCCCCGACGAAGGTCGCCGTCAGGGCGGAGTGGCCGAGCGCCAGCGTGACGGCGTAGCCGCCCGCGAAGGGAAGCACCATGCCGGCGAGCGCGACGGCGAGCGCCGGCGCCCCGACGCGCATCAGCTCCGCGAGGTCCGTCTCGAGGCCGACCTCGAAGAGCAGCAGCACGACGCCGATCTCGGCGAGCTCCAGGACGGCGTCCGAGAGCGGCACGAGCCCGAGCACCGAGGACCCGAGAAGGACGCCCGCGATGAGCTCGCCCAGTACCGCCGGCTGGCCGACCCGCTCGGCGAGCTCGCCGAAGAGCTTCGCGCCGACCAGCGCCGCAGCGAACGCGAGAAACAGCGCTCCGACGTCGAGGCCGTGTTCCATGCCGGGAATCCTAGCCGATCCGCTTTGGATCCGACTTAAACTCGTCGGCGATGGTCAGCCCCGCGGAGGCGGTCAACCGCCGGATCGTTGCCGCGGCGGTTCTCGCCGCGGCAGCCCTTCTCGCCCTCCAGCTGCTCGTGCCGCCCGTCGTCGGCCTCGCCGACAACGGCGACTACCAGCGGGTCATGGGCGACGCCGGGTTCGATCACTCGACCGACAGCCGCCTGGATCGGTACTACGCCTTCCTCCGGACGACCTACGTGATCCTTCCGCTGAGATCGTTCCGCGGCGGCTACCTGACGAGCGAGACGGCTCTCGCGCTGGCGGCGCGTCTTGCGAGCCCCGCGTTCTGGCGCGGCGGCCTCTTCGACCTGCGTTGGCTCGCGGCGGTCCACATCGGCCTGTTCACCCTCGCGCTCGGTCTGCTCCTGCGCGCCTGTCGGGAGCTCTCGGTCGCGGCCCAGACGACCGCCGCGGCGCTGCTCGTCTTTTTCTTCACGGACGTCGGCTACGCCGCGCCCTTCAATTCCTTCTACAGCCAGACGGCATCCCTGCTCTTCCTGCTGCTCGCCGCGGCGGTGGTCGCCGAGAGCGTGCGGCGGGGCCGGCTCGAGGGACCCCTGCTCGCGGCGTACTTCGTTTGCGCCGTCGGCTTCGTCGGGTCCAAGCCCCAGGAGGCGATCCAGGGTCCGCTCCTCGCGCTTCTCGGGGTGCGGCTCGCGGGCGTCGAGATGCGGCAGGTGTTTCGCCGGCCCGTCGTCCTCCTCGCGCTGGCGCTCTGCGCGTTCTCGGCGTGGTACGGCCGCAGTACGCCGATGCCGCTGCGGGAGGCGGTGCTCTACTCGGTCGTTTTTTCCGATCTGTTGCCGAACTCGCCCGACCCCGCGGCGGACGCGGCCGAGCTCGGCCTCGACCCCGACTGGCTCCGGTACTCCGGCACGGATCCGTACCTCCCGGACGCGCCTCTGCGTGACCCGGCGTTCCGCGTCCGATTTCTCGGCAGCGTCGGCTACCGCAAGATCGTGGGCCTCTACGTCCGCCATCCGAGCCGGTTCGCCGCCAGGCTCGACCGCGTTTCCAGGAAGATCTGGGCGCTGCGCCCGAGCTACGGCAACCTCGAGAAGTCGCCGGCGCACCCGACGCGAACGCTCACGACACGGTTCGCCGCGTGGAGCCGCGCGCGCCTGGGTTTCTTCGGGCCCCACGCGCTGGCCTCTCTGGCGCTCCTGCTGGCAGGCAATGCCGCGGTTGCCCTCTCCACGTATCGCCGGGCCTCGGCGCGCGGACGCCTCTTTCGCGAGGCATTGCTCGCGGCGGTCGCGATGTCGGCGACGGCGTTCCTCTTCTCCATCCTGACCAACGCCCCGCCCGACCTCTCCCGCGTGTTCTATGTCGCCGAGGCCCTTTGCGATCTCCTCATCGTCGCCGACCTGGCATGGCTCTCCCAGGCCCTGACGGGACGGCGCGCCGTCGCCCCGGCTGCGGCCGCGGCCTGAGGATGGAAGGCCGACCGCACTCGTTTCCCGTTTTCGTGGCGGTTGGAGTCACCGCGCTCCTGCTGACGTTCCAGCTGTTCGTGCCGCCCATCGTCGGCCTCGCGAACAACGGGGACTTCGAGAGGGTCATGGTGCATGCCGGCCTCCAGTACCGCGCGCACGACTTCGGTGACAAGTACTACGCGTACGTCGTGCGCCGGTTCGACGTCCTCCCGTCGGGTTGGTCGGGCGGCGGATACCGGACCTCTGAGGCGCTCCTGGTTCTCGTCGCCCGCGCGATCTCGCGCGCCGCGTCCGGGGGCAACCTCTTCGACATCCGAGCCCTCGGCGCGCTGAACGTGGCGCTGCTGCTCGCCGCTCTCGGACTCCTCGTCGCCGCCTGCCGCGACCTCGCGCGATCCGCCCAGTGGGTCGTCGCGGCACTGCTCGCCCTGGCATTCACGGACGTCGGGTACGCCGCGCCGCTCAACTCCTTCTACAGCCAGTCGGCGTCGCTCGTCTTCCTCCTGCTGACGATCGCCGTCGGGTCGCTGGCGATACGGCGCGGCCGTCTCGAAGGAGGGCTGTTGCCGGCCTACGTGGTCTGCGCCCTCCTGTTCATCGGCTCGAAGCCGCAGGAGGCCATCCAGGGGCCGCTGCTCGCCTTCGTCGCGCTCCGTCTGGCCGGTGTTTCCGGGAACGGGTGGTGGCGCCGCGGCGCGGCATGGCCGGCACTCGTTCTCTGCGCGTTTTCGCTGTGGTACTACCGCGAGACGCCTCGCGGCGAGATTCACAACGTCGGGCTCTTTCACTCGGTGTTCCTCGAGCTGCTCCCGCACTCCCCCGACCCCGCGCGCGATCTGGCCGAGATGGGTCTCGAGGCGGACCTGCTGGCGTACGCGAGAATGAGCGCCTACCAGCCGGGCTCGCCCATCAACGAACCGGCGTTTCGCGTTCGCTTCTTCGACCGGTTCGGCTACGCCGCCCTGGTTCGCTTCTATCTCGCCCACCCCGCTCGCCTGCTCGACCGGCTGCGCCGCGGCGCGCCGTCGGCCTTTCGCCTGAGGCCTTGGCGCCTCGGCAACTACGACCGCGACGCGGGCTTTCCGCCGAACGCGATGACGCGCCACTTCGCCATCTGGAGCGACCTCCGCCTCCGGTTCGCACCGTACGCCGCCGCGTGGCTCACGCTCTTCTTCGTCGCCAACGCCGCCGCGTGCCTCGCCGGGTACCGAAGCGCTTCGCCCCGCGGGCGCCTCGTCCGGGTAGGGATCGGCGTCCTGCTCGTCATGGCCGGTCTCGAGTACGTCGTCTGCGCCCTCGCCGACTACCTCGGCGATCTCGGACGCCACCTGTACGTGTTCCAGGCGCTCTGCGATCTCGTGCTCATCGCCGACGCCGCGTGGCTCGTGCAACGGATCGCGACCCGACCACGGCGCTCTCCCGCGGCCCTTTCCGCAGCCGCCTGACGCAGGTTTGCCGGCGCCGGACCGCCCATGCTATTCTCCGCGCCCTCTTCCCCGTGGGGCTGTAGCTCAGTTTGGGAGAGCGCCTGAATCGCACTCAGGAGGTCGTCGGTTCGATCCCGATCAGCTCCACCAATTCTTCCCCGCCCCACGCGAACCCAAGCCCCGCCGTCGGGATCGAACCGACGACCTCCGTGGGGGGTTCGGGGGGCGCCGAGCGCCCCCCGCTCATGTCAGCCGGCGGATCCGACCGCTGAGCGAAGCGAAGCGCGTCGGTTCGATCCCGATCAGCTCCACCAATTCTTCCCCGCCCGACAAGTTACCCCGCCATCGCACCCCAAGATCCCGCACGTCCAGAGCGAAACGAAGGGTCGTCGTAGACTGGTGGCGACTTGCCCCCGACCTCGATCTCGCCGCTCGAACTCGTCTGCTGTCACTGTAAGGGCCCGCTCGCCCCCATGCGTGAGGCCCTGCTCTGTTCGTCGTGCGACGTCCGGTTCCCGTGTGTCGGCGGCATTGCCGACTTCTCGGAAGGTCACTACTACGACAATTTCACGGGACCAGAGGTGCTCTCCGAAGAGAACCTTCGTGGGCTCGCCAACGAGAAGGAAGCGGCTCGCATGGAGGACTTCTATCTCCCGATTCTGAACCGAATAGCGAAAGACGAGGCGGCTTCCGTCGCCCCGCTGCGTGTACTCGATTCGGGGTGCGGAAACGGTGACTCCGTGGATTTCCTCAACCGAAATGGGATCGAAGCGTGGGGCCACGACCTCTCGGCGCTCCGAAAATGGCAGTGGCGCGAGCGCGGTCGGCGCGACCGGCTCGTCGTTGCCGACGGTGCGTCACTACCGTTTTCAGATGGTTCCTTCCATGTCGTCATCTCATCCGGGGTCTTGGAGCACATTGGAGTCTCCGAGGAGGGCGGCGGCCGCTACAAGGTCCAGGCTCTTCCCGATCGTGACGAACGACGCGGCCGGTACCTCGCAGAGCTCCTCCGCATCATGACTCCGGCAGGAAGCCTCTTCCTCGACTTTCCGAACGGGTCGTTTCCAATCGACTTCTGGCACGGCGTGAAACCCGGCGGAGCTCGGTTTCATTCGCCCTGGGAGGGTTTCCTGCCCACGGTCCCTGAAGTTCGGGCACTTTGCCGTCGGATCGACAGAAAGTTGGTGGTCTCCGTTCGAAGCCCGCGGGGGAGACTTCGATTCAAGCAGGTGTCTTCCCACTGGTATGGGCGCGTCTTTCGGACGCCGATGGCGGCCGTTCACCACCTGATGTCCACTTCCTACTTCGGGTTTCTCGCCGCCACGCCCATCAATCCGTACCTGGTGATCGAGGTCGAACGCTCGGCGGCGAAATGAACGGGCCGGAAAACTCCGGCACGTGTAGAGCAACTATTGCGCCGGTGACCGGCTCGCTATTTCGGCACCCGAACGTTTGATTCGCCGGCGAGCTGGTGAACCACCATGCCGCCGTCCGCGGCAGGAAAGAGCGTAGCGCCCGTCTCATGTAAAGCCTGGGACCGCGCCAGCGTCGCACCCACGGGCGTCACGAGCCAGGCGGCGCTTGACGGCGTCCATGCTTTCGACAGTCCAGCAGCGTCGGCGCCGAGGTCCCCAGGGGCGGTGTCACCGGTTACGGGTCGGCGGCGAGCGAAGAGCGGAACGCCTCACGGACAGGGAAACGCCGAAGAGTCTTGAATCGGTTGGAACGGTGTTCCGACCGAGTTTGAATACCGTTGGACTACTCCCGTCACGGTGTCCGTCACGTTGAGTTCGACGCCGGTATTCGTCAAGCCGCCCGCGAACACCCAGTAGGAATCATTGACGGCGCAACCCGTCAAGACTTTCACGACCAATTCGATATTGGCGACATCGAAGAACCAGAAGTATCCGGTATCAGCGGTCAACGGAACCGCCGTTGCTTGAACGGGCAGACCCTGCGGCGACGCGGTAAAGGAAGCCGAGACGGAAAACCTGCCGTCGTTCAGGCAAAGGGTATGCGCATCGGGCGGACAGGTTGTCGACGCAAGCTCGTAATCGAAGACGCCGTATCCTGGAAGCGCGAAAAGGACTCCTGAGGTCGGATCCAGGACCAGGGATTCGATTCGAAGCTCGTAGGAAAGCAAGCCCGCATTGATCGTCGTCCATGATTGGCCCCCGTCGTCGCTTCTCAGCACGCCTCGATCCGCCGTCCCCAGGAAGAGCCGACCCGGGTGACGGCCGTCGACGGCGATTTGAGAGGACCCAGACGCATCCACTACCGTGAACGTGAGCCCCCCATCCGTACTCTTCTGAGATGCGTCCCCCGTCGTGTAGATGGTCGACGAAGAGAGCGGGCTGACCGTCACCGAATTGGCTCCGGCGATGGCGCCGTTTACCACGGCCCAGGTACTGCCGGCGTCGGTGCTCCTGCAGAAGGCCGGCGTTCCGGTTCCGAGAAGGTTGCCGGCGGTCGCCGCGTAGAGGACACCCCGGGTTCCGGGATCCGCCGCCAGGGCCGTGACGTAGGTCCCGACCGGGAACCCCGTGCCGATGCTCGCCCACGTCGATCCAGCGTCTGCGCTTCGCGCAAGATCGGTATTCGTGGAGAAAAGGCCGGTACCCGGGTGCCCATGAGTTTCCACGACACGATAGAGGGTCGACGCATCGAAGGGATCGACGAGGACCGATACGCTGGCGGACGCGTCGCCAGCGTCGTAGAACAGACTGCAGTTGAGTCCGCCATCGGTGCTCTTGAACACCTGACCCATCCGGGTTTCCACATAGAGAGTTCCAGCCCGCGCGGACAGAGGTACGGGGTAGTACCCCAGCCCGGCGCATGAAGGCATCCAGGTCGTTCCACGGTCGTCGGCCCTGTAGAGCCCGTTCGCGGTACCTGCGTAAACCGTCCCCGTCGTTTGGTCCACCACAACGATTCCATCCGACGACTCGGGTCCGTTCGTCGTCCAGACGCCGACCCCGGCTGTGGCCACCGAGCTGATGAGGGCGAAGGCGACGGCGGTGAAGAGTCCTCGGAGAAGAGAGCTCAGGCGCATCAACAAAGTGTATACGCGGCCAACAGCCGAAGGGTCTCGGCGACACCTCTGAAGGCCCTTCCCCGCCTTCCTTCTTGCGGTTCCTTCGCTGAATTACGCTTGGACGGATTGCCAGATGCAAAAGACCCGATGACGGAACGTTCCGAGTCCCGCGTATTTCTCGCGCTCACGCTGACGTCGACCGCCCTCCTGAAACTGTTCCTGGCATGGCGATACCGCGGATTCCTGAGCGGCGACGACCTCGAGATCGTCTTGACGGCCGCGCGGTCAGCCGTTGGACGGAGCTACGAACCCTGGACCATCCGATCGCTCGTTCATCCTCTCCTTCTCGCTCTCCCGGTTCAGAAAGCCGGAGTCCTTCTCGGCCTGGCGAGTCCGCGCTGGTTGGCGTTCCTGGCCTGCGTTCCGACGGTTGCGTTCTCGACCTGCGCCATCGCGGTTCTGTACCAGATCGCACGCGCGGCGAACCTCTCGGAGCGGGCGTCTCGCGCCGCGACGTTTCTCTTCGCAGTCCATTGGTTGCCCCTGACGTATGGGTCGACTCAATACCCGCGACCAATTTCGACGTGTCTGCTTCTTCTCGCATGCCTCCTGATCCTGCGGACGCACGAGCGCGCAGGATCGGCATTCCTGGCGGGCCTCCTCGTTGCCGCCGCCTTCGCGGTCCGTTGGAGTGAGGGCGCGTTCCTTCTTCCGCTTCTGGTCTTCAGCGCGGTCAAGACCCGGCGCGCCCGCCAGATGGTCGCTCTCCTCGCCGGCTTTGGGGTCGGAGTCGTCCTCCTCGTCGGCGTATTCGACGCCGTCACGTGGGGATCGCCGTTCGCGAGTCTTCGCGCATTCCTGGCATTCCACAGCGACCCGAGCAACGGATCCCGTCTCCGCGCCTGGTACTGGTACGGGTCGATGATTCTTCATTGGGTTGGTCCGGTGCTGCTTCTCCTCGCGATCCTCGGTTGGAACGAACCGAAGAGCAGGCTCTGGACCGCCATCGCGGTCGCCTTTGCGGCGATCCTCTCGCTGCCGCGTCTCAAGGAACTGCGCTACTTGCAGGCCTGCATTCCGTTCCTCTGCATTTCGGGAGCGCTCGGGTGGGAGCGCCTGCGAGGGATGGGGCGAACCGGGCGATGGGCGTCGATCGCGGTCCTCGTGTGCATGGTTCCGATTGGCCTCGAGCGGACGCTTCATGTCTTGCGGCAGAAGTCGGCAAGCGCCATTCTGGCCGCCGAGTATCTGGCCTCCGTCACGCCGCCGATACGGAGCGTCGCGCTGGAGCAGCAGTGGGCTTTTGGAGACAGCCTCTATCTTGGCAACGGCGTCGCCATCACCGACGTGAGGCCCTCTCGGCCTCTCAACCTCGACGCCCTGACCGCGGGAATGGCCAGGGCGGAGGCGGTCGCTGTGTACCTGGAGGATCTCAACGACGCGACCAGGCGCGAGCTCGGAAGGGGTGGGTTCTCGAGTGGCCCGACATTTTCGAGTGAGTCGAGCCCCACCGTAGCGGTCTTCGTTCGCGGGCACGAACCCTAGCGGCCAGGAATGTGAATCGGGCAACGCCTCGGGCCGGCCTTCTCCCACACGCTCAGATCCTGGTAGCCGACGAACCCTTTTTTCTCGTGAAGTCGCGTCGCGAAGAACCTCCCCCAGGTCTCTTTCAGGTATCGCTCGGAATGGAAAGCGGCACGCTCGTTGAAGGCGCCGGTCGGATTCGCACAAGCGAATCCTCGCCGGTCAAGGCCCTCGCTCACTTCGGCCGCGAGCGAGAAATCGCTCGTGCGCCCCGTCGACAACGTCGTGGCGATCAGCAAACCGCCGGGCCTCAGGATCCGATGCAGCTCGGCAAGCCACTCGCCCTGCTCCTGTTCGGTGCAATGAGTGAAGATCGAGATCGCGTAAACGACGTCGAAGGACGACGCTCCGAACGAGAGCGGCGGATGGGGATTCATGACCGCGTAGGTCCCGGGGAGATTCCGGGACGCCCAGTCGATCAGTGCGGGATCCACGTCGACGCCATGGAGCGATTCGAAGAGGCCGCTGACTCGACCGACATGTCGGGCGAGGCGCCCGCAACCACAGCCGAAATCGAGCCAGGAGGCGTATTCGGCGCGAGGGTCCCGCACACGTTCGAACGCGGCGACGATTTGGGCACAGCCCATTCGACCGACTTCCGAGAACGTGGCCCGCGAGCTCTGACCGACTCTTGCGCGCAGCTTGCCCGGCGGCATCGGCCCGTCAGGAGACGGTGGTGAGAAGCGAGACAGGATGTCCGCCGGGAGGTCGCGAAGCCGTCTCGGCGCCTCGATCGCGGCCCGCCGCAGGAAGCGTCGGATCTCGAGCGGGACCACGAGACGCGCCATGGAGCGGCACACATCCGCGGCACGCCGACGAGCGCGACGTTGCACTCGAGTGCGCGCGCTTACAAAGAGCTCGGCGGCCCGGTGACCATTCAACAGCTATACGGTCGCTGCGGTCCCCGCGTTTGATGGCGGTGCTCACCGCGGGGCGAAGCTCAGGCGACGAGAGCGTCGCGCCTCACCGCTGACTGGGTCACAGATCCATCACACCGCCCCGCCGGCTGAGCATGGCGATCGCGCCCACCAGCACCATGACGACGCCGTTGCCGATGAGCACGGTCGGTGCCGAGAAGACGCTCGCCAGGGCGCCGGCGACGAGGTTGCCGATCGGCATCGCGCCGCGGAACGCGAGCGAGTAGACCGAGACGACGCGGCCTCGCAGGTGATCCTCGACGTTCGACTGGACGAGCGTCATGAAGAGCGCGAACACGACCATCAGCGCGGCGCCGGCGAGCCCGAGGAGGACGTAGGAGACGACGGGCGTGCGGGAGATCGCGAACCCCGCCATCAGGGTCCCGAAGAACATCTGCATGCCGACCGCCAGCGCTCCCTTGCGCTTGACGTTGCTGAAGACCGCCACGCCGAACGCGCCCAGAATGGCGCCGATTCCGAAGGCGGCCAGCAGCACGCTGTAGCCCTTGGCGTCGCGGTGGAACACGTTGCGTGCGAAGACCGGCAGGAACGTCACGAGCGGCATCGCGCAAAAGCTGCCGACGAACGACAAGATGATGAGGCCCCGCAGCGATCCCGTGTCGCGCACCGCCCGCAGCCCCGTCTTGAGGCTCTCGAAGACGCTCTGCGTCGGGGCCACGGTCCCGCCGCCGCCCGTCAGCAGGAACAGCGCCAGGATCGGAGCCAGGAACGACAGGGCGTTCAGGCCGAAGC
>Ga0210402_10006715_pt1 | contig 10151 bp, 7 predicted proteins | sample IncBWC7MmetaG_FD_161055 | JGI IMG/M metagenome (GOLD analysis project Ga0210402, IMG submission 161055) | Forest soil microbial communities from Barre Woods Harvard Forest LTER site, Petersham, Massachusetts, United States - Inc-BW-C-7-M | ecosystem: Environmental > Terrestrial > Soil >...
CAGCACGCGCTTGCGCGCTTCATATCTATCTAAACCCTTGAAGCGCCCAGCGTTCTCGTTCATGCGCGCGTGCTCGTCCATCACCACGATCTCGGGCAGGTTGTGGCGCTTGCCGGCTTCGAAGTCGTTGGGATCGTGCGCCGGCGTCACTTTCACCGCACCGGTGCCGAATTCGGGCTGCGCCAGTTCGTCGGTGATGATGGGAATCTCGCGATTCATCAGCGGCAGCAGAACCTTCTTGCCGTGCAGATGCGTATAGCGCTCGTCTTTCGCGTTCACCGCGATGGCGGTGTCGCCGAGCATCGTCTCCGGGCGCGTGGTCGCCACGGTGATGAATTCAGAAGTCCCAACAACCGGATAACGAATCTCCCACAGCTTGCCCGCGACGTCCTCATGCTTGACTTCGAGATCCGAAATCGCGGTCTCGTGCCACGGGCACCAGTTCACGATGTAGTTGCCGCGATAGATCAGGCCCTGCTCGTACAGCCGGACGAAGACCTCGCGCACAGCCTGCGAGAGATTGTCATCCATGGTGAAGTAAGTCCGGTCCCAGTCGACCGAAGCACCGAGCCGCTTCATCTGGTCGAGAATGGCGCTGCCGTACAGCTTCTTCCACTCCCATACCCGCTCGATGAATTTTTCGCGGCCCAGCTCACGGCGCTTCTTGCCTTCTTTTTCCAGTTGCTTTTCCACCATCATCTGGGTGGCGATGCCGGCGTGGTCGGTCCCTGGCAGCCAGAGCGTGATGAAGCCGCGCATGCGGTGCCAGCGCACGATGATGTCCATTTGCGTCTGGTTGAGCATGTGCCCCATGTGCAGGCGCCCGGTCACGTTGGGCGGCGGCAGCAGCAGCGTGAATACCGGTCGCGTCTCGCCTGCGAGCGGAGTGGGTACGGAGAAGAGTTTCTCGTTGACCCAGAACTCAGCCCAGCGCGCTTCAATCGCGCCCGGCTCGTAGGATTTAGGCAGGTCGTGAGGCATCGTGAACCGTCGCACTCAGCCATCAGCCTCGGCATGCGCGATTCGCCCGAGTCGGCCGCGCCGCAAGACAAAAATGCTGAAGGTGGAGCGTTCTCACGATCTTACAGTCGCGAGAAAAGAAGGGTCAAACGCGGCCCGAAAGCCGATCTACTTTTTCTTGTTCAGTTTCTTGGAAATCTCGGCCACGATGCGGGGGCGCATATCGGCCAAGACGCTGTCGACGATGCTGGCGATCTCCGGCGATTCGGAGTCCTGCGCGGCGGGAACGTTCTGCTCGGGTTCCTGTGCACCAGATTCCATTGCACCAGCTTCATCTGCCCCTGCGGCAACGGCGCGCGCTGCGGTTTCTTCGTGAGGCCGCAACGAAGCGAAGGCGCCTCTGGGCTGGCTCTCACTGTGGCGGGGCGAGGCGGGCGAGGCTGGGCTCGTCGAGTTGCTGGACTCGCGAATGCGCCGCCAGCTGGCCCAGGCTGCTGCCGTGGTAGCAGCCATATCGGGGTCTTTGTGGTCGGATGTTGTGCGATCGGCGCGTTCTGAGGGCTCGGCGGCAACAGGCTCGGCCAATGCCGCATCGGAAACGGCGATGGGCTCCTGTGTTGCCGCTGGGGGCTCGGCTACGGCATCGGCAGCTGCCGCACCGGTCTTTGACTCGGTACTTGAATCGGTCGGCGACTCGATCTGCGCCGGTTGCCCACGCATCGAATGTTCCCGTTCGGATTCTTCTTCCTGCGGGGAAGCCAGCTGCGGCAACTCTTTGTCTTTCTCTAGCTCTGTCGAATTCTTCTCTGTCGAATCTTCCCGTCGCGGTTCCTCTCTTACTTCTTCCATTCGCGCTTCTTCCGTTCGCGGGCGCGTTTCGCTTGTCGCTTGCTGAATGTTCTGGTCCAACGCAGGAGTGTCCGTAAACACTTCCGGCACCGTGGAAGCCGCTTGAGCGACCGCTGGTTCCTCGATTGGAGTCGCGAGTTGCGGCGACGGCATGGCCGCTGCGCTCGGCTCGTGGGACGCAGCTGAAGCCGGCTCGGCAGGCACATGCTGCGCTTTCACCCACGATGACACGCTCTCAAACGCTTTCACCCGGGGAGCTGCGGGCTCCGCGGGCGGACTGTGCGGTGCGTCAGAGGATTGAGCCGGGACAGGATCGGTAATATTCGTGGCCGTGCTAGCCGGCGGCGGAACAGGGTCGGGCGCAACCTCAACGGGCGATGCTGCCCGTGCGATTTGAGGCTCGACCAGCGCAACTGGCTCCGGCACGGGCGGCATGATGACGACCGAACCCCTCTCCGCTGCGGCAGCCGCCGCGAAGGCGGCATGGGCCTTCTGCATTTCGAGTTCGAGTGAAATCGAGGTTTCTTCCGGCGCCAAAGCCGAGGCCACAGCTCTCCAGTGCGCTCTCTTGGCCAGCGACTCCGCGCCGGCGGCCACGGCCATCGTCATTGGCTCGCTCGCAGGCACCTGCGCGACTGCCAGGGAGGCTGAGCTGCTATCGGCGGACGCAACGTGCTCCGCGGGTGCGAACGATGCGGCAAAGGTCCCATTCGCTGGTGCGGATGCTGCCATGCTGCCGGCCGCCACCGGCGCTTCGATCTTCTCTTTGAACTTCTCTTCTTTGTTCTCCGCGAATTGTTCTGAGACCTTCTCAGCTTCGTGTTTCTCGCCTTCCACCTTTTGCTCGGCTTCGGATTCTTGTCCGGCGAAAGTGGCCCCGGGAGCACCCGGCGCACTCACTTCTTTCTGTGCATCGTCTTTCCGCGCTTCAACGGTGGCCGGTCCATCGGTCTTCGCTTCGTGCGCGACTGTAGCCGGTTCGGCGGCACGTTCCACGCGATTTTCGTCGATCTTGCCTTTGATCTGAGCGGCGGCGGCGGCGAGTGCGGCAATCTCTTCGGCAGTAACGTCTTTGGGCAAGCCCTCGGGTGCGAGCGCAGCCAGATCGACGCGGCTTTCCTCTTCCTTCTTGAGCAGAGGCTTGAGTTCCTGATGGCGCTCGACCGTGGTGCGCAAATCGCGGTTCACCGCGTTGTAGATGGCGGGATCGTCGCCGTTTTCCTCCTCTACAGGCTTTGCCTTCTTCTTGGAGGGAAAAGCGATACGGTTTTTCCAGCCCGAATCCTCGTCGGCTGCGGCCGTCTTGTCGTAGCGGCCCTCGTCGAGGGCGGCATTGGCGCGAGCGAAGCGGCCGGGCTTCGAACCCTCCGCCCGGGGCACAATCTTGTTTTCCAGCTTGGTGAGCGTGCTCAATAACTCGCTGGCTTCAAACGGCTTTACGATGAAGGCTTCAGCGCGGGCGCGCTTGGCCTCTTCCGGCTTGAACGGTTCCAGTTTTCCCACCGTCAGCAGCACCGGGATATGCGCTGTTTCCTGGTTTTCTTTGAGGCGTTGGCAAACCTCCAGCCCGCTGTAGCCGGGCATATACACATCCAGGACAATCAGGTCGGGCTTGTTCTCGCTGATCTTCTTCAGGGCCGCCGAACCGTTGTTGACGGTAATGACTTCGTAACCCGCATCCGTGAGGATTTTGCGCCCCATGTTTTGGGCGGTCACGCTGTCGTCGGCGAGCAGAATCTTCCGAGCCAAGGGTATCCTCTGATGAGGGGAGATACCGCGAAGGTAACCTGCCCCTCAACGCAAGTCAATGACATGGAAGGGAAGTAACCGGTTACTAGTGGTCAGCACCTACCGGCGGGCAGCCGGTTTTGGGTGCCGTTTTCGGGCGAAAATCGGCCGTGAAACGATCATTTTTTCGGCGCCAACTAACCTTTCCGATTCGATTTGCTTCCAAGAGATAGAATTGTACAGAGAGTTGCGTCGGAGGGTCTGCCATGGCCGCTCTTTCCCGGTCCCACCTTCTCCGATTACTTGTCCTGAATGTTTCCCTGCTCTGTCTGGCGATGTCTGGTCCGGCATACTCAGGCTTGGTGGCGCGCCAAGGCCGTAGCAGCTCCGAGCTTGTCGTGCACGAATGGGGCACGTTCACCTCCGTCGCCGGACTTGACGGCCTCGCAGTAAAGTGGCGTCCGCGCAACGGCCCCTACGACCTTCCCAGCTTTGTAGAACACTTCCGCAACGCCGACACCAAATCGCAGTTGGAAGGCACGGTGCGCATGGAAACCCCGGTGCTGTACTTTTACTCGCCCGCAAAGACGACCGTCTCGGTGAGAGTAGGATTTTCCAAAGGAGTGATCACAGAATGGTATCCCCACGCCAGCCACATTGAGCCCAATCCCAGGGAGATACTTCAGGAATCGGCCCTCTACCGGCAGAGCGGCGATGGAAGCATTGCGTGGGATTCCGTAACAGTGGAACCTGGACTGGCAGCGCATTTTCCCGAGGAAGAACGCGAGAGTCACTACTACGCAGCGCGCGAAACCGCGGCTGCGCCGGTTGCAGTCCACACCACCGGAGGCACCCAGCAGGAGAAATTCCTCTTTTATCGCGGAGTTTCGATCTTCTCCCCGCCGGTCTCTGCGCAGCCCACAGCCGACGGCAAAGTGCGAATCAAGAATCTTGGCCGGAACGAAATCCCCAGCGTCATTTTGTTCGAGCGGCGCGGAGACAGGATGGGCTATCGGCTCGGCGGCGCGGTGCAGAACGAACTGCTGCTGGATCTTCCGGAGCTGACTTCAACCCCCGAAGCGTTAGAGCGCGATCTGCAAGACGCGCTGATGTCGCAAGGTCTTTACCCAGACGAAGCTCGCGCCATGGTGCAAACCTGGAAGCTGTCGTGGTTTGAAGAAGGCAGCCGCGTTTTCTATCTTGTTCCCGAGCATTTTGTTGAAACTGTGCTGCCGCTTTCGATCAAGCCCGCGCCAACACAGATCGTGCGGGTTTTCGTGGGCAGGATGGAAGTAATTACGCCAGCCACCCGGCGCGACATCGAACAAGCGCTCGCAGAGCGCGATCGCGCCACCATCGCTAGATATCAAAGGTTCCTGGAGCCGATTCTTGATCAACTGAAAGCAGACAATCCCACGCACGCCAGTGAGCTGGACCGAGAGTTGGCGGACGTCTACTGCGCCCCGCCTGGCAAGTAGAGCAATTCCTAGAACGGATTCAGCTTCTTCAGCCCCTTCTTCTTCTTTTTGCGGCTCTCAGAGATTTCCTTGTCGCTGGCGGGGGTGGTATCGGCGCTCACCGTAGCCGGAGATGTAGAAGCAGCGGACGACTGACCCGCCAGTTCGTTCACTTGCGGCGGAGGTGGCAGGGTTGGATCCACCCCAGTATCCGCGGGCTTAAGTTCGTTCGGATCGGCGTTCGGGGTCAGTTCGTTGGCAGCCGGGGTACGAGTCTGAGCACTTGCAGCGCCCGGCTGCCCAAACGGCGAACCACCGGTTGGCGTTGCGTCCGGTGGCGCTCCACTATCGGTCGAGGGCGGTAGCTCCGGCTTCACGATCTCGACTCCCACGCTGTTCCGGCCCGCGTTCATGGCTGCCACGGTCTCCTGCTGGACAACATCGTTCGAACTGAGTGGCGTGGGGTCGACCAGAGGCGGTTCGCCGACTTTGGCAGCTTGCGACGTGTCCGGAGTTTTCTTGATGACTCTTATGAACTTCTCGAGAGTCGTAGAGTCATGCCGGCTGGATTCCTCGGCCTTGTTCTGTGCCACCGCGGCGCGCGTGGGGCGCGGCACCGGCTGATGCAAAGCGACCAGGCGCTTCTTGGCATCGTCGGCACGATCCATGACCGGATAGCGGGTCAGGATCTGGTCGTAGGCATCCGCCGCGCTCTTGGCCAGGGTCTCGATGTACTTGGTCTTGGCAGCTTCCGGCGTACAGCCGCGGGGCAGACCGTGAACGTCGCAGGTGGGAGTGGTTTTCAGGCGCGCCATCTGCCCTTCATAGTTCTGCCCCAGCAGATACAACGCTTCATCGGCGCGGCTATACAGCGGATACTTTTCCACCAGCGATTTCAGGCGCGCCATCGACGCCGGATAGGATTCGCGCAAATAGTAGAAGCGTCCGATCTGAAACTCGCGCTCGCCCAGCACTTCCTGCACTTCCAGCAGACGCTCCTTGGCTTCGGGCACGAGCTTGCTGTCGGGGAATTGCAAAATCATGTTGCGATATTCTTCCTCGGCGCGCTTGGCGTGGGTGTAGTCCCGGTCGGCCTTTTCCATCTGCTGATAGTGGATGTTGGCGATTTTCAGCTGCGCTTCGGCCGCCTCCGGCATATTGGGGAAAAAGGTCTTGAAGTCGTCGTATTCCTGCTCGGCCTGAGCCAGCGCCGCGGTTCCACCCTCGGCGTACCAGGAGTCGCCGACCGCCAGCTTGGCGCGAGCGATGAATTCGGAATCGGGGTAGGTGTTGATGAGCACCTGCAAGGTCATGCGCGACACGTCAAAGCGGTTGTGGTGCATCGCGTCCATCGCCTTGTCGAACAGAACCTTGTCCGGCTGCTTGGAGCCGATTCCGGCCAGGGGATTCTGTGACTTTTTGTTGGTGCAAGCCGCTGTAAAGGACAGCAGCAAGGCGAGTAGGGCAATCAGCAAGATTCGTTTTGACATAGGCTTCAGGACTTAGGTTTCAAGGTTGCAAACGTCAAGGTTTCAGAAACCCATCCGGGTGAGTATAGGCCCGCTGCAAAATTGACTTCAAAGTCTTTGAAACTTTGAAACCTTGAAACCTTGAAACTTTGAAACGTGGTTCTAGACTTTCTGCAGCGCGGCTTCGGTCGCCGCCTTCAGCAGTTCCTGCGCATTCTTCTTTGGATCGCCGTGGCCGAACACGGCGTTGCCCGCCACCAGAATTTCCGCTCCGGCGTGGACCACGTCGGCCACCGTGTCGTGCGCTACGCCACCATCGACTTCGATGCGATAAGTCAGGCTCTGGTGGCTTCGAATCTCGGCTAAGGCTCGCATTTTGTGCAAGGTGGACGGAATGAACTTCTGCGCCCCGAAGCCCGGATTCACCGACATGACCAGCACATAGTCGACTATTTCGAGCACTTCTGCCAGCGTATCGACCGGCGTGGCCGGGTTGATCACCACTCCGGCCAGGCAATCGTGACTCTTGATCAGATGCAGGGTGCGATCCAGATGCCGGACCGCTTCCTGATGCACCGAAATCCAGTCCGCACCGGCATCGGCAAACGCGGGGATGAACTCGTCCGGGTTTTCGATCATCAGGTGACAGTCGAGTGGCAGATCGGTGGCCTTGCGTAGCGACTTGACCACCGGCGGGCCGATCGTCAGGTTAGGCACGAAGTGCCCATCCATGATGTCCACATGGATGACACCGGCCCCACCTTCGGCCGCGGCGCGCACCTGCTCGCCGAGCCGGGCAAAATCAGCCGAAAGAATCGACGCTGCCAGTTCGATCAAAACGGACTCTCAGAAGCCTGGGACTCAAAAACCTGGAACTCAGAAACTTGGATCTCGTGAACCTGTGGAAATTCTAGCACGTGGAAAGCAGTGGCAAGCGGCAGTTAGTTCCGAGTTGCGAGTGCCGGGATTGTGTGGCGCAGACACCTCCCACGGCAAGCTCAGGGCAGGCTCTGCCTGCACATCAAGCCGCGTGATTCGGAGTTCCGACGCCGGGGCCTCAGTTTTGCGCTGGCGGATTGGCGGTTTTAGGCTTGGTCGCGGGCTTCGTTGCCGGCTCCAATTCGTGCTTCATCTTCTCTTGCCAGTCGCTGAGATATTTCATCAGAATCGGCATCGCCGCCTGCATGCCCTCCTGCGTGACCGCCGGCACCTCCTGCAGGACCTTCTGCCCAACCGGTGAGGCGTAGAAAGTGTTCATGGCTTCGATGTCGCCGTGCGTAAAGTGGGCCTGGTATGCCGGGATCATCGCCTGCTCGATTTCATCGGCGGGCATGTCCTTGATCAGGTCGCCCATGGATTTCTTGAAGTGCTCGTCAAAATCAGAGGGGACCGAGCCTTTGTCTTTCAGAATCATGTCGTGAAACATCTGCCGCATGGTTTGTGCCTGTACTTGCATCATCTGCTGCATCAAGTCGTGGGAATGCATGGTGCGAAGGTAGAGCATTACATCGTCCTTCGAGGCCGGATCGTCGGCGTTCTGGGCAAAAGCCGGAAGGCTGAAAACAATACACGCGATGGCGATAAGAATACGTTTCACAAAGTTCCTCCGTACCCGCAAATAGCTTAGCCGATCAGGAACCGTCGGACTAGTGAATATGTGCCGGCATTATTGCAGTCTTGTGAATTCTGACTTGGCTCGTTGCGGATGGGGATCTCAGAATCGGACCCTTTCCAGAGAGCGAACAAGTCTCTGGAGGCGACAGGGCTGCGAGTCGTATTTCAACCTACGTTGCCGTGCTAATCTCGACGGACCGTGTTCTCACCGACCCAAATCGCGCCCGCGGTCTACAGCGTGGCCGCGGTGTGCATCTGGGGCACGGCCGATTTCGCTGGGGGGATTGGGTCGCGCCGCGCAAACGCGTTCGTATTGACCGAGTTCTCGCACGTCTGTGCATTCGCGCTCATGTTCGGCGTCGCTTTCGCCGGACACGGCGAGTTCCCTTCACGTACGAGCATTCTGTGGGCGCTGATCGCAGGTGCGGTTGGCGGATTCTCGCTCGCCATCTTCTACCGCGCCCTGGCGCTGGGCCAGATGGCTCTTACGGCACCCATTGCGGCCTTGCTGGGGGCTGCGATCCCAACGTTGGCCGACATTGCCATGGAAGGCGCACCCAGCCGCTGGACGGTTTGTGGTTTCGCCCTGGCGATTCTCGCGATTTGGCTGATCACGCGCCCCGAAGAATCTGACAAAAACGGAGGAACCGGCCGCCCTGCTGGGACCGGCATGGCGGCTCTGGCTGGCGTGGGATTTGCCTGCTTTTTTCTGTGTATTCATCAGGCCCACGGTTCGCCTATATGGATCGCTACCATCTCACGCATCGGGTCGTTCACGTCGACTGCGGTAGCAGTGGCAGTAACCCGCGCGCCGCTGGCGCTCGATCGCCCGCGCGCGGCGCTGGGCATGCTGGCCGGAGTGCTGGACATCACCGCCAGCGCGCTCTTCGTTTTCGCCAGCCAACATGGACGGTTGGACGAGGCGGTGGTGATCACGTCGCTCTATCCGGCCGTAACGGTGCTGCTGGCGCGCCTGGTGCTGAAAGAACACTTCAGCCGCTGGCGCCTGGTGGGACTGCTGGCAGCACTGGCGGCGGTGCCGATGATTGCTGCCGGGTAGCTGCTCCTCGTTACTCGCGACGTGCCATCCGGTGCTGTTAGCATCGCTTCGTGGCACTTGTTGAAATCCGCAACCTGACCAAAGTCTTTGCTCATGCCGCTTCGCCCTTCGGTGGAGTATCCGCCGGCCGGGCCAAAGACGTTCGCGCCGTCGACGATGTCTCACTCGACATTCAGGCGGGCGAGACGCTGGGACTGGTCGGCGAATCCGGGTCAGGAAAGAGCACGTTGGGAAGGCTGATCCTGCGGCTAATTGAGCCAACGTCAGGGAGCGTGTGCTTTGAGGGGAAGGACCTGCTCGCCGCCGGTACGGGCGAGATGCAGCGCCTGCGGCGCGACCTGCAGATCATTTTTCAGGACCCATTCGCGTCGCTAGATCCGCGTTTTCGCGTCGAAGATATCGTTGCCGAACCGCTGATCATTCATCACGATTCATGTAGGGACAGCCGCCCTCGGCTGTCCGGTCGAGCGCAGCTCGACATTCGTACGCGCGTCGTGGAACTCCTGCGCGCAGTCGGCCTCGACGAATCAGCGCTGCGCCGCTATCCCCACGAATTTTCGGGCGGACAGCGGCAGCGCATCGGGATCGCGCGCGCGCTGGCGCTGCGGCCGAAGTTTATCGTCTGCGACGAGCCGGTTTCCGCTCTCGACGTCAGCGTCGGGGCGCAGATCGTCAATCTTCTCGCGCAACTGCAGCGCGAGTTCGGCCTGACCTATCTCTTCATTTCGCACTCCATGCCGGTGGTGCGCTATCTCTCGACTCGCATCGCGGTGATGTATCGCGGAAAGATCGTAGAACTAGCAGACGCGGCCTCCATCACCGAGCGCCCACAGCACCCCTACACACGCAGCCTGCTCGAGACCACGCCCGAAATGACCTAGCGAACGGTCTTGCTCCCCCGGCAACGCGCGGAGCACGACTGCCGTGCCATACTCGCCGTATGCAGCGTGCGCCCGGTTTCGTGCGCGATCTGGTTGAGCTGATTCTGGGCTATGGCCTCATCGTCGGCGTGAT
>Ga0210402_10006716_pt1 | contig 10150 bp, 7 predicted proteins | sample IncBWC7MmetaG_FD_161055 | JGI IMG/M metagenome (GOLD analysis project Ga0210402, IMG submission 161055) | Forest soil microbial communities from Barre Woods Harvard Forest LTER site, Petersham, Massachusetts, United States - Inc-BW-C-7-M | ecosystem: Environmental > Terrestrial > Soil >...
TTTACTCAGCCGATTCACGTTTGCCTGCATTGCTGCAAGAGTGGCGGCCTGCGCCTTCATTGCGGCAACGTCCTGTTCAGCCACTTCGCGCGAGACCGCATTGGTCTTGAGCAGACCGACCCAGCGGTCGGCGGTCACCTTGGCGATGTCGTACTGGGCTTGCGCCGTATGCTGATCGGCCCGCGCCTGCTCGAGTTGCGCGTCGACTTCGGGCGTCTCGATGGACGCCAACAGCTCGCCCGCCGGTACCTGGGTGCCGATGTCCTTGTACCAACGCGCGAGATAGCCATTGGTGCGCGCGAAGATCGAGGCGTCCTGATACGGCTGCACATCGGCGGGCAACTCGATGCGCTGCATGGCCGGCGCCGTCTTCGGCTTCACCACCGTGACGACGGGGACGCTGAAAGACTGGGTTTGGGTACGCAGCGCTGCTTGCGCCTTGAGCCGCGGCAGGATCCCCGCCGCGAGTGCGATCAGGACGAGCGCCGGCGGTATCAAGCGCAGCAGCCGTGGTTTCAGGGATGGAGCGGTTTTTGGATCATGGGCGTTCATGTTGTTTCTCCCAAGGCCATCGCGGCCGTTTGCGCCTCTCGGCGCTTGAGCCATCCGTGGACTGCCGCAAAGACGACAGGCACGAACAGCAAGGTGGACGTGGTTCCGAAAAAGAGCCCGCCGATCACGGCGCGGCCGAGGGGCGCGTTTTGCTCGCCGCCGTCGCCCAGCCCCAAGGCCATCGGCAACATGCCGATCACCATCGCGAGCGCGGTCATCAGCACCGGGCGAAACCGTCCGAGACCCGCGTCGAGCGCGGCGCGCAGCGGTTCGACCCCATTGGTGAGCGTTTCACGCGCAAAACTCACCACGAGAATGCTGTTGGCGGTCGCGATGCCGATGCACATGATGGTCCCGGTCAATGCCGGCACGCTGACCGTCGTGCCGGTGACGAACAGCATCCACACGATGCCGACCAGCGCAGCGGGAAGCCCGCTGATGATGATCAGCGGATCGAGCCACGATTGGAAGTTGATCACCATGAGGAGGTATACGAGGAGTACGGCAAAAGCGAGCCCTGTGAGGAGGCCCGTGAACGAGGACTGCATGGTCTGAACCTGTCCACGCACCACGATGCTCGAACCCGCCGGCAGACTGCCGCGCGCCTGATCGACGAGGCCGGTGATCTCGCGCGCCACGCCGCCGAGATCTCGCCCCTGGACCGACCCGAAGACGTCGATCACCGGTTGGACGTTGTAATGGGAAATCACGGCTTCTTGCGAGCCGCGATCGAGACTGCCCAAGGAACCCAAGATCTGCGAGTGCGAGGCTCCCGGAGTATCGGGACTCGCGCCCGCGGCCGCTCCTGCCCCGGTGGTCACACCAACCCCGACGCCGCCGCCGGCCAGCGGAATATTGCGCAGCGCGTCCAGCGAATCCACCTGGTATTGCGGCGTCATGGTCATCAACGGATAGCTCACTCCGTTCTGCGGGTTCAGCCAGAAGTTGGGTGAGGTCTGCGAACTTCCCGAAAGTGCGATCAGCAGGTTCTGCCCGATCTGGCGCTGCTGGAAGCCGGCTTTCATGGCCTCGGCGCGGTCGACATCGATATTGATCGCGGGAGCATCGTCGGGCTGCTGGATGCGCAAGTCGACCAGGCCCTGCACCTGGCGCAGCCGCGCCACCAACTTTGTCGCCGCCGCCCGGTTGCCGTTCACGTCGGCGCCGACGAGTTGAATGTCGATGGGGGAGGGCAGGCCGAAATTGAGAATTTGACTGATGATATCCGCCGGCAAGAAGCCGAAGGACACACCGGGAAAATCGGTGTTGAGCGCAGCGCGCAACGTCCGCACGTACTGCGCCGTGGGGCGATGCTTGGCATTGAGCGCGATCAACACGTCGGCATCCGCATTGCCGATCGGCGATGCGGAATCGTAGGTCAAGTTGATGCCGCTGACCGGCAGACCGATGTTGTCGAGGATGCTGCCGAGTTCGTCCTTGGGAATCAACGAACGGATGCGCGTCTCCACGGTGTCGGTGATTCTTGCGGTCTCCTCGATGCGCGTTCCGGTTTTCGCGCGCAGGTGCAGCCGGATCTCGCCGGTGTCCGAGGTTGGAAAGAAGTCCTGGCCCAGAAACGGCACCAGCATCGCGGTACCCAGGCACACGCCTAGGAAGCCGAGCGCCAATGCACCGGGCCGTGCCAATCCCCACTCCAGTCTTCCGCGATAAACGGCGCGGAACTTCTCGAAACCGCGCTCGAATCGGCGCTGAAAGCGCATGAAAGGCCCGGGCGGCTTGCCGCGGCCGGCTGTGCCCTGCGCTGCGCTGCGCAGCAAATACATCGCCAACGTCGGAATCAAGGTGCGCGAGAAGAAGTACGAGGCCAGCATGGCGAAGACCACGGCCTCCCCGAGGGGCACGAACAGATAACGAGCCACCCCGGACAACAGGAACATCGGAATGAACACGATGCAGATGGACAATGTCGACACCAGGGTCGGCACGGCGATTTGCGCGGAGGCGAGCAGAATCGCCTGGCGCTTTTCCGTGCCGGCCTCGAGGTGATGGCTGATATTTTCGATCGCGACCGTGGCGTCGTCCACTAAAATGCCCACCGCCAACGCGAGCCCACCCAAGGTCATGATGTTGATGGTTTGCCCCAGTGCTGCGAGCGCGATCAAGGAGGTCAAGATCGAGAGCGGGATGGTGACGGCGATGATCAAGGTGGCGCGCCAGCTCGCCAGAAACAATAAGATCATGAGCCCCGTCAAGGCGGCGGCAATCAGCGCCTCGCGCACCACGCCGCTGACGGCGCCGCTGACGAATACCGACTGATCGGACACCGGCTGGATGGCGAGCGACTTCGGCAGCCCCGCCGCGATCTGCGGCAGCATCGCCTTGACGTTCGCAATGATCGCGAGCGTCGACGCATTGCCGCTCTTCTCGATTTGCAGCAGCGCCGAGCGCGTGCCGTTCGTGCGTACGATGTTGGTTTGCGGCGCATAGCCATCCCGCACGTGCGCGACATCGTGCACGTAGACGATCTGGCCGCCGGGCGCGGTACTCACCGGCAGGTCGTTGAGCGCCTGGACGGTGCGGGTGCTGCCGTTCAAGTTGACGTTGTACTCGAGCGCGCCGATCTTCGCCGTGCCGCCCGGCAGGATGAGGTTCTGGGCATTGACGGCATTGACCACATCCAGCGGCGAGAGTCCGCGCGCCTGCAGGGCGCGCGAATCGATATCCACCATGATTTGCCGAACCTTGCCGCCGAACGGCAGGGGCACGGCCGCACCTTGCACGGTCGCGAGTTGCGTCCGGATGAAATTATTGCCGTAGTCGTAGAGCTCCTGCTCGGGCAAGGTCTTGCTCGACAGCGCGAGTTGCAGAATGGGCACGGTAGAAGCGTTGTAGGAGAGGATCAACGGCGGCAGTATCCCGGGCGGCAGGTTGCGCAGCAGCGACGATGAATTCGCCGCCGCCTCCGCAATTGCGCGATTGATGTCTGCGCCGGGATGAAAGAACACCTTGATCACGGCGACGCCGTTCAACGTCTGCGATTCGATGTGCTCGATATTGTCCACGTCGGTGGTGAGCGCGCGTTCGACGGGCGAGGTCACGCGGTGCGCCATATCCTCCGCGGAGAAGCCGTTGAAAGACCAGACGATGCTCAATACCGGTATATCGATATTGGGGAAGATGTCCGTGGGAGTGCGCAGCACGCTCAACGGGCCGACGATGAAAATGAGCAGCGCGACCACGATGAACGTGTAGCGGCGGCGCAAAGCAAGCTCGACGATCCACATGGCCCTGACTCCCCTCGACTGACTGGCGTTGATCTGACAATCAGACTGACGCCGGTCCGTTGTCGGTCAATGTCCAAGCAGGCGGCGGGCGTTTCAACCGTAATTCACCCTGATATGCAATCAAGCACGTCGGCCGGGCAGCGGCACATTTCATTGGTAACCGGGTCCGCCCCTGTCGAAATCGACCGGCAACCGGAGGCACCGACGCTAGGCCACAGGCAGGCGCTGTTCTCTGCCGCTTCGATCGGCCAATGTTGGGAGGGCAAATGCGTACAATAAATCCGGTTCTCATTCTGCTCGGCTTGCTGATGGTTCTAGCGAGCGCGGAGGCTCTCGCCGACGATGAGGTCAACATCAGACTCTACAACGATGATGCGGATGGCATCGTCTTGAGCCTCTACGACATGAATGCGCAGCCGCCGCAGGCGGTGATCCTCAATCAGCGGATCGACGGATTTGCGTGGATTCCCATCTCAGTGACTGCGGGTGCCGTGGGAAGAGCTCACCTGAAATGGAGCGCCAGAACCGCAGATCCGAGCTTTCCAAGATGTGGATATCGGGAAATATCCGGCGTCGCGAACGAGGCTCTGATAGCCGTTTCCGCGGACGCCAATTGCCGCTGATCACGCCGTCCGAGCGGCTCAGAGGAGACCGTATCGTCGGCGCCGACGTGGCAAGGGCCTAAGAACTGGCCGGGGTCCTCAAACCCTCCAGGTGGAAACTATTGTCCTGCGCCCGGCGACATTGCGGACGCAGTCGGAGGTTCCGCCTGAGAGCGCCACACGAGCTCCAATCGCCCCTAAAGGATTGAGCGCCGTTACCGATGGGATCGGCTCTTGTGGCGGCCGCTCTGGAGATACATCGGCCTCCACGACCATATCGATCGATAGCCGCAGCATTTGGCCGCTGCGCTCGAGTACCCAAGTTACGCAGCTCGCCGAGGGATTTTGCGCGGCGAAGTCCAGTGTCATCTGGGCAATGCGCACAATGACGGGCTTCAGGTCTTCTGGGATCTCCCTCTCTTCGATCAGGGCGCGTGGCTTGATCAGCAAGGTGGGGTAAAGCGCTCCGGAATCTACCCACAAAGAGTTCAGCGTGGCGAGCAGGCCGGCTTCCTGCATTCTCGGTGGCCGCAACTGTAACGCAACGGCGCGAGCATCTTGGATGACCGCCTGCAGCGACGGGATGATCGGCTCCGGGATGCGGTCAGATAACAGGTACTGACCGCCCGCTGCGACGCGCTGTGTGCTCCTGAGTAGGTACATGATGGCGGCGAGCGACTGGCAAACGCCATCGTGCAGGCGTACAAACGCTTTGGCCTTCTTGTCCTCTTCCCACTCCATCATTCGGTTTGACAGTTGCCGTACCAATTGCGCGGTTTCATGCGAACGGCGTATGGAAGACCGGAAAACGAGATATAGCGAAAACCCTGCCAGGCTGGTGAAAACCATCAGCCAGAAGGCCTGGCGGAGCGGCATATGCCATCGAGAGTTTCTGTTGAGGGAGAGGACCGCAAGCTTGCTCAGTCCCACCGCAATCGGACGGTCTTCGCCTTTGACCACGCCGTCGATCTCCTGAATGGTGGCGTGTCTGCCCTGCATAGCGCGAACCTCGGAGAAGGCTGATTGGTAGGCAGTGATCGCTGGGCGGAGCGATACAAGCACTCTCCTCTCATCCGGCTGCAGGGCGCCCTGTGCGTCATACAGAGACACGGTACGGTCAACGGCCTGGATATGTCGATCAAAGTCATCGCAATAAGAGCTGTCATCACGTAGGAGGCAGTCCTTGAAATCCTGCACCGCGTGCCCTAGTTCGAGTTCTCCGAGAAGTGCGAGCTGCCGCTTCTCGGCTTGAGCCCGCAATGCGTCGCTCTGGCGACGGTAGTCGTGCGCAATATCGATGCCGGTGGCGATGGCGAGTGCGAGCAAGAGGGACGCGATGCCGGCGGTCACTCCCCGAGGCGGCGGAAAACGGGACGTGTGCATTGCCTCTGCAGTGGGGCCGTCTGAAAACTTTTCAAATTCTAGAGGGGAGATCGTCATGAGAAGGTGATCCGATGCTCGATCGCATATCGCACCAACTCGGCCACCGTGTGCATATTGAGTTTGCGAAGCACGTTGAGCTTGTGAGCGCTGACGGTCTTGGCGCTGAGCGTCAAGCGCCGCGCGATGTCGTTAATCGTCTTACCGTCGGCGATCAGGCTGAAAACCGCCAGTTCGCGCTTCGACAATCGTTTGTACAGAGGTCCGATGTCGTCCTGAAGCGCAACGCGCAGCGCGAGACTCTCCGCGACATTAGGGCTTAGAAAGAGCGCACCCGTGACGACTCGTCGGATGGCGTTGATCAGAAGTTCAGGGGTCACGTCCTTGGTCAGGTAGCCGTGCGCACCAGCTTTGAGTGCTCGCGCCGCGTATTCACTCTCCGTATGCATGGTCAACACGACCGTGTGGGCGTGCGGCTGGGTCGTGCGCACGTCCGCGATCAAATCGAGGCTGTCGCGTCCCGGGGCGGACGGTATTGCGATATCGAAGATGACCACGTCCACGCGGTGCACCTGCAGCTGCTCGAGCGCTTCCTCATAAGTCCCCGCTTCCGCAATCACGTTGAGATCGGGCTGGTTCACCAGCAGTGCACGGATGCCCTTGCGAACGAGGATATGGTTATCAACGATGATGATGTTGATCAAACTGGCGCTCCCAGGGTGCCCTGAGGCCGATTCTAGGCTGCTTCGGGTCAATATATCGAGAAATACGCCCGGTTCTGAATGGGTGAAACACTGAAGGGCGCACAGTGCTCCATCGGCGGCGGGCCTGCGGTCCGCCCTGGATGGCTTATGTTAACCGAGTCAAAGATCGGTCTGTTACCCTACCGTATAGGCTATTACACCTAGACACTATTGGCAATAAGCCCCATCTAAGTCGGGATAAATACTCAATATAATCGAGCAATATACTTGATCCTCACTGGCGAAGAGCTTGGCTCCCGGAGAATGGTGCACGTGAGCGACTACGCGATATCAGTCAAAGTCCGCAACGGACGCATCAGGCGCAAGATCGCCGAGTGCGGGTTCAGCAGCGTCAATGAACTGTGCCGCAAGTCCGGGCTACGTCCGGAAAACATCGGTGCGCTGCTCAACTTGAAACTCCCACCGCTGACGAGGGCCGGTCGCTGGCGCCGCCCAGCTGCCGCCTTGGCCGAGGTGCTGGGATGTACGTGCGAGGAGCTGTTCAGCGAGACGCAGCGAACGCTGGCGCTGCGCGACAACCGCGGCGAGTGCTTTATCACCGAAAGCGAGTTGCTGAAGCTGTCCTGCAGAGTTCAACAGCCGCTGCTGGAGAATCCCGGAGACCAACTGCTCGAGGATGCTGACGAGCAGACAAAGATCGAGGTGATTCGACGAGCGTTGGACGGGCTGAATCTCGTGGCGCGGGATCGGAGAATTATCGAAGGCCATTTCGGCATCGGCTGCGAGGAGAGAACGCTAGCCGAACTCGCGTTGGAGCACCACGTTTCCTATCGGTTCCTCCGGCGTCGCTTGAGCAGGGCGTTCTTTCGCCTGCGCGGTGACAGACTAGCAATGCGTCGATCGCTTCTACAGGCATACCAACCTGCCGACGCAATGAGCACCGCCGACGAAGCGCGCGTCCGGCAGGCGCAGATGCGCCGCTGAAAAGAAAGCCGAAGCGCAACCGCGCGCTGAAGCGCAGGGCGCGGCGGCGACGAAGGTAACTCGCAGAGAACGAGTCTTGTCGATAAGGCGCAAAGCTCCGCGCCAGTTTTTTTTCGCTGCATAGAATCACTATCCGGGCCAATCCTGGTCCCGCAATACGTCAAATCCAAACTTGGTTCGAGCGAAATACGCAGAGATATCCAAGCGTATTTCGAGAAGTTTATAAAGCGTTCCCTACCTAGATGGTAGGTATTACGCCTCTATGAACACAGCATTAAGCTGTTTATAACAGGCACACGGCTTAGAGATACCAAGACTATCGCTTGAGCTAACCGCCAGCGGATTTCGATGAACGACGAGAGAAACGACATGAAGTTGGGGATTCTCAAATTCAATTTTCAATTCCGCCTTACGCAGTCACGGGCGCGCCGCGCCATCGGCGTCGTGCGGGTTTCCATGTTCGGTGAAAAAGAATTTACGCAGGTACGGCGCGTACCTGCAGTTCGGAAGGAGGTTGTACTGCCATGAGAACGTCTCTCCAAAGTTCCTTGCGTTTCCTTGGACTGTGTTTGCTTCCAATGCTTGCGAGCGCTCAGATGCCGGTGTTCCAGGGCGGCGGCTCGTTCAGAGTTCAATGTCCCACTGCCACCATCCGGCATCCGGGCACTACCGCGACCGGTGGCTCCGGCATGACCGTCAATCCCGCTCCGGACAAGGCCGAGGTGCCCTACACCGGGCCGGTGGTCAGGACCGCGACCAAGGATCCGTCCGGGCAGCACACCTTCAGTCCCGCGTTGACCTTCAGCGACAGCGGCGGCGCGATCAAGTGTCAGCAAATCTCGGGCGGCGACGGCATGATGACCGAAGCGGACGGCAACCAGACGTTCATGTTCTCGTTCGGTCCGCTGTCCGGCTTGGGGCTTATTCAAAATGGACAGCCGGGCACTGAGTTCGCCTCGGTGTTCAACAGCCCCTACACGGCTGGCGATGCCTCTGGCAACTATATCAACGGTCAACCGAATCCGCTCTATGACGGCACCAGTCCGACGAGCCCGACAGCGGTCGGTGCGAACGCGGCCATTACCGATCCGGCCGGCATCATGAACACCGGCGTCATCAACGGCAATATTCCCGCACCGCTGATGGCCTTCGATGAAGACGACGAGTATTTCCTGACCCTGTCGAACGTCGGCATGATCATGCGCCCGGACCTGTTCGAACAACACACGGTCCACTTCCACGGCTATCCGAATGCATCCTCTTTCTATGACGGTGTGCCCGATGCCTCGATCGCTATCAACATTGGCGGCAGCTTCACTTACTACTATCTCGCGCCGGACGCCGGCACCTACTTCTGGCACTGCCACATCACGCCGCCCGAACACTTGCAGATGGGCATGGTGGGGCAACTGTTCGTGCGTCCGCGCCAGAATCGAACGCCTTCGGGCACCGATGTCTACCAAACTTCCCTGGCGCAGCAGAACGATTTGCGCACCGCCTGCAATCCCGCGCTGCCGACCGCTCCCGGCACGCCCGGTGGCGACATCCTCTGCTCGGTGCCGTTGCCGAAAGTGCATCCGGGCTTTCCCAATCAGACCGGTTACAAATACGTCTACAACGACGGCGACGGTAGCACGCGCTACGACATCGACGTGCCCATACAGATCCACGGATTTGATCCCAACTTCCATTTTGTCGGGATGACCTTCAACGCGGAAGGCTTCTCGGACATGAAGGACAAGTACTTCCTCTTAAATGGCCGCAGCTATCCCGATACCGTGGGTGTGGCGGGCGGTCCTGCGGATGTGAACGGCGATCTGTCGCGAGCCAGCAATCCCAACCCGGTGACGCATGCGATCTCGACGGCGGACACCGATTCATTGAGCCGTCCCTCGCAGCCGCTGCCCACCCTGATCACGCTCGACAGCAAGGGAGGTCCGAGCGGTGTGTGCGGCCAGCCGGTGTGCGGACAACGCGCGGCGTTGCGCATTGCGGATCTGGACGTGCAGGAATATCAGACGCTCGCCTCGGTGGGCATCCCCATGCTGCTGGTGGGCTGGAACGCCAAGCTGCTGCGCGACCAAGCCGGCAATAACCTCTACATCACCACCAACTCGATCACCCTCGGCGGCGGTGAGTCGCTGGACGTGATTCTCGACAGCACCGGCGTCGCCCCCGGCACCTACTTTCTTTACACGCCACAACTCGACCATCTCTCGAATGACGCTGAGAACTTCGGCGGCCTGATGACCGAAGTGGTTGTCCTCTAGGAGCTGCAACACATGAACAACTCGACTCCAAAAAACATCAGTGCAGTCTCCCGATTGCTGACGGTGGCTCTGGCCGCGGCAGGGTGCCTGCTCGCCGCGTCGGGACACGCGGCCGCCCCGGGAATCACGGCCACGCCGGCCGCCACCACGCCAGGCGTGTTCAACCTCAGCGCGGGTCCCGGCACCAGCAGTCAACCGGACGGGGAGTTGATCTACTCGTGGGGCTATGGCTGCACCACGGCCAACTCGGCCACGTATTCTCCGGCCGCGTTCGCGGGCATCGGGTTTTGTCCCTCGATGCAGCTGCCCGGTCCCACGCTGATCGTCAAGGAAGGCACGACCTTCACCGTGACGCTTACGAACAATTTGCCGAAACCGGCTGGCAACACCTCCATCCTGTTCCCGGGACTGGC
>Ga0210402_10006717_pt1 | contig 10149 bp, 3 predicted proteins | sample IncBWC7MmetaG_FD_161055 | JGI IMG/M metagenome (GOLD analysis project Ga0210402, IMG submission 161055) | Forest soil microbial communities from Barre Woods Harvard Forest LTER site, Petersham, Massachusetts, United States - Inc-BW-C-7-M | ecosystem: Environmental > Terrestrial > Soil >...
CCTGGAAAGCAGATTGTAGAGTTCGCCTTTCGGGAAGTCGCGCGCCAGCGATTCACCAGCTTCAATCGCGGCCGCATAATTGTGGGCGTTAACGTAAGCCAGAGTAAGGTTGAAGCGCACTTGATACGGGTCGGGGAAGCCTTTCTGCGCCAGTTGAAACTGCTGCGCCGATGCCACATAGTTCTTAGCCTTCGCGAGCGTCACTCCAACCTCGAAATGGCTCCTGGCATTGTGGATAACCACCTGCGGGTCCTTCAGGTAAAGGCCGTCGCTTTGCTCGTAGTGCGCGATGGCTCGGGCGTACCGGTGCCCGGCAAAGCTGATCTCACCCAGGTAGAGGTGCGCCACGGGATCGTTGGGGGCGGCCTTCAGGAGTTGCTCGAAGTGGCTTTTTGCATCGCTCTGCAGGCCCATCGCCATCTCATTCACCGCCAGGTTCTTTAACGCCGGTTGGAACTTCGGATCTGTCTGCAGGGCTTGCTTGAATTGCACGCTGGCCTCGGCTTTGCGCCCGGTATTCAAGAGCGCGATGCCCAGCAGGTTGCGGGCTTTCAGATCGTATGGTGCCGCGGCCAGCATCTTTTCGAGAATCGGAATGGCTAGCTCGGCCTGCCCCTGGCGAACGTAGGCAGTTGCGCCCGCATAGTCAAAGGTCGTTTGGGCCGGCGTTTGACCCAACCCAGCGGCGAGCGCGGCGACCATGACGGTGACACAGTATCTGCTCACGGAATGCCTGATTATACATCGCACAGTCCGCTTTCCTGGAAACCGTGTTAGCGATTACAGGATGATCGAATAAGGCCGCCTATCCCATATCGTTTAATCTGTTTGACAGCGCTTGCCGCTGCTGATAGAATCTCACCAATTTGTTAAGAGAGGGGTGTCCAAGATGATGCGCTTTTTTTTCTGCTTCGTGTTCGCCGCCGCTTCAGCGCTGGCCCAATTCTCCAGCGCCATACAAGGGACGGTTACCGATCCTTCGCATTCGGGTGTGCCGGACGCAAAAGTAACGGTCAAAAATGAGGCCACCGGTATCGCGCGATCGACCACCACTACGTCTGATGGGTATTACCGGGTCTCCAGCCTGGGCCCCGGAACCTATACCGTTACGGTGCAAAAATCCGGGTTCAATACGAAGGAAGAAACGTCCGTGCCGCTGGCCAACAGCGAGGTAGGGAGGATCGATGTGCCGCTGACCGTCGGCACCGTCAATGAGCGGATCGACGTCACTGGGGATGTTGTACTGGTGGAGACAGAGCAGGGCCGCGTGTCGGGCCGCATCGATACGACGCAGCTCAAGGAACTCCCCATCAACGGCCGCAATATTTTGAACCTGATTGCCATTCAACCGGGAATTGTGGGGCGGGGCTTATCGGCCGGCTTATACAGCGGCGGCGGGAGTGATTCGTTCTCGGGAGAGACCCAGCCCTCGGTTTTTGCCAGCGGGCAGCGGTTCGAGGGCAACAACTACACCTTCGACGACTCTAGCGTAAATGGCGAGGCCCGCAACGGCGTCACGAACATCGTGCCGAACTCGGAGGCGGTCGAGGAGGTTCGCGTTGTGGCGAACAATTTTTCGGCGGTCGACGGCCGGAATCCCGGCGCACAGGTCCAGTTGGTGTCCAAGGCGGGAACCAACCAATTTCATGGAGTAGGAGCGTACTATTTCCTGGACGACAAGCTTGCCGCGCGCCAGATTTTCGACCCTGCCGTGTTACCTTCCATTCGGAAACATCTTTACGATTTTGCGGGCGGCGGACCCATCGTCCACAACCGGACGTTCTTCTTCGCTTCCTACGAAGGGCTCAACCAGGGCGGCGCGCGGACAGCATCGGCTACGGTGGAAACTCCGCAGTTCCGGGATTTTGTTTTGCAGACGCGGCCGAACTCGATTGCGGCTGACCTGCTGAAGAACTTTCAACCCATCGCTTATCCGACCGCTAATATTCGGGACATCGGCAGCCCCGTCCCCGGTTCGATTAACAAGGTCGGCCCGCCGGACGGAATCCCGGACATAGGAACGGCCTTCTATACTCCGGCCTCCTTTCGGAATGCCTATCAGGTCAGCCTCCGCATCGACCATGAATTGCGTCCCGGGAAAGATCGCATTTACGGATCTTACTTCCGCACCACCAATAGAACGCTTTCGGGCGGCATCCGTCCGCAGTTTGATGCGCCTCAGGATGAGTTCACCTACTTCGGCAACCTCAACTACACCCACACATTCAGCTCCAATAAGATCAATGAGATTCGCGGCGGAGCCATTCAGTTGGTCGGGCGCCCCGACCTGCGGAAGCATCTGGAAGTGCCGGGCGTCAACATTACGGGGACGAGCGGGTTTTCAGGAGCGCTCTATCCCAGCGGCTGGTGGCAGACCAGTTTTGATTTCAAGGACGTTTTCTCCTGGGTCCACGACACCCACAATATAAAAATCGGCGGCGAGGCGCGCCGCATGCGCGGCTCCGCTCAAAACACCAGCAATTACATTCCAACTTACGGCTTCGCCCAAATACTCGACTTCGCGGATGACGCGCCGCTGTCGATGAACCGGCTGGTCAACCCGGCGACCGGAACGCCCGCCACGCTGTTTTCACAACTGCGGAACACCGAGTGGGCATTGTTCATTCAGGACGATTGGAAAGTCTCGCACAACCTGACTCTCAACCTGGGCTTGCGGTATGAGGTGTTCGGAACCTATAACGATAAGGAAAACACGCTGCGGAATCTGGTCCTCGGGCCCGGCAACGACGAACTGCAGCGCATCGCCAGCGGAAAGGTCGATTACGTCAAACAGTTCTATCCCACAGACTATAAGAACTTCGATCCGCGTTTCGGCTTTGCCTGGGACCCAACCGGCAAGGCGAAGATGACGGTCAGGGGCGGCTACGGAATTGTCAACGATCGCATGGCTACGCTTCCGGTCGAGAACTATCGCGGCAATCCTCCGCTGCTGGCACAGGCCAGCCTTGGGCTTTTGCTGGGCACGCCATCGTTCACTTACAGCCTGGGCGACCCGGCCAAGCCATTCGTGGGATACCCTGTCGATCCAGCGCTGCAACTGGGTCTCGACGCCAACAACGGCATCAAGGGAGCGCGGGTGAGCCTCACCACCGTCGACCCGAATCTGCGCACACCATACATCCAAAACTGGTTCGTGGGCATTCAACGGCAGTTGCTGAACGGCACCGTGGTGGAGTTGAACTACATCGGGTCGGCCGGGCACCACCTTTTCAACTCCATCAATTTGAACCGCTACGCCGGGGACCTTCTGGCGACGGGCACCTTCCATGGCCTGAATCAGAGCTTTCAATCGATCAGCATGATCCAGTCGACGTCCAACTCGATCTACAACGGCATGACGGCTTCGGTGAAGCACGCGTTCCAACGGGGAGTTACTCTGCAAGGTAACTTCACCTACGGCAAAGCCATCGACGATACCGACGGCGAAACCGGCACCACTTCATGGCAGGATGCGTGGAATCGAAAAGCGGAGCGGGCGCTCGCCGGGTTCGACGTTCGGGAGAGGGTGAACATTGTCGGTATCTGGGACACGCCCTTCTTCAAAAACCGCGGCAGCTTCGCACCTGCGCACTATATTCTGGGTGGCTGGCAGTTGTCGGGAATCACGATTCTGGACAGCGGCACACCAGTAACGGTGACCAATGGGGCGTCTTTCCGTCTGGATCCGACGGGCAAGATCAACCTTGGCGGCGACTACAATGCCGACAATACGGGCGGTGACCGTCCCAATGCTCCGTCTACCCCCGTCCAGTCCGTTGGGTACTCGCGCGAGCAGTTCCTTACGGGTATGTTCCCAGCCTCCATCTTCCCAGCTCCGGCGCCGGGGCAGAACGGCAACCTGGGGAGGGACACCTTCCGCGGCCCTGGGTTTGCGCAAGTCGATCTGGCGCTGGCCAAGAATTTCAAGATTGGCGAGCGGCTCAACGCAACGCTGCGCGCGGACGCCTACAATGCGTTCAACCGCGTGAATCTCACCAATCCGACTCTGGATCTGAACAGCGTGAATTTCGGCAAGTCGACCGGCCAGAACACGCCGCGTTTATTTCAGGTAGGGTTTCGGGTGCGGTTCTAACCGGCAGTCACTTGAATCGGCCGCGACTTCTAAAGCCGCTCGTGTTCTGATCCGACGCTTGGCGCCGCCGGCAAGGTAGAGCACCGTTGCAGACGTAGACATCTGGTCCGAAGAGATTTAGACTTCTACTGACGCCCGTAAGCGTGGAGGTCGGCGCTTACCGCAACTTTCCGAACCCGTTGGCACTGGGCATCGAATGGAGGGCACTTTCGTGAGAATCGTAACGTTAGCCGTTCTTGGCGGACTTCTCGGGGGACTCTTGTTGGGACAGGAATACCGCGGCACTTTCAGCGGCATGGTTGCCGATCCGCAGGGCGCCGCGGTTCCCAAGGCGGTAGTAGTTGCCACGGAGACACGCACGGGAGTCAAGACAACCGCCGTCTGCGAAGAGACGGGCGCCTATTCGATTCCTTTCCTGGCGCCCGGCCAGTACGAACTCAGCGCTGAGGCGCCCGGGTTCAAGCGGGCCGTCCGCAAGGGACTGACGCTCAGCGCCGGGGAGAAGCCGGTCATCGACATCCACCTGGAAGTGGGCGCAGTCAGTGAGTCCGTGACCGTCAGCGCAGCCGCGCCCATGATCGTGTCCTCTACCGCCGCCCTGGGTCAAATCGTCACCACCCAGGAGGTTGAGGACATTCCGATTAACGGGCGGTCGCCGGTCATGATGATGACGTTGGCGATGGGCGTCATCCAGACCACCCAACCCGGACCCATTCGACCCTTCGACCAGCCCGGTGGAGGCCTGCAGGTGGCGGGGGTTGCCGGCAACGAATTTCTAATGGACGGCGCGCCCAACGCCAACACAGCGACGGGGGGAGCGTCGGCCTACAGCCCGCCGGAAGACGCCGTCACCGAGGTCGCCGCCAACGCCTTTCAGTCGGACGCGGCCTACGGGCATGCCGGTGGAGGGATGGTGGACCTCATCATCAAGGGCGGCACGAATGGGCTTCACGGTTCGGCCTCGGAGTTCAATCAAACGTCGGCCCTGGACGCGAATTCTTTCTTCGCCAACAAGGCCGGGACCGCCAGGCCGGCATACCATTACAATCAATACGGCGTGACCGTGGGAGGTCCCGTCTGGATTCCTAAAGTCTTCAACGGCAAGAATCGGGTCTTCTGGTTCTTCGGTTATGAAGGCATCAAAGATTCCGATCCCGCCACCTCTCCACTCGAGACCGGAAATCCGGTGTATAACACCACGGTGCCCACGGCCGCCGAACGGCAGGGGGACTTCTCGGCGCTGCTCCGGCTCAACACCCCGAACACGAATTACACGATCTACGATCCGTACAGCGGCGTGGCTTCGGGATCGCAGGTGCTGCGCACCCCCTACGCCAATAATATGATCCCCTCCAACAAGCTGAATCCGATCGCCCAGAACTATCTCAAGCTGCTTCCTTTGCCCAATATTCCGGGCCAGCCCAACGGGTTCGGGAATTACACTCTTTCCGACATCGACAGCGACCTATACGACAACGAGTTGGGCCGCCTCGACGTCAACCTGAGCGACAAACACCGGCTCTGGTTCGACGCCCGGCACAACTATCGGTTCCAGACCAAAGATCCGTACTTCAACAATGTTGCCAACGGCTATTCCCTGCAACGGATCAACCAGGGAGCGTCACTGGACTACGTTTACAGCTTGTCGCCGAGCCTGGTGATGGACGTTCGCGGTAACTGGACGCGCTTCATCACCATCGGCGGCTACGCCAGCAATGGCTTCGACCCCACCACGCTCGGCTTTCCCTCGTACATTGCGCAATCCGCGGCCGCTCACTTTCTACCGCCTATAGCCTTTACCACCGGCACGGTGGCGAACGGCACCAACCCCAGCTTCCAGCCTTTCGAACCCAACGGCTCGGTATCGAACGTCCCGTTCGACAGCATCCAGTTGTTTGGCGACATCGTGAAAATCCGGGGTAACCATAGCACCAAGGTAGGGGTCGACATCCGGGAGTATCGCGCCGGCTCCCTGGCCGTCGGGAATGCCAACGGAACTTACACCTTCCAATCCAGTTCGGTGAATTCCTCGCCCACCGCGGCTCAAATCGCTCAGACCTGGACCAATGGCCCGTTGAACAACGCGGCCCCGGCTCCATTGGGGCAGGATTTGGCGGCCTTCCTGCTTGGGCTGCCAAGCAGCGGAAGCATCGACAAAAATGCCCAGACCGGCGCCCATGAGCGCTATTACGCGGTTTTCGTGCAAGACGACTGGCGGGCGCGGAGCAACCTGACGATTAACCTGGGTCTTCGCTTCGAACACGAGACTCCCACCACCGAGCGTTACAACCAGTCAGTAAACGGCTTCAATTCCACCGCCCTGAACCCGGTCTCGGCATTGGCTGCGGCGGCCTATGCCAACAATCCGATCCCGCAAATCTCTCCTGGCCAATTCCAGGCCCTTGGCGGCCTTACTTTCGCCAGCGCCGCCCATCCCAATATCTACAACAGCAATTCCAATATCTTCAGCCCCCGCTTCGGCATTGCCTGGACCCCCACAGCGTTTCACAGCAAGTATGTCATCCGCGCAGGCTTCGGTGTGTTCGTGTCGCCCAACGGCACCACTGGCCTGAATTCCGAGGGTTTCAGCCAGACCACCCAGATGGCGGTGACCAATAACAACTACCTCAGCCCCGCGGCCACGCTCTCCGATCCGTTTCCCAACGGAATCATCACACCGCCGGGATCTTCGCTCGGCGCCGGGACCTTCCTCGGCCAGCAGGTCACCTACTTCAACCCGCAAGCCCGCAACACCTATTCCATGCGTTGGGATTTCGGCATCCAACGGGAGTTGCCCGGCCAACTGGTGCTGGAGGTCGCCTATATCGGCAACCACGCCGTGCACGTGCTGATCACTACCGACCAGTTGAACGCCATCCCGCAGCAATATCTCAGCCGGTCACCGGTCCGCGACAATGCCGTGATCAACCAGCTTACCGGAAACGTGCCCAATCCTTTCAAGGGCCTGCTTCCCAACAGCACCTCTCTGAACGGGTCCACAGTAGCCCTCAGCCAACTTCTGGTTCCCTATCCGCAATACCCGGCGGGGAGCGGAAGCAGCAACGGCGTCATCATGCAGGGTGACTACGGAGGCGAATCGTATTACAACAGTCTCAACGTGCGGCTCCAGAAGCGCCTGACACAGGGACTGACGCTGATCAACAATTTCATATGGAGTAACTTCATTGAGCGCGTGGCATATCTGAACGACTTCGATCCCGTGCCTGAGAAGCGCATCGGGAGCAACTCCCGACCCTTGCGCGAAGTGCTGGCTGCGTCGTATGAACTCCCGACCGGCCACGGGAAGCGTTTCGACCTGAACTCCCGAATCGGCAACGCGGTGATCGGCGGCTGGGCGCTCAACGGCACCCTCACGCTGGAATCGGGCGCGCCTGTCGCCTGGGGAAACGTGCTTTACTATGGCGGACCGCTGAATCTCCAGAACCATCATCCCGACGGCTTGACGTTCAATACCGCCGCGTTCAACACAATTTCCAGCCAGCAGCTTGCCAACAACATCCGGACCTTCGGCACGCAGTACGGAAACTTGCGCGCCGATCCGACCAAAAACCTGGACCTGTCGGTGATCAAGAAATTCTCGCTGGGAGAGCACCGATACTTCCAGTTCCGATTCGAGGCGTTCAACGCCACCAATCGCGTGACCTTCAGCGCCCCCAACGTGACGCCGACAAGCACGACGTTCGGAATGATCACCGCCCAGGCAAACACTCCGCGGCGGCTGCAACTGGGAGGCCGGATTGTCTGGTAAAGCGGGTCCGTTTTCCTTCAAGGCGGAGCTCATGACGATACTGCCGCCAGTCTTGCGCCTGGGAGTCGCGGTTGCCGTGTGGTTCGCCTGGCCATTGGCAGTGGAGGCCCAGGGAAGGAGTCAGAACCAGCCGCCCGCTATGGAGCAGGAAGGCCGTCAAAAGCTGATCGCCTATCTGGACGGCATCGCTGAAACTCAACTCGCAACTCGCAAGCAGGCGATCGCGCAGATCCAGACCGCCGCGGAAGCGGACCGCCGCAAGGCCATGGTCCGCGAAAAACTGCTGCAACTCATCGGCGGACTGCCGGAGCGCCATGGTTCGCCGGCCGTGAAGACCTTCGGCACGATGGCGGCCGATGGCTTCCGCGTCGAGAAGATCGCCTATGAGAGCCTCCCCGGATTCTGGGTCACTGCAGACCTCTACGTCCCCGGCGCCGGCGCGGGACCGTTCCCCGTGGTGGTCCTGGCCCCCGGCCACGGAGCGGCTGGCAAATTGGAGCACTACAGTTGGGGCGCCAACCTGGCACTCAACGGCATCGCGGCGCTGGCCTACGACCCCGTGGGTCAGGGCGAACGGCTCCAGTACTTCGACCCGGACCTCAAGGGATCCAAGATCGGCGGTCCCACCGCCGAGCATAGCGAGGCCAACACCGGCCCCCTGTTGATCGGCGACGACGTAGCGCGGTACTGGCTCAATGACGCGATCCGTGGGGTCGATTACCTGGTCGCGCGGAAGGATATCGATGCCAATCGCATCGGGGCCTTCGGGTGCTCGGGCGGCGGAACGGCCACCGCGCATCTCGCCGCGCTTGACGATCGCATCAAAGCGGCTGCCACCGCCTGCTACATCACCTCATTCCACGAGCTGCTTCCTTCCCGAACCGGCAACCAGGAGGCTGAGCAGAGCATTCCGCATTTCATCGAGCAAGGCCTGGACTTTGCGGATTGGGTGGAACAGATGGCCCCAAAACCCTATGCTATTGTTTCCACCAGCGAGGACATGTTTCCTTTTGAAGGCGCCCGGCAAACCTACGACGAAGTGAAGGGCTTTTACGGAATCTACGGCGCCGCGGATCGGGTTCAGTGGATCACTGGCCCGGGCGGCCATGGCAACCTGGGACCCATCTCGCCCGAGATCCTCGGCTTCTTCACCAGGTACTTGAAAGGCGGCTCCCCGGAACGAAACTTTACGGCAATGCGCGTGGAGCACCGCGAGGACCTGCAATGCACACCAACCGGGCAGGTGGCCACTTCCATTGGCGGAGAAACCGTGTATTCGCTCAACCGCAAGCGGGCCGCACCGCTGCTCGCGCCACAGCGCGTGCTGAAGAGCGACGCCGATCTGGAAAGCCTGCGATCGCGTTTGCGGCAGGACATCGCCGCGCTGGCCGCCGTCGCCGCGCGGCCGGGGAGCGCGCCTCCCGCGGTGGACGTCAAGGCCACGGAAGCGCGCAGCGGCTATCGTATCGACACTATCGCGCTTCACAGCGAGCCCGGCATCGACATTTCCGGCATCGTCGCTATACCCGCAAGCGCCGGACCCAAGCCTGCCGTATTGCTGCTGGATTCCCAGCCGCGCGAGAGGCTGATCGCGGCCGGCGGCGATCTGGACAGGCTGGCGACCGCCGGACGCATCGTGATGGTGTTGGAGCCGAGGCCTTCGCCTTCCGGCGCGGAGGCCAACCGGCCGCCATTCCTGGGGTCCTTTTACATGCTCGCGATGCGCGCCTTCCTGGTGGGCAAAACTCTCGTCGGCATGCGAACGGACGACGTGATCCGCGCCATGGACTGGCTGTGCGCGCGCCCGGACGTGGATCGCTCTGCCATTACCGCGTACGGGAACGGCCCGATGGGTATGGCTCTGCTGCACGCCGCCGCTCTCGACACGCGCATCGGACAAGTGATGTTGGAGAATACCCTGACGACGTACCGCATGATTGTCGATCAGCCCATTCACCGCAACGCCAACGATGTGCTCGTTCCCGGCGTCCTGCGCAAATACGACACCGGCGACCTGATGCTTGCCGCCTATCCCCGGCCCATGACGGTCATCAATCCGCAGGATGCTCTCGGGATCGTGATCTCGGACCGGGAGTTCCGCAAGGAGATGGACTATGTCTTCCGGTCGGATCAGAACCTGGGGCAGCCGGGACGCATTCGACTGGTGGTGCGCGGACCGCGGGATCCTCTGCCGATCCACTAATGGGAGCTCGATTGGTTCGCGGGAATTACCAGGTGCGAGTCGTATCGCCCTCCCGTGAAAATATTGTGCCGCCCGTGGTTCACT
>Ga0210402_10006718_pt1 | contig 10149 bp, 6 predicted proteins | sample IncBWC7MmetaG_FD_161055 | JGI IMG/M metagenome (GOLD analysis project Ga0210402, IMG submission 161055) | Forest soil microbial communities from Barre Woods Harvard Forest LTER site, Petersham, Massachusetts, United States - Inc-BW-C-7-M | ecosystem: Environmental > Terrestrial > Soil >...
TTCGGTGCGGCGATCGATAAGGTCGTGTTCCCTGGTATTCAGGGTGGACCCCTCGTTCACATCGTTGCGGCCAAGGCAGTATGTTTTCTTGAAGCGATGCAGCCTGGGTTCAAAGAGTATGCGCGACAGGTCGTCGCCAACGCGAAGGTTCTGGCCGAAGGGCTGGCCGGCGAAGGCTTCCGTATTGTGTCCGGCGGGACGGACACGCACCTGATGCTGGTCGACGTATTCGCCAAGGGCATGCTCGGCAGCGAGGCCGAGAAGGCTCTGGGAGAGGCGGGAATCACGGTGAATAAGAACGCAATTCCATTCGACGCAAATCCGCCGATGAAGCCGAGCGGCATCCGCGTCGGCACGCCCGCCGTGACCACCCGCGGCATGAAAGAGCCCGAGATGCGCCAGATTGCGCACTTCATTGCGGAAGCACTTAAACAACGGGCCGACGCCGGCGCGCTCGCGAAGATCCGGGCTCAGGTGTTGGAACTGGCCGAAGAATTTCCTCTGTATGCGGAGCGGCGGGCGAAAGCACAGGCGGAAGTCAGGGTGTAAGCCGCTGGGTGTTTCGTTTGCGAACTTTGCGATGGCTTCGCGGCCTTGGCGGTTAAGAGCTTGAACCGCAAAGATCGCAAAGGAAAGCGGCAAAGTTCGCTAAGACTGCCGGGTTCTCCTCCCTTATGAAAGTTGCTCTTGTAACGGGCGCCGCCCAGGGAATCGGACAACGCACCGCTGAAGTCCTTGCCCAGCGTGGATTTTCGCTCGCGCTCAATGACCTGCGCCCGCCCGTCGACACCGCTGCGCAAGCTCGAACCCACGGCGTTGACACGATCGAGGTATTGGGCGATGTCGCCGACGAGTCTGCCGTTGCGCGAATGGCGGAGTCGGTGATGAATCGCTTCGGGCGCATTGACGTGCTGGTCAACAATGCCGGTGTCAGCTCGATCTCTCCGGCGGAAGAAATCACCGCCGCGGAATGGCGTCGCGTGATGGACATCAATTTACTGGGGCCATTTCTCCTTTGCCGGACTTTCGGGCGCATCATGCTTCAACAGCGCTCGGGGAGCATCGTCAACATCGCATCGATCGCGGGTCTACTCGGAGTTGCGGATCGCGCCGCCTACAACGCATCGAAGCACGGGCTCATCGGATTGACGCGCACGCTGGCTGCGGAATGGGGAGGGCGCGGTGTTCGGTGCAATGCGGTGTGTCCGGGCTGGGTGAAGACTCCGATGGACGACTCCGCGCAAGATGCGGGCCTGTACGCCGACACCGACATTACCGGGCGGGTTCCGATGGCGCGCTTTGCCTCTCCTGACGACATCGCACAGGCGGTCGCATTCCTGGCCGACCCGGCACAAAGCAGTTTCGTGAATGGCCATACTCTGTCCGTCGATGGCGGCTGGGCGTCAGACGGGAGTTGGGAGAACTTGAGACTGCGGCATCGCTGAATGCCTCCCGCGTTTTCTTTGGTCTTGCCAGGCTTCTCTTTCCTCTGCCGCCAAGAGCTTGTAACCGCAAAGGTCGAGAAGGACGGCCGCAGAGGTCGCAAAGAAGGGCCTTGATGGAAATCTCCGCGCCCTTTCTCGCACTGTGTTTAAATTCACTTCGTGAAAGTTGCCATCGACATCCGTCGCATGACGGAATTTGGTGTCGGGACCTACATACGGAATGTTGTGCGGACGCTGGCCCGCCTCGACCGGGAGAGCGATTATTTTCTGATCGGACTACCCGCCAAAGTGGACGAGTGCGGACCTCTACCCGCGAACTTTCGTGCTGTTCCGCTGACCGGTCTGGAGAACACGCTGAAGGGCAGCCTTGAATTTCGTGCCATCGTGCGACGGCTGGAGTGCGACCTGGTTCACATTCCGCATCTGTTCTGGGTTCCGCGCGGGTTACCTTGTCCGTACGTGTTGACGGTCCACGATTTGCTCGATCATATGTACGGCGCGCGCGACCGCTCGAATGTGCGCCGCAGTCTGCAATTGGAACTGACCCGGCGCGCGTTGCGAAAGGCATCGCGGATTCTAGCGGTCTCGCAATTCACGCGTTGCGAAGTGCAGAAGATTTTTTCCATTCCAGACGACCGAATTGAGGTCGTCTACAACGCGATCGACGAGCGCTTTCTGCATGGACACGCTTCGCAGGCCGATCGCGACCTGATTGCCGAACGCTACCAGGTGAACTATCCCTTTCTCCTCTATGCGGGCGCGATCCGGCCGCACAAGAATGTCGTGCGTACGATCGAAGCGTTCTCGGCCCTCAAGACCGAACTGGAAAAAGAACAGAAGCTTCCCGATCTGAAGCTCATTATTATTGGCGACGATCTTTCCGGACATCCTGGATTGCGGCGGACGGTGGTGCGCAGCGGCGTGCAGAACGACGTGCGTTTCCTCGGCTTTGTGCCGATTGAAGTGTTGCGAATTTTTTACGACGTCGCGAAGGTATTCGTGTTTCCATCGTTGTATGAAGGCTTCGGACTGCCTCCGCTGGAGGCGATGGCGCACGGTACTCCGGTGGTCACGTCGAATACGTCGAGTCTGCCAGAAGTGGCGGGTAACGCGGCCCTGCTGGTGAATCCGGAGAATGTTTTTGAAATTCAGCGTTCGCTCCAAAGGGCACTATTGGATCCTGCGCTGCGCGCGCGGATGAAAGAGCGCGGGTACCAGCAGGCCCAGCGGTTTTCCTGGACCAATTCCGTGGAGAGGATTCTGGCGATCTATCGCGAGGTGGTTGGCGGCAAGATATCGCGCGGCGCGACGGCAAACTGACACGTTGCGGGCTAACCGTTGCGACGCATCGGCGATTTTGTCTTTATAATAAGCCTTCTCTCGATGACTTCCGCTGCGGCCATTGTGCCCGAGCCGACACAAACCGAGTCCATTCCCCGTCCGCGAAGCTTGCTTTCCGACTGGCGCGTCGCGGCCGCTACTCTGACGGCGCTGTGGTGCATCATTTATATGGCGGGCCTTTCCGCGCCCGCGCTGCTCGACGATGCGGACACCGTGCACGCGGAAGCGGCGCGGGAAATGGTTCAGCGGCAGGACTGGGTCACGCTCTATGCCAATGGCGTACGCTACCTGGAAAAGGCGCCGCTCATGTACTGGAGCGTCGCCACCAGCTACAAAATGTTTGGCGTGAGCGAATGGAGTACGCGCTTTCCATTAATGCTTGGCGTGCTGGTGATCATCCTCGCCACCTGTGGCCTCGGTCGCTGGACATTTGGCCCCGAGGGCGGGTTCGATGCGGGGCTGGTCATGGCCACGGCTCTCGGTCCGTATCTGTTCACGCGTTTTCTCATCCCTGATGTTTCAGTTGGACTCTGGCTAACGGTCACGTACTGGCTGTTTCTGCGTTCGCTCGAAGAAGAGCAGCCTTCGCGCTGGGTGTGCTGGAGCCTGGCGGCGGTCTGCGCTCTGAATGTTCTGACCAAGGGACTCATTGGTCTAGTTTTTCCCGTCGGGGCAATTGGACTGTATCTGTTGCTCACCGGAAATCTCAAACATCTTCTCAAGCTGCGCTTACCATCCAGCGCGGTAGTGTTCTTCGCGATTGCGGCACCCTGGCATATTCTTGCCGAGCTGGCGAATCCCGCGCAGGGGCAGGTTCGCGGGTTTCTCTGGTTTTATTTCGTCAATGAACACTTTCTGCGCTTCCTGAACAAACGGGTGCCACGGGACTACGACACCGTCCCACTGCTTCTGTTTTGGGCGTTATTGATCGTGTGGCTGGTGCCCTGGAGTGTGTTTGTTCCGCAAGCCTTGATGGAAGTTCCGCGAAGGTGGCGCGACTTTCGCTCGCAAATGACGCGGCGCCAGCGTGCGAATCTCCTTTTTATCCTCTGGGCACTGGTCATCGTCGGTTTCTTCAGTTTCTCCACCCGCCAGGAGTACTATACGATTCCTGCGATTCCGGGCATGGCGTTGCTGATTGGAGGATGGCTCGGCCGCGAACGAACATCGCCGGCCGCCAGTCCTGAACGACGCGCAGGGCGAGTTTCAGCAGCGGTTCTGGTTTCGATTGGTGCGATTATTGCCGGCGTCGGATTTGGGCTGCTCTGGTTTTCGAAGCCGCCGGCCGCGGGGGTCGATCTTTCTGATCTGCTCAAGAAACATCCACAGGACTATGCCCTTTCCTTCGGCCACTTCTTGGATTTGACTCCACAAGCGATGGGAGCATTTCGAGGGCCCTTGCTGGGAGTTGCTCTCGCATTATTGTTGGGGAGTCTAGCGAATTGGATTTTTCGCCGGCGAAGTCAAGCGGGCGCAGGCAATGCTGTCCTCGCACTAACCATGATCGTTGTGCTGGCGTGCGTTCACTCCGCATTCACGATCTTCTCGCCCATTATTTCCTCGAAAGATCTGGCTATGGCGATTCGGACCCAGTATCACTCCGGTGACGTCATCGTGGTGATCGGCAAGTACGAGAATGCTTCGGCCCTGAACTTCTACACCGGCGTTCCGCTGCGCAGTCTGCGCGAACCGGCCGGCAACATGTGGTATGGATCGAAATTTCCAGATGCTCCGCGTGTTTTTGAGACGCCAGAATCGTTCCGAGCCTTATGGGGAGGACGTCAACGCGTATTCCTGTGGGCCGAGGAAGATGATCCGAAGGAGTTGCTTGGGTTGCAGCATTATGAACTCGCCCGTCGCGGAGGCAAGATCATTTATACCAACCAGCCATTCGTTGCTTCGGGGGCTTCAGGGTCTGGATAGGCGCGGTATTTCAGGCTGCACGGTAGAATCATCGGCGATTTTTATCAGGCGGCCGTTCCTGAGATAAAACACATCGTCGCGCCAGGAGATTCGATTTCCCACCAATCCGATCGCCCAAACCACAGGAGCGATCAGGTCGCGCACCGGCAGAAGATAAAAATCGCGTAACGCCTGGGTATCTCCCAGGACCGCAACGGCCGCAGTCAATCCAACTGCGACGCGCGCAACCGCAGTCGCCGCCAGCAGCAACCACGCCCAGGCCGCTCCACGTGCCGCAACCAACGCGAGCATAGACCATGGCAGTCCGAAGGTCAGCGCAAGTCCTGAATATCCCCAGCCTCGCGAGCCCCGCACGCTCCGCGCCCAGCGCAGTTGGTGATCGAAAAACTGGCGCGCGGAATACGGGGCCAGAAATGTATCGACTACCACCTCACCGAGTTCGACCCGTTTTCCAAGGGCGGCGATGCGATGGCCCAGTTCGTAGTCGTCGGCGAGGTAGTCCACGATGGCCTCGAAACCGCCGATAGCCTGCAAATCGCCTCGGCGGAAAAGCAATGTCGATCCGAGCCCGAACTGAATGCCGCGTTCGATCATTTTTGCGCTTAGTACCCCAGGGACGAAATCCGTGCTGATGCCGAGAGCTTCGAGCCTGGAACCTAGCGTCGGACTGGCGATCCCGCGGTACAGACACGTCACCATGCCAACGGCAGAGTCCTCCAGCGGAGCGACGCATCGCCGAAGATAGTCTGGTTCAACCCGGATGTCGCTGTCGTTTACCAGCAAAATTTCACATCGCGCGGCGGGCAACATCTGCGCCAACGTGCTTACCTTGCGATTGGTGCCGAGCTCGCGTGGGCACACTATGAGATCGATCTCACGCGCCGGATACTTCGTTTGTAACTGACGCACCACCGCGACGGCGGGGTCATCGGGATCGCTCACGCCGAAGATCAGCTGATAGTCGGGATAGTGCTGCTCGCAGTGACTACAAAACGCTTCCCAAATTTGCGGATCGATTCCCTTGAGCGGCTTCAGAATCGAGACAGGAGGCAGGTACTGCCCAGCGGGATGGGTTGATCCGCGCCGGTTCTGGCGCTGGCGTAGGAAGCTCGCAATTCCGCAGGCCGACAGAATGTAGAAGCCGATGCTCGACAGTGCTCCGAGCGCGGCAAACGTCTCGAACAGACTTCTGGCGCTCCAGTGCATGATGGGTGGCTACTCGTAGCGCAACGACTCGATCGGATCCAGGTTCGCTGCTTTCCACGCCGGGTAAATTCCAAACACCAGCCCTACCGTCGCCGACGCGCTGAACGCAAAGAGAGACCAGAACACCGACATGGTGGCGGGAAGTGACGGAAAAATGAGCGGGATGATCGAAGTGATGATGCCGCCGGCCATGAGCCCGATCACGCCACCGACAGCCGTGAGCATGACGGCTTCGAGAGTAAATTGCAACAAAATGTCGCGCTTCCGCGCGCCAATCGCCTTGCGCACTCCGATCTCTCGCGTGCGTTCGGTGACCGATACGAGCATGATGTTCATCACGCCCACCCCGCCGACGACCAGGCCAACGCTCGAAACGGCAAACATGAAGATGAAGATCATGCCCGTGATCTGGTTCCACACGTCGGAGAGAGAGTCTTGGGTGAACACCGCGAAGTTGTCGGGCTTGTTGGACGGAACCTTGCGTCGCCGGCGCAGCAGTTCGCGGATTTCGTCAGTGGCTTTCGACATGTCCGCATGCGATGTGGCCTGAACGCTGATCCAGTGCGCTTTTTGCTCGGGATGCAGCTTCTTGAATACGGTGAGCGGCAGAAAGACAATGTTATCGTCAGGATTTTTGCCACCGCCAAACACAGTCTTGCGCTGCGCAGCCACGCCGACAACCGTGAACATCTGGCCTTCGATGTTGATTTCCTTGCCCAACGGCTCCTCGCTGGGAAACAATTCCGCAGCCGTGTCGTGTCCGACCACGATCACCGAGGAGTGCTGCCCATCGTCAACCTCGCTGAACCAGCGGCCCGAATCGAGCGCGATATCGTACACGTCCTTCACCGACGCCATGTCGCCTTCGAGGATGGTCTGCTTGGTTTTGCGATCCTTGTACTTCACAGCGTAAGTGCCAACGCCCAGTTCGGGGCGGAAAAACCGGATCCCGGCCGTCACCGCCTTGACGTGCGGCAAATCCTTGATCGCCATGGCGTCTTCGTAGGTCAGTTCCTTGCGGGTACGCATCTCTTCGGTCATGCGGCCGAAAGTGATTTCCTGGTGAAAGGCAAATACGATGTTGGAGCCGAGCGAACTGATCACCTGGCTGACGTTGTCGTTCAGGCCGCGTACGATCGATGAGATGCCGACCACCACGGTCACGCCGATTACGATGCCGAGCACGGTCAACGACGAACGCAGCTTGTTGCCGCGGATCGTGTCGACCGCCAGTTTCAGCACTTCGCCGATTTCGCTTCTGCCGATCATCGGAAACCTAATTCACCACGGAGACACGGAGACACGGAGTCACGGAGAAAACCAACAACGGGGAAACCCCAAACTTCTTTAACAAAGAATTGCCTTTCTCCGTGACTCCGTATCTCTGTGGTGAATATTCAATTTTCAAACCGCAGTGCTGCAATCGGGTCCAGCATCGCGGCTTTGCGTGCCGGATAGACTCCGAAAAAGATTCCGACGCTTGCCGCCACGCCGACTCCCGCGCCGATTGCCCAGAGCGGAACTGCCGACGGCATGCCAATCAGAAAGGTTACGCCTTTTGCCAGCGTGATTCCGGAAATTACGCCGATCACTCCGCCGAGGATTGCCAGCGCCACCGACTCGATCAGGAACTGGCCAAGGATGTCGTCGCGGCGCGCACCGAGAGCTTTACGGATTCCGATTTCGCGCGTGCGCTCGGTCACGGACACGAGCATGATGTTCATGATCACGATGCCGCCCACGACCAGTGAAATCGCGGCGATGCCAATCATCGCAAAGAAAAACGTCTGGCTGAAACCGGCCCAGACACTGAGCAGGCTGGCATTGGTTTCGATGTCGAAGCTGTCGTCGTCTCCGGGACGATCATGGCGGCGGGCGCGAAGTATGGCGCGCGTCTCATCCATCGCCTCGTCCATCCCGGTGCCGCTGGCGGATGCTTTTCCCGAGATGCGAATACTGTCGTGCGAACCGTGCTGCTTCTGAAACGCCGTGATCGGGATCAGGGCATAGTTGTCCATGCTCTGGCCGAGCGTCTTACCTTTCGCCTTGCCGACGCCGATAATGCGGTACTCCCAGCCGTCGATGCGAATCTCTTTGTCGATCGGGTCAGCGCCGGGCATGAGCGTGTCCACTACGTCGGGGCCGACCACGGCCACCATGGAGTTACGGCTGACGTCGGTGTCGTTGAGCATGCGGCCGGAGGTGAGGTCGATGTCGAGGATCGGGACCATCGAAGGCGTCACACCTCGCACCGTGGTGTCGTTGATCTGCTGCTCGCCATAGCGCGCGTGGCCCACATCATTCCGCAACGCGGCTCCGACCCACTCGCAATGTTTGCAGGCGTCTTTAACGGCCTCGTAGTCTTCCATGGTGATGGTCTTGCGCTTTTCGCCGTCGAGAATATGGTCGACGTTACTGGTGACCGGCGAAACTTTGAAGACGATGAATACGTCGGCGCCCAGATTGAAAACCTTGGTCGCTACATACCCGTTAATTCCAGCGACGAAGGTGACAACCGCGATCACCGCCGCAATGCCGATCACCACTCCGAGCAGGGTGAGGGCCGAGCGTAGTTTATTCGCCCAGAGCGACTGGAATGCGATCTTGATGGCTTCGACTAAGTTCATGGAAACGCAGGTGTCGGGTCTTAGGTGTCAGGTCTTAGGTTACGGGTCACGGGAAAAAGATTCGTACCGTCACGGCTCTGACCACCCGTCCAGGGTATAAGTCTATCAGTCCGAAGGCCCCCTATCTATTGAACGCAAAGTGAGATGCTGGAGTTCCAGAATTCAACACATCCTCCAAAACAACGCCGTGCCTTGGCTCCGGTGACCTGTGATCCAACCCTGTGACTCAACGTCTGTGACCAGCCTCCCCCAGCCATCGCATATAATTGAACACGTTGGCAGCCGGATCGGACGGCCGCTGTCGTGAGGCAGAGGAAAGTCCGAACTCCGCAGAGCAGTGTGCCGGATAACGTCCGGGAGGGTGTACTGGCCTTGCGAGGTTTTTTTGCCCCAGGGTCGGGACCATTCGACGGAAAGTGCCACAGAAAACATACCGCCTGCGCCGCAAGGCGCCGGTAAGGGTGAAAAGGTGCGGTAAGAGCGCACCGCCGTCGCAGTAATGCGGCGGGCAGGGCAAACCCCACACGGAGCAAGACCAAATAGGGAGGAAGTTTCTGGAAGAAGCTTCGGCTTCGGCCAGGGACACGTGCCGGCTCGGTGCGTCAAACCTCCGGGTAGGTCGCTAGAGCCACACAGTAATGTGCGGCCCAGAGGAATGGCCGTCCCGCGGGAGCAATCTCGCGGACAAAATTCGGCTTACAGATCCGGCTGCCAAGTTTATTACTTTCAGTCGCTTCCAACACCAATTTCGTAGTTCCCACGATTTAAGAGCGTCTGCCCGATCAACCTTCGGAGCCAACACACCCTCTATAGCATCCATAGCCTTCATGAGAACGCCTTGTGATCAATCCGTATCACGATCCGCGGATGGCGTGGTCCCGTGTGGTGAGGGAGCTAAGGCATGGATACTCGCTGCAACCATTCTGGGCTCCAGCATGGCGTTCATTGACAGCACAGTCGTCAATGTCGCCTTGCCTGCCATACAGGCTAGTTTTCACGCAACTGTGGTGGATGTGCAGTGGGTCGTGGAGTCCTATGGTCTGTTCCTCGGCGCGTTGATACTTGTTGGGGGCTCTCTAGGAGACATGTTTGGGCGGCGTAAGATCTTCGTGGTGGGCGTGGCAATCTTTGCTGTTGCATCCGCCGGTTGTGGATTTGCATTGAACATCCAACAGCTGATCATCGCTAGAAGCATTCAAGGTGTAGGAGCTGCACTCCTGGTCCCCGGAAGTCTGGCGATCATTAGTGCGACATTCGATGAAAAGAGTCGTGGCCAGGCAATCGGCACATGGTCGGGTTTTACGGCGATCACCACCGCGGTTGGCCCCGTGCTCGGCGGATGGCTGGTTCAGCATGCCTCCTGGCGCTGGGCGTTCTTCATCAATCTTCCGATTGCAGCCGTGGTGATTCTTATTTCACGTTGGCGGATTCCGGAAAGCCGAGGCGCGAATGCTGGGCGCATTGATTGGAGGGGAGCGCTACTTGCCACGCTGGGGCTCGGCGGCCTGGTGTTCGGCTTTCTTGAAACGTTGAACCTGGGCTGGACTAATCGGTGGGTCGTCGGTAGCTTGATAATTGGTTTCGGAAGCCTTATCACATTCGTGTTC
>Ga0210402_10006720_pt1 | contig 10143 bp, 6 predicted proteins | sample IncBWC7MmetaG_FD_161055 | JGI IMG/M metagenome (GOLD analysis project Ga0210402, IMG submission 161055) | Forest soil microbial communities from Barre Woods Harvard Forest LTER site, Petersham, Massachusetts, United States - Inc-BW-C-7-M | ecosystem: Environmental > Terrestrial > Soil >...
CTGGAACCATGCCTTGCTCGAGGCAGCTTCATCGGCATAGGGGTGCTCGAATAGGCCGAGGGCAATCTTGACGCGGAGCACGTGGCGCACATCTTCGTCCAAGGCGGCTTCGTTCACAGCCTTGGAGCGAACTAGTTCGGGCAAGTGGTCGTGGTAGAGACTGCTGACCATGTCCATGTCAACGCCGGCGATGAAGGCTTTGCGCGCGGCCGCGGTGCCATCGACGGCGATGCCGTGGGGGATGAGTTCTCCGATCGAGGACCAGTCACTTACGACCAGGCCGCGGAAGCCCCATTCGTTGCGCAGAACTTGCTTCAGGGTGAACGGATTCGCAGAGGATGGGACGGCGTTGAGGGAATTGAAGGCGCTCATCAGAGAAACAGTGCCGGCTTCGACGGCCGCGTGGAATGGCGGCAGGTAGAACTCGCGCAGGGTATGTTCGGAAATCTCGGTGCTGTTGTAGTCGCGTCCACCTTCGGCTGCGCCGTAGCCGACATAATGCTTGGCGCAGGCAGCGATGCTGTCGGGCGCATTCAAATGCGAGCCTTGATAGCCGCGCACGTAGGCGGCCGCCATGGCCGATCCCAGGAAAGGATCTTCTCCGGCGCCTTCCGCCATGCGGCCCCAGCGCGCGTCGCGCGCGATGTCGACCATGGGAGAGAAGGTCCAGCGAATGCCGCTGGCAGAGGCTTCCATGGCGGCCACGCGCGACGCTTTTTCTACGATGGAGGGATCCCAAGTCGAGGCCAGCCCCAGGGGAATGGGGAATTCGGTTTTGAATCCGTGGATGACGTCGAGGCCGAACAGGATGGGAATGTGCAGCCGCGCCTTCTCCATCGCAATCTTCTGATATTTGTTGATCTCGCGGGGATCGAGTACGTTGAACAGGGAGCCGAGCTGTCCGTGGGCGATCATGTCTTCATAGTCGGTTCGGCCCGTGCCCGGCCCGGTGGGTTGGCCGGCGGAATACTGCACTAGCTGTCCGACTTTTTCGTCGAGTGTCATGCCGCGCAGGATGGATTCGACTCGGGCGTCGAGAGTGGGATCTGCGAGGCCGCCGCCCTGGCCTGTCGATAATTGCGGGTGTGGCGCCTGAGCGAGCAGCGCGACGCTCATGATCAGGCAGACTCCGCCGCAGGCGAGAGTGCGCGAAATCATTTTCATGCGATGCGAGCGAGTTCTTCGATCGAGGAAAAAGCTGGGAATGAAGGTGCGTGCAAAAGAGGGCATGACGATTCGATCTCCGTAAGGGCCGGGGCGCAGTAGCTACTAAATCGGGTTAGTAGAGCGACATCGCAATGTATGAAAAATGGTTTTGCTGACAATGTCAATCAGTATCGCGCGGGAGTGTAGCGAGAGCTGCGGGAGCATCTGCTTGATACCTTGAATCGGTTTGTGCGAGACTGCGCAGCGTGACCACAGAAAAGAAGGGCACAGGCGCTGGGCGGAAGGTGCGCATGGGGCCAAAACCGGTGAGTCTGAAGGAGCTGGCGGAGCGCCTGGGGCTTTCGCCGGCCACGGTATCTTTGGTGATCAATCGCTCGCCGGTCGCGGATTCTATTCCGCAGGAAACGAAAGACCGGGTTCTGACCGCGGCCCGGAAATATAAATACCGGCCTAACTTTTTCGCGCGTTCGTTGCGCGCCCGGCACAGTTTCACCATTGGCGTCATCGTTCCGGAAGTCAGCGATGGCTATTCGGCGTCGGTGATGAGCGGGGTAGAAGACCATCTTCTGCAAGAGGGATACTTCTATTTTGTCGTGAGCCATCGCCACCGGGCGGACCTGATCGATGAATATCCCAGACTGTTTCTCGAGCGCTCGGTCGACGGTCTGATCGCGGTGGATACGCCGTGGACGCTCTCGCTGTCGGTGCCGGTGGTGACGGTGTCAGGGCACAACCAGGTGAAAGGCGTCACGAACATTGTGCTGGACCATGTGCGGGCGGCGGAAGTGGCGCTCAACCATCTTTCGCAACTCGGCCATCGAAGCATTGCTTTTATCAAGGGGCAGGAGTTCAGTTCCGATACCGAAATCCGTTGGGCGAACATTGAAAAAGCCGCACGCCGGTTGGGGTTGCCGATTTCTCCGAAGCTGGTGGCTCAGTTGCAAGGAGACTCTCCTTCACCCGAGCTTGGCTATGAGGCCACTCGAAAGTTGCTGGCGTCGCGGAAGCCATTCACGGCGCTGTTTGCCTTTAACGATATTTCGGCGATGGGAGCGATCCGCGCGCTGCGCAAGGCCGGGCTGCGGGTTCCCAGCGATGTTTCGGTGGTGGGCTTCGACGATATCCAGAGCGCCGCGTATCAAAATCCGGCGCTGACCACGGTGCGGCAACCGCTTCGCGAAATGGGAAGGATCGCGGCGGAGACTCTACTCCGTCGCATCCGGCGTGCGGGAGCAGATTCGCAGGGTGGAGAGATTATGGTCGCGCCAAGATTGATGATCCGCGAAACCACCTGCCGGGTTGAGAAGGGCCGCTCAAAGTAACGGCTCGCTCAGCTCAGAATAAAATCCCCACGCTTCGGCTTTGCGCGGGGCAGGCTTTCTCGCGCAAAGAACGCGCGAGAAATGGGGCGCCCGGCCTGCGCAACGTGATCCCAATTCCTTTCTGTCTTCCTTCTTCTATCCGCCGGTTCCGGTCAACGTTATTTGTTGCGGGCTGCCGGCGGCGCTGTCGGTGACCTTGATCGTCGCGTGGCGAACACCGGTGGTCGTCGGTTTGAAGGTCACACTCATCGTGCAACTGGCGGAAGCCGCCAAGGAACCTACACATGTGGGGGTTTGCTTGAAGTCTCCCGGGTTGGTCCCGGTCAGCGTGATGCTGGTGATTGTGATCGCGGTCGTGCCTACGTTTTTGAGAGTCACCGTTTTGGCGGAGCTGGTGGTGCCCACCGTTACCGTACCAAAATTCAAACTGGTGGGAGAAAGGCTAGCGGTGGTGCCGACGCCGCTGAGCGGAACCTGCTGCGGGCTCCCGCTGGCATTGTCGGTGACCGTCAGACTCGCGCTGCGGCTGCCGGTCGTGGAGGGCTTGAACGTAAGGCTGACTGTGCAACTCTTGGCGGCGGCCAGAGAAGCGGCACAGGTGGTCGCGGTTTCAGGGAAGTCCGCGGCTTCGGTTCCCGTGACTGCAATGCTGGTGATGGTTAGCGTAGTTGTGCCCACGTTGGTGAGGGTCACTTTCTTGACTGCGCTGGTTACGCCGAGCGCCACTGTACCGAAGTTTACAGGCGTTGGAGAAAGCTTGGCGGTGGTGCCGGTTCCGCTCAGGGGTACCTGCTGTGGGCTGCCGGCGGCGTTGTCGGTGATGCTGATGGCCGCGCTGCGGGCGCCCGTGGTGGTGGGTTTGAATTCAACTTTAATCAGGCAAGTCTTACCCACGGCCAGTGAACTGGCGCAGGTGGTGGAAGTTTCAAGGAAGTCTCCGCTGTTGGTTCCGGTAATAGCGATCGATGAGATGGTCAGGGTGGCGGTTCCGGAGTTCTTGAGGGTCACGCTCTTGAATGCGCTGGTTACTCCTGTGGCAACGTCGCCAAAGTTCAGGCTGGTTGGGGTCAGCGTGACTGCGGGGCCGCTGCTTGAGTTGAAGGTGGCGGTTACGGCTTTTGCGGCCGTCATGGTGACGGAGCAGGTTCCGGTGCCGGTGCAAGCTCCGCTCCATCCGGTGAAGGTTGAGCCGGAGTTGGCAGCTGCGGTCAGGACGACGGCAGTACCGCTGTTGAAGTTCGCGCTGCAGGTGCTGGGACAGGTGATGCCACTGGGGCTGCTGGTAACTTTGCCTGTGCCGGTCCCGGCGAGGGTCACGGAAAGTGCGAAGGTGGTGACCGTTGTATTAAAGGTGGCAGTGACAGCTTTTGCCGCGCTCATGGTTACGTTGCAGGTTCCGGTGCCAGTGCAAGCTCCGCTCCATCCGGCGAAGGTTGAACCCCCGGCTGGGGTCGCGGTCAGGGTTACTGGCGTGCCGCTATTGAAGCTGGCGCTACAGGTGGTGGGACAAGTGATGCCGCTCGGGCTGCTGGTGACCGATCCTGATCCAGTGCCCGCTTCCGTCACCGTCAAGGCAAAGGTAGTCGCGAGACTCAAGGCCCAGGCGCTACGACCGTGTGTGCCCGCAATCAAAGTGCGGGTGGCGTGCTGCAAAGCCAGGGACATGACTCCGACATTGGGCAGGCCAGTGCCAAGCACCGACCACTTGGTGCCTCCGTTGCTGGTGAAAAACGCGCCGACGTCGGTGCCGACATAAAAGGTGTTGGCGATATCGGGATCGATTTCAAAGCTGGTGACGGGAACATTGGGCAAGTTGCCGCTGATGTCTGTCCAAGTTCCGCCGCCATTGGTGGTCTTGAACACATGCCCGACGGTATCGGCAAAGCCGGAGAACCCTCCGTAGGTGACGTAGGCGGTGGTGGAGGTCGTGGCATCTACTTTGAGATCGGTGACGGCTCGCGGGCAGGCCGTACTAATGTTGAACCAACTGGAACTTGTACCGGAGAGAGCGTTGGTGGTGACCGCAACAACGGCGTTGTCGGAACCGGTATAAATGGTATTCGAATCGCTGGGCGCGACGGCGACGATGGAGAGCGTACCTCCGCTAAGGGTGAGATCGGGGGATATTGCGGTCCAGGTAGCGGCCCCGTCGGTGGACTGATACAACTGGTTCGCGCCCACATAAACATTGGTGGGATTGGAAGGGTCGAGAACGACCGGGGGAATGAAGGCAGCCGAGCCGCCCGCGACGATGGTCGGCGCAACGTCGGCGTAGGTGTTGAGGCCGCCGCCGGTGGTCGATTTCTCAACGCAGGGACCGTGGCCGCTCACATAGACGGTGCTGGGACTGAGGGGATCGATGGCGGCGAATCCTCCATCGCCGCAGGGCGCAACTCCAGTCCACTGGAGACTGCCCGTGTACTCTTGCGGGCCGTTGTCCTGGGCTCCACCGAATCCGCGATTGACGTTGGTGGGATCGATGGCCAGCCGGTTGTAGAACTGGGTTAGACCAAGGCCGTTATTTTGGCTGGTCCAGTTCACCGTCGCGGCGGTGACGTTGGTCGTGCTCCAGACCCCGCCATCGCTGCCGACGTAGACGATGCCCGCAGTGGACGAGAATGCTATCGCGTGACCGTCGGTGTGAACATTGACGCCATTGGCTCCGCCGCCCAGCAGGGACCAGGAAGTGCCGCCGTTGGTGGAGCGAACGACGGAGGTCTGCGCGTTGGTGGAATAGCCATACACACCGGCGCCGTAAACTACGTTCGCATTGTTGGGCGCGACGGCCAGCGCCATGTCGTACCAGCACTGCGGATTGCAGAAATTCGGAGCGGCGGTCAGTTGAGTCCAGGTGCTGCCGGAGTTGGTGGTTTTATACAGCGCGTACAGGCTTCCATCGGTCGCGTTGGCGATGGCAGCATAAAGCGTGGTGGGGGTGGAAGGCGCCAGGGCGATGGTGATGCGACCGGCTGGCGCCGTGCCGGCGACGAGCAGCGGGGACCACGTGACGCCGGCGTCAGTCGATCCGTAGATTCCGTTCTGTGAATTGCCCCCAACGGCGCCGATGGCCGCAAAAGCGTTGTTGCCGTTGGTGGGATCGAACACAACTCCGGTGGCCGGAAACCCGTCGCCGCCGAGGACGTTCGTCCACGTGGTTCCGCCATTGGTCGAGCGAAATACACCGTCGTTGCCGGGAAGAGAGGCGCCAGCGAGCAGAATCTGTCCGTTCGACGGGTGCACGGCCAGGGAACCGATCGAGCCACCGCCGGTGATGGAGTCAAAAGGGCCGACAAAGGGCCCGGGCAGATTGGTCCACGTTGATCCGCCGTTGGTGGACTTGAGAATTCCAGCCCCGGTGTAACCGTCGGCGTTGTTATTGTCCTCGCCGGTTCCAGCGTAAATGATGTTGTGATTGGAAGGATCGATGGCGATGGAGCCGATGGCCAGGCTGACCTGTGAGTCGGTGAGCGGTGTCCAAGTGGTGCCACCGTCAGTGGTCTTCCATACGCCGCCGTCGGCGCCGCCGGCGTAAACGACACTGGCGTTGGTGGGATCGACCGCGAGTGCCGTCACTCGTCCGGAAACATTGGGCGAGCCGGTAAAAGCTTCGGAGAGAATGGGAATGGTTGGTTCCGGACCAATAAAGGTCCAGGGCGATGTGGTTGAGGGCTGCAGTGTCGCCTGCGCCTGGGCTTCCATAAACTGCCGTTGACGAAGCGCTTTCACGCGCATGCCCGCGGGGATGCGTTTCAGTGGGTAGGCGCGCTGATGGCGGTACCACTCGTCGCGCTGTTTGATCGACTCGGGAGACTCCTGCCCGTCGGGATCGGCTTCTTGGGCTGCCGCAACTACAACCAATAGTGCAAAAAAGCAAACAATAATGAGAGTGAGCAGGCGCAAGATCTTCAAGGCAGGTCTCCTGTCGAAGTCGACGTCAAGATTTTCGAGATTCCTGAGGGGGGAGCCCAGACGGGCGAACAGGTATCGGGGTGCTATGGTCTCGCGATCCGAAAAAGTTGTCAAGCGGAGAGTTGAAAGCAGTAGGAAATGCGGTGGGAGAGGAAATAAGTTGCAGAATTTTGCCAGAAAATGTTGCATACCAACGGCTGCATCGCCCAACCCCGGGGCAAAACAGGACGCATTCGACGCCCTCCGCGCACGTCACTGCGTGGTGGGCCTTGAACAATGACACGAACGTGAATCCGCAAACCGGCCTGCAGTATAAAATCGGCAATCAGTACGCCTACCAGTACGTCTGCTCGGACGAGACTACGGTGTATCAAACCGACGGCACGATCAATCCCAATGGCGCAACTCCTGTGACCAACTGGACGGAACTGCAGGCAAAATAACTGTAGTTTTGCATGAGCGTGGATCACCAACAATCGAGGGGGGCGCGTCTGGGCGGTCGATTCCCGCGAGAAAACACTCACGTTATCAGGGCGGCAACGAAAAGCAATTTCCGCAAGTGGGGGGACCGAAGTAGCCTCCGGCCGGGATCAATGTGTTAGATTGGAAGAAAGTGGGCGCGTAGCTCAGTTGGTAGAGCAATGCCCTTTTAAGGCATGGGTCGCAGGTTCGAGTCCTGCCGCGCTCACCAGGAACTCTTTTCGGTTCATTGGATTGCATCACTCCTGGTGTTTTCTGCCAAGAGATTCTGACCCACACCCGATCTACCATTCTCAAACCAGCGCACCTGCACGTCGTGCATTTCGTCGCTGAATGTCACAGCACATCGAGCGGCTCGAGATCAGCGCTGAGTTCCTCAATAAATGTCCTGAAAGGGTGTGAACAACCGACTGTGATCCGCGCTGTCTATTCGGGTGTTTGATTTTGTAGTGGACCGGCCTAGCACCCGATGTCAGCAACGTCGCATAGTCGATTTGATTACTGAGTGGCTGACCGTGTCAGACGCCGTTCATAGGCTGTGTCGTGCCTGCAAATTACGCTATCACTTAATTGGCAGCATCTGGACGACTGACTATTGCTGACTCAAAAGTAGCTTTGAGTGGCCTGGGTCAGGGAACCTTAATGGCGAACGAATCTGAATAGCGTGGAAGCAGGAGATTCGTTGCTGCCGCCAACCCCAGGGCTGCCGCGAGGAGTGCCAGCAAAGAGGCATAGGAACCAGTCGCGTCAAATGCGCGCCCCAGTATCACCGGCCCAATGGCTCCCGCGGCGGCATAGAACGTCCAGGTGAAACCGTAAAGCGTGGAAAAAGCACGCAGCCCAAAATAGCGCGTTAGCAGATAAGGTGTGATGGCGGCTTCTCCTCCGGCCCCGACGCCAATGAGCGCAGCAGCTAAGCAGCCCGCAGGAAAACTACTCGCCCGAGCGAGGAGGAAAATGCCTAGCGCGGTAATGAGGTTGATCACGAGCGCAACCCGCGGCCCGAAAAATCGGTCCAGCAGCCATCCCACCACAATCCTGCCAAGCAGACTTGATGCACCTAGAATCGAGGCACAGAGCGCCGCACTTGCGGCCGCGAGACCTCGATCGGTCAGCAAGGCGGACAGGTGAGTGATTGCCCCGTTCATGCTTATCGAACTCACGAAAAGGATGACGGTGATAATCCAGAAGGCAGAAGAGTGCAGGCCCTGCTGCCATGTCATTCCAGAGTGAGGAACTGCAACGGACTTCTGTCCGACTACTCCGCGCTCCCGGATGTAGCGCCAGCTGAGGGGCAAGCCGAGCAGCAATGCAATGCCGCCGAGTGCTCCGTACGCTGCCCGCCAGCCGAACCGGCTAATGATAGATTGGGCGACGAGGGGTAAAATCATGGCGCCCAAACCCGCTCCAACCATTACAAAGGCCAACGCCGTCCCTAACCGTCGCTGAAACCAGGTGGAAATCGATCGCGAATAAGCCAGATGGGCGGCACCGTTCCCGACGGAACCCAACACGAAGCAAGTCACGTAGAACTGCAACAGTCCCAAGTGCAACAGCGACAACGAGGCGATGGCGCACCCGTATATTGTCATGCAGACCAGAATGATGCGGCGAGGGCCAAAGCGATCGATCCATCGACCCAACAGCGGCGAGGACGCTCCCAAACTCACGGCGGCGATTGCGAAGCCGCTTGAAATGGCCTCGCGGCTCCAGCCGAATTCCGAGGCTAGCGGCTTCACAAAAACAGAGAAGGTATAGACGAATAACGAGCCGAATCCGGCCATCACCCCGAGACACGCCGCTAATACGACCCGCCAGCCGTAGTAACCAAGGTCGAATTCACTCGCGCCGGAGCCACCTTCGGCGGGTTGCGTTATCGCCGCGCCGACTCCGACACTTGCGGGAGAGGTCTCGTCGCTCATTCGTTGATCTCTGCGCCCTGTGCAGGAGTGGGATCATACACAATGCGCGCGACGAGCATCTCTAGCCTTTTTCTAGTATTGCCGCGGCGTGGGAATCGCTGGTAAGGTTTCCCGCGATTCGCACACACTATGTCGATTCCGACCGAACCCATTGGCAGCATACCCCGTCCACCAGAGTTATTGGCGGCTATGAAGGCTCATGCCGCGCGGCAGATATCGGACGAACAGTTTGATGCTGCAAAAGAAGTGGCGCAGCGCGATACGATCAACCGCTTGGAAGCAACCGGATCGCCCGTCATCACCGACGGTGAGCAGACCAAGCCCAGTTTCGCAACCTATCCCCTTAGCGGTCTGGAAAATTTGGCGGCGGATGGCGTCACTATTCCTTTTGCCGATGGGCACACACGTCAGCTACCGCGATTGACGAGAGGTCCCTTCCGCTATGGTATCCACGCTGCGACCTTCCTTAAAGCCGCCCAGCGACACGCTCACCGGCCATTGAAACAGGCTGTGATTTCGGCATCGGCTTTGAGCCTGCTCTATCCGCAGAGTGGCCTCGACGGATATCCGCGCGAAGCGTTCCTGGAGGATCTGGCTCAGGAGGCAGAGAGGGATATTCGGGAGTGTCTGGAAGCGAACGCGGCGTGCGTGCAAATCGACTTCACGGAAGGACGTCTGGCGCTCAAGCTTGATCCCACCGGCGGATTGTTGAATACATTCATTGATCTGAACAACCGGGTGCTCGATAGGTTTTCGGATGCGGATCAAAAGAAGATTGGAGTGCACACTTGCCCCGGTGGCGATCATGACTCCACCCATAGCGCGGACGTGGACTACATGGGGCTGCTGCCGGGTTTGTTTCGTTTGAAAGTCGGCCGCTTCTATGTTCAGTTGGCAAGCGAACGGGATCGGCGTCGTGTGCTAGCCATGATTCGGAACCTCCTCAAGCCCGGCCAGATGCTCTTCGTTGGCGTCACGGACCCGATCAACCCGAAGATCGAAAGTCCGGAAGTAATACGAGATCGCGTGCTCGAAGCCGCGGAATTTATTCCAGCAGAATCGCTGGGAACGACCGACGATTGCGGATTCTCGCCTTTCGCTGACGACACGTCCACATCGCGGGAGACAGCTTTCGCAAAGATAAAGAACCGCGTCGAGGGAACAGCACTGGCGGCAAAGCAGATTCTCGGGACGTTGAGGGGACGATAAGAAGTGCCGTACGAGCACCTTCCCATCCACGTCCAATATCTTGCAAAGCCACTTCGCCACGGCTCGTAGATGGAGCCGCCGCAGAATCGAAGAAGCCGAGCCAGACTCTAGCCGCCACGAGCCCGCAACCATCG
>Ga0210402_10006723_pt1 | contig 10140 bp, 8 predicted proteins | sample IncBWC7MmetaG_FD_161055 | JGI IMG/M metagenome (GOLD analysis project Ga0210402, IMG submission 161055) | Forest soil microbial communities from Barre Woods Harvard Forest LTER site, Petersham, Massachusetts, United States - Inc-BW-C-7-M | ecosystem: Environmental > Terrestrial > Soil >...
CTGAAACCTTTGATTGAGCCTAAGACCTTAGTGTATGCCGCTCTTCAGGACATTGGCCTTCGTAATCGTTCAGGATGATTCCACTGAAACTTGAAACGGCTCAACCTTTCGGTCTCAGCGCAATTTTGTACAGTCACCGAAAAGTTGTAACGTTTTGAGTGTCAGATGTCCAAAAGTCGCGGGAAACACAAAAACCGGGTCAAAATGCCCGGTAAAAAATGGCCGAATCAACGGTCGGAATTGGACTATAAAATGAAGTGTGGTGGAGGGTTAGCGGCGATTGTGCTTGGAATGGATCCCGGTTAGAAAAGAAGAGGGTAAGTTGCGGTTCACAAAATGGATGCTGGAATCAAAACGCCCTGGCGCTGACGGCTGCTCGATATTGGCTCGTCATAAGGGATGATCGAGCGGCCTGGCATTGAACCGCGATCGGGTGATTGTGCGGCCGTTAGAGAGGTATCGTTTCCAGGAGATTGCAGGCGGCCTGCAACCGCCGGCGATGCAGCTTGCAACCCATCACCAGAAGCACGGCTCGACATCGACGTATCGACCGTCACGACGCGATTACGCCGCTTTGTTGTTTTGGAGGCGGGAGCCGGGATTGTTTCCGCGAGCCGGGCGGTGGTCCACATGGCAAATCCAACCGCCTGCTTGACCAGATCCAGCGTGATTGCGCTACCGTTTTTTTCTATAATGGTTTTCGCTTCCAGAATGGCGTTGTGCAACGCTGCAAGCGGGAATTCGCTGCCAGCCGCGGAATCTGCCAACAAGGCAAGGCATTTGTCGTCAATTTCTGGAAGACCGAAGCGGGCAATGCTCTCGATATCAGCGCGCGAGGGCTTCGCAGGGAGTTCCGCCCATTTTGTGACCCGGCCCCTAAATTGATTGAGGTTGAAATCGGTCGAGCGCTCTAGGCCGGCCAGCCGATTTGCGAACTGCGGGGTGATGATGAGCGCAACTGGGATATCGTTGTTCACAAGTTCAGTGCGAATATACTCCAGGCGTTTAATAGATCCCTTGGGAGAAAGGCCGAAGAGGCAGTGGGCCTCGTCAAAAATCAGCATCAGATCCCGGCTCTTCACCGTGCCCCGAATTTGGTCGCGCATTTCACCGACCGTCTGGCCGCGCATGTCTCCGCAACCGATCGCTTCGGCCACCTCGGAAAAAAACAGGAGGTCATTTGTGGTGGCGGTCAACCGGATTAGCCGCGCCTTGTCTGGATTCATCGCAACCCATCGTTCTGCCGCTTTGGTTTTACCGATCCGCTCGATTCCGTAAATGACAACCAGGCCGCGCGTCCGATAGGAAAACTCAAGGGTATCGCTTACATTACTCGCAATTTTTGTTTCGGCGGTCTGAGAGCGGGCGAAGTCAGCCTGGTCCTTCATCATCTCGGTGATGGCTCCGACCAAGTCGTGAAGATATCGGACTTCCCACTTTGCGCTGTGATCGCTGCAGAAATTCCGAATGTGATGCGCCAGGCCAGAGCATGCCAAATCTCGGCATTCGTTAAGGAATGTTGCCGCCGAGGCCCGCCGGCTCTCTGGGCTAAGAAGCTTTTTTGCCTTCGCTAATTCGCCGTCCTGTTCAAGCCCTCTAAATATCGACGCGTGAATCTCGATCGTCCACTCAAGATGATTGCGCGCCCCAGAAGGGAAAAAAGACAGCTCGTTACAGATATCCTCGAAAGGCTGCCCAGCGTAGACCGTTGATGGATTAAATCCGATCCGGTGCATAGTTTCTGAGCCAAGTCGGGCACGAAGATTCCGGTTGATTAGTTCGTAACAAAACCGCTTGAGACCGCCCGGCTGGTGAGAGCGCCAGTGAAGAAACCATATTAATGGTCTCTTTTTCGGATCGGAGATATAGGCAACGGTCTGGCCGGCATGGTGGCCTAGAATTGGGCCTGCGGCGGCCACTTCTTCGAGTTGAGCGGGTTTAATCATGGCTGTTCGGCTAATGGGTTGGTGGCTTTCACTCCGGCGCGCTCAAGCCTGCCCAGAGCTTCAACTGTTTCATCATCTACCCGGCGACCGAGGCCATTTAAACCAACCGCGCGCGCGTGCCGCTCGCCCTTCGCACGGCGCCGCTCCGTCTTTGTGGCCTCTTCATTGTTTTGCTGCCGCTGGTTTTCCATTTCAATGCCGAGAGCGACAGCTTGTTCGGGTGCGATGACGACGCCACGTCGACGGCGAAGGAATTCTTCTGGAAAATTGTGGATCAGATTCCCAAACAGTGTGCGCTGATATTTGGTTTGGGCGTGATTTGCGCGCTCGGCGGCCGCGAACTGCTCCGGTGTTGCGTCGAAAGCAGGAACTTCGTCGGTACGGCGGAGGGTGAACGGGTTTTTATGATCCAAGTCTGTTACACAGATCGATTCCGGATGCTCGGCGTTGAACCAGGCTAAAACACGCTGCCCAACCAGGGCGGACGCTCGCTCGCCCTTGTACCAAAATTTTCCGATCTGGATGCCATTCGGTTTTACCGTTGTCTCGACGCGAGAGCGGGCGAGGAGATATCGAAGCTCTGGTGTCAGTTTCATCGGCGGCGATTCCTGCAGTTTCTCAAATGCTGCGCGGGGGCTCAGCCCCTCCAGCATTTTTCCGTTCTGAGGCTCTTCATTGAAATTGTTGCAGATGCCCTCGTAGACTTTGACCACCTCTGGATGCGAGTAGAAGAATTCGCTTGGATGCGCCTCTCCACGTCCCACCAATAGCTGCGCGCGCTGGGTTTCTTCTGGGATTTGATCGGGCTTCCGTCCCCCGTAGCCGCGCAGCCGGTCCATCTGATTTTGCAATTGGCCAAGGACACTCTCGACGATCTTCGCGCGTGGATTGCGAGGCCGGGCGTGCCGAATTCTCACTCCAACCCCGGCTAATCCGAAGAAGTAGTCGGGCAACTCGACACCTTCTTGACGGGTGCCATCGATTAACCTGGATTTCCAGATTCCGTTTTCGAAAAGCAATTGCTCCGGGAGGCCATATTCGTCGTGAAGGCGTCCGATGCCGCGCAGGATCTCGATGGAATCGTAACCACGTTCCGGGATAAGTTGAAAAGTAACAATGAATTGAGTGCGTGCGCAGATCCACGGCAACCACTGGCCGCGAGTTATTATGGGCTTTCCTGCATCATTGAGGAGCGGCCGGCCGGTCTCATCAGGGACCCAAAAGAAGATCGGCGCGGTACAGTCGTCGGAGGAGAAAATTTTTCCCGAAGGAACGTTGGAATAGTCCCGGCTGATATACGATCCCTTAAGCCGCGCATTCTTGGGGCCGATGCGCAGCGGCTTCAATATCTCAACATCAGGCCCCAGTGCGCTGCGAATGGCGGCCGGGACGTAAGATTTGTGCTCCCAGTTAAAAGGGTAAGCGGCTGCAACGTCGGCGGGCATCCACCCTTGTTTGATCGCTTCTCGCCACGATTGCGCATACCGGCCGCCGTTGCCGTGTACCCGCGCCAAAAGTTTTTCTTTGAATTCCTTCGGTAGTGTTACGGGTTTTTTGCGCCCGGAGTTTTCGTGCCGGAGATCGGCCACGGCCGTCGCTGTGCGATCGCCCTCTATCCATTTTTCCAACACCCGACGAAATTTTTGCTCAAGGGCGCGCCCGGAAGAGCGAACAAAAGACACTTTGGCCTCGATCATTTTTCGCAGCTCACGACGGGCTCGCCGTTCAGGCATCCCGGACTCAACCGCGGCCTCGTAGTCGGCGCAGGCGGCATCCCAAAAAAGCGAAAGTTCATCGCTCGTTGGTTTGGCCACATCCTTTACCATGGCCACGGTGGCTAAAACTCCCGGCCAATTTTCGGAAAATCCAAATGAGATCGCGGTGGATTTCTTCGTCGCCAACCTGTCGGGCAAAAATAACTCCAGGCGCGACCAATCCTCTGCACCAGCATCCCGGTCGAGCGTGCGTTTCAGGAGCCGATCAAAATGGCGTTTTGAAACAGAGTGGCCAAAAGCGGCCGTATATTCTGCCAGACCCCGTGCGGAGATTTCCTCCTGGGAGAGGCTCAGGTCTGAAAGGCGGAGCAGGGTCGGGGCGAGCGCCTTCTGAAGTTTCGATGCCTCTGCCACCGGCGCAGGATCCAACGAGTTAAGCGGTTGCACTGGCTCCCAGCGTTGAGGCGGAAATTCAAGCAAACGCTCGACTGATGCGTAACCCCGCCGCGTGGCTTCAGTTTGCAGGGCTGATTGCAGCTTGGGCGGCAGATTAGAAAGCGCCCAGGACTGCGTTGGGTTACCGCTTGTGATGACGGTGCCATCGGATTCAATCCCCGCAAGGTCTCGGCGGATGCTGCGCGCAGGGCGTCCGAGTGCCACACCGACCTGTGCGGCCGTTAAAACAACCGGCTTGCTGGCCAGCGCGCCAGCCTGCACCGAAGTTTGACGCGTTATAGAACAAGTCCTTGCAGCTCTTGCAACTGGGCTTCCCGCCATTTTCCCGCCACCCACCGGCGCTTGACCCGCCGCGGGAGACAAAGGGCCCTTAAACCCAAACGTCGGCATTTCTGCTGGCATCAGCTGGGATTGGCGGCTTGGAGAGAGAGCATTCACAGGATTAGAATCAGTATAGCAGATCGTCAGGAATGATTTAGCTCGCGCGCGGCCCTACTTAGGTAAAGCAGGACGCCAGGGTATTCCTTCACGTTCGATTTCACTGGCGATTCAGGGTCTGATCCGTCGCTGGCCATGGTAGAGCGGCGGCGGGCAAATTCCATCAACGAGTCTGCCGGGATACGGTAACAGTGCTTGTTTGGCTTCTCCCGGCGGGCGAAGTCGATGGCGGTAAGTGTCCCGTCCTCAATAAAATTGACGATATGGGCACCAGAGACGCCAAAAATATCCGCCGCTTCCCTGACTTTTAGGCAGACGCGATTTTCGCGTTCGAGGCGGGCAAGTACCCGTGGCCAGTCAATTTTCATGGTCAGGCCGGTGTGGTTGCAGCCGCGGCTGGGCCGGACACGGTGATGCGGAGTGTATTGTCTGCTTCTGCCCGCACCTGGATTTCGAGAAGGATTCTACTTTCACCGACAAAGACTTTGGCTCGCTCAGCGGTGACCAACTTTGCCCATTGCCGTGGGGCGACGACTTGCTGCCAAAAACCCGAAAGCGCGGAGTCGGTCGTGACCACACCAAATTCAGTCTTCAATCTCTGGCGCGCCTGGGCATAGGTGAGCTTATCTTCAGCCAGCCACTTGACCAGGGCATCGATCTGCCCCGGCTGCATCAGCTGCAGCCGGGGCAATATCCCAGGTTTTTTACGGGCGTTCATGCGGAGAATCAGTTGCTGCCTGCAGCTTTGGCGCTTGTCCCCTCAGCCTTGAATTCGAGGATTGCAGCGGCGTTGCTGGTTTCCCAGTGACGCGTCCGAAGGCGAAAGAGTAGAAGCTCGAACCGATTGTTAAAGGCATCGATGCTCGCGAGGAGTTTCAGCGTCGCATCGGTGATCCGCTGGCCCGCTGAGAAATCGTTGCGCAGCTCGCGGATCACGATCGCTGCTGGCCGGACTTTATCGCCTGCCATGCGGTTCAAGGCTTCCAATGCCAGGTCAATTGGAATACGCCGCTCCGGCCCCTTGTAATGCCTGTGAAAAACCTTGGGCGATGGATTCTGGCGCCAAATATAATATAAGGCGACCAACCTGTTTTCCCCGAGCATTCCCTCGCGGATCAGGCGGAAATTACGGCGGCGGGCGGCCCAAGCGATGGCGGATTTCAGTGTGTCACCATTTGCGATGCGTTTTTTGATCTTGAGAAAAACTTCGTGCAGAAAAATTGCGCGTTCGCTCTCCTGGTCTCTGGTATTGCGTGCCTTCATGGTCATGGCTCAAGCGTATTTGCGGATATTGCTCATCGATACTTCGTGAGCGATGCCCTGGATGCCTGCCGCGACGATCGCGGCCATGGCCGCGACCGCCAGGATCGGGCCGACATAGGGAATGGAAGCCATCGCCGCCATTGCGCCCGCGGCCGCGCTTATGATTTTAGCGATCGATTCAGCAATGGCAGCAGCGATGCGCAAGCCGGTTTGCACCATCGTTACGGCGGTTTGCATGGCTTCTCCCGCGATATGCATCGTCGTCCTGATTCCAACTTGGATGCCGTGAAAAACCGTTTCCAGTATTCGAATTCCGCCGCGTGCCGCCGCTCCACCTGCTGTCGCAGCCGTTTTAGCCGCCTCGCCGCCGGTATGGATTGTGGTCTCCGTGCCGGTGGCGGTTGCCTGTTCGCCTACGCCCAGCGCATGAAACCCACGGCGAGCCACGTCCATGACAACATGCGTCATCATCCAATTCGAGGCCATCTGCGAGCCGCTGCGAGCGAGGTCCTGCACGAGCGAGATATAAAGCGCGCCGGCGGCCTGCTTGAAATTGCGCGTATGCTCCAGCATATCGTAAAGCGAATTCGCCATCGAGGAACGCATCGATTCGGCGGCGCTCCCCCAGGAGCGGCCGATCTGCTCCGCGACCGTGCCCATGCTGTTTGCCACCTTTTGGCTCTCTACCTGCAATTGCTCGCCAACATCGTCGGGGTTTGGTCCTAGACCCGCTTTCTCATGCTGCGCGCCGGCGAGCTGGTTGCTGGCCTGCGTCGCGGCATTGTCATGCAGGACCGCGACCTGCTCACCAGCACCACCAGGTCCACGCGCAGCGGCCGCCAGCGCATTCTCCGTGTCGATCGTCTTTTTGATTGTGGCAATTTCTTCCTCAATCGCCTGCTTGCGCGTGGACCATTGTTCGGCCTGGGTATGAGTTTCGTCGCCTTGCATGGAGGCGATGTTTTCACGGATGTCCGAAAGCTGTTTTTCGAGGGCGCTCTTTTCCGCTTCGATTTCTGCCTTGGCGCCCTTTTGCTTTTGCTCCGCTTCGAAAATCTGTAGTTCGGCCGAGAGGCGCTGCTTTGCAAGATCCAGATCGAGCCCGGACATCGAATATTGCGCCTGCTTGAGTTCGAGCTCTTGCTTCAGCTTTTGCGCGAGCTGATCGTTGCCGGCCGCCTCGGCGACCTTGATCTGCGTCTCCAGGGCATAGACTTGCTGGCGCTCCGCGGCGTCAGCTTGCTTCTTTTTCTCTTCGGTCAGTTTGGTTTCCTGCTCCGTGAGCTTCGCGTTGTTCTCGGCCTGCTGGTGTTTGATTTCGAGAAGCTGATTTTCCAGGCTGAGCCGCCGCGCCTCGACCGAATCTTTATCCAGGCCGGCCGGCATGGTCTGGCCTAGCTGGCTCTCGACGTCGGTGCGCCTGGACTGCAGCAGCTTCGCCTTTTGCGCCGGATCCATGTCCTGCATCGTCAGCTTGTCGTTTTGCTCGCGAAGCTGCGATAAATCGGTGACGAGAGGTTCCAGGGACTCGCGGATTTCCTTGAGCTTATTCTGGGCGAAAATCGACTGCGCATTGACCGGATGATCGAATGTTCGCTGCAGCGTCTCCAGTTGCTGCTTGGTGGCGTCGAGGCGGGTTTGATCTTCCTCGTTGAACTTGGGTCCGGCCCATGGTCCAGCCGCCGCGCCTTCGTCATGCAATTTTTTCTTCCTGGACAATTCATAGATCGTGAACTGTGCCTCCTTGATGTCCGCGCGGATTTGATTCTTGGCGGCGTCGAGTTCGCCTTGATTCGTCGCATCGCGCAAACCATGGAGGTCCTTCGTCGTCGTGTCTCCCACGTCACCCTCGATCGCGGATAATTTATTGATCTCATTGGCGCGGGCCTCGTCGATCGCATCGTGAATGCCTTTTCCTATAGCGAATCCAATAGCCGCCGCTAATGCCACTGGAAGCGCGCGAGACAAAAGACCGGTAATAGGAGCGACGAATTGCCCAGCGAAAGCCTGGCCGATTGGGTTTCCCGAGCGCGTTGCCCAATCGAGAACAGAATTGTCCAACGTTTTGACCAGCATTGTGGCCATGCCCGAGGCAAATACGATCGGAACGGAGCCGCCGAGAAATGACCCCACCGGCCTGAGATCTAGCTCTTTAAAAAGGCCGGCAATGTTTTCCATCGTCGGGAGCAACGACTCCGCAGCCGTGAGATACAATTCCTTCATGCGTTGGTTCACCACGCCAAGATGCTCTTCGACCTCCTTGAGGTGCGCAGCGTTCTGCTGCATCATGTCGCCGTAGCGGCCGGCCTGCTCCGCCGCTTCCTTCATTGCCTTCGGATCGCCGAGCAGCTGCAGCATCATTCCGCCGCCGCGGCCAAAAATCTGCATCGCGATATTGGCGCGTTCAGATTGGTTTTGGATTTTCGAAAAACCTTCGCCCAGCACCTGCAGCTGTTGCGCATAGGTCAGCGGCTTGAGTTGGGCAATGGAAGTGCCGAGGCGCTGAAATGCCGTTTCGGTCCGCCCCCCCATCTCGTTGACGCCGCCCAGGGCGCGCTGGAGAAGGTTCGCCGAAGTCCCGATAAATTCGGCACCAAGACCGGCGTTTTTGAACTCCTGGGTCATGACGACCAGATCCTTGATGTTCTCGCCGGTCCTGGCCTTTAGCTGGGTAAACATTTCCCCGTCTGCCAGGGCGCCCTTGACGCCCTCGAACGCGGATTCGACCGTCAGGCCGACGGTCGCAAAGCGGCCGAGCTCGCGGGTCATGTCCGCGATCTTACCGCTGACGCCTTCGATGGCGCTCCCCGCCGCCTCGGTGCCAACGGCGGAGAAGATGAGTTCAACCAGGCTGCTCATTGATTATTTCCAGGATTTTGTTGTGGCTCTGTGAGTGACCGACCCCGTCCACGCTGTCCCGTGTTACAGGCTCAGATGGCAAGGGTAGGGGAAGCTCGGATTTCGATCCCTGCAGTGTGTTTGCTGGTGCGGCGCAAGTGATCTGGAAGCCGGTGGCATTTTTGCGAGGCAGTCGTGTAGGCCACGCAATAGGAATCCCTAAAAAATTCTCGATCTTACTCCGGCCACGTAGACTAGGGCTGCTTCCACATGAGATGTTTTTGACGGTGCCGCGGGATAGACCGATTTGATTTGCAAGATAAGAATGCGAAAGACCGCGCATGGCGAGAATAGCCCTGAGTGTAGTCGTGCCTTGGGTCACGAGAATCATGTTTCCGTGTTTCTGTGTACGTTACAAGCGCAATCTTGCACTATGTTGGGGGAGACCAATGATTTTATCGTGCCCAGGCAAAATCCAGTTCCAGAAAGAGAGAAGGCAATCGGCCAAAGATTGCGCGATATACGTGAGAACTGCCTCGCAAAGCGATCAGCTCTAGCCGTCAGAATTGGTGTGAGCAGCGACAGGTTATCGAGCTATGAGCATGGGCGCGTACCTCTTCCGTGGATTGTAGGCGACCGAGTGTGTGAGGTGCTGAACGTCAGCCAAGCGTGGTTAGCAACTGGCCACGGCAAGCTCGATCATTATATCCCCGTCACATTTTCTGAACCGGCTAAGTCGGCAGCACAAAAAGGCCGGTTTAGCGAAATTTATGACAGCTGTTTCGTCCCGCTGATTAGATCGTCGCGGTACAAACTGACTCGTGGCACAAAGCAATTTGCCCAGACGCTTGCGGATCTAATAGAACATGTGAAAAACAACCCGGATCCGCGCCAAGCTATGGAACAGGCTGCTTCGGTCATGGCTCAATTGGAGGAGATCCGATTAGCAATTGCCAAAACCAAAAAAATCACAAATAGGCCTCATTCGCTATAGAAGGTCGACGGCTGCGTCTCGAAATTTGTCGAGGCCTCAACATTGGCCACCGGTTTGCCTAAATCGGGACGATGCAAACCATGTCCCTCGTCCCACCCCAAGCTGAGACTGAAAACTTGAGCCGTTTTGCGCGGCGAAATGTCCGAGTGATTTGTTAACACATTAATTTACGTGTGTTACAAATGCGAATGGTGGGACAGCGCTGGACATGGAAAATGCTACGGATTTTCTTTGGTGCTACAGATTCATTTTTTCCGAAGGCCGCCGCTGATTTTATAACTCATTGGCCTTCGCAATCGTTCAGGATAATTCGGGATCATTCCACTGAAACTTGAAACGGCTCAACCTTTCGGTCTCAGCGCAAATTTTCCCCAAAAAACTACGTAAACGGGCAGGAGTTTTCTTGACTTCGGTGGGTTAATATGGGGAATAATGGGGGATGGTGGGGCACTTGTGCTACACCGTCCCTTCATGGCTCAAAACGGCAAAC
>Ga0210402_10006724_pt1 | contig 10140 bp, 8 predicted proteins | sample IncBWC7MmetaG_FD_161055 | JGI IMG/M metagenome (GOLD analysis project Ga0210402, IMG submission 161055) | Forest soil microbial communities from Barre Woods Harvard Forest LTER site, Petersham, Massachusetts, United States - Inc-BW-C-7-M | ecosystem: Environmental > Terrestrial > Soil >...
TCTTGCCGGTGCCCGTTCCGCCGACCAGGACGACGTTGCGTTGCTGGGCGATGAAGCCGCCGCCGGCGAGATCATTGACAAGCGTCTGGTTGATCGGCGTGCCGTCGAACTGGAAGTCGGCGATGTCTTTGGCAAGCGGCAACTTGGCGATGGTGAGCTGGTATTTGATCGAGCGAGCCTGCTTCTCGTTGATCTCGGCGGAGAGCAGATCGCCGACGATGCGCTGGGGCTCGTGCTGGCGTTTGACGGCGGTCGCCATGATCTCATCGAAGGCGGCCTTCATGCCGTAGAGCTTAAGCTCGCCCATGAGATCGAAGATTTGGGTTCGTTCCATCAGTTGGTCCTCCGGAGGTTGTCGTAGCGGGCACAATCGGCGATCGGCGCATGGCGAAGCGTCAAGGCGGCCGGTGTCATGATGTTGGCTGGTGGCGCCGGCTCTCGTTGCCGAGCCAGGATGTTGAGCACGACATCGGCGGAATGAACGCCATGAGCGACCGCCTCGGCGCAGGCGGCCTCAACTGCTGGCAGTCCGTCTGTCAGCACCGCATTGAGGATATCGACCATCTGTCGATTGCCATCGTCGGCACCGGCGAGTTTGCGCCGTACACGCTCAATCGCTGCGGGCAGCACCCAGTCCTTGAAGGGAGCGCCATTACGCAAGGCACCGGGCTTGCGCACCAGCACGGGCACATAGTGCCAGGGGTCGTAGACCGTCTCGCCGCGACCGAATGATCGCGGATGTTCGGCAACGACCCGGCCGTCCTGGCGGATCACGATGCGGTCCGCATAAGCCTGGACCTCAATGGGCCGCCCGACCGCGCTTGCCGCAACCGAGTACTTGTTGTTGTCGAAGCGCACCAGACAGGTCTTGGAGACCGAGGCCGGGACGGCGTGGAAGCCATCGAACCGACCTGCATAAGGCACGAGATTGGGTCGCTCGGCCTCGAAGATCTCCCAGACAGTCCGGTCGGCGAACTCTGGATGCCGATGAGCCTTGGCGTAGGCGATACATTTATCGAGCAACCAGGCGTTCAGCTCGTCCAATGTCTTGAAGCGCAGCCGCGGGGTGAAGAAGCGTTCGCGGACCAACCCGACCTGGTTCTCGACCTGTCCCTTCTCCCAGCCCGACGCTGGCGTGCAGGCAACCGGATCGACCAGATAATGGCTACACATCTGCAGGAAGCGCCGATTGTAGAGGCGGCCTTTGCCGACAAAGATCGTCTCCACCGCCGTCTTCATGTTGTCGTAGATGCCGCGCCGGCAAGTCCCCTTGAACAGTGCGAACGCCCGGTCGTGGGCGTCAAACACCATCTCCTGCGTCTCGCGCGGATAGGCCCGAACAAACAGCATCCGACTGTGGCAAAGCCGGACATGCGCCGCCTTCACGACCACCGTGGTCCCGCTCAACAGGACTACTTCGTGGCTCCAGTCAAACTGGTAGGCTTCGCCGGGCGCAAAGCTCAACGGCACATAGGCTGAGGTCGTCGAGGCGCCACGCTCTCGGCTCCACCGCCGCGCATAGCGACGAACCGCGTCGTAACCGCCGGCATATCCGAGGCCGCGAAGCTCTTCGAACAAGCGGATCAGCGTCAGCCGTTCGCGCGTCGTCTTGCTCTCGTTCGCCGCCAGCAACCGGTCAAGCTCGGCACTCCACGGGCCCATCTTCGGAAGCGGCTGCGTCTCTCGCTCGTACCGGAACTCCGTCGCCTCGGAACGGATGACCTTGCGGACCACCTTGCGCGATACGCCAAGCTCCCGGCAGATCGCCTTGATGGGCTGACCATGAACAAAATAGGCGCGACGGATCTTCGCAATCGTCTCCACCACCAGCATCCCAACCTCGGCTTCCATGACTTGATGGAAGCCACTGTGGACCCTTGTCCCGGGGTCCCGATTGGATGCCGATTACCCCGAATACGGGGTCCTTATTCCATGCCGAAACACAGCTTCCCGTGTTGCGTACGCTTTCCTTGTGTACATGCCGTCGCCACTACCCCGGCGCAGCGGCTGGGCGTACTACTTCGCTCGTTCACCCAACCATATCAGCCTTCCCCGAAAGAGTGGTCGGGTCGGCCTGCGCATCGTCCTTTTCGAGGTTTGCTCGGCGTTTACTCGCGTTACGGCCTGCACACTCGCGCTGTCACCAATTCGTGACACGCTAATCGAAGGCTTCAGCCACTTCGTTACCTCCATGACTGCTCCGATTGCTTCCGGCTGGTGCGGTTGCCGGGTGGGGCTTGCACCCACTGGAAAGCGCCGCCTTTCCACGGCGCACACTCAAGTCAGACATCGCGCGAGGTCCGAAACGTTCGAACAACCGAAGTCGCGGACTCGTTCGAATACGTCATCGGCCTGTCGGAACGGCATCGGCGGGCGCGTAAGCAACTCTACGCAAGCCGAGCTTCACCGACTGCCTGATAAAGGCTGATCGAGCCCAGTATTATGGACAGTATTCCCATGAGCGTCCAACCTAAGGGCAATCCCGACGCCATGGTGTAGCCTACGATCCAAACGCCAAAGGCAGCTATTCCTGCTGAAATCAATAACGAGAGCGCTCTATCCATATGCGTCCCTTTCCAAGGTCTCGCTCAGCAGGAAAGCGGCCGCCAACTGAAGTGGCCTCATTTCAACGCGCCGCTCTTTACCGTGGTCTAGCGCCGCACTCTTTGGGCCAATAGTGTGCTTTCCTGATCCGGTCGCGTAGCCTGTTTGATTCGCATAACCGAGCTTTTGGATTGGCTGCTGTGTCGGGCATCAGGTCGACAACTTAGAGACCATGCGCGCTAAACGCACGAGAGCCGCCGGGATGTCCCCAGCGGCTCGCGTTGCGTAGCGATCTGGTGCGACGCGCAGCGTCGCGTGGTGGAACTTTGCGATGCGCCGAGGCGCGCCGCGTTGCCTACCGTGATGTCGATAAGTCCTACGCGTCCGATCGACCAAGCTAACATGGCTGGTCGCAAGGCAGCTTCAAGACAGCGTTGCTGTCGTAGTCGTCATCTCTTTCGAATCGCGCCGAAAAAGACGGGACTGCTGGATCGCCGCAGCACTATCGCTCATCTATTGGATCATTACCCTGAGAGAGACGCACAGCCCTCAACCTGATACGTTCGCGGCTATGACCTGAAGGGGAGAGTGACATGTCAGACCCCAAAATGACAATGGAAGTGCCCCCACAAGTGCGCGATTTCGCAATAAAGAGCGTCGACCAAGCTGAAAGAGCAATTTCGTCATTTATGGAATCGGCAAGCAAATCCGTCGCTGTGGTCCCGAGTCCGATGAATGACGCAGCACAACAGGCACTTGCAATCACCGAGAAGAACCTGAAGGCATCCTTTGATCACGCGCGCAAATTAATGAATGCCAAGGACATACACGAAGTGATGCAACTGCAAACCGAATTTCTGCGAAATCAGTTTGGCATAGCAACAGAACAACCCAGGCAGAAGAACGGTGGAATTGCTTCCCCGGGGGGAGGTGTTGCGAAAGAAGAGTCTGACTTGATTTAAAAACTGACGCCGCCGCGCGATTTAAGGGGACCGTCATCGAGACCATCGCTCTCGCCTAATGCTCGCTTGGAATCATTCGGCACCGAATGGACCCTCCGCATCATTTCCGCTTACCCCCAAGAGCGGCGCTATAGCGGACATCGCGGCACTTCGCATTTCTGCCAAACGCAGACATCAACTGTCGCGACTGCGACGTGCGTTCACTCACCGGACGTGAACCCGATTGACAGGTCTTAGCCAAATTTTCAACCACTATCGCGCAAGGGCCGCCGCGCGCTCGTCCGAAACCATCTATGTCACAATCGGCGAAATCCTTCGAACATTTACACCCACCGAATGCGCCCTTGGCTATGCGCAATCCTAAAAATCATCATGCTCTAGACTAGTCTTCGTCCGGCTCGCGCACGACCGGCGGTTCGTCGTCGCGGTCCTCTTGCTCTTCGTCTTCGTCGTCTTCGTCCTCTTCGTCTTCATCAGGTTCTCGGGGCGGCATTGAGTTGTCCATGATCATGAAAGGCCACCAGTCGATCAACCTGGTGGAAAATTCCTCGGGGATGTGCGGGGTCATGTTGTTGCTCCTCGGGTGTGGACCTTAGCGGATTAAGCGGAGCGGAAGCAGACCCAATCACTTCCAAGGCGTTGACGATTTCGTTCAATTGGTGCTGGGTGAAGTCTCGGATCACCGCCATGGGCGCGTTCAGCTTCGGGCATTGCCGGCAATTAGCAAAGCGTTCGAGCAGAACGAGGTGCGGACGGGTTCCCGATGATCCCGCTAACCTGTATTCCTGACCGCTTTAGCTAGCATAGCGTAAAGCTGGCGCTTGGTGAATTCCTTGGGCTGCAGCATTACTGTCTTCCGCGACACAATCTTTGCCGCCGGGCGGGAGCAAGCAGCCAACAATGCTGGTCTTCGTTTTGGCACCGGCATTATCTTGGGTTTTGCTGTTGGCGGCTTATGGCGACGCCTCAGGTCCAAACGAGTTAGCTTGGCGCAGACCGCGTTACGGCTATACCCGAGACGACGTCCGATCTGCGCGGCGCTCCGTCCTGCGACCCAGAGTTTTTTGAGCAGTGCTACGTCTTCCGCATCCCAACCCATAAGAGATGATATACACCGACTGCCAACCACAGGCTAGTCGACACCCGAATTGCTAGGAGTATCAATCCCGGTGTGGCACTCACCGGGCAGCCAGCCGCTGATCTCGTTGGCGGGACACCTCGCGTCAACCGAGATAGCTAAGCGAACTGTCCAACGATCGCCATGAACGCCGACGAGTTTGGACCGGCGAACCAATCGGACCCCATGTCCACCAGCTCCAACACCCGTATCGCCAAGAAAGCTCGCACGAAAGCCGAGGCGGATTTTGCTACTTGGCTCATGATGGCCAAGCTCGGTGGTTTCGATGACCTTCCGTCTAACGCACAGAGCTTTCTGACTAACTATCGAACCCGGCTCGAGGCGATGAGCGAGGCCGAGTCCACGGCCGTCGCCGTTCGCGAGGTCTACAGCGCTTATTACAGCGAGATGGGAGGCGTGGGCGCGGCGCCGGAACCAAAGGCTCGCACACCAAAGACAGAGGGCAAAGTCGGGCGGTTCCAGAGAGGGCCTAAACCTCAGGCCGGTTTATCGGCTGCGCGCCGTTCGACGATGCCAATGATCCGAAAATCCCTCCCGGCACTGCTGATTTTCGCGAGCATGGTGGCTCTGATTGTCGCATATAGACTTCTAACGCATTAACAACGCCCTCGGATTGCCAGGGGCTTGCAACACCTCATTCTTGCGATCGAATAAATGCGTTGTTCCAGGATTGGGGGCGCGGGCGTCTGCGCTCCGAAGGCAGAGGTCACAGGTTCTCAATTACTTATTCAAAAAGGCAGGAAACGCGCGAAATCCAAACTCACCAATGAAACAGCCATATTGGCGTGTGATCTGCGGCGACTCCGTCTCGGCGGGTGCGCGGCGAGGCATTTGGATCAGGATACGCCGTTTCAGGAATTCATCTGGGGCGACTATTTCCGTACGTTCATGAGCCGCCGGCTGATCGAGCTGGAATTCGAGCTCGCAGTCGAGCTGGCTATAAAGCCTGCGCTCCTCGCGGAAGCCGAGGACCTTCCGGGCTTCTTTCACATGGAGCCGCGCTCGAGGTTACCCGCGGAATCTACGTTAAATTTCGCACAACCAAGGTGAAGGGAAGATCAACAAGGCCGGTCTCCCCGTGACGGATAACTTGACCTTGCATATCACCGGATGCGCCGAGTCGGACGCTGCCGCATCTCTTCCTCCGAGGCCTCCGCTCGCTCCCGCTGGTTCTCCCAGGGATGCGGCCTATATTGACTACAAATGAGCAACGCCCTTCACGTTCCCTTTGACGCCGCGACCGTGCGAACAGCCGAGGGCACGCGTTCGCCCGCGCACCCTAGCCTCGTTATCGCAACGACGATCCTGGCATCGAGCTTGGCGTTCATCGATGGTTCGGTCGTCAATGTTGGACTACCGGCGATCGGTCGGAGTTTTCATGCGGAAACCGCCGGCCTGCAGTGGGTTGTCAATGCCTATTTGCTTCCCTTGAGTGCGCTACTTTTGCTGGGAGGCGCAGCGGGAGACCGGTACGGCCGCCGCCGTCTGTTGGTCGCGGGCGTTCTGCTGTTCGGTCTTGCTTCTCTGGCTTGCGCGGCGGCACCGACGCTTGTCCTGTTACTGTTTGCTCGTTTTGTGCAGGGTGCAGGCGCGGCCATGCTGATGCCGAATAGTCTCGCGATCCTGGGCCAGAGTTTCTCCGGAGAGGCGAAAGGCCGCGCGATCGGCATATGGGCGGCGACCGGAGCCGCTGCGGCTGCGGTCGGCCCCGTTCTTGGTGGGTGGCTCATCGATGCCGGCAGTTGGCGCCTCGCCTTTCTGATCAACGTTCCGCTGTCTGCGGCTGCGATCGTGCTGGCGTCCCGTTACGTCGACAAGGACGTCGACGACGCGGCCGGCAATCTCGACTGGTTAGGGGGAGCGCTGGCTACAGCTGGTTTGGGCCTGGCGACCTGGGCTCTGACCGAAGGATCGGGCCGGGCCTGGCCGCCTTCCGCCTTCGTCGTGCTGGGTGCGGGCCTGATCTTCTCGCTGCTGTTTCTGTTTGCGGAGCGACGGCTCGGCGACAACGCCATGATGCCACTCTCGCTGTTCGGATCTCCGAGCTTCGTCGGCCTCACGCTTTTGACGCTCCTGCTGTACGGCGCTCTCGGCGGCTTGTTCGTACTGGTGCCCTATGTGTTGATCCAGGCGGGCGGGTACACAGCGACGCAGGCCGGCGCCGCACTCCTGCCTTTGCCACTGGTAATCGCCATGGCATCACCTGCCGCCGGTGCGCTGGCGGCCAGGGTGGCTCCACGATGGCTGTTGATCACAGGACCGGTCATCGTCGCGGCGGGCTTTCTCCTGATGTTGCGGATCGGATCCGCTACAAGCTATTGGCTTGGGGTGTTCCCCGCGATGATCGTGATCGCTTTGGGAATGGCTTGCGCGGTCGCCCCACTCACGACAGCGGTACTGATGTCCGTCGACAGCAGCCACACGGGTGCAGCATCCGGGCTGAACAGCGCAGTAGCGCGTACTGGCGGATTGGTTGCTACAGCCCTTATTGGACCCGTGATAGCGTCAACCGGACCTACTTTGCTTTCAGCTTTTGATGTCGCCGCAGCCATCGGTGCAGTCATCTGCTCGTTAGCAGCGGCGAGTGCCGCTATGTTGATCGCCTCGGTGGGGAAAGCCCAACCATCGATACAACGATGACGACCGGTGCGCATCGTCGTCCTCCTCTCAAATCCCGAGAATGCCGATCGACTTATTCTAAGTTCGGGTCATCCCACCAACTGGACTCTCACTTCCGTTGTCGACACAAGCCGACCGGGATATCTTCGCGAATGTCCGCTTCGCGCCATAACCGGACCTTCCGCCATCGGCGCTTTTTGACCCGGACATTGGGTCGCTACGTGCGGGTCCGATTGCTCGTTAGTTGGTCGATCGATTCAACATCGCGGCATCCTATATTGACGGTGGCGCTGGCGCAAAACGGATAGCCGAAGATGCAGTTAGCTGGCGGCGCAATTGGGGCACCTTTGGCTCCGGGATAAGGTCTGCCTAACGCCATAGCGATTCGGATGCAGCCTATTGCCGCTGAGTGCCCGGTGTCGAGAACCACAGTTTGAATTGGAGACCGGGCGAGTTGTCGAACATTTCGATACGAGCACCATGAAGACGGGCGACGGCTGAGACTAGGCTGAGTCCTAAGCCGTTACCCGGCGTGTAGCGACTCTGTTCGAGCCGATAGAAGCGCTTGAAAACCTGTTCATATTGGTCCGCGGGAATTCCGGGTCCGTTATCGGTGATCGAAACGAGCGGGCTACCGTTCACGGTTTCGCTCGCAACAACCACTTGTCCTCCGGCGCGGCCGTGCTTGATGGCATTATCTACGAGATTGGCGATGGCATCAAAAATCAGGTCGCGATCGCCGATCGCCAGCACTACCCCGTTGCCGATCATGGTGAGGGAGCTACCGCTCTGTTCGGCCGCGGCATCATACAACTCGACGACCTCATGGGCAATTTCGACCAGGTTCACGGTTCGAAACGCTTCCTTCCGCACCTGGGTCTCGATTTGCGCTATCCGCGTGATGGACGTGAAGATTCTCAAGACGGCATCAAGGTCGGCGATGGTATCGCCGATCAACGCCTGGGCGTTCTCGTCAAAGCGCTGACCGTGATAAGCCTTCTCGAGGCGCCCGCGCATTCGTGTAAGTGGCGTGCGAAGGTCGTGGGCCAGATTGTCGCTCACCTGCTTTACCTCGCCCATCAATGTTTCGATGCGCTCCAGCATTAAATTGAGGTTTTCGGCAACGCGATCCCATTCGTCATGGGAGCCGCGGAGCGGGATACGCTTGTCCAGACCGCTCGCCATGATGGCTCGGCTGGTGGCATTGATCTGCTCGATTCGTCCCACGGTCCGGCGCGTCACCAGGACGCTCGCGACCCCCGCGAGCACGAATATCAGCGACACGCCAGAGATCACGGCTGTCTTGATCTGTCCGGTGAAACTATCGAGGTCGCTGATGTCCTGTCCAACCAGCAGCCGATCGCCGCTCGAAAAGGTGTTGATCAATCCCCGCACAAGCGGCGAGCCGATCCCTTCCGGCGACACGCCGGGGGTGCGAAATTCCGTCCACCCCGAGGCGGCCATTGCCGTCGGCGGCCATTCTCCCAGGTTGGCGGCGAGGACAGCGGATGAAGGATCAACGAGGATATATACGTGACCTGCGAAAGCCTTGTCGGACGTCCGTTGGCGAATGAGGCCGATCAACCCTCCACGTCCCGACCGCTCGTAAATATCCCGCAGGTCCACATATTCGGCCATGATCGCACGATCCGATCGGCTGCGTACATAGTTGGAGGTCGACAGGTAGACGTAGCCAAAGACGGCCGACACGATCACGCCAAAAGTCCCGATCGCGATCAACGCCAGCTTGAACGTCGATGACGTCAGTGTCTTAGCCAGGAGCACGGAGACAGTACCCGATGCCGCGAACGGTATGGATCAGCGGAAAGGCCTGCTGGTCATCGACCTTTCGACGCACCCGCCCGACATAGACATCGATGATATTTGTCGACGGATCGAAATGAAGGTCCCAGACATGTTGCAGCAACATGGCGCGGGACACAACGCGGCCTTCATTGCGCACCAGATATTCTAAGAGCTGGAATTCCCGGGGAAGAAGATCGATATCTTTGCCGCGTCGGCTGGCAGTCCGTGAGATCAAATCGATCGCGAGATCGCCCACGCGCAAGATGGTCTCCTTGGCAATGGTGTCACTGCGCCGACCGAGCGCCTCGAGGCGGGCCAATAGCTCAATGAAAGAAAACGGCTTGACCAGATAATCGTCTCCGCCGGCACGCAAACCGCGTACCCTGTCGTCGACTTCTCCGAGTGCGCTAATAATCAGGAACGGCGCGGCGATGCCGTCATCGCGCAGTCGGCGCATCACCGCTATTCCGTCGATGTCCGGGAGCATGCGGTCAATCGTGATCACCGCATACTGGTAGGTCGAACCTCGGCTCAGCGCCTCGTTCCCACACGTGGCCAAATCCACCTGGTAACCGCTGGTCGTGAGCTCTTCCACAAGCTGACCGGCGGTTTCCGGATCGTCCTCAACAACCAGAATGCGACGATGGCCTCCCGTCATGGTCTGCTGTCTCCGACCGGTCAGCTGCCGGCCTTGGTTAGGTCAGCCTCAACTCATGCTACTCTGAGGTTCGGCAACGAGACTCGCAAATGAGCGTGATGACCGCCGCCGGCCTGTCCAGCCGGAAATGCCGGCGGCGATGATTCATGGCGACACTGACTCTTTTTGTTTTGAGCATGATCTTTTCGGAAAACCGGCTCCCACCTTTCCAGATCATGCTCTAGTAGGAGCCGTAGTTCCCGCAGACATTGGTCCATTGCACTCCATAGGTCGTCCATATCCTGCGCCAGCAGTCGTCATAGTAGCCGTAGTCGGCGTAGCCGTAGGGGACGCCAACGAATGCAAAGCGACGGAAGCGGTGATGGAAGAAGAAGCGGTGGTTGAATGCCGCGTGAGAAAAGCGCGGCGAGAAC
>Ga0210402_10006726_pt1 | contig 10140 bp, 5 predicted proteins | sample IncBWC7MmetaG_FD_161055 | JGI IMG/M metagenome (GOLD analysis project Ga0210402, IMG submission 161055) | Forest soil microbial communities from Barre Woods Harvard Forest LTER site, Petersham, Massachusetts, United States - Inc-BW-C-7-M | ecosystem: Environmental > Terrestrial > Soil >...
GGACCGGGGCTTGGCGGCCACTGCATTCCCGTAGATCCGTTTTATCTTTCATGGAAGGCGCGCGAATACGATTTCGCCACACGGTTCATCGAACTGGCCGGCGAAATCAACACGGCGATGCCGTACCACGTGGTGGAAGCCATCGCCGCCGCTCTGAACAAACAGAAAAAGAGTCTGAATGGATCGAAGCTTCTGATCTTGGGCGTTGCCTACAAGAAAGACGTGGACGATCTTCGTGAATCGCCCACGCTGAAAATCATGCAACTCCTGCAGGAACGAGGGGCGCAGCTCGATTACAACGATCCCTATTTCCCACAGTTGCACCGCATGCGCCACTACAACTACGAGGGGATGAAGTCTGTTCCTCTGTCTCCACAAACGCTCGGCTCGTACGACGGAGCGATTATTGCCACGGACCATTCGGCGTACGACTACAACGCAATTGTGGACGGCTCCAGACTCGTTGTGGACACGCGCAACGCGACACGGCGCGTGACGCGCAATCGCGATCGTATCGTCCTTTGCTAGCAATTATTTCTGAATTCTAAGACGGGCAAATGCGCGAGTGTCTTACTCGCTCTTTTCCTGTAACTCCACGCGGGCTTCCGCAAACGGTAGTACGGCTTGCAAAAGCACCGGTGTATGCGCCGCGTCATTCGCCAGGTACAAGGTGAAGTGCGCGTCCTTCATCTCCACCCCATTGTCGAACACTCGGATCTCAATGGTAGCTGTGGTGAATTTTCCGGCGGGCACCGCAACTACCGACGTGCCAATCAATTTCGCATGCACGTCATAAAGCTTTCGACCGTCAAACACGGGGCTTTTCACCTGCATTGTCTTATCCCAATTCACCGAACGCAAATACTGCATCATTCCGAGTGGGTCTCTTGTCCCGGGCAAAACAACCGCGGCTGACGCGCCGGGCGGTGGCGGCTCTTTTCCCGTCGTCGTCAGCCGTTGAATGGATTGCACTTTTTGCCCGCGCTCGCTCAGATGCATCTCGTACTGCACGCCGGTGTACGAATTGCCTTCGCTAAAGGAGTCAAAACGGTCGTCCAATTCAAAAATCAGCCGCATCGCGTTCTGGGTTTTCGCAAGCGCTTGAAAATGCCACGTTGCCCTGCCGTTTATCTCTTTCTTATCCACAACTTCCAGCCGCAGGGTGGCGACGTTGCTTACCTTGGCGAGACTTGCCGAAAATTGCAAAACTTCGCCGGCTTTTGGAAGGAAAGAAGGTTCGGGAGGCGTCACTCTTGCACCAGGTTCGGAAGGCTTTCCCGACGAGGGAGCGGGCTTGACCAGCTCTTCCGCGGGCGGCTCCTTCGCGCTTTCTGTTGCGTGCGCGATGGGAGTAAACGCAACCACTGGCTGCGAGCTGCCGGCGCGGAAGTGCAGCCACAGAAATGCAGCTCCTGCCAATAGAATCGCCGCAACAATCGCCAGGACAAGCGCTGCCCGGCCGCTCATGTTTCCTTTGAAACGCATGCGTCTGACAAAGAGTTGACAGTTCATTTTTCGTCGTACAATCAGATTTTACGCGCCGCAAGATTCGCTGCTCGCATTTGCTCCGAAGAAACAGGGTATCAAAACTCGCGGCTGGGTTGTTCTTCGAACGGGATTTGCGCACGAATCGAATACTGGGCGCTCTTGGGCGCCCCATTCTGCGGAAACGGGAGCTCTCGCAATGCGCTACGTCGTGACGGGCGGCGCCGGTTTCATCGGCTCAAACACGGTGGACGAACTCGTCCGCCGCGGCCATAGCGTCGTTGTTCTGGACGACCTCTCGGCCGGCAAGGAAGAAAATCTTGCGGAAATTCGCAACAAGATTTCGTTCATCAAGGGCAGCATCACCGACCTCGAGGCCGTTCGCAAGGCAATGCACGAGGCGGAATTCGTGATTCATTTGGCGGCTCGTACATCCGTGCCGCGTTCCGTAAAAGACCCCCTCGAAACGAACAGGATAAATGTCGAAGGCACGCTTAACGTTTTGGTGGCCGCGCGCGACGCCAAGGTGAAGCGCGTTGTCTTCGCGGCATCCTCCTCAGCCTACGGCGAAACGGCGATCCTGCCGAAAGTCGAAACCATGCAACCCGAGCCCATCTCTCCTTACGGCGTTTCAAAATATGCGTGCGAACTCTACACGCAAACGTTTGGCAGGGTGTACGGCCTCGAAAATGTGTGCCTGCGCTACTTCAACATTTTTGGGCCGCGCCAGGACCCAGCCTCTCCTTATTCGGGCGTGCTCGCGAAATTCTGCATGGATTTCCTTGAGGCAACTCCGCCTGTTGTTTTTGGCAATGGAGAACAATCGCGCGATTTCACTTTTGTCGAAAATGCAGTCGCCGCAAATCTGTTGGCGTGCGAAGCGCCAAACGCGTCCGGAAAGGTGTTCAACATCGGCACGGGCGGCCGTGTGACTCTGAACGAAACGATAGCTTTGCTGGCAAAGCTGAGCGGAACGACTCTCGAAGCAAAATATGAACCACCGCGCGACGGCGACATCCGCGATTCGCAAGCGGATATCACGCAGGCCCGCGAACTCCTGAAGTACGAACCCGCCATTTCTTTCGAAGAAGGATTAAGCCGCACCCTCGACTGGTATCGCGAAGCGCAAGCAAAAGCCCTTGCCAAACAAAAGAGCGAAGCCTGAGCTTCGCTCTTCCGGTTCTTCCCTGAACTTTCTCCTACGGCTGCGTTGTTTTGCCGTAACTCAGTGGGTCACCCGACTTCGGAACGTCGTAATTATTCCAGAACCAGAGCGGTTCCAGCTTCTTCTGTTCCGGCCACACTTGATTCAGCGTGTCGCCTTCAAACAATTCGCCGTTCTTCATCACCCAGTGAATCGTGTTGGTATTGTGAATGTCGTCCAGCGGACTCTTGTCAAAGATCACTAGGTCCGCCAGTTTTCCTGGCTCAATACTGCCGAGGTCTTGCGGACGTCCAATGATTTTCGAGCCATTCAGGGTCGCGCAGCGGAGCACTTCTATCGGGGTCATGCCGCCGCTGGAAAGCAGCCACATCTCCCAGTGATATCCGATTCCCTGCTGCTCCCCGTGCCCGCCGACTCCCACAAGTCCGCCCTCATGCAGTAGTTTTGTCATTTGCGCTGCAAGGCGCGGAAATGCGTATTCATCCTTGCGGAACCACGCCGGCCGCCGCTTGGTCCTCTCATCGAGCACTCTATGCGGCGTGAAGCGATTCAGTTTCGCATTGTCGTGAACTTCGCTGTTCTCGTACCAGTAGTCTTCGCCGAACGGCCCGCCGTAGTTCACGATGAGTGTTGGTGTTTCCGAAATTCCAGACTTCGCGAACATTTCGAGCACGTCTTTATACAACGGCGTAATCGGCAAGGTGTGCTCGTTGCCATGGAAACCGTCAATGACGTGAGTCAGGTTCAGCTTCAGGTCTAGGCCGCCTTCCGTGGTCGGCATCATTTCCAGCTCTTTCGAGGCCTGCACCATGAACTGGCGCTGTTTGCGGTTGCCAACGATGTAGCTCTTGATGTTGTGCGTGCCGTAATACTTCTGGTATTTCGTCAGCACGCCTTTCACCTCTTCCATCGACTGGAAGTTGTTGTCGGAAAAAACGCCCGGACCGGTGGAGAACGCACGAAGTCCGATGATGTCCCCGGTGTCCACAAGGTCCTGATACGCAAACATGTCGTTCGAGCCAGTTTGCACATCGAGGCCGGAGGTTACTCCGTACGCAAGATTTGCGAGGAACGCCCAATTCTGCGTATCCAGAATGCCGCGACGGATTTCCGACCAGTGCGCGTGCGTGTCAATGAACCCGGGAGTGATTGTTTTCCCTTTTACATCAAAGACCTTCGCTCCGGAGGGGACAGCGCCCTTCGCGCCGATACTCTTGATCCGATTGTCTTCGATGACGATATCCGCGTCCTTCAGGACTTCATCGCCTTTCATGGTTACGACGGTCGCGCCGCGCAGAACCACCGTTCCCTTTGGCGTCTTGCGGGGCAGTTCCAGATCAACCGCAATTTCCGTAACGTCTTTTTCCTGCTCCTTGAACTTTTGCGGCTTCTTTTCTTCTTTCTTCTCGTCTTTCTTGTCGGAGCCCTTCGCGTCCCCATCTTTCTTGTCGCCGTCTTTCTTGTCGGCGTCCTTCTTTTCGTCTTTAGGCGGCTCGAAAGAAATTGAACTCACCGGCTCGCGGAAATAGCTGGCTCCAACCGCCCAGGTGATCGTCTTTCCGTCATCTGCCCAACCGAAATAATCCGCGCCGATATCCGTCAAGCGTTTCACGGGCACGGCTGGTCCGCCTATGTTCACCGTGGGCGCTTCGCCGCCAACGGCTGGCATAGCCACCAAATAAAGTTGATTCATCACGTGCGCGAGCACCCATTGCCCATCGGGACTCGGTGCAAGGTCATCCGCGGCCACCGGCTCTTCGGCAAAATAGATTCCCTGCCCCTTCACTTGCAGGTGCGTGCGGCGGTCCGTGCCGTCATAGCGCAACGAGACCAATCCTCCCGGCGTGTAAACGTAAACGCGGTCTTTTTCATGTGTGAAACGCGGCCCGCCCGCACCGCGCGCCGGCAAGATCAAATTCGCTTCTCCGCCACCGGAAGGAATCCAGATCAGATCCGCGTTGCCGGTCTGTCCGCCGTCGAACGCGCTGTTGTCGCGGTCATACGCATTACCTCGCAGCAGCACGATGCGGCTGCCGTCCGGCGACCACGCCGGGTTGCTGTACACGGCCAGCGATTTCGAAAGCTGCTGCGGCGTGCCACCCGCCGCGGGAATTTTCCAAAGCTGGCCGCCGTCCGCTGTCCAGCTCACATATGCGATCCACTTCCCGTCCGGCGACCACGCGGGCTGATAGGCGCGCGCGTTGCCGTTCGTCAGTTGAACTGGCTTCCCGTTCGGCATATCCAGTGTGTACAGATGCGTCATCGCGGAGAACGCGAGCTTCTTGCCGTCAGGAGATTCTGTCGTGTCTTGAATCAGACGAACCTTGACCGGCCCTTGCTCGACCCTTTGCGGAAAATCCAGCTTGGGACCGATTTCCTGCGAAACCTGCGCCGTAAACGGAATCACTGTTTCCGTGCCGGTAGTCAAATTCAGGCGTCGGATTTTTCCATCCTGGTTATAGACAATCTCTTTTGCCCCCGGGAGAAATGCATAGCCCGGAAAAACGTCGCGAGTAAAGCGCGATTCCTGGTCATCGCGTGTGATGGGGTAGCGAACCCAGTGATCCTCTCCGGTTTCCAGATTGCGCATGCGCAGGCCCGATTCAGTTTCGAAGCGGGAAACGTAGAGCATCACATTGCCATCCGGCGAAAGCACGGGGCGAAACGCGCTGAGCGACTGTTGAAGAATGGAATCTTCGTCGCCGGTTTTGCGGTCCTTCCGCTTGATCTCCCACTGCGGCAGCATTGCATTGTAAGAAAACGGTCCGTGCCGTTCCGCGTAGTAAATGTATTTTCCGTCTGCGGAAGCCACTACGCCGACGTCATTCGGCCGGTCCTTTCGCTGGATGGTAGGCGTGGGCTTCGCCTTTGTGATTTGCACGCCCGTGCCGCCGTCCACGTGGTACATCCAAATCTCATACGCCGCAATTCCCGCCGCGGCTTTGGAGACAAAAATGTACTTTCCATCTGGCGCCCACGCGGGCGAAACAAAATCGCTGCCCGGATCCTTGGACACCTGTTTGGGTTCGGTGCCGTCGGCGTGCATGATCCACACGTTGTCGCTTCCTTCGCGATCGGAAAGAAACGCGATCCATTTGCCGTCGGGAGAAAATTTGGGCTGGCTATCGAACGCCATGCCGCCCGAAATCAACTTTGCCTGGCCGCCTTCGATGGGCATCGTGTAAATATCGCCGAGGAGCTCGAACACGATCGTCTTGCCGTCGGGAGAAACGTCGAGCGAGAGCCAGGTACCTTCATCGGTAGTGAACTCAATCTTGCGGTCGCTCTTCAGCGGCAGCGCAGGCTTCTTCTCGTCCTTTTTCTCGTCTTTCTTTTCTTCCTTCTTTTCTTCTTTCTTTTCCTGAGGCGCGGCCAGCCCGGCCGTCCCGAACAGCCCAAAACCCAGAGCCAGACCCACCACCCACACAAACTTTCTCCGCCAAGCGAGCTTGGTCACGTTCATCAAGTTCTCCTTCGATTTGCGATTCGATTGAATCAGAAAGCGCCTTTTGGCGATCGGCTCTCGCCGCGCCGTCGGGCCCACCCCGTGCTAGCCCCGTTAGACGCGAAACGCTGGGAAGCGTCTCACATTTTGCCCAGCTTGGACAATTGCTTCGACCCAAGCCGGGTCGCTACACACAACCCCGAGCGCATGCTAGGCTATCCAACTGCTTCATTGCCCGAATGTTCCGCCTAGTCGCCACGCTCCGTTCGCAGCTCTCTCTTGCATCGCCGCTTTCGCTCGCCCTTTACCTTCTGGTGGGCGTGTTTCTCCCTTCGGCGGCGCAGGCGCAACTCATTCGCCTACCCTCCGGAAAGGGCGACATTGTCGAAATCTCCGCGGATGGTCCCCAGAGAAAACAGGGTGACCTCTTTATCGCCGACAAGAACGTCCTGATTCTGTACGGCGAGCTTTCGCTGCGCGCGGATCACGTCGAATACAACAACCGCACTCACGACGCCACCGCTGCGGGTCACATCATTTTTGATTACGACAATCAGCACATTGAAGCGGCGCAAGCGCAGTACAACCTCAGCACCGCCACCGGCAAATTCCACGACGTTCGCGGAAACATCAAGATTGCGCGGCGCCCGAACCCGATGGTTCTCGTCACCGACAATCCGCTCTATTTCGAAGCGCGCGACGTGGACAAGCTTCCCGGAGACATCTATGTCGTTCGCCAGGCCTGGATCACCGTCTGCGACCCGGAACATCCGAAATGGCAGTTTTTCGCGCGTCGGGCCCGCATTCGTCTCGATAAGAATGTCGCGCTCGTAAACGCCAATTTTCGTCTACTGAGAGTGCCTCTGATCTGGGTTCCGTACGCAACCGCTCCCGCGGGACAGCGCGTGCGTCAATCCGGCTTCATGATTCCGGACATTGGCAACAGCAATCGCAAGGGATTTATCTTCGGCGACGCATTCTATTGGGCTCCCAAATCCTGGTTTGACGCCACACTCGGCGCGCAATACTTGAGCAAGCGTGGCTCCGCCGAGCACGCGGAGATTCGCGCCACCCCGAACGAAAATACCACGATGAACTATACGTATTACGGCGTGATTGACCGTGGCCTACCTGATTCGAACGGTGTTCTCCAACCGCAGGGGGGCCACCAGCAGCGCCTGGAAATTCAATCCGTTCTTCCCAATAACTGGCGCTTCGTCACCGACTACAACCAGCTTTCTTCTCTCACCTTCCGCCTCGCCTTCGCCGATTCCTACGGCGACGCGATCAACTCCGAAGTTCGCAGTTCCGTCTTTCTTACCAATAATTTCAACGGCTTTAGTTTGAATTTTGCCGCGCTTAACGACAAAAGTTTTCTCACCATCAATCCGGAAACCAGTGTCTCCCTGCGGAATCTTCCCGAAGCGCGGCTCAGCTCGGTAGAGCAGGCTCCCTGGCGCAATCTTCCCGTTTATTTCAGTTTTGATTCCTATATCGGTGGCTCAAGCCGCGAAGACGCGAATCTCACGACGGCTGCCGTCGTCCAGCGCACGGAATTTGCGCCGCGCGTTACACTTCCCCTTCATTTCGGCGAATGGCTCGGCGTCACGGCAAGCGGCGCCTTCCGCGCCACTCGCTATGGAGCTTCGCTCGATTCCGCCGGCAACCTCAGCGAGCAACCCATAACGCGCAACGACGGCGAATTCACCCTGGAAATTCGTCCGCCCACTTTGGAACGTTTCTTTGACCGGACCTCGCTCAAAAAAGACAAGCCGCGCCACCGCTACAAGCACACCATCGAACCGGAAGTCACGTTTCGCTACGTGAGCGGCATCAACAATTTTGAGCGCTTCATTCGATTCGATTCCGACGCCACACTCAGCAACACGACCGAAGTCGAGTATGGAATCACACAGCGGCTTTTCCTGAAGAGTGGCGACGACCAACCGCAGGAACTCATCTCCTGGCGCATCGTCCAGAAACATTATTTCGATCCAACGTTCGGAAATGCGATCGTGGACGGCGAGCGCAACGTGCTTCAGGCGCTTAATTCCATCACGCCGTTTGCGTTCGCACTGGGGCCACGCAATTGGTCGCCCATCGTCAGCGACATCAAAATCTCACCGGGTGAAAAGTACGACGCCGAACAAATCCTCGAATACGACCCACAACTCGAAAAAATCACCACCATTGGCACGCTGCTCAAAATCAAACCCTATTCGGAGTTCTTTGCGACCGTCGCTCACTTCCGTTTTCAGGACGCCCCGCAGCTGCAACCACTTTCGAATCAGGTGCGCGCGCTTTTCGGGTATGGCAGCCTTAACCGCAAGGGCTTCAACGTAACCACCGGCATCAGCTACGACATTACCAATGGCGTGCTGCAAAATCAGATCGCGCAAATCAATTACAACGGCGGCTGCTGCGGCATTGCCTTTGAATACCGCCGCATTAACCTCGGCCAGGTTCGCACGGAAAATCAGTTCCGCGTGGCATTCATCATCGCCAACCTCGGCACTTTCGGAAACCTCCGCCGTCAGGAAAAAATCTTCTAGCTCTATTTCGGCCCTTCTCCGTGATCTCTGTGCCCTCTGTGCTCTGTGGTCTCTGTGTTAGATTCTTCTCTGCATGCCCAAAACGGACCCCGCTTTTCTTTCCATCCGTGAACTCGGCCGCCTCTTCCGCGCGCGCAAGCTCTCGCCCGTTGAACTGACCAAACATTTCCTCGAGCGCATCGATCGCCTGAATCCCGAACTCAATACGTTTCTCACAGTCACTTCCGAACTCGCCCTGGCCCAAGCGAAAAAGGCCGAAGCGGAACTCTTCGCCCCACGCGGGCGCAAATCTCGCCATGATCGCGGTCCGCTGCACGGTATTCCTATTTCGTTGAAAGACAACATTTATACGGCAGGCATTCGCACCACCGCCGGCGCAAAATTCCTAAAGGAATTCATACCGGAACAAGATGCGCCCGTCGTCTCTCAACTCAAAGCGGCCGGCGCAATCATTCTCGGGAAAACGAATCTTCACGAATTTGCGTACGGGGTAACGACGAATAATCCGCACTACGGCCCCACGCGCAATCCTTGGGACACCGCGCGCATTCCCGGCGGCTCCAGCGGAGGCTCCGCGGCCGCAGTTGCCGCAGGACTTTGCGTCGCAAGCGTTGGTACGGACACCGGCGGCTCCATTCGCATCCCCGCTTCTCTCTGCGGCGTAGTCGGTTTCAAACCCTCGCTCCACTGCGTTTCCATGGAAGGAGTCGTCCCTCTTTCCCCAACTCTCGATTGCATTGGCCCGCTTGCGCACTCAATCGAAGACGCGGCTCTGCTATTGGATGCCATCCTCGATCAGCACAAAGAGAAAACTTCACGCCGTAAACAGAAATTCACGCTGGGCATCCCAAAGGAATTTTTCTTCGACGTTCTTTCTGAGGAAGTGCTCGCCGCCTACGAATCCGCTCTTAAAAAACTCCGCAAAGCCGGCTGTAAGGTAAAAGAAATTTCCATTCCGCTTTTGAACAACACAGAAGATTCCGGAAACAACATCGCCTGGGCCGAAGCCACCCACTATCACCAGCAAATGGGCTGGTTCCCCAAAAACTCCGCCGAGTACGGCGAAGACGTCCGCGCCCGCCTCGAAATCGGCGCTAGAGTCTCCGCCACCACCTATCTCGAAGCCCTCGCCCTCCGCGAGAAATTCATCCAACAATTCCACAGCACCATGTTAGACGCCGCCGTGGATGCCCTCGTCGTCCCCTCGACTCCCATCGCTGCTCCTCTTATCGGTGAAGAAAACACCGTTCTCCACGGCAAAGACCACGCCACCCGCGCCCTTCTCCTCCGCCTCAACCGCCCCGCCAACCTCGCCGGCGTCCCGGCCATCTCCATTCCCTGCGGACTCACGCCATCCGGGCTTCCGCTAGGTCTCCAACTCATCGGCCCCGCCAAAAGCGAAGCCGTCCTCCTCCAAATTGGGCAGCTCTTCGAGTCTTTCGCTCGCCCGAGCAGCCACCCCAATCTCTGAAGTCGCCTCTGCGCCAATTCCC
>Ga0210402_10006728_pt1 | contig 10139 bp, 8 predicted proteins | sample IncBWC7MmetaG_FD_161055 | JGI IMG/M metagenome (GOLD analysis project Ga0210402, IMG submission 161055) | Forest soil microbial communities from Barre Woods Harvard Forest LTER site, Petersham, Massachusetts, United States - Inc-BW-C-7-M | ecosystem: Environmental > Terrestrial > Soil >...
AGCCCGGCCGGCTTCGGCTCCAGCGGCGCCTCGACTGCCGGCTTGACCGGCTCCTCCGTCGGGGCATTACGCGCCTGCTGCGGTGTCGGCTTTTCCACCGGTTTCTGCACGGCAAGCTTCGGTGGCGGGGGCAACACGCGCGGCGGCGGAGGCGGCCGCGGCAGCTCCATGGTGATGTGGAGCACCTGCTCGGGCGGTGTTTCCTCGGGCGCTGACAGCAAAGGCAGACGGATCAGGGGAAGGATCAGTGCCAGAAGGAGGCAGACCGAGAGCGCGCCCAGCAGCGACTTCTGAAAGCGCCGGTCGTCCTCACCTCCCCAGTTCCAGGGCATAGTGAGTGGACGGGAGTGAAGCCCGCTGATCTCCCGCTCGACGATCCACTCCCGCTGGCGCCGCTCCTCCTCTTCCTGAGCCTCGAAGAGTTCGTCCTCGATCAGTCCCGCGCGATACTGTTCCTTGTCGATCTGTTCGCGGGAGCTTTGTCGGCGTGCTTCGAGCTCGCCCACGCGGCTCTCGAAGGCGCTGACACGTTCGCGCACCCGACTCAGCTGATCCTCACCGGTCGTGACCGCCTGCGGAGTACCCCAGAACAACTGCGCGCCTCCGAGCTTGCCCAGCTCGCCCAGGGCGTCGCAGACCTGGTGCAACAGGCGGTGCTGATGGCGCTCCGTCGCTAGTGCCTCCAGCTGCGCATCGAGTGAGCGCAGCTCGCCCACCAGGGCATCGATCGACTCCTGCGACGTGCCGAGCTCCGCGATGAGCGCCTGCTGATCCTTCAGCGCCTCATCATTCGGCACGTGCTGACCCTGCGGCGTCCGCTGGTCTTCCAGTGTCTGCTGATCTTGCGCTGTTTCCGAATCCATGGCGTTACCTTGAGGTGAAATGACGGTCACCGTGTCCCCCTTAAGAGAGCCGCTAGAGGCTCTTGACCCCGCTCACCGGCTTCTCCTTCTGCAGCACCGCGAGCGAGATCTTGCCGTACGCGGCCGCCGTGCACGTCGCCAGAACCTTCCGTAGCACTTCGTACGGCAGATCCTTGTCGGCCATGACCGTGACCTCCTGCGAGGTGAGCGCAGCGTCACGCGCTGCCGCGTCGAGCCCGGCGATCGGGCGCTGCAGCACCCTGCGCAAAGGCTCGATCAGCTGCGTGCTCGGGTCGCTGACTTCCGCGAGGCTCGCGACCATCTCACCCTGCACGAGTAGCGCGTCCTTCGTGACCATCACGACGACCGACTGCTTCGGGCTCACGTCGGTGCGTGACTGCGGAATGCTCACACCCTTGGAATTCTGGAGCACTTCCACATTCGTCGAGTACACGAGCAGGAATGCCACCAGCACCGACAGAATGTCGATCATGGGAATCAGATTCAGACGCGCATCCTCGCGCACCTTGCGCGGCATCAACCCGAGACCGCGCTTCAGCACCTTCATGGCGCATCTCCCAGCGCGATCTTCGTGAACAGCGCGACTTTCACGCTCTGCGCGCCCGTCAGCGCCTGGCCGGCGACGAGCGCATCCGTAGCGGGCACTTCGGTGCTGCGGATTGCATCCATCACCTGGATCAGCTCGTCGTAGGGAACCTTCCGCTCCGAGAGCACCGACACATCCTCCGAGGTCGGATGCTCACGCTTCACCGCCAGCACACGTTCGGTCAACGAGTTCAAGTCGTACGCGCCGCTCACCTTCGGTATCGAGCCGATCGCCTGCTTGCCGTCGCTGAGCTCGAAGCCGTCCTGGCGGACGATGACCTCGAGTCGAAACTTCGGCTCCGCAGGCTTCGCGGACACGGAGCTCGGCAGGTCGATCTGCATGACGGCGATGCGCGAGAACACTGCCGTCATCAGCAGAAAGGTGACCAGGACGGTGAAGATGTCGATCATCGGCACGAGCAGCAGCTCGGCCGGCTTGCGCTCGCGACGCATGAGGAGACTGCGCATGGGGTGATCCTCAGGCCGCCGAGGCCGCTTGCTGCACGAGTTCCAAGCGGCTCTCAGCCCGGGCCGCCTGCCGAGCGGCGAGCGCGTTCAGGAAGCGGATGGCCGCCGTCTCCAGGCCATCGCTCAGCCCCTGCGTCTTCGACTGCAGAAAGGCGTGCACCACCAGGATTGGAACTGCGGTCATGAGACCGAAGGCCGTGCAGTTCATCGCCTCAGAGATGCTCGCTGACAGCAGGTTGGCCTTTTCTGCCGGGTTGACAGTCGCCACGGCGCTGAAGGCGTGGATCAGGCCGGCCACCGTACCCAGCAGGCCGAGCAACGTCGCGACATTGGCGGCCGTCGCGAGGTAGTGGGTGCGCTTCTCGAGCTGCGGCACGATCTCCATCATGCTCTCCTGCAGCACTTTCTCCACGTCGTCGCGCCGGCGCACCGCCCCCTGCAGGGCAAGCCCCATGCTCAGCACACGCGCTATCGGAGAATCGTCCTTGCTGGTGAGCTCGCGCGCCTTGTCGAAGTCGCCGCTCGTGAGCGCCGGCTCGACCAGGCTCCACGTGCGTCGGTTGCGGGTGCTCATCTTCGCGAGCGTGACGTAGCGCTCGATCGTGATCGCGGTCGCGATCGCCACTACCAGCAGGATGGGAAACATGAAGGCCCCGCCTGCCGTGAAGAACTTGACGATTGGATAGAAGAATTCCATATGCGAACCTCTTAAACGTTACGGATCTGTCAAACCACTGAACGATTCACTCTCCACCTGATGGTCGCGCGAGCCGCTTCGCTCACTTGGAGCCCGACTTGAATTCGTAGTACGCCAGCTCGCGCATGAAGACGTCCTTGTCCACCGGCTGCGCCGTGGAGTCGAGCAGCCTGGATACGCTCGGCATGTCCCCAAGCTGCGAGCTCTTCCACGGCACGAGCACGAGCGACTTCGGGGCGTCCTCGTTTCCCAGGATCGACATACCCGACATCTTCACGTCGCTGTCGGGCTGCGCTGCGTGGCTGGCCGCCGCTGCCGGGTCGGCCTTGCCATCACCAGCTCTTGTGCTGGCGGTCTGTTTCTTCGCCCCGCGCTTAGCTGTGCCCAGAGACTGGGCAGTTGCCGACGCACTCCCCGCAGCCGCAGGCGTTCCCGGCGCCGTCGCCGTGCCGTCGTCCGCCGCGCCGCGCGCGGCAGCGAGCAGTAAAACTCCGAGGATGAGCGTCCGAAGCATGCGTGCTCCTAGGGCTTTGCCCTGGCGTTAAGATCGGCGATCCACTTCGCCACCTGCTTGTCGTCCGGGACCAGCTGTTGATAGGCAGCGTAGTTGTCGCGGGCGCACGTGAGGTCGCCTAAGTACAGATCGCAGAGAATCGCCAGGTTCAGCCTTGCGTAATGGAATCCCGGGAAGACTCCCAGCGCCCGCTCGTAGCTTTCGCGAGCGGCGGCGAACTCACCTTTCCTGCGATACACGATGCCGAGTTCGTTGTACGCCACGAGCTGGCGGGGGTTGAGGTCGACCGCGCGCTTAAGGCTCACGAGCGACTTGTCGAGATCGCCGGACTTGCCGTACGCGATTCCGAGATCGACGTAGGCCGCCGCGGCATTGGGTGCTTTCTGGGTGACCTTGAGCAGCAACGCGATTCCCTGATCGTATTGCTTCGACTCTACAAGGCGCATCGCGTTGTCGTAATCGGCACGAGATTCTGCGGGGATGCGCACTTTTTCAGTGAGCTGGAAACCGCCCGCGTCCGGCTGAAGCGTCGATCCGGCCACGCGCGGCTTGCCTGCCGCCGCCGTACTCCAGCTGCCGAGGGCCACGACCAGCACGAGTCCGGCCACAACTCGCCGCGCGCCCGTTGTCCGCTCGAGATCAGTGCGAGTTTGCATTGTCTGCTCCCGCTGTGAGTGCCGGTCCGATCGCACTTTCCGCCGGCCCGGAGGCTGTTGCCGGCGTGGGCGCGGTTTCCGGGGCCGCCAGATTGCCGACAGCTGCCTCAACCACACGCGGCGGCGGTTGATAGACGAACCGCTCGAGCGATCCGAGGAATCCGCTGCTGATCTCGGCCCGCGCGTACGTATCCGGCTTGAGCGCAGCGAGACGGTCCAGGCTCTTCTGCGTCCACGCGTTGTTGAGCCCCCGCCTCATGAGCTCGAGGTTCTTCTCGTGGACCGCGATCGCCTTGTCATCGAGCGGGTGCGCGGCGTCGGCGAGCTGCTGATCGTAGTCCTTGACAGTATTCGCGCCGAGATTGGCCGGGCGCTCTGACTCGCGCAGGGCCTGGCTGAAATTCGCGTAGATCTCGGCCATGTAGTAGGTGGCCGCCGCGGTGACCTCCCCGACCTGGTAATCGACCAGCCGGCCGAAGGCCTTGGTCGCATTGTCCATACTGCGTTGCTTCTCCTGGAGGCTACGCTCGAAGGGCTGCGCGAGCTTGAGCGACGCAAACTGCTCGTAAATGGGCTCGGACAGCTCCAATGCCGCGCGCGCCGCGACGTTGCGCGTGCGGTCCGTCCGCTCGCTGCCCGCCGCACCGTCGGCACGCACAATTTCCTCAAGCTGATGGTGGTACTGGGACTGATCTCCCTTTGACTTGTAGATCTCGGCAATCTTGGAGCGCGTCTCCACCGCCGTCTCAATCGGCTTGGGGAACTCCCCGATATACTTCGAGTACGCCTCCAGGGCGCGATCGGCGTTGTTGGCCTGCCCATACAGGTCGCCCGCCTGCAGCAACGCTTCGGCGCGCAGCTGCGGATTCGGCGACTCCGTCGCCACCCGCTGGTACTCACCGGCGGATTGCGCCAGCTGCCCGGCCTGCTGGTACGCGTAGGCGATCTGCTTGGTCGCCTCCTTCTGCAGCTCATGCTCGGGGAAGCTGCGCCGGAACTCGTCCAGAACTTGAGCCGCGGCCGTCCAGTCTTTCAATTGCAACAAGGCCGCGCCGGCGTCGTACTCCGCCGCCGCGCAGATCTTCGACGTCGGAGCAACCTGCTTGACGCGCACGAAGTGATTGGCCGCGGTGCGGTAATCCCCCGCCTGGTTTGCCTGCTCGCCCTGCTTGTAGATGGAAGCCGCCAGGTTCTCCACCAGCCCGGCACTGGATGCATCGCCCTGCGGCGTGCCTTCAAGTACGTGCCCGTACGCCTGTTCCGCGTCCGCATACTCCGCAAGGCCGAAGGTGGAGTGAGCGACGACCAGCCACGCATCGCGGCGCACGACCACGGCCGCATTCGGGAACTTCTCGATGAGGTGCCGGCCGGAGTCGCGCGCGAGCACGAGGTCCTTCATCTCGAACGCGTCTTGAGCCGCCGCGGCCAATACGACTGCCGCCTGCTCGTGCTGCGGGAATGCGTCCGCGAACTTGAGCGAACTGTTGATCGTGTCGCGGCGGGCCGCGTCCTTCACATCGGCGCTGGCGACCTTGAGATACTCGCGATGCGCGTAAATCGCCGCGTAGCCCGCCGCCGCCGACTTCGCGTGCGGCGGGTAATCATAAGCCGTGATCTCATACTCGCGCGCCGCCGCCGCGTAGTCATGATTCTCGAGCATCAGATCCGCAAGCTGATACTCCGTTTGCGGTGCTTGCGGATCGGAGTGGAACGAAGTCAGAAACTCGCGGTACCAATGCGTCGCCTCGGCGTAGTTGGCCGCCTGCTGCTCACGCTGTTTCGGGTCCTGGTACTGCGCGTGATAATAGTTCGCCAGGTCCTTCAGGTTGCTCTGCACGTAACTCAGCACTTCCGGCGACTTGTTCACATCGAAGTGCTGCCAGTACTCGCCCTGCAGGCCGTAGGTGCCCGCGAAGTCCTTCTTTGCGGCGAGCACGAGCTGCGGGAATCCGCCCTTCTCGTAGATTTCAACCACTCGCATGCTGAAGCGAGGCGACGCCTCGTGGAACGGGTACAGCGCCACGAATGATTTGTAGACCGTGACGGCGTCCTGATACCGGAGTTTCGCCAGGTAGAACTCCGCGAGGTAGCGGTAGACACGGTCCGCGTAGGCGCGGTGTCCGTTGGTGGCGAAGTACGAGCCGATCACTTCCGGACCGCCGAGATTCGAGAAGCTCAGGCTGACGACCTGGAAAGTATCCTCGATGCGCCGCTGCTCGGCCTCGGTATGCTTCGCATCGAAGTCATAGCCGCTCTTGACCTTGTAGTCGAGGAGCGCGAAGAACCGGGGCAGAGCCTCTTGGTAGAGTTGCTGCTTGTACAGCGTCCATCCCAGCTTGTAGAGCGCGAGTTCGTAGTACTCCGAGGCGCTCCCGCCATCCGCAATGGCCGCGTACGAACGCTCCGCCTCACGATATTTCTTTTGGATGAAGAAGCGCTCCGCGCGCCTGAACTGCACCTCGTCCGCGTATCGCGAGCGCGGATTTTCAGCGACCAGCTGCTCCATGACTTTCAAGGCCTCCTCGCTCTGCCCCAGCTCGTCGTAGGCGCGCGATTTCTGGTAGAGCACCTGGTCACGGAACGCGTACTGCGGATACTTCGCGAGCAGCTCGTCATACAGCTTGATCGCCTCCAGCGGGCCGGCGCTCGCGGGATCTCCGACCATTCCGCCCGGCAATGACAGCTGCGGAGCCGCGTTCGCGGTAGGGATTCCCGGCTGCGACGCAGCCCGCTGCTCCAGATCACGTTCCGATGCCGCCGCGGGCAGAGAGCCCGGCGCCCCCGGGTGGGAGCGCGTCGCGGTGCGCGCATCGATTTTCGTGACTGCCGGCGCGCGCAACGCGCTCGCGTGGTCTCGCCCCGGGCTGCCCACGGGTTCGGCCTGCACGGCGCCCGGCGCCGGCGCGACGGACTTCGCTTGCGTGTCACTCTGCGACGCGGCCAGCTCCACGAGCTTGCCGTCGCCCTGGATTCCGAACTCCTTCTCGATCTTCAGGTCCGCCAGGCGCCGCATTGCTTCCGGTGCCCGCGCGCTGTCCGGAGCCTGCTGCAGGAAGTCGCGGTAACTCTGCACCGCCCGATCGAGGCCCTGGTCGACCGCCACCTCCTGGGTGTCCGGCCGTGCCTCGTGAAGGGTCGCCAGTGTTCCCGACCGGTCGACGTGATGAGCGCACGCCGCGATCACCGGCAGGAGTAACGCGACTGCGCGCGCACGCACGAGACGCATCACGGCGTACCTCCGCTCGCCCGTTCCTTCAGCGCTCTGTCATAGCTGTCGGCCACCGCGTAGCGAGCCTGAATCTGATAGGCCTCGAGGCGCTGATGCCGTATGTTGAGCTCATCGATGGCGACCGCCTCGATCACGTGGCCCTGCCGGGCCAGCAGGGTGTCGACGTGCTCGAGCGCCTCATCGACTCGTGTGCGCAATCGCCGGATGGGCTGGTCGTAACCGGCGTAGCTGTGCACTGCGGCCTGCCGCGTCCGCACGAAGGCGGTATATTTCTCCTGCAGCGCCCGCACGTCGTCGTTCAGCGCGTGCAGATTCTTGTGAGCCTGCGTCAGGCGCTCCGGGTACTCCGTGTTCAGACGCCAAGTGAGTACGCCCCGCAGGTGCTGCACCCTGGCCTCCAGCTCGGCGCGTTCCGCGTCGGCCTGTGGTAGTGCAGTCTCGATCTTCGTCAGGCGCTCGAGCGCCACGCGTTCGTCGGCTGTTGCCAGAAGCGCGGGCCGCGGCGCCGTCAGAATGTCCTGCAGACGCTTCTGCAGGTGATCACGCTGCTCGAGTCGCAGACGCATCCGCGAGTCCAGGTCTCTGAAGTGCGCATCGACCTGCGGCAGCAGCGGCTCGTAGTTCGCTTGGCGCAGGCGAATCAGATCCTCGAAAGCGTCGAAACCGCCTTGCCAGGCGATCAGCCTGCGGCGCAGATCCTCCATGTCCAGGTAGTTCTGCAGCGCGGTCTGGAAGTCATTCGAGGCCATCAGCTCCGTGAGGTAGAAAGTCTCCGGGGTGTCGGGCAGCGTGCGCAGGCGCACGACCCAAAGGTTGTCCTGCTTGATTTCCTCGCGTACCAGGGCTTTGAGGAAGTTGCCCGCGCGGATGCTCTTCGTGGAGGCATCCACCTTCTCAAGCTCCTTGCCGAACGAATCGAGCGCCTGGCCATAAAGGAGCGCCGCACGCCCGTAGACCCGCAGTTTGCTGTAGGCAAACGGCAGGGCGAGCCTGGCCTCTTGGACCGCGGCATCGGTTCCATCGCGCTCGATGAGCATGCCCCAGGGTATGAGCGCCTTCTGGTAGTCATGGGCGGAGACGCCGGCCCAGCCGGTGCTCAGCAGCGCGAGGTTCGAATACGGCCCTTCCAGGTGCACGCGATCGAAAGCGAGCTCGGCGTGCGCGTAGTCCTCCGACCGCAGCATGAGGCTGCCGAGCACCATGTTCGACTTGTCGCGGATCGCCGCCGCGGCTGTTGCGCGACTCTCGATCTGACCGGCCTTCTCCAGCTGCCGCAGGGCCTCCGGGGTATGGTCCGCCTGCAGCAACGCGATACCGAGATTGTAGGCGGTAAATCCCTTCAGCCGCTCCGCGCTCTGTAAGCGCCTGAGCACCTCCACTGCGTCGGCCGGCCGGCCGAGCGCGAGGTAAACATTCGCGCGAAGGAATTCGACGTCATCGCCGATGTTGTCCGGGACCGTCCCCTGAATCCGCTGCAGGGCGTGCAAGGCATCTTCGGGCTGATCCTTCTGGAACTCGATGCGCGCCAAGCGGTATGCCGCCTCGTTCTTGACCGGCTGATCGATATCGGCGTCGAGCACCGCCTTGATCGCACGGCCGGCGCGCAGATGCATCCGGTAGCGCAGTTCGAAGTCGCCGACCGAAAAGTCCGCCTGCTTGATGTGATACTGGAGCGAATCCAGCTCCGGTTGGTCGACGCGATGGTGCTGGGCGAGCTCCGCGTCGAGCCGTTCGAGGGCGTCGAAATATTGTCCCTGATTAGCCTGGTACAGGGCCTCGCCGAAATAGAGGTCGCGTAGATCAGCGGCCATGGAGGGCCGCGCCGCAACTGCGGCCAGCGCCATTTCCACCATCAGCCACTGCAACGGACGACGCATGGGCTACCAGTCCCCGACGTGAATCCCGGGCTGCGCGGCATCCGGACCCGCGAGCAAAACGCCGAGCAACTTCGGCTTGATCTCCTTCGTGAAGGGGAAGTGCTCGGTCTGGGTGTAGTCCTTGCCATTGGCGAGCTTGGCGCTCACCGAGACCTCGATATCATGCGCGCCGGTGCCGATGTTGCCGCTATAAATTCGCTGCACCCCGCCTTTGCGCAGGGCGTCGAGCTCCTTGAAGCTGTAGATGTAATGAGTCGCCAGCCGTCCGTCGATCTGAATCTGCACCGCATCGAGACGCAGCGTCTCGCCGTGCGCCAGCGAAACGAACACGGCGAGGTGAGTGTCGGACGGATAGAGCAGCTTCTCTTCGAGCTGGTTGAGCTCGGCCGCGATACTAAGGACGTCGGATTTGACCTCCTGGACCTGCTCGTCCAGACCTTTCATCTGCGCCCGAGCGCTCTCCGCCGCCGGACTCGTCCGTGCGCAGATGCACAGCAGAGCGCCGACCACGACCAGGAAATGCTTGCGCATGGCTCGTGCCCTGTGGTTCAAGAGAGGGGTTCGCACCTGATGAAACTCAGGTGGCTTGGGTTGGAAGGCCGGATCCGCCTGATCACGAGGCGCGCACTGCGCGCGCCACTCCCGTGAGCCAGATGCCCGTGCAGCCCTCCCGTGAAGAAGGCGCAGCATGGCGCAGCCTCGAGACGCCGCCCTGGAATGCCGGCTCACCGCGTTCAAATCGCACGCAAGCATGACTTGCTCTCCTTCCACCTGTCGTGACGCCGCAGCCGTCCGGTGGAAGGCTGGATTACGGCGGTCCCGCTGTCATAGAGCCGAGGCTCATTAGACCGGAGACTTTGCGTCGCCACCTTTCGGTGGGTTTGCCCTTTGCGAATCCAAAAGCACTGCCCGATATGTTCATCGGACGCCGATATAACTAACACACAACATCTGGCTTGGCATTTCTTAAACTTCGCGTTTTCTGCAGTCGCAGTTCAGCGACTGGTCGCTTTGCGCCCAAGGTCTTCTTGTGCTAGCCTCGCCCTGGGCGCAGGAGTCATGTTCTTACCGCCTAGAATCGCTTCGCAGCACTTTGCGCCGACGCGCAGTCAGCTCGAGGCTTATCTCGCTTCACACCGACTTTGCGAGCACTGGCGGCAGTGCGACAGCGTTAGGCTGCCTAGCACCGAACATCATGTCAGCGCTCGTTTGCTTCCGGGGCCACATCA
>Ga0210402_10006729_pt1 | contig 10139 bp, 14 predicted proteins | sample IncBWC7MmetaG_FD_161055 | JGI IMG/M metagenome (GOLD analysis project Ga0210402, IMG submission 161055) | Forest soil microbial communities from Barre Woods Harvard Forest LTER site, Petersham, Massachusetts, United States - Inc-BW-C-7-M | ecosystem: Environmental > Terrestrial > Soil >...
CAAGGTCAAGGTCAGACTGAAAGTTGAGCCGGACCAGAACGGCGAAGAGCGCAACGTGATCCATTGGGTTTACACGCCTAAACAGGCTGGCAAACCTGCGGTCAAAGGGCAAAGCGCTACCACTGATGAGTTCTTAAAAGCGCGCAAGAAGCAAGAAATTGCCTCGGGAGGTGAACCTGAACCAGATGATTTGCCTTACTGATATGGACGACGAACGAAAAGGCCTGCCGAGTGCGTCATCGTTCCGGCGTTACGAGCTCTGCGCGGGCTCCTGGCAGCTCGAGCAGGAAGCTAAGCGCCTTGGGCAGGAAGCGCACAAAAGCTCGCCTGCGGCGACCAGAGGCACGCAGATCCATGCCTACCTGGCCGGCGAGAAAGTTGAGCTCTCTCTAGCCGACCAAAAGACCGCCGACTTTTTGAAGGAACGTGCTGAAGAACAAGTAAAGCGCATTTTTGGTGATTCCCAGGTCAATGTTCTGAAGGAGAAAAGGCTATGGTTAAAGCTGCCTTAAGTGGACAAGCCGACGTTGTCTATCATGACGACACAACAGCGCTGGTCATCGACTTCAAAAGCGGATTTTCCGAGCCGGATCCAGCTGAGATTAATAGTCAGCTTAAAGTCCTGGCGGTCCTGGTGGCGCTCCATTTGCCTCATGTGACTGAAGTCTACGCCCAGATCATCTCTGGGCCGTATGGAATCACTGAAGCGCGTTACACCATCCAGGAGCTGGCCCAAGCGTACAACGAGATCCTTGATACGCTGCGTGCGATCCATGCGGAATCCGCACCGTTTAATCCGTCGCCTGAAGCTTGCCGGTATTGTCCTGCGGTTCTGATCTGTCCTGCGTTCAAAAAGCAGATGCTCGAGCCAGTCCAGAAACAGCAACTGGTCGAGTTACCGACCGATCCAGAGGAAGTCTCAGCATTGTTAGATCGAACCGAAGCCGTGATTAGATACGCCGACCAGGTTAAAGAGTTTTATGCTCAACGCCTGACCGATGACCCGAGCTGCTCGATTCCAGGATGGGGGATGGTTCCAGGCATTACTCGGCGCGAGGTGACCAACTGGCATGTCGCACGCAAACGGCTGGAAGAGTTTATCGACGAGAAAGAATTGGCAGCGTCGGAGACGTACAGCCTCGGTGATATCGAGAAAGCCTTAGGCAGAAAACTTAAGCTGAAGGCGAAAGAAGCGAGAGTGAAGCTGAATGAGATCCTGGCCGGGCTGGTTGAGGAGAAACAGAATCAGCCTAGCCTGCGCAGGGTGAGGGGAGAAACGAAAGTCGCGGCATTGGTATGAATACAGAAGAAGATAACGATGTGGTTATTGCGCGCATGGATAGCGCTCGCTTTGCTTTATCTGAAGCCAAGACAATACAAGAAGCTAAACATATTGCCGATATTGCCGAGGCAGCGCGTGTTTACGCGAAGCGTGTTGGGTTGAGCATCGAGACAATCAATTATGCAATGCATATCCGTTTATTGGCCGAACGGCGCATTGGTGAGATGCTGCTAGCGGCCAAGGAAACAGGGCAGTTGCACGCTGGACAACCTAAAAAAAGAATTATACCTGGAGAGGATAATTCTTTTCGTCTTGATGAAGTTGGTATTTCCCTCAAGGAATCGAGCCGCGCACAGAAATTCGCGGCCATCCCAGAAAAAGTATTCGAGAAGAAGTTAGATGAAGTCACCCAGAATTTTGGTTCAGTCTGTGCGGCGGATTTTTTACGCGACGTTAATGCAGATGCCAAAGCAAAAAAGAAAGCCAAATTAGCGGCTAAACTTAATGCTCAACCTTTACCTCATCCTTCCCAAAGGTTTGATGTCATCGTAATTGATCCTCCTTGGCGCTACTATAAACGCGCTTTAGATGATTCCCATCGTGCTCGGACTCCTTATCCAGATATGTCAGTGGAGGAAATATCCAGCCTGCCAATATCGGATCGCGCTAATCCTGATTCGATTCTTTGGCTCTGGACAACCAATGCTTTTTTAAGCGACGCTTTCGAGTTAGTTAAGAAGTGGGGATTCGAGTATAAGACACTTTTAACTTGGGCGAAAAATCGGATGGGAGTTGGTGATTGGTTGCGCGGCCAAACGGAGCATTGTCTTTTCTCAATTCGTGGCAAACCGATTGTCACACTGACAAATCAAACGACCCTGTTAGAGGCGCCGTTACGCGAACATAGCCGCAAGCCGGATGAGTTTTTTATCCTGGTCGAAAGCCTTTGTCCTGGCACGAGGCTTGAAATGTTTGGGCGCGAAAAGCGTAAAGGCTGGCAGGTATGGGGAGCGGAAACAAATAAATTCTAGTTTTATGCCTGCTCGAACATTTGCCATAAATGAGGAAATAGGGAAATACGCCGAATATGTCGTCGCTTATTATCTGCGGTCTCTAGGCCGGATGGTCAGTCATCATGGCGGTGAGGGCGAGCAGAAGTTTGAAGGGCGAGCTTTGTTAACGCAGCAGGGCAAGCTGATTTCACCAGATTTAAGCTGGTTTAAATGGATCGGGCCGCGGCAGCGATTTTTTTGGGGTGACGTTAAAGCCAAAACTTATTGCACCTTGTATAACCGAAGTGAAGAATGGCAGACAGGTTGTGATTTATTAGCTTTAGATCGCTATCGTTTAGTCTCTGCCGAGACCCAGAAATATTGCTACATGTTTTTTCTGCAACTACGCGCTGACTCACCTGATGGCGTTTGCCCGACGGGTTTATTTGTCGCTGATACAGCGCAACTATTTTCCAGCCATTGCGCTCACGTCTGGCGGAACAATGGAATGATTTATTGGGATATCTCGGTTTTATCACATGACGCAACCTTGGTTGATCTTTTCAAGATTGCTCAATGCGCGCACTACCTGCAAAAGATTGAAAAGCTGCTATGAGCCGCAACCATCGCGTTCTTGTTCCACCTCATATCGCGCGCCTCATGTCGCCCGACGATCGCAAAGCCAACGGGATCGAAACGCCCGAGGAAGAGGTCCAGCGTCATAACCTGACCCTCGAGCGCGATATCCACAGCCAGTTTGGCTCCTGGCTTTACCGGCACGGCTTTGAGGATTATTACCACAGCGATCCGGTGCGCCGTCCGACCATCAAAGCCGGCCTTCCAGACTTCGGCGTTTACCGGGACAGCCGGATCATCTGGATCGAGTTCAAGGTAAAGCCAAACGGGTTGAGCGAATCGCAAGAACAATGTTTTGAGCGGATGGGCCGGCGGGGCAACATCATCATGGTTTGCTACAGTTCGCCTGAGGCCGAAAAGATTATTAGCAAGTTTTTCAATCTGATTTGAAATGCCAATCACCGTTTTACTCTGGATCGCCGTCGCAATGGCCGTCTGGGCATTGTTCGTTATCGCGGTGGTGCGCTTTTTCATGGGCGCCCATATCGACGACGATAAGGACGACGAAGCTTGAGTCGGGGTGTCCGAGCGAAATAGCATTGAGCCCTTTTCAATGCCATGGACAGCCTCACGCACCTGGACCTCTGTAGCGGAATCGGCGGATTTCATCTGGCGGCCGAGTGGGCGGGATTCGAGACGGTGGGCTTCAGTGAGATTGAACCGTACTGCTGCAAACTCCTGGCCGGGAAATGGCCCGGAATCAAAAACTATGGCGACTTGCGAAGAGCAGACTTTTCCGGGCTTCGAGGACAAATTGATGTCCTCAGTGCCGGGGTCCCATGCCAGCCGGCAAGCCTTGCCGGGAAGCGGCGAGGCAAAGAGGATGACCGCTGGCTCTGGCCGGCAGTGCTCGATGTTGTTGGATCGGTCGAGCCCGCTTGGTGTATTTTCGAGAATCCTGCTGGAATCCTCACACTGGACGAATTCGGAGGAGTACTCTTACGTCTGGAATCGTTTGGATACGAAGTTCGCGCTTTCAGCGTTCCAGCTAACGCCGTTGGGGCAAAACACCGAAGACAACGGGTGTTCGTTGTGGCCAACCGCAATGAGCAACGACTGGAAGGGACCGAATCTTTCAGGAAGTGGGACGGCATCAACGCACAGTCTGTCCACTTGGGCGGCAAAACTCTGGCCGACGCTGCGGGCCGAGAAGACCGGCGGCAAAGATCGCGAGGATTTCAGTCCGAGTCTTCACAATGCGGTCAAGAATCCGAAGCTCTGGCCGACACCTCGCAAGGAGGGATACGACGCGCAAGGGAAGGCGCACGGGGATCTGGTCTACGAGGTGAAGGCGAGGCTCTGGCCGACGCCGACCGTCCAATGCGGCAAGCACAATGCGAGTCTGAGTCAATACAACCGCAATCCGGATCCGCTGGATGTAGTGGCGGCCAAGATGAGCGGTTGCGTTTCCGGTTCACTGAACCCCCGCTTTGTTTGCCAGTTGATGGGGTTTCCCGCGGATTGGACGGAACTCCGATCAGAAACAGGTCCGCGCAACTTAAAGCACTCGGAAATTCCGTTGTGCCAGCACAAGCCTACCCGTTCTTCGAAGCGATCGCCCAGGTAAAGGCATGACATGGACAGCTCGATCTCACGCGTCCGTGCAACCTGTTCTATCGCCTGGGCCTGGCGCATCCTGGGGTTTCCCGGCAAACCGGCCAAAGATTGCAAAAGCCCGTTTCGGAGCGAAAACCGGGCCAGCTTCAGCATCTACCAAGCCAAAGATGGCGAAAGGTTCTTCGATCATGGGGATGGCTCAGGCGGCGACGTGGTAGATTTCGTCGCCAAGGCCAAAGGCGTCACCGTCAAGGAAGCGCTGGCGACCCTATGCGCTATGACGGGCCCTGAGGCCCCTGATCGCCCGCCAGAACGCGTTTCAGAGCCCAAAGGCATAAGATGGCCTCCCGATATCAGAATGCCTCTAGGCGACGAATGCCACGCTTTGGCCACCTTGCGCAGCTTATCCCCTGAGGCGTTCTTCCTGGCCGGCCGCCTTGGCACCTTGAAAGTCGCTACCGTCTACGGCCAAAAATCATGGATCATCACCGACTGCAATGCGCGTTGTGCCGAGGCCCGACGCTTCGATGGCGCGCTCTTTCCCAACGGCAAGAAAGGCTTCTGTCTGCCCGGCAGCAAAAAAGATCTGCCTCTGGGGTTAAAAACATCCAACCCAGCGTTCGATCAACTCGCCCAACTGCTTTTGGTCGAAGGCATGCCCGATTATTACGCCGCTCTCCAGCTCTCAATCGAGAGCGAAATTTCTTTCCGCCCCATCGCCATTCTCGGCGCCAGCTTAACCACACTCAGTGACACTCAACAATATCTGGCTCAGAAAAAGATTCTGATTATTTGTCATAACGATCCTCAAGGCCAAGCCGCACTGCCCAAGTGGGTTAAAGAACTCTATCGCCTCGGGGCAAAAAGTGTCGTCAGTCAAGCTCTCCCGTTTCTCCATGACGACCTTAACGACTTCCTTCAAAGTCCGGGTTCTGACAACCCCCTCGATCTCTTGAAAGGATTTCAATCCAATGCCACTAGAGGACGCTCAATACCATGAAAACCCACTACGCCCACTGCCATCATGGATCGACTACAGCCAGAAAGAAGTCGATCGGTCTTCTTATCATATCGGTGAAGGATTTCTCGAAGTCGGCTGTTTCGTCATGCTCATCGGCCCGAGCTACGTTGGCAAAAGCACTCTCCTGGCTCAACTCACTATCAATTTCTCAATCGGCCGTAGTTGGCTCTTTTTTCGTCTCTCACGCCCTTTGCGCGTCATGATCGTTCAAGCCGAAGATCCAGAAAACAAACTCATCAAAATGGGCAAAATGGTTCACCAAATGGAGTTGTCTGACGATGAAATCACCCTGGCTCATCAAAACACCGCCGTTCTAACCATTCGAGATTTACAGGATACCGGCGCAATCAAGGAAGTTGAACGCCATGCTCAGATTTTCAGCCCGGATTTACTCTGCATCAACCCACTCACATCTTACTTGAGCCAAGGCGTTTACAAAGATGAAACGATTAATAAATTCTTGCGCGTTGACCTCACTCCAACACTCGACCGTCTCAAGTGCAGCGCCATCGTTGTTCATCATCCCCCTAAACCAATGGCCCAAGGCAATGACGCGAAAAAACAGACTGCTTTCGAGCTGCAATATGGCGGTGCCGGCATGGCCGCACTGACTAATGCTCCTCGGGGCAACATCTTCCTCACTCACATCGATGAAAGTATTTTCAAGCTCTCTGTCGGCAAAGGCTTTGACGATCTAGGCTGCAACCAGACATCTGCCTACCTGCTTCGCTCCAAACCCAACGGTGTCATGCACTGGTCCGAATGTTCCAACGATGATGCCCAGTCCGCAGTAGAGAGCGAATCCAAACGCAAAAGCACCCACGGTAAAAACGGCTCAAACGGCGAGTTTGTTTCGTACGACAAATTGCTTAAACACCTCACCCCTAATAAGAAATACACCAGAGGCAACCTGGAGGAAGTCGCTAAAACTTGTGTCATGCGTGGAAAAACCTGGGTCGAGCAAGCAATTCAAACCTTGGTCTTTGAAAAAAAACTCCTGCGTTCAACCATGAAAGTTCCGCGTTCACGCGGAATCATCGCTTTGTTCCATCTGCCAACCCCAGCTGAAACCGAAGGAACCCATGCAGATTAGGATAGAGTCAGAACCTCGGCATGTACCCTGACTCTCTCCTACACACACGGGGGGCCCTTAAGGCCCCCCCGTATAGGAAAGAGTCAGGATACAGTCCATGCCTTCCTAAAGGACTCTTTCTTATCGTCTTAAGAAAGAGTAGGAAAGAGTCAAAGTATGACCAGAAAACAGTTCCATGAAATCCCAATGTGCGAAATACTCCACGACAAACCCGCTGCTCACTTCACTTTCCGCCGTGGTAAGTGGCTCTTTGTCTCAACCGAAGCTCCAGAAGATTTCAACGAGTATCATTTCGAAATCGTCAACTTCTTTAAAACCCCTGCCGCTACCGTCGATTGGCTAGCTCATCTCCACGAAAAAAGCTGGTTTGATCCTGATGATTTTTGTCAAATGATGCATCGTTTCCGCGAAGCAACCAATTCCTTCGGCGCTTTATCTGTAAAACCAGAAAAAAAGAGCGCCTGAAGCCAACGCTTTCTCCAGGCGCCCCGCGAATCAATGCAAGTTCTGATGAACTTTTCCCTCCTATCACATCCCTCCTTGCTCTACCATCCTTTTTATGCCTGCCGGCCGACCTAAAGCCATAACCAAGGCCATCGAGAAAACCATCGCCGAGCTTTTCTTTCTCGCTTTCACCGATGATCAAGTCGCTCTGTTTACTGGCGTAAACGTTCGTACTATTGCCCGCGCCAGAGCCGGCGGCTTTTGTCATGCAATAAAAAGGGGTGAAATGGCCCGCGAACGTGCTTATCGCCAAAAGATCTGGGATGGCAGAGAAGGCTGGCAAGGCGCAGCTTGGTTTTTCGAACGCAAATATCCGACCCAATTCGCCAAACCTGAAGTGCAGCTTCAGATCAATACAACGAATCAAACCGTCAACAATACGCTTATTGTTACCGCCGAAGTAGCGCACGGCATTTCGTCGCGTGTCAAAGACGTGGACGCCAAGATCGAGCGTCTTTTGAAAGATAAACGCGGCCACAACGGTAACGGCCATTCTTCTCCCGAGGCAAAAAAATGACACCGGAAGAGCAAATTAAACGGCTTACTAATACAGTTGAGCGACAGAAAAAGATGATCGGCAAGCTGCTTGATGCTTTGGAGCAGATGAGCGGTCATCAGCGTTGGGCAACTCCTTGGTTGCATAAATTACTATTGGATGGTCAGCGTGCCAGCGGCAGAGGCATGACCTATGGCGAGATGGGATCTATCAGAACAAAAAAACTAGCAGAGACCAGAGAGCTGCGAAGGAGTTTAAAACGCGCCAGAAATTCTCATTCTCCTGAGGCAAAGAAATGACTAATGATGAATTACACGCCTCGTGTTGTGACGCTATTCAAATAGCAGAAGGTAATGGTTTAGATGACGTAGTGAGTCTTCTTATATCTATAGAAGCAGAAATTGAGGTTAAATATAACCGACGCAATTCTCATCCTCCTGAGGCAAAGAAATAAATGCACGGGAGGCAACCAAATGAGCTTTGATCCAATGGGTTATCCACAATTCGATGAGATAGCTGACGGCCAGAAAGACGCCATCATTGGCGCCGAGATCGAGCGGCTGAGGAAGTGCGCCCGGTTTGCGGAAGACGGCGTGACAGCACTGACTGAAAGGCTGGAAGAGAAAGACAAGCTGATCACTGAACTCTGCGATGCGTTGGAATTGCCTTTCGAAGAGTGGACCGATCAATCGGACCTGATCCAACGCGCACGGGAGGCTACCAAATGAACGTCAACGACTACAACGACCCGATTGCTGAATTTCTGGATGATATCAACCAACTGCGTGACCAACTGGAGCTTAAAGATCAAATTCTGAAGTCCGTCGCAAGACAAGGAATTGAGCAAAAGAAGCTGATCACCGAACTCTGCGATGCGCTGAGGGATGTGCTTCCTTATCCTGCACATACAGAACTGATCCGCCGCGCACGGGAGGCGAGCAAATGAGCTACGTTCACGGTAATATTGCGTACAAGTGTTCGTATTGCGGTGGTCTCAACGGTATGCATGTCTGGGCAGGAACTGGCGGATGTCCTGGGGCAACGCCAGATTACGCTGGGGGCCAGTGGTCCGCTCAATACGATCCGCTCCAACCGCAAATGATGGCGGAGCTGATAAGCCTGAGACACGAAGTCGGGCGGCTGACAGAAATGGTGCAGGAACTTTTAAACCGCAAATGCCAGCCGTAGCCACCAAACGGACCAAAGTTCTCGATGACATTCTCAGCTTCGCTCAAGTCGGGCTCGGCCTGGAGCTCTACGATTGGCAGCTTGAAGCTGATATTGCCATCGATAAAGGGTCCAAATACGAGCGCATTAAAGTGGCTCTGGTTGCACCAAACGGCAGCGGCAAAACTCAACGTGTCGTCGCTGTCTCAGCGCTCCGGTGGCTCAATTCGCATCCCAAAGGCCGGGTTATCATCACTAGCGCTGACGCCAAACAGCTCGACGCTCAGTTGATGCCGGCGATTGCCGAGCACAAACACAAGTTCCCAGGCTGGGAGTTCCTCCAGCGGATGGTCAGGACCCCGGCCGGCGGATTCCTGCTGGCGTTTACCACCGACGAATCAGCACGTGCTGAAGGTCATCATGCCACACGCGACAGTCCGCTTTTGATCATTGTCGATGAAGCGAAAAGTGTTGAGCCCGAGATCTTTCAGGCGTTTGATCGTTGCACTTACAACGTGCTGCTTTACATCTCATCCCCAGGCATCAAACTTGGCCGGTTCTTCGAGGCGTTTAGCCTGCATCGCGATCAATTCCTGCTGCTCTCGCAAATCGGGCTGACCGATTGCCCGCACATCAGCAAAGAGCGGATCCAAGATGTCATCGATACCTATGGCGAAAACTCGCAATTCACCAAGTCCACGCTTTACGGCGAGTTCATGGATCAGGATGCCGACCAGCTCATGGTCTTCGATTTTCAGCATGTCATGCATACCATCCAGAATCCGCCACATGCACGGATCAGCCGGCATGAGTACGCAGCATTCTGTGATTTTGCAGCCGGACGAGACGAAAACTGTTTGGCAATACGCTCTGGAAATAAACTGTTAGAACTGATTAGTTGGCGTGAAAAAGATACCGTTGCGGCCACTGGCCGATTCATCATCGAGTTCCGTAAGAACAATTTACGTAAAGAACAGATCTGGGGTGACGGTGGCGGAATCGGTCACGCCATGTGCGATATGCTGGATGCGGCTGGATGGCCCATTAATCGGTTTGACTTCGGAGCGCCTGCAGGCCGCTCACAGGCGTTTGTTTCCCGAGGCGCAGAGATTTGGGTCAATCTGGCGCAACGAATCGCCAAACAAGAAATCTGTTTGATCAATGATCCGACGTTGATCAGTCAACTCACGACTAGGAAATTCAGGTACGATCAGGCTGGGCGGATCAAGCTGGAGACCAAAGACGAGATGGAAGCTCGGGGCCTTCGCAGTCCCGACCGGGCCGACGCGGTAATTGGTGCGTTCGCGCACGGGATGCAGAACTTTGCGACATTCGCCAAACGTGCAGATACCGAAGATCCGTTTGATGCGTTGGAGAAGTATTACGACGGG
>Ga0210402_10006731_pt1 | contig 10137 bp, 8 predicted proteins | sample IncBWC7MmetaG_FD_161055 | JGI IMG/M metagenome (GOLD analysis project Ga0210402, IMG submission 161055) | Forest soil microbial communities from Barre Woods Harvard Forest LTER site, Petersham, Massachusetts, United States - Inc-BW-C-7-M | ecosystem: Environmental > Terrestrial > Soil >...
CTCGTGGAACGCATCACGGTGGATGCGCCCAAGCGCGGCGAGGTCATGGTCAAGCTCACTGCCTGCGGCGTATGTCATTCGGACCTGTCGGCGACCAACGGCACCATCCCGCTCACGCTGCCGCTCATTCTCGGCCACGAAGCGGCCGGCGAGATCGTCGAAGTGGGCGAGGGCGTCGACACCCTGGCCCGCGGCGATCATGTCGTTTCCTCGTTCATTTATATGTGCGGCCAGTGCCGCTTCTGCGCCCAGGGGCGCCCGGTGCTCTGTCTGAATCAAGTCAAGGCGCTCACGACCTTGCCCGACGGCACCGTGCGAACCCACGATGCAAAAGGCGCCGCGCTCAACATTTTCTCCGGCTGCGGCGTGATGGCCGAATACGCGACCGTGTCGGCCCAAAACGTGATCAAGATCGATGCTTCCATTCCGCTCGAGTGCGCCGCGTTGGTGGGTTGCGCCGTGACCACGGGCGTCGGTGCCGTGTTCAATACCGCGGAGGTCGCGCCCGGCTCGAGCGTTGCGGTGTTCGGCTGCGGCGGCATTGGTCTGAACGTCATCCAGGGCGCGCACATCGCGGGGGCCCGGTGCATCGTTGCGATCGATACTCTGGCTGCGAAGCTCGACATGGCGAAGCAGTTCGGCGCGACTGACACGCTGCTCAGCAAACCCGGAGAGGATCTGGTCAAAGCAATCAAGAAATTGACCGATGGGGGTCCGGACTACGCGTTCGAGTGCGTGGGGAGCGGTGAGCTCGCCGCGCTCGCCTATCGCGCCGTCGGACGGGGCGGTGTCGCGGTCGTGGTGGGGGTCGCCAAGCCGAGCGACTCGACCGCGGTGCGCACGATGACGCTGCCGTTCGAGGAGAAGACTCTCACAGGGAGCTACTTCGGATCGTGCGTTCCGCGCATTGATTTTCCGCGCTTGTTGGCGTTGTACATGGCCGGTCGGCTCAAGCTCGACGAATTGATCACTCACCGCTACAGCATCGAGCAAGCGCCGACCGCGTTTGCGGACCTCGAAGCCGGTAAGAACGCGCGCGGGATCATCGTGTTCTGACGCGCTTGTGCGTTGCAACACCGCTGTAGCGACAAGACGCGCAAAGGTTCTGCGCGGTTGCAGAGTCACCTTCACGCGTTTATGATCAAATATTGGATTTGTGGTCACATTTAGCCACCGCGGAGAGGGAAACTCATGAGCTCGAATTCGCCGCTACAGCGGATCCATCATGAACGCGACCGCGGGTTCAGCTCCGCGGTGGTCGTGCCTCTGGGACCGAAGTCCCTGGTGTTCGTCTCCGGCGAAGTCGGCCGCGATGCGACGGGGGCCGTGGTGAAAGGCGGTATCGAGGCCGAAGCGCGCCAGTGCTTTGCGAACATCCAGCATGCGCTCGGGCGTGCCGGGGCGAGCATCCGCGACGTGGTGCGGATCACCGCCTACTTGAAGGACCTGGCCGATTACGCCGGCTATGCCAAGGTTCGCGCCGAGGTCTTTGGCGCGGACTGGCCCGCGAGCGCCACGGTCGGAGTTGCCGATCTCTTGCTTGGAGCCAAACTCGAAGTGGATGCCGTCGCTGCGATCACTGCGCCGTAGCGCGACACGATTTCTTGAAACCACCCCTCATGGCGGCCGAACAATTTCGCAGCACGCAGGACCGTAGCTTCATCGAAGAGCGCTATCGGCGCGAAACCCCAACCTCGCTCGCACTGATGCGCAAGGCCGCCGCCGTGCTCCCGGGAGGGAACACGCGCACGACGAGCTTTCATCCGCCGTACCCGGTGGTCATCGATCGCGGCGATGGGCCATGGCTTTGGGATGTCGACGCGCGGCGCTACGTGGATTTGTTCAGCAACGGCTTGAGCCTGATTCACGGCAACAACCATGGTCCGACGCGCGAGGCGCTTCAGGCCGAGATGCACCGCGGCACCGCATGGTCGGGCACCTCGCGAGAACAGATCGCGTATGCCGAAATGCTGCGCGCCCGCGTCGCCGCGATGGAATTGGTGCGCTTCACCAACTCGGGATCCGAGGCCGGCATGCTGGCCGTCAAGGCCGCCCGCCATGTCACGGGCCGACCTTACATCGTGAAGTCCGTGGGTGCTTACCACGGCAGTTATCCGGACCTGGAAGCGGGACTGTACGGCCTGGGAGATTTGCAAGGCCGGGCCTTGGTCGCGACCTTCAACGACCTGCCGAGCTATGAGCGCGTGATGGCATTACATGGCAAAGAGGTCGCCGCAATCGTGGTCGAGCCGGTACTGGTCACCGGCCGGGTAGTGCCGCCGGAGCCGGGATTTTTGACCGACTTGCAGGCTTTGGCGGCGCGTTACGGGGCGCTGAGCATTCTGGATGATTGCTTGATGCTGCGGCTCGCCGTGGGCGGATCCTCGGAGAAGTTCGGCCTCGAGCCGGACATGGTGGTGCTGGGTAAATTCCTCGGCGGCGGCACGGCGCTCGGCGCCTTCGGCGGATCGCGCAAGATCATGAACATTTTCGATCCCACCCGGCCCGGCTGCGTGTTCCATGGAGGATCCTTCAACGGCAACCTACTCGGATGTGCGGCGGGCCTGGTGACGCTGCGCGAGCTCACCGCCGAGCGAATCGCGGCGATGGATGCGGCAATGCTGCGTATCCGCAACGCGCTCCTGCGACGCGCGGCCGAACTTAGGCTCGGCGTCACCGTCAGCGGCATCGGATCGGTGGCGGGAATCGCATTCACGGCCGATCCGAAGCGTCACGAGGATGATCCCTCGGCGCTCGGGTTGGCCCCGCTGTTCCATCTCGCCTGTCTCAGCGAGGGCGTGTTGATCGGGCCCGGCGGCGTGCTCACCGTGTCGACGGCTCACGATCCGGCGGCGGTCGATTGCGCGATCGCAGGCCTCTCGAGCGCACTCGAGCAAGTCGCGCTGCTGCCGCGCAGCTAGAAATTGACGTTGTCGCGGCCCTTGGTCTGCAGGATCGCTCGCGCTTCGGCCGGCGTGGCGATCTCCAGGCTCAACTCCTCCAGAATCCGGCGGATCTTGGCGACCTGCTCTGCGTTCGATGTGGCGAGTTTTCCCTTGCCGGCGTAGAGGCTGTCCTCCAATCCGACGCGCACGTTCCCCCCCAGGATGGCACTCAAAGTCACGAAGGGGAGCTGATGCTTTCCGGCCGCGAGCACGGAGAGGTGATAGTCGTTTCCGAGCAGCCGATCCGCGATTGCGCGCATGTGCAGCAGGTTTTCGTGATCCGCACCGATGCCTCCGAGGATGCCGAAGATGCATTGCACGAAGAACGGCGGCTCGACGAGGCCGCGGTCGGCAAAGTGCGCCAAATTGTACAGGTGGCTCACGTCATAGCATTCGAATTCGAAGCGTGTCCCCAGGGCGCCCAAGCTGCGCATGCCGCGTTCAATCTGGGCGAAGGTATTCGACAGAATCAGATCGCGGGTGCCTTCCAGGTACGGCCGCTCCCAAGCGTAGCGCCAGTCGGTAACTTTTTCCCCGGCGCCGGAAATATTGAAATTCAAGGAGCCCATATTCATGGAAGCAATTTCCGGCTGCACCGCGAGCGCGGGCGCGAGGCGCTGATCGAGCGTCATGCCCAGTCCGCCGCCGGTCGTGATGTTCAGAATGGCGTCCGATTGCTGCTTGATCTGCGGCAAGAACTCCAAGAACCGCTCGGGCGTCTGGTCGGGTTTGCCCGTTTCGGGATCGCGCGCATGCAAATGGATGACGGCGGCGCCGGCCGCCGCCGCCGCCAGCGATTCGGCGGCAATTTGCGCCGGCGTGATGGGCAGATATGGCGACATCGACGGCGTATGCACGGCGCCGGTGATTGCGCAGGTGATGATGACCTTGTTGCTTCGCCTCATGCGGTTATCCTGATGATCGATCCTCGATGCCTTCCCAGTAGCCATCGATTTTCGTGAGTGCCGACAAATCTTCGCGCATGGCCGAGCGGGCCGCTTCCGCATCGCGAAACTGCATGGCGTTCAGGAGCGCTTCGTGATTACCGCAGGCCACGCGCCATGCTTGCTCGGGATCGCTCGTCATCAGCGAGCGGGTCCGGGAGACGAACGGTGCCATCCGCAGCCACAGCGCTTCGATCAGCGTTGCCAGGGTCTTGTTGTCGGCGATGCGATAGATTTCGAAATGGAACGCCATGTTGTACTTGCCGTAGGTGTTGCCGTCGTCCGCCGCCACCGCCGTGCCCATGGCCTTGTGCATCGAGCGCAGATGCTCGATCTGATGCAGCGTGATGGTCTGCGCCGCCAGCGCCGCCGCATTGCTTTCGAGCAGAATGCGAAGCTCCAGGATCTGCTGAATTTCGCGCCGGTCGAGGAGCGGCACCCGGGCCGATCGGTTGGGCAGACCCTCGAAGGCGCCTTCGGAGATCAAGCGCTTGACCGCCTCTCGAACCGGCGTATCGCCGATGGCGAGGCGCGTGGCCAGGGCGCGCAGAGTCACGACTTCGCCGGGCCGGAAGGCGCCGGAAAGCACGGCCTGCTTGAGGGAGGTGTACGCCCGCGCGTTGTCGGTCTCCCCCACCGAGAGCTTGAGGCCCGAGCCCGTGAATGCGCCGTGAGCGGAGGATTCCAATTTAGGTTCGATGTGCTCCATGCGCTCCTTCACGTTTTCCCTGCCGCCAGAATCCGGCGGTAACTGATTGTAGCAAACCCCCATATGGAGACCCAAGACAATCGATATAACATTAAATATTTGATCAAAAGATGCGTTTATGGCAATACTCAAGGGTAGTGCGGCGGGATGGAAAGGACGAGGCCTTCGATGACCGATGAAATGAGGCAGGCGCGCATTGATCTTGCCGCGGTATTGCGTTGGTCGGCGCGCCTCAATTACCAGCAAGGCGTCTGCAATCACTTCAGCCTGCTTGCGCCCGGGTCCGACAGTCTTTTCCTCGTCAATCCCGAGGGCCTGTTCTGGTCCGAGATGACGGCCAGCAGCCTTCTCTTGTGCGACCTCGACGGCCGCATCGTCGAGGGCACGGGAACGGTGGAGTCGTCGGCATTCGGCCTGCATGCGCCGATTCACCGACACAATAAAAGAGCGCGCGCGGTATTGCACACGCATTCGCCGTACGCGACCGCCCTGTGTCTGCTCGATCGCGGCTTCGTGGAACCGGTGTTCCTCGCCGGTCTGCAATTTTACGGAAAGATCGCCTATGACGAGGAGTGCCGAGGCGGCGCATTCTCCACACGCGAGGGTGACCGAGAGGCCGGGATCTTGGGCGATGCCAACGTGCTCATGATGCGCAATCATGGCCCACTGGTCGTGGGTCCCACGGTCGCTGCCGCCTTCGATCGGCTCTACTATCTGGAGGAAACCTGCCAGCGTCAGATGCTCGCCATGTCCGCGCAACGTCCGCTGCGCAAAGTCGATGCCGGCGTCGCTCGCGAACTCGCGGCTCAGGTGCCGCTATTCGACGCGTATGCCGACAAGCATCTCGCGGCGATCAAGCGGGTACTGGATCGCGAACAGCCGGAGTATGCGAGCTGAGCTGCGCTAAGTCTTCTCGATGAGGATCGGCACGCCGCAAGACGCGCAGGCCAGCAGACTCGTCCGGCAGCTGACGCTGTTCGATTCGGTGATGGTGGTGATCAGCGGCACCATCGGCGCCTCCATCTTCATTACCCCGGCCGACGTGCTGCGCGTCGTGCCGGATCCTCGATTCGCGCTGATCCTCTGGATCATTGCGGGCGGCGTTACCCTCCTGGCCGGCTTGGCCTGCGCGGAGCTAGGCGCCATGTTTCCCGAAGCCGGCGGCCAATATGTGTTCATTCGCGAGGCGTACGGCAAGTTTGCGGCGTTTCTCTATGGGTGGATTCTGTTCACGGCCGGCAACAGCGGAGCCCTCGCCGCGGTGGCGATCGCCACCGCCCTGTTTTTCGGCCGGGCATTTCCGATGTTCTCGACCGGCCACGTGATCACCGCCCACGATTTCCTCGGTGTGCACTGGGAGCTCAACCGCGGCTCGCTCGTCGCCATCGCTGCCGTCGTCGTGCTGACAGCGGTGAACCTGAGAAGCGTGAAGATGGCTGCCCTTCTGCAAAACGTCACGGCCCTGGCTTATCTGGGCGCGGTCGTGGCCATCGCGATCTTGGGGTTTACCCTCGGGCACGGTTCGTGGTCGCATTTCATCGCCGCGCCGCCGGCCGGGATCGCTCCGATCTCCGTCAAAGGCGCGGGCATCGCCATGATCGCGCTGCTCTGGAGCTACGATGGTTGGGAGTATCTGTCGTGGGTGGCTGGAGAGGTCAAAAACCCGAGCCGCAACCTGCCGCTGGCGCTTTTTCTCGGCATCATGCTCATCGTGATCACGTATCTACTCGCCAACGCGGTTTTTCTCTATGCACTGCCGCCCGCGAGCCTTGCGGCCCAGACGGCGCTCACCGATGTGGCGATGACTGCGTTGTTCTCGCAACACGCGGGGCAGTGGGTGTCGCTGTTCATCGCGCTGATCTCCTTCGGCGCGGGTTCGGTGGTCGTACTCGGCGGTGCGCGAATCTATTTTTCCATGGCGCGGGATGGCGTGTTCTTCAAAGGCATGACGCGCGTGCATCCGCGCTGGAATACCCCAGTGACGAGTCTGCTCACGCAGTGCGTCTGGGTAATCTTGTTGATAGTGAGCGGCCGCTACGAGCAGCTCTACACCTGCTTCATCTTCATGATGACCCTGACCTACGTGGTTACGGTCGGCGCCGTCTTCGTCCTGCGGCGCACCCAACCCGATCGGCCGCGGCCCTATCGGTGCACGGGTTATCCGTGGCTACCCATCATCTACATGGTCGTCGGCTGCGGATTCATGCTGTCCACGCTGTTCGCCCGCCCGCTCGAGTCGCTCGCCGGCCTCGCGCTGGCGGCGCTCGGCGTCCCGCTGTACCTGCGCTGGCGCCGGCAAGAACGCGCCCGTGAGCCTCTTTCCATTGCAAGCTTACCGTGACCTTATGACCCATCTCCGGAGATTCACTTGCGCTACTCCATCCATTGCCTGACCGCGTTGCTCGCGGTGAGCGGCGCGTACGCCGCAGCGTCCGATCCGAATCTGCCGCCGGCCGCCGACCGGGCAATGGCGCGGGACATCCTCAAGGAGCTCGTCGAGATCAACACGACCCACGCGTACGGATCGACCGAGGCCGCCAACGCGATCCAGAAGCGCCTCCTGGCCGCAGGCTTCGGCGCCGACAGCGTTCAGGTGCTCGCCCCTCCCGGACATCCCACCAAAGCCAGCGTGGTGGTGCGCTATCGCGGGACATCGCGCAACAAGGCGGCGCTTTTTCTGGGGCACCTGGATGTCGTAGACGCCAAACCGGAGGACTGGTCCGTTGACCCCTTCAAGCTGACTGAGAAGGACGGCTGGTTTTATGGACGAGGCACGATCGACATGAAAGACGGCGATGCCGCGCTCGTTGCGGCACTCATTCGCCTCCACAAAGAGCGTTTCGTTCCGCAGCGAGACCTGATCGTCGCCATGACCGCGGACGAGGAAGCGGGCGGCGATTCGAATGGGCCAGCCTTTTTGCTCAAGAATCATCGCGACCTCATCGATGCCGAGATCGCGATCAATCTGGACGGCGGACAAGGCAACTACAAGAACGGCAAGCCCTTCTACTACGAATTCGGCACCAGCGAGAAAACCTATGTCACCTATACGCTCGAGACCACGAGCGCGGGCGGCCACGGTTCCCTCCCGGGGCCGGACAACGCCATTTATCGGCTCGCCGACGGTCTGGGCAGACTGGAAACGTACAATTTTCCGTTGACGCTGACGGCAACGACCCGCATGAGCTTCGAGCGAATGGCGCAGGTCGATCCGGGACCCGACGCCGCGAACATGCGCGCGGTGTCGCGGGATCCTCCCGATCCCGCGGCCGCCGCACGCTTGAGCAAGAATGTGAGGTTCAACGCGGCGCTGCGCACGACGTGCGTCGCGACCTTGATCTCCGGCGGCCATGCCGAAAACGCGCTTCCGCAACGCGCTCGCGCGACGGTTCAATGCCGCATGATGCCCGGCGATTCGGCCGCGAATGTGCAGTCGGTTCTCGTATCGGTCCTGAACGACGGCAAGATCAGCGTGACCATGGATGCTCCGCCGATCGAGAGTCCGGAATCCCCGCCCACCGACAAGATCACGAAAAAGATTTCAACGCTCGTGCACTCGATGTGGCCCGGGGTTCCCATCATCCCCACGATGGCGACGGGCTACAGCGATGACCGGCAGCTGCGCAGCGCCGGCATCCCGAGCTACGATGTCGCCGGCGTGTGGATGGATGTGGATGAAAATCGCGCGCACGGCCGCGATGAGCGAATCGGGGTTCACGAATTCGATGAAAGCGTCGAGTTCACTTTTCGGATGCTCAAGGCGATGGGTCAATCCGATTGAGTCCGGGCAGCGATTTCAAGGCGGGCCGGGGACGGTCAAAGAAACGCCGCACGATGGGCACGAAATCCTGCAACGGCTGGCTCGGGTAGGCCGCATCGAACGAGTTCTGGTCGTAGAATTCGCAAAAATGGGCTGTCTCGGCATAGAACGGATGTCCGATGAAGCGATCGCGGGCGTGCCTGTCGGCGGACGGATCGGTGACGAAGTGATACTGCTGAAAAGCAACGTGCTGAACCAAAAGCCAGGTCCGCCGCTCGGAAATCCAAGGCGACAAGAGCTCCGCTGCCACGAGCCCGTGATGATTGTCGCTCAGCGCTTCGGGCAAGTCGTGAAACAGAGCGACGACCACGAGTTCATCGTCCTCGCCGGCGCGCAGCACCCGGGTCGCGGTCTGAACCGAGTGAGCGTAGAGATTGATCGGGCATCCAAGAGAATCGGCGTCCCGCATCGAGGCCAGCAGATCGAGCAGCCGATCGCCCGTCGTACGGCGCGCACGGTCCGCCTTCTCCGCTGCCGACATCAGAGCCCAGTCGCTTGGCGTGGCGTCATCGAGTGCCCGGAAATGAGCGCGGCCGGTGACTTGCATACGCTGCTCCTCAAATATGTCGCGGTTCCTCGGGATCGTCGAAGTCTTGCACGCCGAGGCACATGCGTCTATTAGTATTCCCCCAAGCATCGGCAGGAGTCGACCGTTCGAAGGATGAAAATGATCAGCCATTCGCCGCCGGCCTTAGTTCAGTACCTTATCAGGTTTGCCGCCGCGTGCGCCGCTCCGGCGGCCGTCTGGGCAACGGCGAGTCACGATGTGGTGATTCGCAACGCCATCGTCTACGACGGCTCGGGCAACACGCCTTACCGCGGTGAATTGGCGATCGATGGCGATCGCATCGCCTACGTTGGACCCGCGCAAGCGCTCAAGGGGCGCCGCGAGGTCGATGCGCACGGCCAGGCCGTCGCGCCGGGCTTCATCGACATGATGGGTCATTCCGAGGAGTCGTTGCAGATCGACGGACGTGCCGTCAGCGGCTTGAAACAAGGGGTCACCCTCGACATCTTCGACGAACAGTCATTCGGACCTCTCACCTCCGAGATGAAGCGCAAAATGGCCGAGCGCGAGGGCGATTTGAAATATCCGGTGACCTGGACGACGCTCGGGGAGTATCTGGAACATCTGCAGAAGCGCGGGATCGCCCCCAACGTCGCGAGCTTCGTCGGCGAGGGCGAGGTCCGGGTCAATGTACTCGGCGAAGTCGACGCCGCTCCTTCGGCGGCGCAGCTCGAGGCAATGCGCTCGCTCGTGCACCAGGCGATGGAGGAGGGGGCGCTGGGTCTCACCACGGCGTTGATCTACGCGCCGATGAGCTACGCGAAAACGCCGGAACTGATCGCCATGGCCGAGGAATCGGCGCGTTGCGGCGGCATCTATAGCGCGCACATACGCAGCGAGGGCGATCACATCGAACAGGCCGTGCAGGAAACAATCGACATCGCAAAGGCGAGCGGCGCGCCGGCGGAAATCCACCACTTGAAACTCATGGGCCGCGAGAACTGGGGCAAGCTGGACAAGGTCATCGCCATGATCAACGGGGCACGGGATGCGGGCGTGCGCATCACGGCCGACATGTATATGTACACCGCGGGCGGCACATCGCTCGATGCAGCGCTGCCGCCGTGGGTTCACGACGGAGGACGAGAGGCGATGCTCGCGCGCCTCGAGGATCCCGCGATTCGCGCCAGGGTGATCGCCGCCATGCGCGA